>JAESGS010000464.1_pt1 | contig 30478 bp, 21 predicted proteins | sample 9269761 | NCBI WGS metagenome assembly JAESGS01 (sample SAMN15741799, study PRJNA653493) | algae metagenome | isolation source: Cyanosarcina radialis HA8281-LM2 and co-occurring heterotrophs from damp... | place: USA: Makauwahi cave, Hawaii | collected 2011-01-06 | reverse complement strand
GCAGCCGAAGACGCGGGCCTGGTCTATGCCAAAGGCGGCGACCTTGTCGAGCGCGGTCGAAACGGCTGCGAAGTGATGGCCGACGGCGGCCTCGCCGAGCTTGCCGGCGATGAAGGCGCGGGCGGTCGCCGCATTGGTCATGGTCTCGATGGTGGTGAAGGTCTTCGAGGCGATGATGAAGAGCGATGTTTCCGGATCGATCAGCTTCAGCGTATCGGCGATATGGGCGCCATCGATGTTGGAAACGAAGTGCAGCCGCGGGCCGTCGTGGAAGGGCGCAAGTGCCAACGTCGCCATGACAGGGCCGAGGTCGGAGCCACCGATACCGATGTTGACGACGTCGGTGATCTTCTTGCCGGTCGCACCTTTCAGCGCGCCCGAGCGGATGCCGTCGGCAAACGCGCCCATGGCGGCAAGCACGCCGTTGACGTCGGGCATCACGTCCTTGCCGTCGACGAGGATCGGGCGGTTGCTGCGGTTGCGCAGCGCCGTGTGCAGCACGGCGCGCTCCTCGGTGATGTTGATGATGTCGCCGCGGAACATGGCGTCCCGCTTCTCCTCGACCTTGGCGGCCTTGGCGAGCGCCTCCAGTCCGTCCAGCACCTTGTCGTTGACGGCGCATTTCGAATAGTCGAGCAGCAGGTCGCCGAGCGTGGTGCTGAAACGCGCGAAACGTTCTGCGTCGGCGGCGAAGGCCGCGCGGATATCGGTTGCGTTGGTCTCGGCGGCGGTGGCTTTGAGTTGGTCGACAAGCGCTTTCATCGCGGGGCTCCTTGGTCGGACAGGGGTGTCGGACAATCGCCTGCGTAGCTATTCGCTTTAAGTGGACCAAATCAAGACTGGAAAACCGCCGAAGCGGCGGTTTTCAGGATTTTTTAAATCGTTTGAATTTTGGAGTAGTTTATCCGCGTAGATCCTTGCGCAGGATCTTGCCGACATTGGTCTTCGGCAGTTCGGTGCGGAATTCGACGAAACGCGGACGCTTATAGTTGGTGAGGTTGGCGGCGCAGTGGCGCTTGACCTCTTCCTCCGTCAGTGCCGGGTCTTTCCTGACCACGAAGAGCTTCACCGCTTCGCCGGAATGTTCGTCCGGAATGCCGATCGCTGCGCATTCGAGGATGCCCGGATGGGTCATCGCCACTTCCTCGATCTCGTTCGGGAAGACGTTGAAGCCGGAGACCAGGATCATGTCCTTCTTGCGGTCGACGATCTTGACGAGGCCGTCGGCGTTCATGAAGCCGATGTCGCCCGAGCGGAAGAAGCCATCCGGCGAGATCGCCTTGGCGGTCTCGTCCGGCCGCTGCCAGTAGCCGGCCATCACCTGCGGCCCGCGGATGCAGATCTCGCCGACTTCGCCGATCGCCAGCGTATTGCCCTGGTCGTCGCGGATCTCGACGTCGGTGGACGGGATCGGCATGCCGATCGTGCCGGTGAACTCGGTCGCGTCGAGGATGTTGGCCGTTGCCACCGGCGAGGTCTCCGACAGCCCGTAGCCCTCGGCGATCGAGCAGCCGGTCATCTGCTTCCAGCGTTCGGCGACCGGGCGCTGGATCGCCATGCCGCCGCCGAAGGTCAGCATCAGCGACGAGAAGTCGAGCTTCTGGAACTCCGCATTGTTCATCAGTGCGTTGAACAGCGTATTGAGGCCCGGGAAGATGTTTGTCCTGTGCTTGCCGAGTTCTTTGACGAAGCCCGGAATGTCACGCGGATTGGGGATCAGGATGTTGTTGCCGCCGGTGGCAAGGCCCATCAGCGAATTCACCGTCAGCGCGAAGATGTGGTAGAGCGGCAGCGCGCACATGAAGACGAGATTGTCCGGCCGGGTGCGCGAGCGGAACGCCGTCTGGAACCAGATTTCCATCTGCGCCATGTTCGACAAGAGGTTCGAATGGGTCAGCGTCGCGCCCTTCGAGACGCCCGTCGTCCCGCCGGTATATTGCAGGAAGGCGACGTCGCTGGCGGCGACGTTGGGCTTGGTCAGCTTGGCGCGCCCGCCCTTGGAAAGAACGTCCTTGAACGAGAGGTGGCCGGGAATCGACCACGCGGGAACGAGCTTCTTGACGCGGCGGACCACCAGATTGACGATCGCGCCCTTCAGGCCCAGCATGTCGCCCATGGTCGCGACAACGACGTGCTTGACCGAGGTCTTGTCGACCACCTGCTGCACGGTGTGCGCGAAATTCTCCAGAACGAAGATCGCTTTGGCGCCGGAATCGGTGAGCTGGTGCTGCAGTTCGCGCGGCGTGTAGAGCGGGTTGACGTTGACGACGGTGAAGCCGGCTCTGAGGATGCCGTAGACGATCACCGGATTCTGCAGGATGTTCGGCATCATCACCGCGACGCGGTCGCCCTTGGCAAGGCCGAGCGATTGCAACCAGGCACCGATCCTGGCGGACTGGGCGTTGAGATCGGCAAAGGTCAGCGTCTTGCCCATGCAGGTGAAGGCCGGGCGGCTCGAATAGCGGGCGACGGCGTGGTCGAAGAATTCTCCGATCGACTTGTAGGGCAGGGGGCCAATTTCGGCAGCTATTCCGGGTGGATAGGATTTCAGCCAGATCTTGCCTGGGCTGATACCCGTCTGTTGTGCGCTGACTTCCGCCATGACCTCTCTCCCTCTGGTCGCCACAGGCTGGCCTGATGCGGCCTGAGAAAATCCCTCCCGATCCTCTCACGCCGATGAGGATGATGCTTTTGCGACACCTCTTCAAGCTGAGATTCGGAATTATATAACTTTGACGTAAACGTCAACTGAGCTTACGGTTAACAGGCTTCTGCGAGCCTTGCGAAAAAGTATGACGAGAACCGCAAAAGCTTTGCCTGCCGCAGGAAAAGCCTGTATTGCATTGCAGCATACCCCTGCTGGTCCAATCCAGCATCCGCCGACATATCCCCCAGATTTTTCTCCGGCCGCAAGGCACGGCGACACTGGCCATTGCCCATGAGTGAGCCCATGTGTGACGAAGCCTTCTCCTCTGCCGTCGATCCGCGCCGGGCCCGTGTATCCGCCGCCGAAGTGGCGCTCGCCGTCGGCGGCTTCGGGATTGGCACCGGCGAGTTTGCGATCATGGGTCTCCTGCCGCAAGTCGCCGAAGACGTATCGGTATCGGTGCCCCAGGCTGGTGCGGTCATCAGCGCCTATGCGCTCGGCGTCGTCGTCGGTGCCCCGTTGATCGCGGTGCTGGCCGCCCGCTTCTCGCGCTTCCGGGTGCTTTTGGTCCTGATGCTGGTTTTTGCCATCGGCAATTTTGCGAGCGCCATCGCTCCGGATTTCTACACGCTGATTGCCGCGCGCTTCTTCGCCGGCCTGCCGCACGGCGCCTATTTCGGCGTGGCGGCCCTGGTGGCGGCCGGCCTTGCCGCGCCGAACCAACGGGCCCGCGCGGTCGGGCGGGTGATGATGGGACTGACCATCGCCACTCTCTTCGGCACGCCGCTTGTCGCCTGGTTCGGCCAGGCGCTCGGCTGGCGCTCCGCGTTTGCCATCGTCGGCGCCATCAGTCTCCTGACCATGGCGCTCACCTTTGCCCACGTACCGCGGGACAAGGGCAACCCGAAGGCGACGCCGCTTCGCGAACTGGGTGCGCTCGGCAAGCTGCAGGTCTGGCTGATGCTCGGCATCTGCGCCATCGGCTGCGGCGGCATGTTCGCCGTCTTCAGCTACATCACGCCGGCGCTGACCGAAGTCGCGGGTGTTTCGCTTGGCAATGTGCCGATCATGCTTTCGGTCTTCGGTGCCGGCATGATCCTCGGCAACATCGTCGGGGCGCGGCTTGCCGACTGGGCGCTGATGCCGGCGATCGGTATCGCTATCGTCTTCAACATCTTCGCCTATGTGCTTTTCTATTTCACCATGGGCAATCCGTGGATCGCCATCGTCAACGTGCTCTTCATCGGCGGTGGCTTTGCCGTCGTCCCGGGCGTGCAGACCCGGCTGATGGATGTCGCCGGCGAGGCCCAGACGCTGGCTGCTGCCCTTAGCCACTCCGCCTTCAATCTCGCCAATGCGCTTGGCGCATGGCTCGGCGGGGTTTCGATTGCTGCCGGCTACGGCTGGACCTCCACCGGTCTCGTCGGTGCCGTTCTCGGCGTTGCCGGCTTCGGCATCTTTCTCGCCTCGGTCTTCGTCGATCGCGCACAGCCTGCGCGTATGGCTGCAAAACCTGCGGCGGAATGACCGGCTTTATCGAAAGAAAGCCGGGGGCTCTTGAACCCTCCTAAATTTTTCTGTCATGTCCCGCCGCTAGCGTCGGCCACGGCCCTGAAACTACCGTAAAGCAGGGGCAAAGGGGCGCCGCGCGGCGTCAGAGTGGATGGCAAGGCCGCGGGTTTGTTGTAAGCTCGTCGGAAGACGGAGGATCATTGGTGCAATTGGGTAATCGCGAACGAGAGAATTTTGCCGTGGAGCCACGGCTCCTCGGGCACACTGCCATTTCGCGCCATGCCCTTGTCGGCCCCATGACCGCTGCCCGCTGGATGCTGGTCTTCGTTCTGCTAGCCGGCGTCTATTTCTTCCATGGTTTCGTCGTTCCGGTTCTGGCCGCTGTCGTCATCGGGTTTGCCAGCTGGCCGATCTATCGCCGGCTGCTCGCCGGTGTGAACGGCAACCGGACGCTGGCCGCCACCATCGCGATCGTCTGCGTCATCGCCTTCATCGTCGTGCCGATCTCGATTGCGGCCGTCTATGCGGTCGACGAAGTGCGCGACTGGGTCGTGTGGGCCGTCGAGACCAATGCCAACGGTGCCGTCGTGCCCGCATGGCTGTCGAGCATTCCGATCGCCGGTGTCTGGCTTGGCGAGCAATGGGTCAAGCATGTCGGCCATCCGGGCGCGCTCGGCGAACTCGTCCAGCTCGTCAGCGGCTCTAACATCGGCAATATCTACCGCGGCGTTCTGGTCGTCGGGGCCTCGACGTTCCATGCGTTCCTGACGCTGCTGTTCATGCTGATCACGCTGTTCTTCGTCTATCGCGACGGCCAGTCCTTCTCCGGCCAGCTCGACAAACTCGGCGAGCGCATCTTCCCGATGCGCTGGGAACGGCTGTCGCGCGTCGTGCCGCTGACGATCAGCTCGACCGTAACCGGCATGGGCATCATCGCCATCGGCGAAGGCATCGTGCTTGGCGTCGCCTATTGGCTTGCCGGCGTGCCGTCGCCGGTCACGCTCGGCATCATCACAGGCCTGATGGCGCTGATCCCCGGCGGCGCGCCGCTCTGCTTCACGCTGGTCTCGGTCTATCTCGTCGCCAGCGGTTCGCCCGTTCACGGCCTGGCGCTGTTCACCTGGGGCACGACCGAACTCTTCATCGTCGACAAGACGCTGCGCCCGCGCCTCGTCGGCGGCCCGATCAAGCTTCCGTTCCTGCCGACCTTCTTCGGCCTCGTCGGCGGCGTGAAGACCATGGGTTTCCTCGGCCTCTTCGTCGGTCCGGTGCTGATGGCGCTGCTCGTTGCGATCTGGCGCGAATGGATGCGCGAAGCCACCACGCCCACCGAAACGAGCATGAACGAGATTATCAAGGGCTAGGTTCTCTTTTGCCGAACCGGCGGTCGCATACGGGCGGCCTCGAGATCTCTTCAGCTTGTGGCAGATAGGCCGATACCGGACCCATCCTGCGCCTATGAAGGTCGCCTCCCGCGCTCCCGAACGGATCTTTGCGGGCGTCTTTATCTTTTCCTTATGCCTCCTTCCGACCATCGCAATCGATAATTGACCCGCAGCGGGCGCAAGATCCGGACTTCAACAGTCCGGAGAATTTGCATGTCCGATGTTCTTTTTCTTGCCGCCGGCATCGGCGGCTTCGTCGTGTTCGCGTTTTATGCGCGCGCGCTGAGCCGGCTTTAGGAGGGCGTCATGTTCGAAGCCCTGCTCGGTCTTGCCGTCGCCGTCGGTCTTGCGGCCTACCTCGTCGTCACCCTCGTTCGCCCGGAACGGTTCTGACCGGTTGACGGGGATCGAACCCGTTGGCTGTTCGCATCAGCCGGGCGCCTTTGCGCCGTCCGGCCGCCCTTAGCGGAGTAATCTCATGTCTATCATCGGGTGGCTGCAGATCAGCCTCCTCTTCGTCGCCGTCCTGATCGTCATCAAGCCGCTGGGGCTTTATATGGCGCGGGTCTTCTCCGGTGAACGCAACGTTTTTTCGCCCGTCCTCGGTCCCGTCGAGCGCGGCCTTTATCTCGCCGCCGGCGTCGATCCGAAGAAGGAACAGGGCTGGCTCGCCTACACGATGTCGATGCTCGCCTTCAGCCTCGCCGGCTTTGTCTCGCTCTATGCGATCCTCCGGCTGCAGGCATACTTGCCGATGAACCCGCAGGGCTTCTCGGGTATGCCATCCGATCTCGCCTTCAACACGGCGGTCAGTTTCGTCACCAACACCAACTGGCAGAACTACGGCGGCGAAACCACGCTCAGCCATTTCAGCCAGATGGCCGGCCTGACGGTTCATAACTTCGTCTCCGCCGCGACCGGCATCGCCATGGCGCTTGCCGTCACCCGCGCCTTCGCCCGCTCGAACGCCTCGACCGTCGGCAACTTCTGGGTCGACCTCACCCGTTCGACGCTTTACGTGCTGCTGCCGATCGCCGTCGTCATGGCCCTTGCCATGGTCTGGACCGGCTTACCGCAGACCTTCCACGCCGATCTGTCGGCAACAACGCTTGAAGGCACCAAGCAGACGATCTCGCTCGGCCCTGTCGCCAGCCAGGAAGCGATCAAGCAGCTCGGCACCAATGGCGGCGGCTTCTTCAACGTTAACGCCGCCCATCCGTTCGAGAACCCGACGGCCTTCTCGAACTATCTCAACATCTTCTCGATGTTGTCGATCTCGGCGGCGCTCGTCTACACCTTCGGCCAGATGGTCGGTAACCGCCGCCAGGGTTGGGCCTTCATCGCCGTCACCGGGATTCTTTTGATCTCGGGTGTTGCGGTCGTCTACTGGGCGGAAGCGCACGGCAACCCGATCCTGACCGCCCTTGGTCTCGATGCGGCCCAGGGCAACATGGAAGGCAAGGAAGTCCGCTTCGGCCAGGCGATGACGGCGCTCTATGCAGCGGTCACCACCGGCCTCTCGGATGGCGGCGTCAACGGCATGCACGGCTCGCTGACGGGTCTCGGCGGTCTCGTGCCGATGTTCCTGATGCAGCTTGGCGAAGTCCTGCCGGGTGGCGTCGGTTCCGGTCTCTACGGCATGGTGGTTTTTGCGATCCTCGCCGTCTTCGTTGCCGGCCTGATGGTTGGCCGCACGCCGGAGCTGCTCGGCAAGAAGATCGAAAGCCGCGAGATGAAATACGCGATGTTCGCGGTTCTCATCCTGCCGGTGACGATCCTCGGCTGTGCCGCGGTCTCGGCCATGCTGCCCTTTGCCGTCGCCAGCATCGGCACGGCAGGCCCGCACGGCCTGTCGGAAATCCTCTATGCTTTCACGTCTGCGGCCGGAAACAACGGCTCGGCTTTCGGCGGTCTCACCGGCAACACGCCCTGGTACAACACCACACTTGGCCTTGCGATGCTGCTCGGCCGTTTCGCCTATGCCGTCCCGGTGATGGCGATCGCCGGCTCGATCGCGGTGAAGACCCGCGTGCCGGCGTCTAAGGGTACCTTCCCGACCGACACGCCGCTCTTTGTCGGCCTGCTCGTCGGCATCATCCTCATTCTCGGCGGGCTGCAGTTCTTCCCGGCGCTCGCGCTCGGTCCCATCGTCGAGCATCTCTCGATGCTTGCCGGTCAGACCTTCTAAAGGAATTCGACACATGTCTTCCAAACCAATCGCACCCAGTCTTCTGGACCCGGCGATCTTGCTCCCGGCCGTCAAGGCGGCGTTCGTCAAGCTCGACCCGCGCCAGCTCGTGCGCAACCCGGTGATCTTCGTCACCGAAGTGGTCGCAGCCGTGGTCACCGGTCTTTTTGTGCGCGACATCGCCACCGGCACTGGCAGCCCGCTGTTCTCCGGCCAGATCGCCGCCTGGCTGTGGTTCACGGTGCTCTTCGCCACCTTTGCCGAAGCCGTCGCCGAAGGCCGTGGCAAGGCCCAGGCCGACAGCCTGCGCCGCACCAAGTCCGAACTGACGGCGCGCAAGCTCGTCGCCGACGAAGGCCGCGAGACCCAGACGATCCCGGCAACATCGCTGAAGGTCGGCGACCTCGTGCTTGTCGAGGCCGGCGAACTGATCCCCGGCGATGGCGAAGTCGTCGAGGGTGTCGCCTCCGTCAACGAGAGCGCCATCACCGGTGAATCGGCGCCCGTCATCCGTGAATCCGGTGGCGACCGCTCGGCCGTCACCGGTGGCACGCAGGTGTTGTCCGACTGGATCAAGGTCCGCATCGGCGTCGCACCTGGCGACACTTTCGTCGACCGGATGATCGCGCTGATCGAGGGCGCCCAGCGCCAGAAGACGCCGAACGAGATCGCGCTGTCGATCCTGCTTTCGGGCCTGACGCTGATCTTCCTCGTCGCCGTCGTCACGCTCTGGGGTCTTGCCGGCTATTCCGGCACCGTGCTCTCGGTCACCGTGCTTGCAGCCCTGCTTGTGACGTTGATCCCGACCACGATCGGCGGCCTGCTCTCGGCGATCGGCATCGCCGGCATGGACCGCCTGGTGCGCTTCAACGTCATCGCCACCTCCGGCCGCGCGGTAGAAGCTGCCGGCGACGTCGATACGCTGCTGCTCGACAAGACAGGCACCATCACTTTCGGCAACCGCATGGCCGCCGACTTCATGCCGGTGCCCGGCGTCACCGAGGCCGAGCTTGCCGATGCGGCACTGCTTGCAAGCCTTGCCGACGAAACGCCGGAGGGTCGCTCGATTGCAGCGCTTGCCACCGGCGAGTTCGGTCGCCAGACGCCAGATGTGTCGATTCCGGCGTCCGACAAGGGCGAGGTCCTGGCGTTCGCCGTCGGTGGCGGGGAAAGCCGTACCGGCGCGACCCGGATCGATGCCGTCATTCCCTTCGCTGCGGAAACGAGGCTTTCCGGCGTCGACTTCGGCGGCCGCCGGCTGCGCAAGGGCGCCGTCGACTCGATCCTTAAGTTCACCGGTATCCGCGACGAGAACGTGCCGAACGAGTTTCGCCGCGCCGTCGACCAGGTGGCCCGCACCGGCGGCACGCCGCTCGCCGTTGCCGATGGTCCGCGCCTGCTCGGCGTCATCCATCTGAAGGATGTGGTGAAGCCCGGCATCAAGGAGCGCTTCGCCGCTCTTCGCGCCATGGGCATCCGCACGGTGATGGTTACCGGCGACAACCCGGTGACCGCGGCCGCCATCGCGTCCGAAGCCGGCGTCGACGACTTCCTTGCCGAAGCCACCCCGGAGGACAAGCTTGGCTATATCCGCAAGGAACAGCAGGGCGGCCGCCTGATCGCCATGTGCGGCGACGGCACCAACGACGCGCCCGCACTCGCCCAGGCCGATGTCGGCGTCGCCATGCAGACCGGCACCCAGGCTGCCCGCGAGGCCGCCAACATGGTGGACCTCGATTCCAGCCCGACGAAGCTGATCGAGATCGTCGAGATCGGCAAGCAGTTGCTGATGACCCGCGGCTCGCTGACGACTTTTTCGATCGCCAACGACGTGGCGAAGTACTTCGCCATCATCCCGGCGCTGTTCATCACCACCTATCCGGCCCTTGCCGCGCTCAACGTCATGGGCCTCGCCTCGCCGCAATCGGCGATCCTCTCGGCGGTGATCTTCAACGCGCTCATCATCGTCGCGCTGATCCCGCTGGCGCTGAAGGGCGTCAAGTACCGGCCGGTCGGTGCGGCAGCCCTTCTGCGCCGCAACCTGCTTGTCTACGGCCTCGGCGGCATTGTCCTGCCCTTTGCCGGCATCAAGCTCGTCGATCTTGCCGTCAACGCACTCAATCTGGTGTAACCATGCTGAACCAACTTCGTCCCGCCATCGTCATGATCGTGCTTTTGACGGCGATCACCGGCCTTGCCTATCCCTTTGCCATCACCGGTGCGTCGCAGGTGCTGATGCCCGCGCAGGCAAACGGCAGCCTCATCGAAAAGGACGGCACCCTCATCGGCTCCGCGCTGATCGGCCAGAACTTCACATCCGACAAATATTTCTGGCCGCGGCCCTCCGCGACCGGTCCGGACGCCTACAACGCCGGCGCCTCGAGCGGCTCCAACCTCGGCACCACCTCGGTGAAGCTTAAGGATCGTGTCGCAGCCGATGTAGAGCGTCTGAAAGCCGCCGGCCTTGCGGGAGAAATTCCGGCGGATGCGGCAACCACGTCAGGTTCCGGGCTCGACCCGCATATCACGCCGGCCTTCGCCGAAGCCCAGGTCGCCCGCGTCGCCAGGGCGCGGGGCTTGAGCCAAGCGGATGTCGCCGCCCTGGTCGCCAAGGCGACGGAGGGTCGGCTGTTCGGGGTCGTAGGCGAGCCGCGCGTCAATGTGCTAGAACTCAACCTGGCCCTTGATGCGCCTCGAACCTAGAGCGGGATGAGGAAAAGTGTTCGCGGTTTTCCGCCCGCATCCCGCTCTAAGCTATTAGAATCGATCACGCCTGAGACAATGCATGCCCGACAGTGAACGCGACGCCAAAGGTCGCCCGGACCCAGACGCACTGCTGGCGCTTGCCGCGCAGGACCGCCGGGGAAAACTGACCGTATTCCTCGGCGCCGCTCCCGGCGTCGGCAAGACCTATGCGATGTTGTCGCGGGCCCGCCGGCTGAAAGATGACGGTGTCGACATCGTCGTCGGGCTGGTCGAGACGCACGGGCGCAGCGAGACCGCTGCGCTCATCGACGGATTGGAGATACTGCCGCGCCGCGATGTGAACCATCGCGGCCGAATGCTGTCCGAGTTCGACCTGGATGCGGCCCTCGCACGGCGTCCCCGGATCATTGTCGTCGACGAACTGGCCCACAGCAATCCGGCCGAAAGCCGGCACCCCAAGCGCTATCAGGATGTTGAGGAACTGATCGCCGCCGGCATCGATGTCTGGACGGCGCTCAACATCCAGCATCTCGAAAGCCTCTCGGATATCGTCGCCCAGATCACCGGTGTACCCGTGCGCGAACGGGTGCCGGATACCGTATTGAAGCGCGCTGACGACGTGCTGCTTGTGGATCTGTCGCCGGCCGAGCTGATCGAGCGGCTGAAGGAGGGCAAGGTTTATCTGCCCGACAGCGCACAGCGCGCTGTCGACCGCTTCTTCCGCCTCGGTAACCTGACGGCACTGCGCGAACTGGCGCTCAGGCGGACAGCCGACCGGGTCGACGACCAGATGGTCGACTATCTCAAGCAGAACGCCATCGAAGGCGTCTGGGCAAGCGGCGAGCGCTTGCTCGTCTGCATTGGTTCGGACCCGTTGTCCGAAAAGGTCGTGCGCACGGCAAGCCGGCTCGCCGAGGGATTGAATGCCCCCTGGATCGTCGTATTCATCGAGCGCGCCGACCGCGAGAGCGGCGACGGCGAAGACGTGCGCCGGCTCGACGAAACCTTCCGTCTTGCCGAACAGCTCGGCGCCGAGACCCGCCGTATTATCGGCAACGACTTCGTCGCGGAAATCCTGAAGCTCGCGCGCCGGGAACATGCGACGCAGATCGTCATCGGCGCGCGCCGCCAGCCGTTCCCGATGCGGCTGTTTCGCCAGTCGCTTCCCGACGCCCTGGCCGAGCGCGTGTCCGGCATCGGCATTCACCTTGTGACCGATCGCGAGACGGCGCCCGTCAAACGGCAAACGAAGATGAAACGGACGCTGCCGCCGGGAAGCGGGCGCGCAATCGGCATCGCTGCCGGGTCGGTCGTCGCCTCGACCGCCGTTGGCCTGCTGCTTGGCCGTTTCGTCGTCCTGCCCAACATCTCGTTGCTTTATCTGCTCGCGGTGCTGGCCTCGGCGACCTATGCCGGTCACATCGCGGCAATCGCGGCAGCACTTTTCTCGGTGCTTGCCTACAACTTCTTTTTCATCAAACCGACCGGCACCTTCACCATCGCCGAGCCGCACGAGGTTTTTGCGCTCGTCGTCTTCCTCGCTGCCGCAGCCCTTGCCGGCAGCCTCGCATCGCGGGTGCGCGAACAGGCAAAGACCGCCCGCCAGCGCGCCGCCGCGACCCAGGCGCTCTATGATTTTTCGCGCAAGCTTTCAGGCACCGCCAAGGCCGACGACGTGCTATGGGCGGCGGTGACGCAGATGCAGTCGACGCTGAAACGCAGTTCAGCGCTGCTTCTGCCGGAGGACGGAGACCTGCAGCTGAAGGCCGCCTGGCCGCCGGACACCGAGCTCGACGTCACCGACATCATGGCGGCGCGTTGGGCGATGGACAAACGCGAGCCGGCCGGCAACGGCACGGGAACCCTGCCGAACAGCCCTTTCCATTTCCGGCCGCTGACGAGCCCGCACGGCGTCGTCGGCGTCTGCGGCTTCGTCCAGGCCGACAAGCCGCTAGAGATCAACGAGGAGCGGGCGCTCGCCGCAATCCTCGACCAGACGGCGATTGCCGTCGACCGGGCGCGGCTATCGCGCGAAAGCCTCGACCAGGCGGCAAAGCTCGAAGGCGAGCGCTTCCGCGCCGCCCTTCTGTCATCCATTTCGCACGATCTGAGAACCCCGCTTGCGACCATCACCGGCGCCGTCACCAGCTTGCGCCAGCTCGGTGATCGCATGCCGCCGGAGAGCCGCGACGACCTGTTGCAGTCGATCGAGGAGGAGGGCGGTCGGCTGACGCGCTTTGTTGCCAACCTGCTCGACATGACCCGCATCGAGGCCGGTACCGTCAATGCCAAGCGCGATTGGGTCGATGTCGCCGACGTGGTACGGGCGGCAGTCGATCGCGCTCGCAAGTATTTCCCGGATCGAGAGGTCGAAACCAGCATCGCCCCCGACCTGCCGCTGATGCGTGGCGACAGCGTGCTGCTCGGCCAGGTGCTCTTCAACCTGCTCGACAATGCCAACAAATATGGCGGCGAAGATCCGATCAGCATCTATGCCCGTACCGACGGCAACGAGATCGTGCTGTCGGTGACCGACCTCGGCAAGGGCATTCCGCCGCGGGACCTCGAACAGGTCTTCGAGAAATTCTTCCGCCGCGGCAAGGCGGATGGCCGCACGCCGGGAACGGGGCTGGGACTGTCGATCGCCAAGGGCTTCGTCGAAGCCATGGGCGGGCAGATCAAGGCGGAAAGCCCGGCGCTTCGCCGCCGCGGCACGCGCATTTCCATGCGCTTTCCCGCCGCCAAGGCTGAAATCTCCGAAAAGGACCGTGCATGAGCGTGGAGCGTATCCTCGTCGTCGACGACGAGCCCCAGATCCAGCGTTTCCTGAAACCCGCGCTGAGTGCTGCCGGCTATGACGTTCGTGAGGCGATCACCGGCGCCGAGGCGCTGAAGGCGGCGGCGACGATGGCGCCGGATGTCGTCATCCTCGATCTCGGCCTGCCGGATATGGATGGCAAGGAGGTCATCGCCAACCTGCGCGGCTGGTCGCAGGTTCCGATCATCATCCTGTCGGCCCGCGACCGGGAAAGCGAAAAGATCGCAGCACTCGATCTCGGCGCCGACGACTATATCGAAAAACCCTTCGGTATCGGCGAACTGACGGCCCGCATCCGTGCGGCCCTTCGCCACCGGGTGCAGATGGAAGGCGGCCAGACGCAGCTGTCCGCCGATGGTGTTTCGATCGACACGATCAAGCGCGTGGTGACGAAGGACGGCGAGCCCGTCCGGCTGACGCCGAAGGAATACGACCTCCTGGTGATGCTGGCGCATCACGCCGGCCGCGTCGTTACCCACAAGACGCTCTTAACCTCGGTCTGGGGCGTCGCCCACGGCGAAGACCTGCATTATCTGCGCGTCTTCATCGGCCAGCTGCGCGGCAAGATAGAGCGTGATCCGGCCGATCCGAAGATCATCCGTACGGAGCCGGGCGTCGGCTATCGCTTCGTCGGCGACGAGGGCTGACGGCGGGCGGACGGCAAAGGCGACGACCGCCGCTCTTTACTGGATCTTGACCGGTGTCGGTGTGTCGGTCGCGAGCGTGTCTCCGACGACCACCTTCTTCTTCCGCGCCGGCTGTGGATTTTCGAGGATCGACACAGGCGCCGCGACTGTCACGGCCGCGACATTGCCGACGTTTCTCGCCGTGCCGGCGACGACCGCGGCAATGCCGGTTCCAACCGAAATGTCGGAATCGGTGAGCGTCTGCCCGGTGGCGAGCCGCTGGCCGATCAGCTGAACGATTTCGGGGCTTTCGGCGAACTTTCCATGGTGCAGGCCGTCCTCGGACTTAACCTTTGTCAGGTCGATGGCAGTGATGCCGGCTCGCTCCAGCTGGGTGCGGTAGGGTTCTGCCGACGGATCGATCGCGCCGAGGCGGGAGACGTCGCCGGAGATGAAGCTCGAAAGCGCCAGCGCACGGTCGTCCTGCGAAACGAAGATCGTGAATTTCGGCCGCTTCTTACCCATTTCCACGAATTGCTTGGCAAAGACGTCGAGGTCGATATCGGGCGAAGCGAGGATGACGTTCTCGATCTTGGAGGGGACGTTGCCGTCGCGGATGCCCATCTGCCGGAGCGATTCCATCGTCAGCCAGGTGCCCATTGAGTGGGCGAGGATGGTGATGCTCTTGACCTTCGGAGCGTCGGAAAGCTTCTTCAGAATGTCTTCGAGCGCCGTGCGCGAATAGTTCGTGCTTTCCTTGTCGTAGTTGTAGTCGAACACGTTGGCGCGAGAAGGCCAGGTGAAGAGAACCGGCGTCGCTTGCACATCCGAGTCATGGACGATCTGCGCCAGTCGGTAGACCGAGTCCTCATAGCGGTTGTTGAAGCCGTGCACGAAAACGAAGGCATTGCCGCCGACATCGTGCTGCAGGAACCAGGATTTGGCTTCATCGAGCGACTTGAGTTCATTCACCCGCGTGACGGCGAATTCCTTGGCCGGATCCGGCGGCAGTTTGCGCGGCCATTGCACCGTGCCCGACTTGCGTGCCGTTTCCGGCGGGATCGAGACCGCCACGTCGGTAAGGAAGGTATTGGCGTCGCGCTCGCCGGAAAAGAGCGTTGCCGGATCGCCGGAGGGTTCGCGCGTGGTTGCGACAAGCATGTCGACGGTGGATGCGCCCGGGACCGGAGTGGTGAGTGCGACGGGCGCCATCACACCCTTGGCATGGCCGCCGCAGCCGGCGAGCAGCGCCAAGCCGGCCAGCACGAATATCGTTCGTCCCCTGCCTGCGCATCCCTGTTGTAGCGGACCTCTAAACCCCACCCACTCGAACATTAGAATCCCCACGTACGCCTGAACTCGACTGCATCTGACAGCGCTTTCGCGAAATGCAGATGACAATACTCGGCGCTAATATGCAAGCGGGCGCTGATTGAAGATTCGCTACAGAGTTGTTGATGGACGTCGTTTCCCGTGTCGCGGGCTTGCCGCGACACGAAACCGACGCGGGCGATCTGTCGTTACTTTGCCGCCGCCTCCAGCGACTTCAGGATCGCGTGGGCAACCTTGATCCTCTCGGGGTTCGGGTAGTTGCGGTTGGCAAGCAGCACGATGCCGATCTTCTTCTCCGGCACGAAGGCGACATAGCCGCCGAAGCCGTTGGTGGAGCCAGTCTTGTTGTAGAGCGTCGAGCCATCGGGGCGCTTCGGTGGATCCAATGCCTTGACCGGGTTGCTTTTCAGGGCCATGTCGCGCGAATTGCCATCGAGCAGCCGCTCCAGCGAAACAGGGTAGGGGTATTGTTCCCAGCCCAGCCCCTGCACCATCTTGCCGCTGTCGAAATATCCGACATGGGTGCCTTCGACCGCCTTGCGGATCGCGCCGTCGAGAAGTTCAGGCTGGATGTTGGTCTCGATGAAGCGGATCATGTCTGTCGCCGACGACTTGACCCCATAGGCCTCCGCGTCGAACGTACCGGCGGTGACGCGAATTGGCTTGTCGGCCTTGCCGTAACCCCAGGCGTAGCTGCCCATCTGGCCGTCGGGAACGCGGACATAGCTGTGCTTCAGGCCGAGCTTGGGAAATATCTCGCTTTCGAGAACCGCACTGAAGCTGCCGCCCATCGCCAATGCCGCGGTGTGGCCGAAGAGGCCGATGCTCGGATTGGAATAGCGACGCGTCTTGCCGGGCTTGGCCGCCGGTTTCCATGTGCGGAAATAGCCGACCATGTCGGCGTCGCTCTTGACCGCATCGGGAAACTGCAACGGCAGTCCGCCAGCGGTATAGGTGGCAAGATGCAGGAGGGTGGCCTTGTCGATCGCTGTGCCCGCAAAGGCCGGGATGTACTTGCCGGGATGATCGTCGAACGAGAGCTTGCCGGTGACCTGCGCATAGGACGCCAGTGTCGCGGCGAAGGCCTTGCTGATCGAGCCCAGTTCAAACAGCGTATTCTCGGTAACCGGTGCGTTCGTTTCCTTGGAAGCGACGCCGTAGTTCAGGAAGTAGTGCCGGCCTTCAACGGTGACGGCGACGGCCATGCCCGGTACCTTGTGTTCGCGCATGATAGGGCGGATCGCCTTGTCCACGGCAGCGGCAATCTGCGCCCGCTCGCCGCCTTCGGCAAAGGCGCTGGACGCCAAGGTTGCAAGGATTGCAGTAGAAAGACCTAATTTAATTGTCGCCATTCTATCCATTCGATGTCTTCTCTCTCGATAGGTATGCTGTCGGTGGCGCGGGCGTGGGAGGGGCCGCCGGCCACGGTCGGAGATGGTGTGTCGTGTCCGAGCTGGCGCTTTGCCGGCCCGTGTCCCGCCAGGCCACGGAGACCCTGCAAGAAGTGCCCAACAGGGCGGCAAAGAGCTAGACCGCCCGGTCCGACGGCACAAATGACGATATTTCGAGGGAGACCCTAGAAAATCTAAGGTGAGATCTCGCCGCAGGGGAGGCTATTTCCAGAGGCCCAAGGGCGGCGGGGAGGGGCGCCGGCGCCGTGCACTCTACAAAATCACGCTGTCCGTTGTCATCGGAGGTTCTCGGGCGTAGTATTCGCCGGCAGTTCAAGGCCCTGTTGTTGCCAGACTGCATGTCTAATCCGCGAGCTGCTTCTGATCGAACAGAAGAGTCTCCCCCGATTCCGGGAGAATATTCGGAAGCTTATTTACATCCGACGCCACTCAATGGCGCCTCCGCCGATCTCTATTGCAATCAGACGGCCATATTGGAGGATAAGATGAGCAAGCAGACCATAACTATCATTCTTGCCGGCGCCCTAGCCTTATCAGGGTGCCAATCGGCCTATATGTCCAAGAGCGGTTCGACCGGCAATGAATTCGGCTGCATTGCCGGAACCGTTGGTGGGGCCATCGTCGGCGGCCTGATCGGCTCGACCATTGGTTCAGGCACCGGTCAGCTTTGGGCCGTTGGTGGTGGAGCGACACTCGGCGCTGCTGCCGGCAACGCGCTGACATGCCGCTATTATTGATCGAGGAACAGAGCAGAATGAAGAAAATCGTTCTTATGAGCGTGCTTGCGCTTGGCCAGATCACACCGGCGATCGCGCAGCAAGCTGCGACGATGAACCAGGGACAGATGAGCGCGCTCGACAGCAACAAGGACGGCGCGGTCGAGCGGTCCGAGTACGAGGCCTTCATGGCGAGCGCCTTCGACAATCTCGACAAGAACAAGGACGGAAACCTTACGTCCGACGAGACGAAGCAGGCGCTGAACGCTCAGCAGTTTGCCGCCACCGACGCCAACGGCGACGGCAAGATCAGCCGGAACGAGTTTCTGGATCGGGTGATGGCGGATTTCAAAACTGCGGATCGAAGCGGCGACGGCAGCCTGAAATGATGCACGGAGCCGATGCCGACCGCCCTTGATCCCGGTCGCTTGCGGCTGGCAGGCACGGGCTTCGGCATAGGCTCTTGCGCATGCGAAGTGGGCGTGCGCGCTCGCACGTCCTCATTTTCCGGTTGCAATTGCCGAGCGTTCTGTTTCTCATGCCTAAAATTCGCCGGCAGCTGGCCAGCTGGCTGCCGGTGCTCATGCCGCTCTTCCTGATTGTCCCATTCGGCTTTCTGACAAGCGACCAGCTTCTCCACGCAAGTGTCCGTCTTGTGGAAGGGGACGCCGATGACAGCGAATGGGAATTCTCGCGATTGCCCCGCCGGCCCCCTAAGGCCGGCGCCGTGATGTCCAAGCCGGGGGATCTCCCGGGCTCGTTTGTTGATCGTTGTGCCTGGATAGGAGAGACCATGTTCGACCGACCTCGTTCTTTGCGTGCGCCGACGGTGGCATTGCTTGCCATGCTGACGGGTTCGTTTGCGGTGGGCACCGCGCTGGCGCAGGAGCAGGCCGCCGCCCAGGCGGCGACCGAAGAGGCGCCGCAACCGCTCAGCGAAGATGAACTCGAGGTCCTCGTCGCACGCATTGCGCTCTATCCCGACGAACTCGTCGCGCTCGTGACCTCCGCCTCGCTCTACCCGCTGCAGATCGTCGAGGCGGAGCGCTTCCTCGAGGTTTCGCAGACCAAGAAGGACATGAAGCCGAAGGATAGCTGGGACGGGAGCATCGTCTCGCTGCTGAATTATCCTCAGATCGTCAAGATGATGAGCGACGATCTCGACTGGACCCAGTCGCTCAGCGACGCGCTCGCCTATCAGCAGAAGGACGTGCTCGTCGCCATCCAGCAATTGCGCGACAAGGCCGTCGCCGATGGCGTCATCAAGTCGGACGACAAGGTGGTGGTGAAGCAGGAAAACGACAACGTCGTGATCCAGGCCGCCAATCCGGAGAAAATCTACATCCCGCAATACGAGCCGCAGATGCTCTATGATCCGGGCTATCAGCCGGCCCCGATTGCCTATTATCCCGAGCCCTATCCGAGCTACTATTATCCGACGGCGACCTTCTTTGCCGGCGTGGTCACAGGTGCTGCCTTTGCCGCCGTCGTCGACTGGGACGACTGGGGTGTGTGGGGCGGACGCTGGAATGGCGGCGATGTCGATATCGACTGCAACAACTGCTTCAACAACATCAATGGCAAGGTGAAGTTCAACGACGTCGACTGGAAGAATGTCGACCGCAGCAAGATCAGCTTCGACAAGAACCAGTTCGCCAAGATCGATCGCACCTCCATGGAACGGGACTTCAAGTCGGCGAAAGGCAACAACATCGCCAACCGGGCGAAGGTGGCGCGCACCAACGAGATCGGCGCGGCGGCAAACAGGTCCGGTAGCCGGATCTCGGTCGACGATGTCCGCAAGAGCAAGGTCGAGGCGCGCCAGCGGGAAAATCTCGGGCGGGGTGATATGGGCTCCGGCGATCGCAAGCCGGGCAACCAGGTCAAGGCAAGACCGGCCGGCGCCGACAAGATCGGCAATGCCAAGCCGGCGGCCCGGGCCGATCGCCAGGTCGCCAAGCCGAAGCCGGGCGGCAAGATCGATCGTGGCGGTGGCGGAAAACCATCCGCCCTTGGTCAGGTCCAGAGCGGACGGGTGACCAAGATGCAGTCGGACCGCGGCCGGCAGGCGCTTGGCGGCGGCCAGCGCGGCGGTGGCCAGCAGCACCGCGAGATCAGGCGTGGTGGCGGCGGCGGTGGCGGACGGCACCGGTAACTCAAGGGAAGGAGAACGAAAATGACCAAGCGCGTACATAATCTGCTCCTGTCTTCCTTTGCAGCCGCCGTGCTCGCCAGCGGCTCGGCGACGGTCGCTTCTGCGCAGGATCCCGCGGCGCATACGCCGCTCTCCGACTATGCGGCCGCAAGCGATCCGCCGGCGTTCGACACACCGGAACAAGCAGTCGATGCGTTCAAGGCCGCCGTCGGTTCGGGCGATTTCGACAAGCTCGCGGACCTGGTGGGGCTGGATGCGGCCAAGGCCAAGACCAGCGACGGGGTGATGGACGCCTACGCCGATATCCAGGCGGGCGTAAAGAAGAAGGTGGCTGTACAGGACGTCGAAAACCGAAAGGTACTGGAGATCGGCGAGGTGCTCTGGCCCTTCCCGTTCCCGATCGCCAAGGGCGACGACGGAAAATGGGCCTTCGACACCTATACCGGTCTCGAGGAGATCGCCAATCGCCTGGTTGGCCGCAACGAACTGGACACGATCGCGACCGTCCGCGCCTATGTCGAGGCGCAGGACGATTACGCGCTCGAAGATCATGACGGCGACGGCGTGCTCGAATACGCGCAGAAGCTGATCAGCAGCGAGGGCAAGACCGACGGGCTCTACTGGCCCGCGGGCGAAGGTCAGCCGCAAAGCCCCGCGGGTGAAGCGCTCGCCGATGGCGCCGTGCTTGCCAGGACCCAGGCCGGCAAGGGCTATTTCGGCTATCGCTACCGCGTGCTGACGAGCCAGGGCGACAACATCGCCGGTGGCAAGTTCGACTACATCATCAACGGCAACATGATCGCCGGCTTCGCGCTCGTGGCTTGGCCGGTGAGATACGGCGTGACGGGCGTTCACACCTTCGTCGTCAACCGCAACGGAACCGTCTACCAGGCGGATCTCGGCGACAAGACCGAGAGCGTTGCAGAAGGGATCCGGCAGTTCAATCCCAACGACAACTGGCAGGTCGTGGAGGATTGAGCGCGATGGACGGAGCGGACCCAGGCGACAAGGCATCCGTCGGCGACGCGGCGGATGCCGCGCCGGCGGCTCGGCAGGGAAAGATTGCCGAGTACCTCGCGTCCCATGGCGGCCCGTTCTTCGAGCTGCAGGCAAGGCTGAAGCTGTTGCGTGCGAACGCGCTGCAGTCGGGAAAGCGGGCCTTGCTTTTCGTTGCGCTTGCCTGGGGCGTTCCCTTTCTGCTTGGCCTGCCGGACAGCCTGTCGCTCGACCATAGCCAGGGCGCCTATCTGACCGATCCGGGCGTGTGGGCAAAGTTCTTCGTCGCGATTGCCGCTTTCGTGCTGGCCGAACAGCAGGTCGAGCGGGGGCTTCGCATCAAGCTCGGACAGTTTTCGCGAGCGCCGCTCATAGCTCCGACCTCGATGCCATCAGCCGCGCGCGCGATTTCCAACGCGCTGAAACAACGCGATTCCGGGCTGGCGGAAACTGTCTGCCTGGCACTCGCCGCGGTCGCGGCGCTGCTTTCCTTCCTGAACTTCCATACGACAGACGCCTCGTTCTGGGCCGTCGAGCATACGGCCGAGGGCAACAGGATTACCGCTGCCGGCTGGTGGTCGATCTGCGTCAGCCTACCGCTCTTCGTCTTCCTGTTCCTGCGCGGCGTATGGCGGCACCTCGTCTGGGCGCGACTTTTGCGCAAAATCGCTCAACTGGAGCTTCGCCTCGTCGCCGCCCATCCGGATGGCAAGGGTGGCCTCGGCTTTCTGTCGCAATATCCGAACGCCTACATGTTCTTCGTCTTCGGCATGAGCGCGGCGATCGCGGCAGCGGTCATGAAGCACCTGCTGCAGGAGACGTTGTCGATGACGACGTTCAGCATGATCATGAGCGGGTGGCTGGCGATCGTGATCGCCTTCTTCGCCTATCCGTTGTCGGCCTTCTCCAAGCCGTTGGCACGACTGAAGGAAACCGGGCTGCTGATGTTCGGCGTGCAGGCGACCCGCTTTCAGCGCGCTGCAGAGCGCAAGGTGCTCGGCCGCAACGTGGCAGCCGACGCGACCGAGGAACCCGATGACGACGTGGCCGACCCCGGCAAACTGTTCGACGCGACCAAGAAGCTTTCGACCATGCTCATCAGCCGCGACGCCGTCGTGCCGGTCGCTGCCGCCGCTCTCATTCCCTTCGCCGTCGCAGGCGCGACCAGGCTGCCGTACAAGGAAGTATTTTCTGTCCTGAAGAAACTGTTGCTGCTGTGACGCGCGCCGTTTCGTCGGGGAGGCCGTATCCTGATCAGGCGCGGCCTGTCTGATTGGCTTGTTACTGTGACGTTCGAAACGGAAAATCCGGCTATCCGTGGGTCAGGATAGGGAAGCGTCTTGACCTCAACTTAAGTTGAGGTCTTATGAACATGTCCGATAGAGCCAATTGTCATGTGACGGATCGGACCTCATGCACATCTCCAGACTGATATTGCCGGCATCGGACGTCGCCAAAAGTGCGGCCTTCTTTCGCGACGTCCTCGAACTGCCGATGGTCGGGAACTCCATCCAGGTGGGGCGGAGCGAAATTCAGCTGATCCCGGCGGCTGAGGGAGCGCCGCACGGCGTGCACCTGGCCTTCAACGTCCCCTTTGAGCGTTTTGACATGGCCGTCGATTGGTTGGAGGGGCGGACATCGCTCCAAAGGGAGCCGGGTGGAGACGCGTGCTTTGCCCTTGAAGGAGGCTGGCAATCGAGGTCGGTCTACTTCGATGGTCCCGACGATGCCGTGCTCGAATTGATCGGTCGCCGCAGGCTGGCCCATCCCGCGGGCAAGCGACCGTTCAGTGGTGCTGACCTGTCCTGCCTGAGCGAGGTCGGCGTTCCATCCGAAGATGTCGAGGGTATGGTGGCCGAGGCGGCCTGGACGTTCGGTGTCGGAACGGTCGGGCCAGCCTCGTCCAGCTTTGCCGCGATCGGCAATGATGAAGGCATGCTGATCGCCGTCGACCCGAACCGCCCGTGGTTTCCGGAGAAGCGTCAGCGACCGGGTGCCAATGGACTGGAGATTTGGGTGAACGACGTGAAGTCACCTGGAACTATGTCTGATGCCAAGCACGGCTGGAAAGTCCGAGCAAGATAGGGCAGGTCCCGGCCGCTTGGCTGACGACAGGAAGCGGTGCTTACGCTCTCCGGCGAATGCGCTCTGATTTTCAGGAAGAATGGTGCCGCTTACGTGACTCGAACACGTGACCCCATCATTACGAATGATGTGCTCTACCGACTGAGCTAAAGCGGCCCGGAGGCAGTTCCGCGGAAGTCCGCGGAACGAATGTGAGGCGCTGATAAACGCAAAGCGCCAAGATTTCAAGCCATCAGTTTCGAGAAGTTGAAAATTCCTTGGTGGTGGCCGCGACCGGCATGGCGTTCAGGCCGAGACGGGTGCGCGCCGCGTCGTATTCGCGCTCGAGCCGGTCGACCATGCGGGCGACGGATGTCACTTCCTTGATCGCGCCGATGCCCTGGCCGCAGCCCCAGATGTCCTTCCAGGCCTTGGCGCCGTCGGTCGCCGCACCGAAATCCATTTTCGACGGGTCGGCTTCGGGCAGATTGTCCGGGTCCATGCCGGCGGCCGAGATCGAGGGCTTCAGGTAGTTGCCGTGGATGCCGGTGAAGTAATTGGAGTAGACGATGTCGGCGGCGTTGCTGTCGACGATCATCTGCTTGTAGGCGTCGCTTGCGCGCGCTTCCTCCGTCGCGATGAAGGGCGAGCCGATATAGGCCATGTCTGCGCCCATTGCCTGGGCCGCAAGGATGGCGCCGCCGGTGGCGATCGCGCCGGAGAGAAGCAGCGGCCCGTCGAACCAGGAGCGAATTTCCTGGACAAGCGCAAACGGGGAAAGCGTGCCAGCATGGCCGCCGGCGCCGGCGGCCACCGCGATCAGGCCGTCTGCACCTTTACGGATCGCCGAATTGGCGTGACGGTTGTTGATGACGTCATGAAGCACGATGCCGCCATAGGAATGGATGGCGGCATTAACCTCGGGCACGGCGCCGAGCGAGGAGATGACGACCGGCACCTTATATTTGATGCAGAGCATCAGGTCCTGCTCGAGCCGCGCATTGGATTTGTGCACGATCTGGTTGACGGCAAATGGGGCGGCCCGCCGGCCGGGATTCTTGGCGTCGTGGTCGGCAAGTGTCTCGGTGATCTCGGCCAGCCATTCGTCGAGTTGCGATTGCGGACGGGCGTTGAGCGCCGGGAAGGCGCCGATCACGCCAGCCTTGCACTGCGCGATCGTCAGCTTCGGGTTGGAAATGATGAACAGGGGGGCGCCGACAACCGGCAGTCTCGTCGTTCCGGAAAGAATTGGCGGAAGCGGCATCGGTTTCTCCATCCCTCGGTAAGGCGCGTCAAATTTTTGACGTTTGCGTAAACGTCAAAATAGATAGCAGCAAGTTTACCGCTTGCAAAGGGCGGTTTGGGTGCGATGTCGTCGCCTCTTTTTTCGCACAGGCGCCGTGAAGCAAAGCGTTTTCCCCGGCCTTGGCCGGTCGCGCCCGTCGCCGGACTTGCGGATTCTGGCAGCAGCGGTTACGCAATTGTTAACAAAACCAACGGCGTGCCTCCAGATTTAACCCTTATGCCCTTGCGGTTGGATCGAGAGCGGTGGTCAACCGCGGCGCGCCGGCAGGTCCAAAGCCCTGCCTACACAGAAGGACTTGATGTGAGCGGACTTGAGACTGCAATCAGAAATGCGCTTGAGCGCTCCGATCGCGCCAGTGCGGAAACGCGGGCACGCATCTATCAATCTGCCCGTCAGGCGCTCGAAACCGGGTTGCAGAAACAGGGGATCGAGGACGGTAACGTCATCGCCCAGCAGCGCCATCGGCTCGAAGCCGTTATCCATGCGATCGAAACGGAAGAGAGAGCGGCACTGAGGACGCGACAGCCGGCACCTCCGGTGGTCAGCCTCGACGATGCCGCGCGGGCGCGCGGGCCGGCACAGCCACGGGCTGAGCCGCAAGTCCGGTCACCGACGCAGGCGCAACCCCAACCTCAAACCCAGACTCCACCTCAAAGCCAGCCACAGGCCCCGGCGGCCGGTCGTCGGGAGCCCGGCTTTGCTGGCGACGCGCCGCGCCAGGCGGCGAGTGACGGCGGTCTCGGTGGTCTCCGTGCCGATCGCGACGGTCCGGTGGTATCGACGCGCGCAGCCGCCGAGAGCACGGCAGATGCTGGCGAAGCTGCGAGCATCGCGCCTACGGTCCGCGGAGATACGCGCAAACGCCGGCGCAAGCGCAGCCGCTTTCTGTCCTTTACCATGGTCGTCGTCACGCTTGCCGCCGCAGCGGGGGCCGCCGCCTGGTGGGTGCAGACCAATGACCTGCTGAAATCCGCCGCTGAGCGCGACACGAATGTTGCCAATCCCCCGGCATCGGTCGCGTCGGAAGACTTCGACGGCGCGGCCGGATTGCGGACGCTCGGCGCGCAGCAAGGCTTTACCGGCGATTGGGTCGAGGTCTTCACGCCCAAGGAAACCGGTGCGATCGCGCCCGGAGCGCAGGCAAAGGTCGAGCCGGTGGACGACGAAGGCGGGCGACGCGTGCAACTGACATCGTCGGTCGCCGCCGCGGAAGGGGATATCACCATCGAAATCCCGGCCGCGGTCCTGGCGGAACTCTCCGGCAAGACGTCGACGCTGGCGCTGACCGTGCAGGCCGATCCCGGCAAGACCACGGAGTTCGCGGTCGAGTGCAATTTCTCCTCGCTCGGCGAATGCGGCCGCCATCGCTTCACCGTGCATGACGAGCGGCTCGACATGCTGTTCAAGATCACCTTCGACCGCAGCCTGGCGCCGAGTTCCCCCGGCCAGATCGTGATCAACAGCGATATCAGCGGTGAGGGCAAGAGCCTCAGCCTCTACGCCATTCGCGTCCTGCCGGGGCAATAAGACCGGTCGCCAAGGCTATCCGAGGTGGGGCGGCGGGAAAACCTGCCGACCCGTCGGCATCAATCGGTTTTGACAGGGCCAGGGTCTATTTCAGGAAGCCGGGGCCGGATCCGATGATCTTGTCATCGACCTCGCCGATCGCGCCCTTGTCCTTGCCGTCGTAGTCGAGCGAGGAAAGGATGTGGCGGATCAGGTTGAGCCGGGCTCGCCGCTTGTCGTTGCCGCGCACCACCGTCCAGGGTGCATGATCCGTGTGGGTCTCCTTCAGCATCTCGTCGCGCTTGGCGGTATAATCGTCCCATTTGTTGAGCGCCGCGATATCCATCGGCGACAGCTTCCAGATCTTCAGCGGGTCGTGGCGGCGATCGTGGAAGCGTTTCAGCTGCATCTCGCGGCCGATATTGATCCAGAATTTGAAGAACTGGATGCCCTCGTGCACGATCATCTTCTCGAAGCGGGGAGCCTGCTTCAGGAACTGCTTGTGCTCTTCGGGCGTGCAAAAGCCCATGACCGGCTCGACGCCGGCGCGGTTGTACCAGGAGCGGTCGAACAGCACGAATTCGCCGGCCGTCGGCATGGTCGCAACGTAGCGCTGGAAATACCATTGCCCGCGTTCGGTTTCCGTCGGCTTGGTCAGCGCGACGACACGCGCCCAGCGAGGGTTGAGGTTGTCCATGGTCGCATGGATCGCACCGCCCTTGCCGGCAGCGTCCCGACCCTCGAACAGCGCCATCATGCGCTTGCCGGTCTTCTGCTGCCAGAGCTGAACCTTGACCAGTTCGACCTGAAGCGCTTCCAGCGTTTCCAGATATTCGTCGTCGTCGAGCTTCTTCTTGTAGGGGTAGTCGTCCGACGAGAAGGCCGCGTCGTCGATCCATTTCGGCAACTCGGGATTGTCGATGTCGAATATGCGGCTCTTGCCGCCGATTTCGAGTTCCACCGCGCGGTTCTCCGCCTTCTCCGCCGTATCCGTCGCTGCCATCGGTTCGCCCTTTCGGCTTGGCGCACGGGCCCGAAAACCGGCTTCGATCATCGGAAGGATCATGCGCGTTTTCAAACTTTCGGACCCGCGCGCGTCGCCGGATGAACAAGGCGCTCGCGACCCGATTTCGTTGGAGGAGGCCATAATTGCGTTGCGGATTCAAGCCGGTCGTGAAAATCATGTCATGAAGGATCGCTATTCCTCGACCATTTTGGTTCGGGAGGAAAAGAAAGTGATTCATGAGGTTGTCGAGGTGGACGGTTCGAAGGCGTTCTGGCGGGACCTGGTTCCGCGGCTGAAAGCAGAGCGCTGGCTGCTGGGGCTCACCGTGCTCCAAGCAGTCCTTGCGACCGCCGCGGGCATTCATTTCCTCATTGTCCTGCCCTTCTGGATCGTCCTCGTCGCCGCGTTGCTCAACCGCAGCGCGCCGGCCTCGGTGATATTGAGCCCCACCAAGGCGGTGGTCGCTGCCGGCCCGGCGAGCGATCCGCTCGCGCCCGCGCTGAACGCGCTCGACATGCCGGTTCTGGTGATTGCCGCCGACGAGACGGTGGTGTTCCAGAACATCGCTGCCGAGAAGGCCTTCGGGACCATCCCGCCAAACACCTATCTTGCAGCAAGGGTGCGCTCGCCCGGCATCCTTGACATGGTCCGCGAGACGATGGCGACCGGCAAGGCGAACCAGATCGAGCATAACGAGCAGTTGCCGTCCGACGCCGTCTATGTGGTGCGGGTCGCTCCGGCTGAAATTCCGGGCGATGGGCCGGTCAAGCGGATCTTCCTGCTGACCTATCGCGACATCTCTCAGGCGCGCCGCATCGACCGCATGCGCTCGGACTTCGTCGCCAATGCCAGCCACGAGCTGCGCACGCCGCTGGCCTCCTTGCGCGGCTTCATCGAGACGCTCCAGGGTCCGGCGCGCAACGATCTGAAAGCGCAGGAAAAGTTCTTCGGCATCATGCACGAGCAGGCGACGCGCATGAGCCGTCTTGTCGACGATCTGCTGTCGCTGTCGCGGTTGGAGTTGCGCTCGCATATCGCGCCCGATGACCCTGTCGATCTGGCGCCGTTGCTCGGGCATGTCCGCGACAGCCTGCTGCCGCTGGCGAAGGATCTGGATGTCACCGTCTCGCTCGTGGTGCCGGACAAGCCCGTGGTCGTCCGCGGCGAACGCGACGAACTCATCGAGGTCTTCGAGAACCTGATCGAGAATGCGTGCAAGTACGGCCAGGAAGGCAAGAAGGTGGACGTAACCCTGCATGGCGGCGAGGGAGGCGAGGCCGAAGTCGTCGTGAAGGACTACGGCCCGGGCATTCCGGCCGAGCATGTGCCGCGCATCACCGAGCGGTTTTACCGGGTCAATGTCGAGGCCAGCCGCTCGAAGAAGGGCACCGGCCTGGGCCTTGCCATCGCCAAGCACATTCTCACGCGGCATCGTGCCCGGCTCCTCATCCATTCAGAGGTCGGCAAAGGTACGACCTTTACGGTCCGCTTCTGACATATTGGCGCGGTGAAACCCGGGGGTGTTCATTTTTCATTAGCATTTTCAATGACATGAGCTGTCATAAATGTTTCGTGGAACTGACATAAAAGGTGTGGCCATCGGCAGCTAGTTAGGGGCAGCCGATAAGACGGCGAAGAGCGCTGCAACGCTTGGCGCACACCAACACAAGCCCATTCCGGGAGAACTTTTATGAAAGCTCTTAAACTCACTGTCGCGGCGCTGGTAGCTTCGGCCGCATTTGCCGGCGCGGCCGCCGCTCGCGATCAGGTTCAGGTCGCTGGCTCCTCGACCGTTCTTCCCTACGCCAAAATCGTCGCCGAGACGTTCGGCGAGACCTTCCCCGACTTCAAGACCCCGGTGGTCGAATCCGGCGGCTCCTCCGCTGGCCTGAAGGAATTCTGCAAGGGCGTCGGCCCGGATACCATCGACATCGCCAACTCCTCGCGCAAGATCAAGGACAGCGAAGTCGAGGCCTGCAAGGCTGCTGGCGTCACCGAAATCCAGGAAGTGAAGATCGGTTATGACGGCATCGTCTTTGCGACCGACGCCGGCAATGCTGACCTCGCGCTGAAGCCGGAAGACCTCTACAAGGCGCTCGCCGCTGAAGTCGTCGTCGATGGCAAGATCGTCGCCAACCCCTACAAGAAGTGGTCCGAAGTCAACGCCGCCCTGCCGGCCGTCGAAATCGCCGCTTACATCCCAGGCGAAAAGCACGGCACCCGCGAAGTCTTCGAAGAGAAGATCCTCGCTGCAGGCTGCAAGAACGCTGGCGCCGTTGACGTGATCAAGGCTGCCGTTGCCGATGAAAAGCAGCAGCACAGCAAGTGCGTCGCCGTCCGCAAGGACGGCCTGGCTGTTGACATCGACGGCGACTACACCGAAACGCTCGCCCGTATCGCTGCCAACAAGAACGGCATCGGCGTATTCGGCCTGTCCTTCTACGAAAACAACGCCGACAAGCTGAAGGTCGCGACCGTCAACGGCATCGTACCGTCGACCGAAACGATCGCTTCCGGCGAGTACCCGGTTTCCCGCCCGCTGTACTTCTACGTCAAGAAGGCACACCTCGGCGTTATCGCGGGCCTCAAGGAATATGTTGAGTTCTTCCTCGACGACCAGATGATCGGCCCGGAAAGCCCGCTCGCCGAATACGGCCTCGTTGCCGCTCCGGACGCTGAGCGCGAAGAAATCCGCAAGGCTTTCTCTGCCGGCAACATGCTCTGATAATGACAAGCCCCGGCGCGATGTCTTCGCGCCGGGGCATGCCTTCATTCGATTTGCCGGCACCCATGACGGGCGATGCCGGGGAGACGTGCGGATGAGTACTTCGCTCCTTCTTTTGCTCATTATTGTTATTGGTTTCATTGCTTATTTTGCAGGCCGCGCCCGTTCGCTGGTGCAGTCCGGCGGCAAGCTCTCCAACCTTCATTCTCTGCCGGGCTATCACGGTAGCTACGTCGCCATCTGGGCGATGCTTCCGGCCGCACTCGTTCTCGGCACCTGGCTGTTCGCCGCTCCCGTCTATATCGACGGAAGCACGCGCGCGGCCCTGCCGGATACCGTCCAGAGCCAGGGCCCTGCCGCCGTGCAGCTCGCGCTTGGTCAGGTCAAATCCGTTGCTGGTGGCCTTCTGCGCCTGAGCGGCGAGGAACTCGCAGCCCTTGAGAGCGGCTCCGCCAATCTGCGCGCGACGCTCGCGTCCAAGGGAGTTGCCCTTGCCGGTGAAGGCGATCCCTACATGGTCACCGTCGCCAAGCACTTCAACGCGATGACCGCGACCAACCGCTGGCTGATGACGGCCGCCGTTCTGTTGATAGCGATTGCCGGGGGCGTCTATGCCATCCGCAACGTCGCGACCCGCTTCCGTGCCCGCAACCAGGTCGAGCGGGTCATTCTCGGCTCGCTGATCGTCGCGTCCTCCATCGCCATCCTGACGACGGTCGGCATCGTCGCCTCGATGCTGTCGGAAGCCGGACGCTTCTTCACCATGGTCTCGCCGTTCGAGTTCTTCTTCGGCACGGTCTGGGATCCGCGGTTTGCCGCTGCCGGCAGCGGCGGCGCTTCGGGCCAGTTCGGCCTTATCCCGCTTCTCGCCGGTACGCTCTACATCGCCTTCGTCGCCATGCTGTTTGCGGTGCCGATCGGCCTCTTCGCGGCGATCTACATGGCGGAATATGCAAGCCCGCGCCTGCGCTCGACCGCAAAGCCGCTGCTCGAAGTGCTCGCCGGCATCCCGACCATCGTCTACGGTTTCTTTGCGCTGGTGACCGTTGGCCCGTTCCTGCGTGACATCTCCGCCCAGATGAACGGTCTCATGACCGGCAACTACCAGAACTTCATCCAGGCACAGAGCGTTCTGACGGCGGGCATCGTCATGGGCATCATGCTGATCCCATTCGTGTCGTCGCTGTCGGACGACATCATCACCCAGGTGCCGCGGGCACTGCGTGACGGCTCGCTCGGCCTTGGCGCCACCCGCTCGGAGACGGTCAAGAAGGTCATCCTTCCGGCAGCCCTACCGGGCATCGTCGGCGCGCTGCTGCTCACCGCCTCGCGCGCCGTCGGCGAAACCATGATCGTGGTGCTGGCAGCCGGTGTGGCA
>JAESGS010000463.1_pt1 | contig 30478 bp, 36 predicted proteins | sample 9269761 | NCBI WGS metagenome assembly JAESGS01 (sample SAMN15741799, study PRJNA653493) | algae metagenome | isolation source: Cyanosarcina radialis HA8281-LM2 and co-occurring heterotrophs from damp... | place: USA: Makauwahi cave, Hawaii | collected 2011-01-06 | reverse complement strand
GTTGCCGAGCGACTTCGACATCTTCTCGCCCTTGTTGAGCAGGAAGCCATGCGCGAAGACGCGCTTGGGCAGCGGCAGGCCAGCCGACATCAGGAACGCCGGCCAATAGACCGCGTGGAAGCGGATGATGTCCTTGCCGATCACATGGATGTTCGCCGGCCAGAACTTGGCACGCAGGCCCTGCGGATCGTCGAGATAGCCGGTCGCGGTGATGTAGTTCGTCAGCGCGTCGACCCAGACATACATGACATGCGCCGGATCGTTCGGGACCTTGATGCCCCAGTCGAAGGTGGTGCGCGAAACCGAGAGGTCCTTGAGGCCGGATTTCACGAAGGAGATCACTTCGTTGCGGCGCTCGGCCGGGCCGATGAAATCCGGGTTTTCTTCGTAGTGCTTCAGCAGCTTGTCCTGGTATTCGGACAGCTTGAAGAAGTAGCTCTGCTCCTCGACCCACTCGACCGGCGTCCCCTGCGGGCCGTAGCGCACGCCGTCGGCGCGCAGCTCGGTCTCGTTCTCCTGATAATAGGCTTCGTCGCGCACCGAGTACCAGCCGGCGTAGGAATCCTTGTAGAGGTCGCCCGCCTCGCCCATGCGGATCCAGATGTCCTGCGACGCCTGATGGTGGCGCGGCTCGGTCGTGCGGATGAAATCGTCGTTGGACGCGTTCAGGACCACGGCCATCTTCTGGAATTCGGCCGAATTGCGGTCGGCAAGTTCCTGCGGCGTCACGCCTTCCTTGCGCGCCGTCTGCTGCATCTTCTGGCCGTGTTCGTCCGTGCCGGTCAGGAAGAAAACCTCACGCCCGTCGAGGCGCTGGTAGCGCGCCATGGCATCCGTCGCGATCAGTTCATAGGCATGGCCGATATGCGGCTTGCCGTTCGGGTAGGAAATCGCTGTCGTGATGTAGAAGGGGGACGTGTCTCTCATAGGCGGATTCGATCTATCTCGGATTAAGCTACGCACGCTCTTAGCGCATACGCTGCTAGGAAGAAACATGCGATCCATGAAAAGCCCGGCCGAAGCGGCCGCCGCCACCGCCCTCCTCCTTGCGCGCCCCGCGTGCAAGATTTAGAACAAACAGGAAACAAATGAGGAGGGATGAGTCGTGCTGGATCAACTTGGCAGCCAATTTGAAACCGCGTCGGCCGGCTATGCCGCCGCGCACGGGATCGAGCGCGATCCCGACTGGTTCATCTTGAAGATGCAGGAGGAAATGGGGGAACTGACCCAGGCCTGGAACAAGCTGAGCGGTCGCGGGCGGTCCCAGGGGAAATCGCCGGACGACCTCCGGGCACAGATGGCCGACGAGACTGCAGACCTTCTTGGGCACGTCCTGCTCTTCGCGCAGCACCACAAGCTGGACCTCCAGGCGGCGATCGAGCGAAAATGGCGTTTTCAGCCGGCGCTATAGCGCCGCTTTCATATCGTCGAGCAGCGACAGAATGGTCTGCTTTCGGTCGAGATTATAGGCATCGCTAACCGTCAGTCGCTCGGTCACGGAGGCTGAAAGCCGGGCGAAGCGTTCGGCGCGCATGATATCGCCCGAAACGGCCGCCTCCCGCGCCTCGCGCATGATGCGGTCGCTGGCAAGGGCCTGGAAGAAATCGAAGATCGTTTCGCTGTCTTTGCCGGCAAGGGCATCGGCGAGCTTGTGCATGTCTTTCCGGACAGACGGTCCCTGCCCCACAAGGATGCCCTCGAAGGTTGCGGCGATTTCCAGTCCGCCATAGTTGATCAGCTTCAGGGCCTCCGCGACGCTGCCGCTGGCGGCAGCGATGATGCGCCCGGCATTCTCGCCCTCGAGATCAAAACCGAGATGCGCCAATGCCTGGCCGAGCGGTGCTGCGTCGAGCGGCTTCAGTCGCAGCGGCAGGCAGCGCGAGCGGATCGTCGGCAGCAGTTTTCCGGGTGCATGCGTCAGCACCAGGAACAGCGAGCGGCGCGGCGGTTCCTCGAGGATCTTCAGGATGGCGTTGGCCGCATTGCGATTGAGATCGTCGGCCGGATCGATGATGACGATGCGCCAATTGCCCGTGCCGGAGGTCTGGCTGAAGAACTTGCCGGCGCGTCGGACCTCGTCGACGGTGATCGCCCCCTTCGTCCTGCCCGTCTTTTCATCGATCGGGCGGGCCAGGTGCAGGAGATTGTGTGAGGCGCCGGAGGCAAGCTGCCTGCCGATCGCTGACGTAGGTTCAGGGTCGGCAAGCGTTTCAGGCGCATCGGCCGGCTCAGGATGCTTTAGGATGTGATGGGCAAAGCGGAAGGCGAGCGTCGCCTTGCCGATCCCTTCCGGCCCTTCGATCAGGATCGCGTGGTGCCCCTTGCCGGAGCGATAGCTCTGCGCCAGGAAGGCTTCCGCCTGCTCATGGCCGAACAGACGATTATTCTCCGCGGGCGCAATGGCGCCATCAAGGACCCCGGCTCTTTCGCTCATGACACGGCTTCCTCGGCGGACGTGTCCGTGCCGTCGCCATGCGGCAGAAGCGCTTCGACAAGCGAAAGCACCTCGGCGGCGATGGCCTCGACCGGCTGCGTCGCATCCACCACCCGGCACCGCTCGGAATCGCGTCTGGCAATGTCGAGAAAGGCGTCGCGCCGCTTCTCGTGGGTCTCCAGCTGCTCCTTTTCGAAACGATCGGGATTGTCGTCGCCGGCGCGGCGTTGCGCCCGCTCGAGGCCGACGCTGGCGGGCAGGTCGAAGATCACGGTGCGGTCCGGCACGACACCGTTGATCGCTACGCGCTCCAGGCTTTCGACGAAGCTTTGTTCGAGATTGCCGGTGATGCCCTGGTAGACGCGCGAAGAATCCATGAAGCGGTCGCAAAGCACGATGATGCCCTTGTCGAGCGACGGCCGGATGACCTCCTCGACATGGTCGCTGCGGGCTGCGGCAAAGAGAATCGCCTCCATCCGCACTCCGAAGGCTTCCGCAGCCCCCGAAAGCAGCACGTGACGCACCGCTTCGGCGCCGGGAGAACCACCCGGCTCGCGCGTCGTCAGCACCTCGTAGCCGTGGGCGCGCAGGGAATCGGCTAGCAGGCGGAGCTGCGTCGACTTGCCGGCACCTTCCCCGCCTTCGAATGTTACGAACAGACCTTTTTTCAGCGACACCATGCTTTCCCGTATCGGCATGCGATTTGGCCCTGTTTAGCCGATTGGTCCTCCGGACGAAACCGTCAGGTGACGATTTGAAGGGGCATTCCAGTGAGCTCTGCTCAGAGCCAGAAGAAAAGCAGTTCCTGCAGGGCGTCGACCGCGCGGCTCGTCAGGGTTCCCTGCCCCACCGCGACGGCCGTCTTGACCGGGACCTCGCGCAACAGTTTCTCGCCGTTCCACAACTTGACGACGCCCACTTCCGTGCCGGCCGTCACCGGCGCCCGCAAGGGCCACTTGTAGACAATGCGCGCCGTCAGCCGCTCGGGATTGTTGACCGGCAGCAGCACGTCGACCGGACCGCCGGCCACCAACGCGACGTGAGATGCATCGCCGCCATAGACGGCCGCCTCGCCGATCGCTTCTCCATCGGCGAAGATCCGCTTCTTCTCGAAGGCGGTCATCGCCCAGTCGAGAACCTTGCGGCTCTCTTCGATACGTTCCTTGTCGGTTTCAAGGCCGCCCATCGCGAGATAAACGCGGCGGTCACCGCGTTGCAGCGACGCGGCGAGCGAAAAGCCGAAACCTTCGGCAAAGCCGGTTGCCAGGCCGTCCACGCCGATATTGGCCGAGATCAGCGGGTTCTTGTTGCGCTGGAGGATCTTGTTCCATTCGAATTCCGGCTGCGAATAGAGCCGGTAGAGATCGGGGTGCGCCTCGTGCAGGTGGCGGACGAGCAGCACCAGATCGCTCATCGTGATCTTGTTGCCGGGATCGGGCAGCCCGGTCGCGTTGCGGAAGGTCGCAACCGGCATGCCGAGTTCACGTGCGCGCGCCGTCATGCGCTCAGCGAACGCACCTTCGCTGCCGGTCATGCCCTCGGCGAGAATGATGCAGGCATCGTTGGCAAGCTGAACGGCTACGCCCTGCAGGAGATCGGCGACCCGGATGCGCGACTTCAGAGCGGCAAACATCGTCGAAGTGCCGGCCGGCGCGCCGCCGGTCCGCCAGGCATGCTCCGATACGTCGTAGAGGGTTTCGGGCGAGATTTCGCCCTTGCCGAGCGCCTCGGCGACGACCTCCATGGTCATCAGCTTGGCAAGCGAAGCGGGGGGGATCGGGTCGTTTTCGGCACGTGAGAAAAGCACCGTGCCGGTTTCTGCATCGACCAGCAGGATCTGTTTTGCCTTGGTGTCGAAGGCGGGTGCCGGCGTTTGCGCGAATGCGGCGCCGGCAAACAACGCAAGGCCCAGGAATGCGGCCGAAAGCATCTTCATGCGCATGGGAAACTCCGGTTTCCCCTTGGGCATAGCAGCGTGGTCATTTTGGCACAACGCCGAGAACTGTTAACGGGCCGAACCGTTTGTTTTCTGCCGCTTGGCATAGTCGACGATGACTTGCGGGGTGAGTTGCTTCTTGTCGACCATGATCGCTTCGAAGGGCGATTCGGCGTCGCTGACGCGGACTTCGTAATAGGCAGCCGCATAGGCCATGTTACCGTCGGGCATCGGAATGTACTCCGGCCGCTCGCGCGGGATCGGGCCGATTTCCGGCAGCATGACGAATTCGTTGAACGACGCCGGCTGCTGGGCAAACTGCGGCACGGGCGCTGCCATCGCGGTGACCGGTTCGCTGACGTCGAGCGACGCCTTGGCCGGCACGGTGATGGTGCCGAGGCTTTGCTTGCGGAACGGTTCGTTCGAGGCAACCATCACCCCGGTTGCAATCTGCCCTTCGGGCATGATGCTTGGGCCGCGCTGGCCCTTCTCGATATAGGACGCCATCAGGTAAGGCATGTCGTTGCCTTCGAGTGGCGCGCGGCCGACATATTGAACCTTCACCTGCGCGCTGCCCTTGCGCTTGATGTCGAGCAAGTCTGCCGTTTTCGAGGAAACGTCGATGATGCGGCCGTATTCGTAGGGGCCGCGATCGTTGACGCGCACGATGACCGAGGTGCCGTTTTCCATGTTGGTGACGCGGGCGTAGCTCGGCAGCGGAAACGTCGGATGGGCGGCCGACAGATGCGCCTTGTCGTAGACTTCGCCGTTGGCGGTCAGGCGCCCGTGGAAGGCGGAGCCGTACCAGGATGCCATGCCCGTCTTGTTGTAGCCGAAGTCTTCCTTGGGCTGGTACCACTTGCCCTTGACCTGATAGGCCTTACCGACCTGAAAGCGTCCGCCGCCCTTCGGGATGTTGTTGCCGGTGGCAACGCGCGGGCTCGCCTTTACGCCATAGACGGATTCAGGAAAGTACTCCTTGCTCCGCGCAGTCTTCTTGACGTTCGACGTGGAGCCGCAGGCGGCAAGCGTTAAGCACAGTGCCGGGATCGCTGCAAGGCGCAGTCCCTTGACCAGATATGCCGCATTTTTATTGGAGGTCATCTGTCCCACAACATCGATCGATAAAGCCGTACTCGAAACTTTCCGCTTACCCCCAGCGGAAATCTCGGCGTCCCGAAACGGAACAGGTGTGTATTCATGACATCATCAAGGCGAAAATGCGAACTCGTCCACAGGCCGGCGCCGCATTTCGTGAATTATGGTTTATGGCTGGTTAACGCGATCGGGCCTGGCGCCTGCTCTTCAAAGCGGTCGAGAAAATCTTGCGGCGACGCATGTTAATTCTTGCAAAGCGCCAAGGCTTCGCGCAATAACGCCGTGCCCAGCACGCAGTCGTGCGTTGCGTCAGGCAAGGACAGGTGGCCGAGTGGTTTAAGGCTCTGGTCTTGAAATGTAGAATGCGAGCGCTGCCAAGTGCTTGAAACGACTAGCAAAGTCCCCTCACCACTTGCGGATTTTGCGCCCATTTTGCGCCCAAAGCTTTCGAGTGGGCGCAAAGTGCCCGGATGGGTGGCCGAGTGGTTTAAGGCAACGGTCTTGAAAACCGTCGTGCGGGGAACCGTACCGTGGGTTCGAATCCCACCCCATCCGCCAATTTCTCAGCCCCGCGCCCTTGTGGTAATTTGTTACCACCATGCGCAAACAGCCCGACCCCGCCGAACAATTCCAATCGATGTTGGCCGCCCTCAAGAATGAGGGCTTGAGCTATCGCCAGATTGCGACCGCCTCGGGCGTAAGCCATGCCTCGATCTGGCGCCTCGCCGAGGGCATCACCCATCGGCCGTCCTATCAAACCGGGTTTGCCATCGAGCGGCTTTATCGAGCGAGGCGAACCGATGGCCTATGACCGCAAATGGGTGAAGCTGTCGCGGGCCTATCTCAAGCGCAACCGGGTTTGCGTCAAATGCGGCGAGCCGAGCCACGCGGTCGACCATATCGTCAACGTTCGCACCGCACCCCATCGCAAATATGACCCGTCCAACTGGCAAGCGCTCTGCCAAGGCTGTCACACCCGATTGACGGCGGCCTATGATGCCGGCTCGCTTGCCGGCGCTTGCGACGAGGACGGCGCCCCGCTCGACCCGTTCCATCCATGGGCGCAAGCCGACAACGCCGAGGCCATAAAGGTCGCGAACCTGCCCAAGAGTGAGCGCAAGGTCGACCCGCGCTATGCCGCCACCCTCAAGGCAAGGGTGAGCCGCCAATGAACCTCGCCGCCCAGGTGCATCGATGAAAAGCCCCCTCGACTTTTGGCGTTCTCGACCAAAACCCAAGAACCCGCCACCGGAACCCGAGTTCATCGGTGCCAAGTCACCCAAGGGGCCAAAGCCGCTTGCGGGCGGTGTTGCCATGAAGCTGCCGAAGAAAGGGAACCGCCGGAAGCGGTGAGCGCCGGGGCGAGGCGTGGGACTTAGTGGTGCTGCCCTTCCTCGCCCCGGACCTTCGCATGGTCCCGAACATCGCTTAGGACGGCTCATGCGATAGCTGGTGAACCGGGGACCGCCCCGAACGCCTCATGGGCGGCCCCGGCCTTCCCTGTCGCCGGCAAGGCTAACCGGCGGCCGAGGTTCGTCATTCCTTTGTCAGCAACCGGGGCGGCACACTCGCGGCAAGCCGCCCCGGCGCTTCATCCGTGCCTTGCGAGCTTGCCGGCGCGGGTCTGCGAAACGAACGAAAATGAAGCTTCCCGGCCACCGCATCGAGGGTGACGCTAACGTCGTCGGGCTGCATGGCTCGGGCGATATCCAAGAAATCGGCGACCGCCTTCGAAAGCGTTTCGGCTGGCAACTGTTCCGGCCGCGCTTCAATCTCGCGTTCGAACAACTCGCCGCTTCGGATGGTGACCAAGTGTCGGGTGGTCATGGCTATTTCTTCCCTGTTATCCGGGCGGCGACGATGGCTAAAACTTCAATAAGCGTCTGAGCGGGGTCCAAAGTCTCGCCATCGAGCCGTGAGCCGTGGTCGCTCACCCGGTAGCTTGTGCCATCGACACAAACGACGAGGGCAAGGAATTGCGCCTCTGGCTTTTCCGGTTTGGGCAGACGCTCGTGCATCATTGCTTTGCCCTCAATTTTTCGATTTCGCGGCGTAGCTCGGCGATTTCGGCCCGCATCGGTTCGCAAGCCTGTCGCGCGGCGTCTCTTGCCTGCTTTGCGCGCATGCTGGCGTGGTCCTGTGTCGCCTTGCGCATGTCGCGCAATTCATGCGTCATTTCGTCGTTGACGTGGCGCAAAAGCTCGGCCCTAAGCTCATCGAAGGCCTTGGCCTGTTGCTTGGCGATTTCTTCGCCCATGCTGACGACCGCATGTTCCACGCTCTCGCGCGCTTCCTTGCTGATGCCGTTTACAATCTTTTGCAGCGCTTCCCGCTGCATGCCCATCCAACCGTGAAGCGAGGCCCAAACACGTTTCTCGATGCCGCCGGCCTTTTCGTCGGCGATGCGGGCGGCCTTGAGCGCGCGGCGGCGTTCGTCAAGGCTCGGGCCGTCATCTTCAAAGGGGCTCGCCATGGCCGCCCCCTACCACGAAACGCCGGAAACGATGGCGGCCGGCTTTGGCGAGGTCCACGAGATGGGAAGCGTACACTTCAAGGATACCGTATTCGTTTGCCACAACGAACGCGTCGGCGCCGCGATGGTTGGCGGGGTGCCGGGTGTCGAGATGGGCGCCGGGTCGGTGTCCTCGTGAAGGGTGGCTTCTCGCCCAAGCTTGAATGACGGCGTGCCCGCACCGAAAACGAGTGCGGCGGCATCGAGGCAAACCATGGTGTCGTCATCAATCGCCGATGAGCCGAACACGCCATAGGCACCGAATCCGATGAGACCCCCCGCCGCCGAAAGGCTCGCCAGTCTCGCGGGCGACATGATGAAAACCGGGTCCACGGCGGGCGAAATCGCCGAGACGAGCCCTTGCACGTCCGCGCTGAAATTCGCACCCGGCGGCACGACGACGGCTCCGAGTAAGGCCCCTGCCGGTGACCACGACAATTGCGCGTCGTCGGAGAAAAACACGGTTTCGACCGCCTCGGCGACGGCATCACCCAAGATTTGCCGCAACACCTCGTCAATCACAGGTTTACTGTGGTCGCCGAGTTCTTCCGAAAAAGTTGCAATGCACTTCACCGAATAGGGCAACAGGCCATTGGCGGCAAGCGTGGCCTTGACCACCGAAATTGGCGCTCCCTCTTCCGTAAATTTTGCCGAGGCCGCCGCCGAAAGCGAGATGGCCCGCGTGTTGATGCTGATGGGAAAGCCGCGCGCTCGCCGCATGACGCCGGGGACCGCCCGAATGCCGCTTTCCATCGATAGCAAAAAGCTGGTCGTCGGCCCCGAAAGCAATTCTAGAGCCCAACCGCTAACGCGCGTCATGGCCGGATTGGTGACGGCGCGCTTTGCCCACTCGGCCGCCCGCTCGGGCCTTCCAAGTCCGTGCATGAGGGCGGCGGCGGCAAGGCCGATAAACTGGTCGCCCAGGGCGGCTAACGGCGGTGCCTCGTCTCGGCCGCGCGCCATCTTCACGACGAGGCCGCGAAGGTCGCCAAGCTCACGGTCAATTTTTTCGAGGGTGGTCATGGAAACCTCGCCAGATACGGACGCGGGCGAGGCTCGAAAGGTTCGAAGCGGGGCCGGTCCCAGTTACACGACTGACGTTAGTGTAACAGGTGAGCCCCGGTCTCCAAAGCGCCGAATTCGTTGCCAAAAATGCAACGTCATATTTGGCCGTGGACGCGCTAAGATGCGCGGACGATGCGACATGCGGAAAAAGTGCCGGTCGCGCTGTAGCCCCGGCCCACGGCCGGCGCTGATGAGGGTAAGCCAATGGGCGATGTGATAATCTTCCGCAAGCCGATGCCGAGGTGGCGGGAATTGCTGTTCACGGCTATCGGGGTGCCCGTGGAACATTGGGGCACGCCGCTCGGGGAGCAAATCGCCCTCGACCTTGTGTGCCGGTTCGCCGAGAACGAAAGCCGCGAAACGCGGCACTGAATTATCGCGGCTTGCCGGATTTCTCCGCATGCAGCTTTGCCGTTGCGCTCGTCGGCCAGAGCGCGGCCATTCGAGCCTCAAACTCGGCGCTCGGTGCCCATGACGGGTCGGCGAAGGACTGCAACAAGCCTTCCATGGCGAGCGCTTCCCACGTCTCGTTTTCCTCGACCGTCTTGGGCCGGCGACCGGTTATTCTGCGACGAGCGGCGGCGGTTAGGCCCAATTCCGCCTCAAGCCTCGTGGCTCGCGCCCTCAGTTCGTTCAAGGCCCCGGTGAGCGGGTGTTTAACCTGATTGCCCTTTTGCCCCGTCACCATCTTGCCGGCGGCGTCAATGATGGCGGTCATTTCCTTCTCATCCACCCGGCACCGGGCGAGCCGCGCAACCGCTTCCACGTCGGCCGAGGCGGCCAGTTCGGCCAATTGCTCGATGAGGTGGCAGTAAGCCGCATGATATTTGGAGTCGAGCCCCTTGGGCGGCCGGTGCACGCCAAGTTTGATGACTTTGTCCACGGGATACCCTCGTTTGGCCGCTATATTACGCCGGATATAAAACCGGAAAAATCGACAATTTCTCGAATCGTTGGACACCGCCCGGGTGCTAGGAGGCCGCTCAAGATTCGGCAACGTCCCCCCCCCGGTTGTCGCCCCGAGGGGTTAGAATGGTAGGTCCTCGACCTCATCATAGCGCTTGCAGCCCTCGTCAAGCATCCCGGCAACCGTCTCGGCAAGCCAAGCATGGTCAGCGCTCGGCCAAAGTTTCCTCGTGAGCAAGAGTAAGGTGGCGCTGTCGTCGCAATAGACATAACGGCATGACGGGTGCCACGTCTTGCGTTCCTCTTCGAAGTTGGAGCGGTGCCTGTTTGCGGCGAGGATGCCGAGATTGGGGTCGTTGTCGAGAACGACCCGTTGCTCACCCTGTTTGAGGACAAGCACGACCCAATGCTCGGGCTCTAGTTGGGCATTGTCGTTCATCGCTTGAGTGTCGCTCATTGCTTGCTCCATTGCTTCCAAACCGGCACCCGGCCGGCGCGGTATCTTTGCAGTGGTTGCAGTGGTTGCAGTGGTCGCAGTGGTCCACGCACTATTGTCCTTTCCGTCACCCTCACCCCTTCATTCATCCCTCACCCTCATCCCTTCATCTCTCTTTCTTCTCAGCACTATGAAAAAATGGGGGGTGAAAAGGTAATGATGGGAAAACCAGTGCGACCACTGCATTCACTGCGCGGACTTCACTCAAAAGCCCTTGCGGCGGCGGTGCGTTCGGCCTTCGAAATCTTCTTCCAGCCATAGAGCGCAACCCGCTTTTTGTTGACGGTCCAAAGCCCGTTGTCGGCGAGGCTCGGCACCATGACGAACCCGGCGCGCTCAAGTTGTTTAGGGATTTGCCGCCGGTATTTCTTATCCGTGAGCCAGAGGTCGAGCGGGCTTCCTTGGGGTGCCTTGGCCCGCAGCATGTCGAGCGTGAGAATGGTCGGATATGAGCCGGCATCCTCGGCAATCTGGTCGATAGCCTCTCGCAACATCACCACTTCCGGCGCTTGCTCGGCGTTGACGATTTCATAGAAAGCGGCGGTCTTCGGCGGCGGTGCGGCCGGATCGAACCCAGTTAGATCGATCTGGCGAAGATAGGCAGCCACGTGGCCGACGCCCTGCCCTGCGAACCATCGATAGAGCTTGCGGAAGTAACCCGCCCCGATTTCGTCGCGCCCCACTTCCGAACGGGCGACATAGTGGCGCCGGTCGTCCTCGGCGAGGTAAAGGCCATCCGTGAGATAGTTCGAACCGATGACGACGCCGGCAATATTCGGGATGACGTATTCCGGCCGGTGCTTCTCATCGATCAGCAGGAAATCGGGCGGCGAGGCTATCACCGGCTTTGTGTGTTCATAGAAGGCGTAGCGGTCCAACTCGCCGAGGTCGCGCCCCTCGTTGATCTGCAACAAGACGCATTTGAGGAAGCCATTGAAACGGCCAAACAGGACTTGCGGCGAAATCGCCCGGTGGTTCCATCGGCCTATCGACTGAACGACCGGATACAGAATTGTATCCTTGCCTATGCCTTGTTCGCCAATCAGCACTAACGCGTGATTGATCTTTTCGAAGGGGCGTTGCACCCGATGGGCAAGCCACGTGACGATATGGCCCGCGTCGTCGGGGTAGAGCATGGCGATATGATCGAGCCACGGCTTAGCCTTGGCAGGATCGCCGGCAAGCTCGGGGCCGGCTCGATAGAGGTTGAAGATTTGCGCTTTCGGGTCTTCGATTAGGCCGCCATCGATCATGATTTTTTTCTCAATGATTTGCGGCAATCCCGGCCACCACGTCATCTGGTCAACGCACTGGTGAGCGGCGATGAAGGCGGCGGCCGGAACGTGCTTTTCATCGCCATCGCCATCATAGCCGACGAAAACGGCCGGGACCCGCAGATTGACGCTTGAACCGGGCCAAACCTCACCGGTCTTGCGCACGATGTAAGTTTGCGACGGCAGGTGATACAGGAAGTCATCGAGCGCCATATCTTTCTTGAAGGCACCCACGACGATTTCGCCCCGCGCCTCGGCGGCGTCCCACGCGCTCGCCAAGGTCTTTTCGATTTCCTCGGCCTCAAGGCCGATTTCCGCCGCCACCTCGGCGAGCTTTCGCCAAATCTCATCGCGGTCGAGCCGGCCGCCCTTCACCAAGCCGAATTGCGAGAAAGCCACCTTGTTCAAGGTTTCGTTGCGTTCGCCGGGTTTGGCCGTTTTCAGTGCTTCGAAGTCATCCGGGGCTTGAGCCGCCGCCGTTTTCGGTTTTGCCGTCTTGGCGGGTTTTTTCAGGCGCTCGACAAGCTCGGGCGGCAAATCGGCGATGGGCCTTTCCTCAAGGGTAAAACGCGGCTCATAGATGCCGGCGGGGGTTCGGCTCAATGGCCCGATGATGAAACCGCCCGAGCCGCGCACGTCCACATTCTCGGCGAGCTTCCCGGCGCTGTTCCTGATTTCCAATCCGGGCGGTGCCCGGAAATAGAGATGCCTGCCACCCCTCGGCGTTGCCACCTGGTAAGTTGCCGGTTCGGCAATCCCGAGGTCAGCAAGCAACGCATTCCAGGTGGACTCGCCGTCCTTGCCGTCTGCCATGTCGATATCGACAACGACGAGGCCCGAGCGGGCGCACTCGATACCATAGGCCAAATGCCCATCCCGAGCCGGGGCGAACCAATCGTGAAGCTGTTGCGGGTCGCGGCTGGCTTTCTTTCGCCAATCCTTGATAACGGGGGTTTTGTCGCGGCCGACCGGAAAGACGACGCCCCCGAGATTGGACCAAACCTTGATAATTTCCATGAGTGGGGGAAGTGCTGTGCCATGCATGGCGGTCGCCTTTTTCTAAAGAGAGGGGACCGGCCGCCCCCATCGGCCGGAAAAGGTCAAAATCCAATCTCGCGGCCGATAAGCTCGACCGCATATTCGGTATCGCCCTTGAGGATTTGCTCTCGCACCCGCTCAAGCGTGTCTTGCGCCTCTGACAACAGTTCCTCGGCCTCGCTGTCGTCTTCCCTGTCGAACATTTGTTGCAATGCCAATTCCTCATCCAGTTCCAAGAGCTTTTCGGCGAGCGCTCGGGGGGTTGGGTACTTGGCCAGTATCTCGGCGATCTCCTGTTCCTTTGCTTGGGCAATCCTCTCGGCTGTCGCCTGTTCCTCGTTCATGTGGTGGTCCTCCCTCGGCTCTTGCGCCACTTGTCCATGAGGCGGCGATAGTCGGCTTTCCACGCGTCCATTGCCTCGGTGGTGCCGGTCTCGGCCTTGTTGATCCGATGGGCGAACATCGAGATACGCAACGAGGCCAAGGAAACCGGGGCGCCCTTGATGGCCGCCATCAAATCATCCTCGGTGTCGAAGCTCGGGGCCTCGGGCCGTTTCGGTTGCGTCGGGAACGCCCCGCGCGTCGGCCCGTCGCTGGAAGCGCGAATGTCAATATCCTCGCCGTTCTCGTTCTTGCTCATGGCCTTGCCTCGCTGACGTTGATTTCGTTGCGGTGCAATCGCTCGATAGGCATTGAGGTCTGACGCCGGCCAGCAACCCGAACCCCGGCGGCGAACCGCAAGGCGGCGTCCTTGGCTTCATCCAGTGCGCAAGGTCCGAAACGCGACCTGCCCATCGAGGCCACCCACGCCGTGGGCCGGCCGTTGCGGTTGCCGGTCCAGCCCACGCCGTGAACCCATGCGAGCGCGCGGGGCGTCTTGATCGCCGGCCACTTGCCAACGGCCTTCGGCACCGGTTCAAGCTCGCCGTCGGTGACTTTCAAGGTGACGTCGTTGATCTGCTCGAAAACGAGGGCGACCCCCGGAAAAAGGCGTTCTTTCGCCCCAATGAAATCAACTACTTGTGGGGTGGATTTGGCCCGCTTTTTTGGGACTCCGGTAGTGCGCACCGTTTCCCCGAGCTTTTGCGCTGTACGGCGCGCTAAGTGCCCGTCTTTTCGACATTTCGGGGAACAGTAGTGCGAACGGGCCGAAACCGGTTTTCCACAGTGGCGGCACCGGGTGAAGAGGTCGGGTTGAAAACGTGACATGTCGGCTTTCCTTTCCTGTTGGAAAGGTCACCGGCTTGACGCGGAAGGGTGCGGCCCCTACGTTTGAAGCGCTCCGAAATGCTTCATTTAATGGGGGTCGCCGCGCAAGCTGGCGGCCTTCTTTGCGTTTGGGGTTATGCGGCTTCACCGCGAAGCATGGCGAGGACGCGGTCTTTCTCGCTGTCGGGAATGCGCTTTGCGTTCCCGAATTCAACCACCTTAAGTTCGCCGTTCCTGACCGCCGCTTGCACGCGGCGAAAGGACATTCCGGTCGCCTCGGCGAACTGGTTGAACGAAAGGCCGGGTCCGCGTGAGCGGCGCTGTTGCTTCTCGTCATTCATTTCATCACCTCACCTTGTTAGCTTGTGACAAGATGAATTATGCCAAAACCCCGCCGATAAGCGCAACCATTGCCAAATTGGCATTGTAATAAAAACCAGTGCCATGTAATGCTTAACACCGCAAATCACTGCATGCGGGGTTAAAAAATGACACTGGCAACAATGCTGAAATGGACCGGAAGGGCTTTCCCGACCGCCACGGCCAAGGAAAAGATACTGTGCGGTGACAGTAGCTTGCGGGAAAATCGCCGCTATGCCCGAGTGCTTGAGACGACCGGCAATGGCCGGGAGAAAAAAGTGATCGGAGCAAGCGGAATCTGGCGCAATTTCGCGTCAATCCACCAAGACGACGAAACGCAAGTCACATCATTCGTTCGCCGTTGGGGTGACCCTTTCGGCGAACTGGCACCGGGCAAGCCCTCACATTCGGACGGATGGAACCTTATCGCGCTTCACCTGTCGGCCGTCGCCGGCTTTTGGAGTGAGGCCGACGACAACGGTGTGAGCCACTTCCATCAAGGCAGTGTCGGCCACCGGGTTACGATTATGCGAGACATTCGCCAGTCGCGGCCATTCGCCCACGACGTCGGTCTAGATATCGACATTTCCGACGACGGCGAGGCCGTGCCTTATATCGTCCCGCGCTCGCTCGCCGGGTACATGTTGGCGTCTGCCCTCGCCCACCTCGCAACCAAACCAAACATGCGGCAATGCGATCATTGCGCCGATTGGTTCGCCATCGGCCGCCGCGATAGCCGCTTTTGCTCGCCCTCATGCCGAGCCATGCACGCAACGAAAACGAAAGGACATTAAAATGGCGAGCGTTCGCAGACAAACGACGCCCACGGGCTCGGTCTTCTATCAGGCGGTTTGGAACATCATCGGTATCGACGGCAAGCGCAAACGCTTCACCAAGAGTTTTGACAAAGAACGTGACGCCAAGGCGCACGCCTCAAAGATGGAGCTTGAGCAAGAGCGGCGCGGCATCAACGACGGCGGCAAAAAGACTTTCGAGACGTTCACCAACGAGACCTTGGCCCACTGGCGCCTCAAGGGCGATCACGCCGAAACCACGCTTGACGGCTATAGCCATTCCCTCGGGCGCTTATGCCGCTACCTCGGCCACATGCAGCTTGCCAAGATTACCGCGATCCACATTGATGAGGCTTTCGCCAAGCTCAAGGTGGAAGGCGGCATTCGCTATTCGAAGTCCAAGAAAGACGGCGAGAAACGCAAGGTGGTGCCGCTTTCCGGCCGAACCCTGTTGCATACCCATCGCGCGGGGCACCTTCTCATGAAGCGTGCCGTCGCCGGCAAGCTCATATCGGAAAACCCATTCACCCAACTTGCGGCGCCCAAGGTCGGCCGGAAGAAAATCAAGGTCATGACGGAAGCGGAAGCGCTCAAGGTCTACAAGCTCGCCGAGGTGGCAAGCGTCAAGCATCCCGGCCTCGACCTGATTGTTGCGCTGTTGCTCACATGCGGCGTTCGCCGTAGCGAAGTCCTCGGCTTGTGCTTCGATGCCATCGACCTTGAGGCTTGCACCATCTCGATTTTTCGAACCGTCGTGCAAACGGCCAAGGGCGAACCGGTCTTTCGCGACCACCGCGTCAAGTCGGAGTCGTCGGAACGGGTTATTTCGTTCCCGGCCGAGCTTGTGCCGGCCATCAAGCGGCACCGGGCCTATATCAGCCAACAGGCCCTCGAATGGGGCAAGGGCTATCAGCGTGAGCCGATGTTGCTGTTTCCCTATTTCGGCGGCACCGCCTTGCCGCCGGGGATGCTGACAACGCGGCTTCGCCAGCTTCACCGCCAAGCCGGGGTTTCAGGTGTTGCGCCGACCCACGGCTTCCGGCACGGGATGGCAAGCCAGATGGTGGCGAGCGGCGAGGACGTCCGCACGGTCGCCGACCGCCTCGGCCACGGCACGGTCGCTTTCACACTCTCGACCTATGTCCATAGCGTCGAAGGCAAGGACCGAAAGGCGGCGGAAAAGCTCGGAAAGCACTTCCTCAAGGGCTGAAATTTTGCGCCCATTTTGCGCCCAAACGTTTGAAAGAGGGCGCAACGGCAAGAAGTGACAGTATGTGACACGCATCTAATAACATCGCAGTGTCAAAGAGATAGGCACCGTATCGCAGCATTAGAAAGTGCTTGATATAGGGTTGGTCTAGACTTGAAAACCAGCGTACGGGAAACCGTACCGTGGGTTCGAATCCCACCCTGTCCGCCATTTTCCTTTTCTCCACCCACTAGTTGTCGAACCGACGAGATGGGACTAACTTACGCAGCGTAATGACGGTGCCAAGTCCTCTGGGGAGCGGGATCGACATGCGCGTTAGAGATGTAATGACGACGTCGGTCGTCAAGCTGTCCCCTGACAACAGCGTCAGGCAAGCAGCCCGGATCATGCTCGACAATCATGTAAGTGGCCTTCCCGTGGTCGACGGTGATGGAGTCCTGGTGGGCGTCATCACCGAAGGCGATCTTATCCGCCGGAGCGAGCTTGGCGGCGGCTTTCCAGTCGCCGACCCGTCCGGGGGCGCGGACGAGCGGGCGAGCGCCTATGTGCGCCGATCCTCCTGGAGGGTCGGTGATGCCATGACGGCCAATCCCGTGACCATCGATGAGGATGCATCCGTCGCGCGCGTCGCGTCTCTGATGCGGCAGCGCGGCATCAAGCGTGTACCGGTGCTTAGAAACGGCCTTGTTGTCGGTATCGTCAGTCGCGCCGATCTGCTGCAGGCGATCTTGTCTGCAAAGCAGGACGAGACGGCGGCCGGCGACGAAGCCATCCGGCGCAGTATTCTGGTGCGCATCGGCGAAAATACCGGTCTTGAAGGCCTGGACATAAAGGTCGCCGTGACCGACGGCATCGTGCACCTCTGGGGCAAGGTGGAGACCGCCGATTGCCGCAAGGCGGCCCGCATCCTCGCTGAGAACGTGCGCGGCGTCCGCGGCGTGGTCGAGCATTACGCAGAGCCCTATCCGCAATAAGATATGCGTCGAGACCGCCGCGGCCTGTATCCGCGGCGCTGCAAGCGTGTTCCTGCTGCTGTCGTTCGAACTGCAAGCGTTCCACCGCCCTGCCCGCCGCAGAAAAACAGCAACGACCGTAGCGAATTCGAGAGACTGCGATGGCTTGCGCGACGGCAAGCCGGAGGGAATTTCAGCATAGGTACTTTTGACCGGGAGGCTCAGATGGTTTCGCCTGAAACAGCATCGATGAAAGAGACGGCATCCGGAAAATCAGCAGCACCGTTATCGGCTGACGAACTCCGCCTGATGGACGCCTATTGGCGCGCTTCGAACTATCTGTCGGTCGGGCAGATCTATCTGCTCGACAATCCGCTTCTGCGCGAGCCGCTGAAGCGCGAGCACATCAAGCCGCGCCTGCTCGGCCATTGGGGCACGTCGCCGGGCCTCAACATGCTCTACGTGCATCTGAATCGCGTCATCAAACGCGACGACCTCGACATGATCTACATCATCGGTCCGGGCCATGGCGGGCCATCTCTGGTGGCGCATGCCTATCTGGAAGGGACCTACACGGAGTTTTATCCGAACATCGCCGAAGACGCCGAAGGCATGCAGCGGCTCTTCAAGCAGTTCAGCTTTCCCGGCGGCATCCCGAGCCATGTGGCGCCGGAAACGCCCGGCAGCATCCATGAGGGCGGCGAACTCGGCTATGCACTCAGCCACGCCTATGGCGCCGCCTTCGACAACCCCAATCTGGTCGTCGCCTGCATCGTCGGCGATGGCGAGGCGGAGACCGGGCCGCTGGCGACCGGCTGGCAGAGCAACAAGTTCCTCAACCCTGCCCGCGACGGCTGTGTCCTGCCGATCCTGCACCTGAACGGCTACAAGATCGCCAATCCCTGCTTCCTCGCCCGCATTCCGCACGAGGAGTTGAAGAAGTTCTTCGAGGGCATGGGCTACAAACCCTATTTCGTCGAAGGGCATGATCCGGCAAAGGTCCACCAGCAACTGGCGGACGTGCTCGATACGGCGATGGCCGAAATCCGGCAGATCTGGGACGATGCCCGCATCAGGGGCAATCTGAAGCGCCCGGCCTGGCCGATGATCATCTTCCGCACGCCAAAGGGCTGGACCTGCCCGCCGGAAATCGACGGCAAGAAATGCGAGGACTACTGGCGGGCGCACCAGGTGCCGATGGGCGAGATGGACAAGCCCGAGCACATCCGCATCCTCGAACAATGGATGAAGAGCTATCGCCCGGAAGAACTCTTCAGCGACGAGGGCCGGCTGAAGCCCGAGATCGCGGCGCTCGCGCCATCCGGACATCGCCGCATGAGCGACAATCCGCATGCAAACGGCGGCCTGCTGTTGCGCGACCTGAAAATGCCGGGATTCCGGGACTACGCCGTCGACGTTCCGAGCCCGGGTGCCACGACCGTGGAAGCGGCGCGCGTGATGGGCAAGTTCCTGCGCGACGTGATGAAGAACAACATGGATGCGAAGAACTTCCGGCTGTTCAGCCCGGACGAAAACAACTCCAACCGATGGCAGGATGTGCTCGAGGTGACCGACCGCTGCTACATGGCGGAGATCTATCCGGAGGACGATCACCTCTCACCGGATGGCCGCATCATGGAGGTCTTGAGCGAGCATCAATGCCAGGGTTGGCTTGAAGGCTATCTCTTGACCGGGCGCCACGGCTTCTTCTCCTGCTACGAAGCCTTCATCCACATCATCGATTCCATGTTCAACCAGCACGCCAAGTGGCTGAAGGTCTGCAACGAGATCCCCTGGCGCCGGCCGGTCGCGTCGCTCAATTATTTCCTGAGCTCCCATGTCTGGCGGCAGGATCACAACGGTTTCAGCCATCAGGATCCGGGCTTCATCGATCATGTCGTCAACAAGAAGGCAGAGGTGGTTCGCGTCTACCTGCCGCCGGATGCCAATACGCTGCTGTCGGTCACCGACCATTGCCTGCGCAGCCGCAACTACGTCAACGTCGTCGTCGCCGGCAAGCAGCCGGGTCCACAATGGCTGACGATGGAACAGGCCGTGCGCCATTGCAGCATGGGGGTGAGCATCTGGGACTGGGCCAGCAACGACGCCAACAGTGAGCCGGATGTGGTCATGGCCTGCTGCGGCGACACTCCGACGCTGGAAACCCTCGCTGCGGTCCAGCTGCTGCGCGAGCATCTGCCTGAAGTGAAGGTCCGGGTCGTCAACGTCGTCAACCTGATGAAGCTGCAACCGGCGGAAGAACATCCGCATGGCCTTTCGGACAGCGACTTTGATGGCATCTTCACCAGGGACAAGCCGATTATCTTTGCCTTCCACGGTTACCCCTGGCTGATCCATCGCCTCACCTATCGCCGCACCAATCACGGCAACCTGCATGTTCGCGGCTACAAGGAAGAAGGCACGACCACGACACCGTTCGACATGGTGGTGCTGAACGAACTCGACCGCTTCCATCTGGCCGGCGATGCCATCGATCGCCTGCCGCAGCTCGGCGCGCGCGCGGCCTACTTCAAGCAGGCGATCCAGGCCAAGCTGATCGAGCACCGGGAGTATATCGAGAAGCATGGCGACGACATGCCCTCGATCAGCGGCTGGAAATGGGGCGTCAACGGCGCGCAGCCTGCCAAGGCTGGGACATCGACCGAAGGGGACAATGTCTAAGGCCCGCGGACGGCTGGATTGACGATCGCCCTGCCCGGCTTGCCTGAGCTTGCGAGCCGCTCCGCAAGGAGCGTCTCGCGCAGACGACACGAACGAACCCTCATCGTCATTGCGGCTGGCTGCCATGTCGGAATTGCTGTCGACAGATCCCGAACTGAACCGCATGCCGACCGAGCAGGATCTTGCCCGGTTGCAGTTCACGACGCTGCTCTACTATCTCCACTGCACCAACCCGGACAACGGCCTGGTCCGCGACAAGACCCAGGAAGACGCGCCCGCAAGCATCGCCGCGGTCGGCATGGCGCTCGCGACGATCCCGGTGTTGGTCGAGCGCGGCATCGTCATCCGCAAGTTTGCCGCAAAGATCGCGCGTCGGCGCTTGCAGTTTCTCCTGGAGTGCCCGCAGGGACCGGAACCCGACGCCTCCGGCTACAAGGGCTTCTTCTACCACTTCCTTGATATCGAGACCGGCAGGCGCGTTTGGGAGTGCGAGCTTTCGACGATCGACTCCGCCTTTCTTTTCGCGGGTGCTCTGACAGTGGCCGCCTATTTCGACGGCGATGGCGCCGAAGAAGTCGAAATCCGCAGGGTGGCAAACGCGCTCTATGAACGGGCCGACTGGAACTGGGCCTGCGATCACGGGCTGACGCTCACCCACGGCTGGCGGCCGGAAAACGGCTTCATCCCCTATCGCTGGCGTGGCTACGACGAGGGCCTGCTCCTCTACATCCTCGGCCTCGGCTCGCCGACCCATCCGTTGCCGCCGGAGGCTTATGCCGCCTATACCGAAAGTTACGACTGGCGGAACCTTTACGGTCGTGAACTGCTCTATTCCGGGCCGCTCTTCACTCACCAGCTCTCGCATATGTGGATCGACTTCCGTGGCATCCGCGATGACTTCATGCGCGAGCACAACAGCGACTATTTCCAGAACAGCCGGCACGCGACCTTCGTCCAGCAGGAATATGCCATTCGCAACCCGCTGAATTTCGTCGGCTACGGCGAACATTGCTGGGGCTTCACCGCAAGCGACGGTCCCGGCTGGACCAAGCGCACGGTGAACGGTGTCGAGCGGGAGTTCTTCGACTACATCGCCCGCGGCGCGCCCTTCGGTCCTGACGATGGGACCGTGTCGCCCTGGGCAGTCGTCGCCTCCCTGCCCTTCGCGCCGGAAATCGTCATTCCGACGGTCTGGAATTGTGCCCGTATGAATCTCGGCATGACCCGGCTTTACGGCTTCAGGCCCTCCTTCAACCGCAGCTTTCCGGCGGAAGGAACCGAATCCGGCTGGTGGGTCAGCCCCTATCATTTCGGCATCGACCAGGGCCCCGTGGTGCTGATGATCGAGAACTACAGAACCGGCTTGCTGTGGAACATCATGCGCCGCTGCGAGCCGATGGTGGTGGGATTGCGACGGGCAGGCTTCTCCGGCGGCTGGCTCTGACGGCCAAAGCAACAAAGGTACTCTGATGGACAACCAGCCAGTGCCGATCAGAACAACCGCACTTCGCTTCGCACGGGCTGTCCGGATGCTGCTGACCTCCGAGGTCGGAGGCCGGGCCAAGTTGATGTTTGCCGGGCTTATTGCGCTGCTTTTCGGTCTGAACGGCCTCAACGTCGTCAACAACTACGTCGGCCGAAACTTTATGACGGCCATCGCCGAGCGCCAGATGAACGAGTTCATCCGGCAAGCGGTTTTCTACGTCTGCGTCTTTGCCGTTCTCACCGTCACCGGTGTTATCGCACGTTTTGTCGAAGAACGGCTGGCGCTGCTGTGGCGCGAATTCATGACGAGACGCGCCGTCGATCTCTATTTGGAGGACGAGACCTATTATCGCGTGGAAGTCTCGGGGACACTAAGCAATCCGGACCAGCGAATATCGGAGGACATCCAGGCGTTCACCGTCACCACGCTTTCCTACATCATCATGCTGTTCAGCAGCACGCTGACGGTGGTGACGTTCTCAGGCGTACTCTGGTCGATCAGCCCGCTGCTGTTTGCCGTCGCCGTTTTCTATGCCGCTTGCGGCTCGTATATGACGATCGTGCTCGGGCGGCCGCTGATCGGCCTGAACTATGAGCGGCTCGACAGGGAGGCGAACTTGAGGTCGAGCCTCATGCACCTGCGCGAAAACGCAGAAGCGGTGATGGTGACCAGCGTCGAGGGGCAGCAGAAGACGCGATTGCTAGATCGCCTCGATGCCTTGGTCGTCAACATCCTTACGATCACCGCCGTCAACCGCAACCTGGCCTTTTTTACCAGTGGTTACAACTGGATGATCCAGATCATCCCGGATTTGATCATCGCTCCGGCTTTCATGCGCGGCGAAATCGAGTTTGGGGTGATTACCCAATCAGGTGCAGCCTTTGCCATGCTTGTCGGCGCATTCTCGCTGATCGTCAGGCAGTTCAACTCGATCTCGAATTTCGCCGTCGTCGTTTCTCGACTGAGCGCCTTGCTGGAGGCGATCGAGCAAAGCCGAAAGAACAGCGTCTCAAGCATCGAAATCGTGAAGCAAGACGGCGATCTGGCCTTTGACCAAGTGACGCTGGGATCGGCCGTTGCCCACCCATTGCTTCACGATCTGTCGCTGTCGATCCCGACGGGAACGCCTGTGCTGATCTCAGGGCCGCATGCGGCCGCGGGTGCTGCCCTCTTCCGGGCCACCGCGGGAATTCCGACCGCCGGCACCGGGCGGATCGAGCGCCCGGAAAGTTTGATGTTTCTGCCGCAACGACCCTATCTGCCGCCGGGTCCTCTTCGGCAATATCTTCTGCCGCCTGGAAGTTCCGAAGGCATCTCCGATAGCCAGGTGCTTAATGTCTTGCGCAGCCTTGGTCTTGATGGGCTCGCCGATGGCGCCGAGGGGCTGGAGAAGGAACAGGATCGGGATATGTCCTTGGGCGACCAGCAACTCCTGGCCGTCGCCAAGGTGCTTCTCGCCAGGCCACGGTATGTGTTTCTCGACCGGATCGAGGCAACGCTTGGTCGTGAGGCCTTGCGCAACACCCTGAGCCTTTTCCGGCAGAATTCGATCACCTGCATCAACAACGGCGAGGAAGGCGATACACGCGACCTTTACGGCGCCTTCCTGGATTGCCGGGAGGATGGCAGCTGGACGTGGAACGACGATCGGACTTGATCAGCCTCATCCCTGCGCGCACTCAAGGCCGAGATCTGACCGGCATGCCCCGCCTGAGCGATCGCCCGATGATCGATTCTGCCGCCGGCACTTACCGAGGCGCGACGATGCCCTGGTAGTAGTCGCCATCGCCGCCGACGACCCGCGGCGGACCATTGTAGGTTTGTGAACAGGCGGCCAGCGTGGTGAGCGCAAGCAACAATACGATCGTTCTCATGAAGTCCCCTTCTGGCCTGCATGCCGGCTATGTCCTTGAGACTTGGGAGAATCTGAGGCGGAGCCGGTTAGAAAACAAGTACTAAAATGGTGGTATAACAAAATCTATGATCGTTGAAGATGCAATCTTCAACGACCGCCGCCCGCTATGGGGCGGTAATCCGGACACGGTCAACAATGGATGAATAGGCCGCCTAGATCGGACGCTGCCGGTTGGTCTGTTCGCGCTCTCTCCAGTATTGCAGCCTTAGTCGCGGCGCCATGATCCAGGCGATAAACGGCGTGACGAGGAAACAGCTGACGACCACGACCGGGATCGCATATTTGGCGTTGGCCGTGAGGGCCGGTACCGACAGAACGATCAGGATCCCGATTGCGAACAGGATGGCGTTGATCATCAGGCCGACCATGATCGCGAGTTGCAGGCGGACGGACATTTCGACCTCCCGAAGCTTGGGGGCGCTACGCCCCTTAAGCGTGCATTTGCGCGGCGGATTGTAGCAGACCACTCTCTTTCGCGAAATGGTGGAGTTCGCGCGGCGTCTCGCCCCTGTCGCGGGCGCAAATCTGCTCTATGCTCTTAGGCGAGCGATTGAAGACGCACGCGCCGGCCTGGCAAGGCTTTGGGAACGTGGTCGATCCGCGCTCGCCCAAAGGAGATCGCATGACGAGCCCATACGAAACGCTCGGTGTCAGCCGCGACGCGACGCAGAAGGACATCCAGAGCGCCTATCGCAAGCTTGCCAAGAAGCTGCATCCGGATCTCAATCCTGGAGACAAGGGCGCGGAGGACCGCTTCAAGGCGGTTTCAGCGGCCTATGCCTTGCTTGGAGACGAAGACAAACGCGGAAAATACGATCGCGGAGAGATCGACGAGACCGGAGCGGAAACGCCGCCGCGGCACTACTACCGCGACTATGCCCAATCAGGCGATGCGGGGGCACGTTACGGAAGCGCGCATGGCTTTTCGGATTTTGCCGAAGCGGACGATATCTTTTCGAGCTTCTTTTCACGGCGCACGGGCGGCCAGCAGCAGCGTCAGCGCGGTCGCGATACCCATTTCTCGATGGAGGTCGCATTTCTCGACGCGGCAAACGGTACCAAGACCCAGATCACCCTGCCCGGCGGCGGACCGGCGCTCGACCTGACCATTCCGCCCGGCACGCGCGATGGCCAGACGCTGAGGCTGCGCGGCAAGGGAGAACCGGGTCGCGACGGCGCACCGGCTGGCGACGCGCTGATCGACATTCGCGTCCGCCCGCATCCGCTCTTCGCCACGGATGGTGACGACGTGCGCTACGAGGTGCCGATATCGCTGAGCGAGGCCGTGCTCGGCGGCAAGATCCGCGTGCCGACGATCGACGGTGCCGTCAACGTTTCGATTGCTCAGCACACCAACACGGGCAAGACGCTGCGGCTGAAGGGCAAGGGACTGCACAAGCCGGGCGGTGGCCATGGCGATGCCTATGTCAGCCTGAAGATCGTGCTGCCGCAGGCCCCCGACCCGGCCCTTTCCGCCTTCGTCGAAGGCTGGTCCGCCGGCAAGACGGAAGATCCGCGCAAGGGCATGGGAGGATGACCTATGAACGACCGTGAATTCTGCGAACATCTCGATATCGAGGTCAAGGTTCTGCGCATCTGGGTCGAGCAGCGCTGGCTGATGCCCCAGGAGGCTGACGCCGGCTGGCTGTTCGAGGATGCCGACCTTGCGCGCGCGCGGCTGATCCAGGATCTGACGGGCCCCATGGGCGTCAATGACAACGGCGTCGACGTGGCCATGCAACTGCTCGACCAGGTCCACAGCCTACGGGGTCGCCTAGCGGTGTTGATGAGCGCCATTCGCTCCCAGGAGCCGGCGGTTCAAAAGCTCATCTTGTCGAGCGCCGAGGAGGATTAGGCGACGGCCGGCTCGTTCAGCAGCCCGATCGTTTCGGCGACAAACAGGGTATCGACGAACTCCGTCAGGTCGACGATCCGATCGTCCCGGAACGTGAACTTGTCGATGATTTCGGTTCGCTCGCGGGTCTGCGACGGGATGAAGCGGACAAAGCCGGCGCGGTGGACGACGACGGTATCGCCATCGGCATAGCAGCCGACCATCTCCATCTCGCTCAGGTCCCAGTTCTTGACGAGTGTCGTGAAACTGTCGCGCACTGTTTCCGGCGTGTTGACCGCGAGCGCCATGGCACCGAGCCTGCCGCTTCCGACGATACGGAAGCTGAAGTCCGGATCAAGTTGCGCCATCATGGTGTCGAGGTCGTTGACATTGCGGGCGAGATAAAGGGCCCGCACCCTGAATTCCAGCATGCTTCGCTCGGTCATGACAGCCTCCCCGTTTCTATTAGAACGAGTGTGTTTTAACTTTAGCGATCGCGCAAGTATTAGTGGTGTTCCGGCCCGCTTTGCACCGGTCGCAGTGGCCATCGTTAGAGTTTTCCTAAAATGCAATCACCAGTTTTTACCCGCCTTCAGGTGAAGCTGAGCGACAAGAGTGGATTGCTAACGGGAAGACAGGAAAAACGTGACACAGGTCGTCACAGTATCCGCAACGACGGCGGCTTATGCGGCGGAAGCGCTGAAGCCGTCTGCACGTGTGCGTGGCGACGGTCCGACCGATGAGGCGATCACGTTGCTCTCGGCGCGGCGCACCGAAGAGCCCAAATTGACGCCGGTCTCGATCCCGAAGACCAAAGGCGCCCTGCCCCTCTCCTTCATGCTGGCCACGGCCGACGGCCGTCTGCCGGAGCGCTCGGAAGCCGAAGCCCTGCGCCGCTATCTCGAATTCATGCGCGATGACGACGGTGGTTCCGAGAAGCAGGAACACGAAGGCCGGCAGGATGAACCCGCCGGCCAGGAGGATGAAAGCGACGCCGCCTGATGCGGCAATCGCGATTTCTCGATTCAATGATGCTTTTGGCCGCCGGCCGCCTCACCGCCCTTGGCAGAGCCGACCGGGAACGTCGCATCGACTTTGCCGGCCTTTTCGAAGACAAGCGTGACGGGAACCGTATCGCCTTCCTTGAAGGGCGTCTTCACGTCCATGAACATCAGGTGCAGGCCACCAGCCTTGAGTTCCACCGTTTCGCCGGCCGGCAATGCCACGCCGTCGTCGAGCTTGCGCATCCGCATCACGTCGTTTTCCATCTTCATCTCGTGGATCTCGACACGCGCGGCTGCAGGGCTCTCGACGGCAACGAGCCGGTCTTCACCTGCCCCACCGTTCTTGACCGTCAGGAAGCCGCCACCGACCTTGGCACCGGGCAGCATGGCCTTCACCGAGCCACCGGAGATATCGAGATCGCCGACCTTCGCCGAGCCGCCGGCTGCAGCCATATGTCCGCCATGGCCGGCGTGCGGATCGGCGGCATCGGCCATCGTCACAGTCACGGTCGGCGCCGGGCTTTTCAGGTCATGTGCGTTCTGGCCCTCGGCAGCAACCTGGTCCCAGACGACCTTGCCTTCGGTGCCGCAAAGCTGCGTGGTCGGGAAGGCGAGCACTGTCTCCTTGTCGAAGCCCGAGACTTTGCCGCGCACGACAAAGGTGTCGTAGTATTCGTTGGGAAGATTGCCGCCCTTCCACCGGATCTCCAGTGGGCCGGACGAGACCTTCTTGCCGTGATTGTCATAGGTCTTCTGGTAATCGCCCTTGATGATCTCGATTTCCCAGCCGGGCTTCGGCTGCGGTTGGGCGAAGACGAAGCCTTCCGGCAGCTTGATCTGCACTTCCGTCGTCGGCTTGCCGTCGCAGCCATGCGGAACCTGCAGCACCGCCTTGAAGGTGGTCTCCACCGGCGCCGTGTCTTTTTCGAAGGTGGCATGGGCGTGGGCGATGCCGCTTGCGGCAAGGGTAAGGCCGAGCGAAAGCGAAGCGATCCTGGTCTTTGTCATGTCGTAATCTCCTGACCACACGCCGGGCTTTGCCCGATGTCCGGTGGTCCAAGCCGCTTGAACGCGGCAAATTGTATTGGGATGCGAGAGGAGAATTACGAACGCGCCGGAGGCCCGCGCGAAGGCGGCAGCAACCGCAGATGCTGATGGGGTGTCGCGTATTCAGCGACAGCTGCCGAAACCTGCCACGCGCCCGTTTCGGCGCGAACGCTTTCGGTTGGCGGAGCCGGCAGCAGAATGGAGCCCGAAAGACGGCAGGCCTCGCAGACCGGGGCCATCGCCTGGCCCTTGCCGCTTTCATGGTCGACGCCATCCATGCCGAAGCAGATTTCGGCTATCGTTCCGTCAGGCAGCTGATAGGCGGAAATTTCGGCCGGGCTGAGCGTCTTGGCGCTGAGCGGCTTGTGGGCAAAGGTCAGGAAAACGAGCGCAAAGACGGCGATCAGCCGCACTGCTATCCCGAATTTTCCGTCGCGCCCTGTCATGGTTATCCCCGGTATCTGTCTTGGGTTATCCTCAACCGGAGAAGAATGCAAAGGCAGAATTGCCGCACCCTGCCCGGCTGCGTCTTTTGGTCATGCGACAAAAATGTGTTTCAGCGCGACACCGCCCCCTTGCCAAGCTCTGGCCTTCGCCGTTATCTGGAGACGATCTTGTTGGGAGAAGCCGGTTCACTCCGGTGCCGAAGGAGCAACCGCCCCGGAAACTCTCAGGCCAAAGGACCAGCAAGGTGCCGGTAGGACTCTGGAGAGAAGCGTTTTTACGCTCGCCGAAGGGATAACAATCTCAGGCAAAGGGACAGAGGGGGCTCGAATCGACGGCGATTGACGCCGGAAGTGTGAGCCGGCGCGGGAGCGCCAGACCTGGAGGCCGGATTTGGAAAACAATCCTCATTTGAAACAGACGCCGCTGCATGCGCTGCACCTTTCACTGGGCGCGCGCATGGTACCCTTTGCCGGTTACGACATGCCGGTGCAGTACCCCGATGGCGTGATGAAGGAACACCAGCACACCCGCTTGGCTGCCGGTCTCTTCGATGTGTCGCATATGGGCCAGGTCATCGTTCGGCCGAAGTCCGGCAAGATCGAGGACGCGGCCCTGGCGCTCGAAAAACTGGTGCCGGTCGATGTGCTCGGCCTTGCCGAGGGCCGCCAGCGTTATGGCCTCTTCACCAATGCCGAAGGCGGCATCCTCGACGACCTGATGATCACCAACCGCGGCGACCATCTCTTCCTCGTCGTTAACGCCGCCTGCAAGGATGCCGACTTCGAGCTCCTGAAGGCCGGTCTCTCAGATACCTGCGACGTGACGATGCTCGACGATCGCGCGCTGATCGCGCTTCAGGGCCCGCACGCTGAAGCCGTGCTCGGCGAACTCTGGGCTGACGTCTCCGCCATGCGCTTCATGGACGTCGCCGAAGCCGACCTGCACGACGTCACCTGCATCATTTCCCGCTCGGGCTACACCGGCGAAGACGGTTTCGAGATCTCCATTCCCGTTGCCTCCGCCGTCGATGTCACCCAGCGCCTGCTCGAACATCCCGATGTGAAGCCGATCGGCCTTGGCGCCCGCGATTCGCTGCGGCTTGAAGCCGGTCTTTGTCTCTATGGCAACGACATCGACACCACCACGACCCCGGTCGAAGGGGCACTCGAATGGGCACTGCAGAAGGCGCGCCGCGCCGGTGGCGCCCGCGAAGGTGGTTTCCCCGGTGCCGATCGTATCCTCGGCCAGTTCGCCGCAGGCGCCTCGCGCCGCCGCGTCGGCCTGAAGCCCGAGGGACGCGCGCCGGTTCGCGGCGGCGCTAACCTCTTTGCCGATGCCGAGGGCAAGACCCCGGTCGGCCAGGTGACCTCGGGCGGTTTCGGCCCCTCGGTCGATGGCCCGGTCGCCATGGGCTATGTCGATGCCGGCCATATCGAGAACGGCACCACCCTTTTTGCGGAAGTGCGCGGCAAGTACCTGCCCGTGGCGGTCGTCGCCCTTCCCTTCGTCAAACAAACCTACAAACGCTGATCAGGAGAGAGCGCACATGTTGAAGTTCACTGAGGAACACGAGTGGCTGAAGATCGAAGCTGGTGTCGCAACCGTCGGCATCACCGAGCACGCCGCCGGCCAGCTCGGCGACCTCGTCTTCGTTGAACTGCCGGAAACCGGCTCGACCTTCTCGAAGGGCGATAGCGCCGCCACCGTCGAATCCGTCAAGGCAGCTTCCGACGTCTATTGTCCGCTTGACGGCGAAATCGTCGAAGTGAACCAGGCGATCGTCGACGATCCGTCGCTGGTCAACAGCGACCCGCAGGGCGCTGCCTGGTTCTTCAAGCTGAAGCTTGCCAACCCCAGCGAAGCCGACGCCCTCCTCGAGGAAGCGGCCTACAAGGAGCTCGTCGCCTGATGAGCATGCCCAAGGACTTCACCTTTACGGACTACAAGCCGTATGACTTTGCCAATCGGCGTCATATCGGCCCGTCGCCGGCCGAAATGGACGAAATGCTGAAGGTCGTCGGTTACCCGACGCTCGATGCGCTCATCGACGACACCGTTCCGCCGTCGATCCGCCAGAAGACGCCGCTCGCCTGGGGCGCGCCGATGACCGAGCGCGAGGCGCTCGACAAGATGCGCGAAACGGCCAACCGCAACCAGAAGCTCGTCTCGCTGATCGGCCAGGGCTATTACGGCACGATCACGCCGCCGGTTATCCAGCGTAACATCCTGGAAAACCCGGCCTGGTACACGGCCTATACGCCCTACCAGCCGGAAATCAGCCAGGGCCGCCTCGAAGCGCTGCTCAACTACCAGACCATGGTCTGCGACCTGACCGGCCTCGACGTTGCCAACGCGTCGCTTCTCGATGAAGCGACGGCAGCCGCTGAAGCGATGGCCATGGCCGAGCGCGTTTCGAAGTCGAAGGCCAAGTCCTTCTTCGTCGACGAAAACTGCCATCCGCAGACGATCGCGCTTCTGAAGACCCGCGCCGAGCCGCTCGGCTGGCAGATCGTCATCGGCAATCCCTTCACCGATCTCGATCCGGTCGACGTCTTCGGCGCGATCTTCCAGTATCCGGGCACCTACGGTCATGTGAACGATTTCACCGGCCTGATTGCCCGCCTGCACCAGACCGGCGCAATCGCGACTGTTGCTGCCGATCCGTTGGCGCTGGCGCTCCTGAAGTCGCCAGGCGAAATGGGCGCCGACATAGCCATCGGCTGCACCCAGCGCTTCGGCGTTCCGGTCGGCTATGGTGGTCCGCATGCGGCCTATATG
>JAESGS010000461.1_pt1 | contig 30938 bp, 26 predicted proteins | sample 9269761 | NCBI WGS metagenome assembly JAESGS01 (sample SAMN15741799, study PRJNA653493) | algae metagenome | isolation source: Cyanosarcina radialis HA8281-LM2 and co-occurring heterotrophs from damp... | place: USA: Makauwahi cave, Hawaii | collected 2011-01-06 | reverse complement strand
CTCGGTGGACCGCGTGGCCGATGGCTCGGCCCTGGTCAACCAGGCCGGCACGACCATGGGCGAGATCGTCGCCAGCGTGCAGCGCGTGACCGACATCATGGCCGAGATCTCCGCCGCCTCGCAGGAACAGTCGGCCGGCATCGAGCAGGTCAACCAGACCATCACCCAGATGGACGAGACCACCCAGCAGAACGCCGCGCTGGTGGAGGAAGCCACCGCCGCTGCCCGCAGCATGGAAGAACAGGCCGGCGCCCTGACGCAGAGCGTGTCGGTGTTCAAGCTGGACAACGGGCATGCGGCCCCGGTGCGCCAGGCGATCAGCCAGGCCATCGCCACCGCGCCGGCCAAGGCAGCGGCGCCCAAGGTCACCGCGCGCAAGCCGGCCGCCCGCAAGCCCGAACCTGCCCTCGCCGACGGCGACTGGCAGGAGTTCTGACCGGCGCCCGCCATTCGGTCAGCACCCAGCACACGGCCCGGATTTTCCGGGCCGTGTGCGTTGTGGAGCACAGGCGCACGCGGCACCCGACTCCCGCATGCGGAGAAGTAAGCGAGCTTCATCCCGCGTATCCCGGCCAAGGCCGACGGCCGCATACGGGGGCACGTGGCCATCAACCATCCCCTGCCCCGGGTGCGCTGCGCTTACCCGGGCTACGTTGCTTATGTGCTCGGCAGGGCGATTGACCGAAAAAGCGTGGCGCGACACCGAAAAAGGTCCGGCGCTGGACCTCAAAGGGTCAACGTTGGGCCTGAATGAGAGAAGAGAGACCGAAAAACATCCAACGTTGGGCCTTAGTGTGAGAAGAGAGACCAAAAAACATCCAACGTTGACCCTTAGTGTGAGAAGAGAGGCCCGAAAAGATCCAGCGTTGGGCCTGAATGAGAGAAGAGAGACCGAAAAACATCCAACGTTGGGCCTTAGTGTGAGAAGAGAGACCGAAAAACATCCAACGTTGACCCTTGGTGGGAGATGAGAGACCCGAAAAGATCCAACGTTGAGCCTTGGTGTGAGAAGAGATGGACCGACCAGCCCCGACCAGATGCCGTCGGCCAACACCCTTCACCCGGCCACCCGAGAGACGCCCCCGCCCGTCGCTAAAGTTGATGCGACGCGCGCCGATACAGCCTGTGACGCCTTTTCCAAGGCCTGATGCCTGATCGCCGCCCGTATGACCGAGCCCACCGACTTCGACCTGGCTGACCCTGTCCGGTACGAGGAAGAGGAAAAGTATCTGGTGCACGGCGTGCACGAGATCCGGCAGATCCTGCAGGCGCTGATCGATCGCCGTGCGCTGGTCACCGCCAACGCGATGCCGCGCAACCATGCGTTCCCCACCTCGCTGATCAGCGTGGACGAGGACGAGGACATGGTGATGATCGACGGCAGCGCCAACGAGGCGATCAACCGCAACGTCGAGGAAGCCAGCCACCTGACCTGCGTGTCGCGGCTTGACCGCGTCCACGTGCAGTTCCGTCTGCAATCGCTGCAGCGCATGCAGGTGGACGGGCAGACCACGTTCCGCGCGCCGCTCCCCGAAAGCGTGCTGCGGCTGCAGCGCCGCGAGTTCTACCGCCTGCAGGTGCCGGTCACGCAGGCGATCGACTGCAGCATTCCCCAGCACCACCCGGATGGGGAGACCACCTACCAGCATTACCGCGTGCTGGACATCAGTGGCGGCGGCGTCGCCCTGGCCGTGCAGGCGGAGAACCCGACGCTGCGCCCGTACAAGGAATTCCCGGACTGCTTGCTGCACCTGCCCGAGACCGGCGCGCTCAGCGTGCGGCTCATGGTCAAGAGTCTGCACCGGCAGCTCAACCAGAACGGCACCGAAAGCTGGCGTGCCGGCTGCCAGTTCACCCAGCTGCCGCGTGGCGCGGACGCGCTGATCCAGCGCTACATCTTCCGCCTGGAGCGCCAGCGCAGCGCACGCGAACGCGGCGCGGCCTGAATCCACCCTGCCGCCGTCCGTCGGGGCGCCTTCACGTTCCCTCAACATCCCGGCGCGGGCGCCGATACAAGTGCCAGCCCTTCCGTCTGTCGAACGCCAGGACACCGCATCCGATGAACCGTCTTTCCCGCCTCTCCCTCGGCAGCAAGCTTGCCTTGCTCGTCACCCTCTCCGTCGCCGTGGTGCTGGCGGTCCTGGCCGTCGTGGTGCAGCGCCAGTCCACCCAGGCCATCGAGGAACGCGCCCTCGCCGATCTCGACGTCGCCGCCCAGGTGATGCTGGAATCGGTCGCGCTCTACGACAGCACGCTGACGGAAGCCACCCAGCACATGGCGGGGAGCTTCCGCGCCGTCCTGCCCGACGGCGACGTATCGGTCGATCCTGCGCGCACCACCCTGATCGGCGAATTCGAGGTGCCCGAGCTGCGCTTCGACAGGCAGCTGATCAATCTCGATTTCACCACCGTGGACCGTTTCACCGCCACCACCGGCGTGGTCGCCACGCTGTTCGTGCGCAGTGGTGACGAATTCATCCGCGCGTCCACGTCGCTGCGCAACGCGAAGGACGAGCGCGTCATCGGGACCGTGCTGGACCACGCGCACCCGGCGTATGCGCTGATCCTGCAGGACAAGCCGTATACCGGCCGCGCACGCCTGTTCGGGCGTGACTACATGACCCACTACGAGCCGCTGCAGGATGCCGAGGGCAAGACAGTCGGCATCCTGTTCGTGGGCCAGAACTACAGTGACGGCCTGGCTGCGCTGAAGGACAAGCTGCGGCAGACGCGCCTGGGCAAGGAAGGCTACTTCTTCGTGGTGGACCTGGCCGATGGCGAACAGAACGGCAAGCTGGCCGTGCATCCCGCCAGCCAGGACAAGGCGTATGCCGATGTGGTGGATGCCGCCTCCGTGCCGGCCATGAAGGCCCTGCTGGCGAAGGACAACGGCCACGAGGAGCTGCGGGTCGCGCCGCGTGCCGGCGACGAGCCCGTCACTGCGCTGGTCGCCGTGAAGCGTTTCGCGCCGTGGAAATGGGCGCTGGTGGCCGTGGAGCCCCGCTCCGCCATCACCGCGGCAACCGACGAGCTTGCCACGCACATCACGCTGCTCTCGCTGCTGGCCCTGTGCGTGATCTCCGTGCTGGCGTGGCTGGGCGTGCGCCGCCTGGTTGCCCAGCCGTTGAAGGTGGCCGTCTCCATTGCCGACGAAGTGGCTTCCGGCAACCTGGCCACGACGATCCGGGTGGACCGGAAGGACGAGATCGGCGACCTGCTGGGCGCGATGCATCGCATGCAGGCCAACCTGCGCGAACGCACCGCCCGCGACGAAGCCGCCGCCCGGGAAAGCCTGCGCATCCGCACCGCGCTGGACGACGTCACCACCCATGTGATGATCGCCGACGCCGACCGCAACATCCTGTACGCCAACCGTCCCCTGCTGAAGATGCTGGCCGACGTGGAGCAGGACATCCGCCGCGACCTGCCTGCCTTCAGCGTGGCGGCCATGATCGGCAGCAACATCGACATCTTCCACAAGAAGCCCGAGCACCAGTCGAAGATGCTGGCCCAGCTGAAGGGCACGCACCGCGCGCAGATCACCGTGGGCGGCCACATCATGCAGCTGATCATCAATCCGGTGATCGACGCCGACGGCCAGCGTGCGGGCTACGTGGTCGAATGGGCCGACCGTACCGCCGAAGTCAATGTGGAACAGGAAGTCACCCGCATCGTGCAGGCCGCGTCGGCCGGCGACCTGTCCGGCCGCATCGGCACGCAGGGCAAGCAGGGCTTCGTGCTGGGACTGTCGGAGCAGCTGAATACCCTGCTGGGCACCATCGCCGGCAGCGTGGACCAGGTGTCGCACGTGCTGAAGTCGCTGTCGCAGGGCGACCTGACGGCGCGGATGGACGGTGACTTCCACGGCGTGTTCGCCAGCATGCGCGACGACGCCAATGCCACCGTCGCCCAGCTGACCGACATCGTCGGCCGCATCCAGGGCGCATCGACCAGCATCAACACGTCGGCCGGCGAGATCGCCGCCGGCAACTCGGACCTGTCGCGCCGTACCGAACAACAGGCCGCCAACCTGGAAGAAACCGCTGCCTCCATGGAGGAACTGACCTCCACCGTGCGCCAGAACGCCGAATCGGCCCGCCAGGCCAACCAACTTGCCATCGGCGCCGCCGGTGTCGCTTCGCAGGGCGGTGAAGTGGTCGGCAAGGTGGTCACCACCATGCGCGACATCGAACAGTCGTCCAAGAAGATCGCCGAGATCATCTCGGTCATCGACGGCATCGCCTTCCAGACCAACATCCTGGCGCTCAACGCCGCGGTGGAAGCCGCCCGTGCCGGCGAGCAGGGCCGCGGCTTCGCCGTGGTCGCCTCGGAAGTGCGCACCCTGGCCCAGCGTTCGGCCAATGCGGCCAAGGAGATCAAGGGCCTGATCGAGAACTCGGTGGACCGCGTGGCCGACGGCTCGGCCCTAGTCAACCAGGCCGGCACGACCATGGGCGAGATCGTCGCCAGCGTGCAGCGCGTGACCGACATCATGGCCGAGATCTCGGCGGCCTCGCAGGAACAGAGCGCCGGCATCGAGCAGGTCAACCAGACCATCACCCAGATGGACGAGACCACCCAGCAGAACGCCGCGCTGGTGGAGGAAGCCACGGCTGCCGCCCGTTCGATGGAGGAACAGGCCATGGCCCTGGCCGACGCCGTGTCCGCGTTCCGCCTGCCCGCCGATGGCGCGGTCGAGGCGCTGGTCCGCGAACGTGTGACCCGCATCGCAGGGCAACCGGCCGCCGGTCGCGCTCCGCTGCGGCAGCCGTCCTGAGCCGTTAAAGAAACCCATTCCGGGGCCGATGTAAGCCTTGACGGGTTCCGGCCCCGGAACCCACCCGATACTTCTACCGGCTGCGACAGGAGCCTTCCGAATGAGCGACAAGAAAACCCAAGCCGTGGCCACCCCCGACGAGTTCCTCAGCTTCACGCTGGGCGAGGAACATTACGGCGTGGACATCCTGAAGGTGCAGGAGATCCGCGGCTACGATTCCGTCACCCGCCTGCCGGACGCACCCGACTACATCAAGGGCGTCATCAATCTGCGCGGCACCATCGTGCCGGTCATCGACCTGCGCCTGAAGCTGCGCCTGAAGGAAGCCCGCTACGACGCCTTCACCGTGATGATCGTGCTGAACGTGGAAGACCGCGTGGTCGGCATCGTGGTGGACAGCGTGTCCGACGTGATCGCACTGGCCGCCGAACAGATCCGCCCGACGCCGGAATTCGGTGCCAGCGTCGACACGCGTTTCATCTCCGGCATCGGCACGGTGGACGACCGCATGCTGATCCTGCTGGACATCGAGACGCTGATCGACAGCGCCGACCTGGGCCAGCCGTTGCCGGAACAGGCGGCCGCCTGACGCATCGCCCTCGCGGCGCGCACCCGTGCTCTCCAGGGGACCGAAGGCCGCGAGGCCTCCGGTCCCTTTTTCTTGCGCGGCGCCGCGGCGTATCCCCCGTGTCTTTGGTCGTAAGGGCAAGAAAACCACTGAAATTCGGCCGCCCACGGCCGCTATTACCCATGAGGGCAATCCGCCCCATTCCGCATGCACAGGCCCCACCTGTCGCCAGAGATCCCGCCATGACGTTCAACGCCAAGATTGCCGCCCTGCTCTCCAACCTTCCGCTCAAGCGCAAGTTCCTCATCCAGACCGCCCTGGTCGCCGCCGGTACGGTGGCACTGGCCGTGGTGGCCGCCCGCATCCAGTACCTCGACCTGACCGGGACGCGCCAGGCCGGCCTGAAGGCGCAGACGGAAATGGCGCTGGGCGTGATCGACGGCTACGCGAAACAGGTGGCAAGTGGCGCGCTGGACGAGGCGCAGGCGAAGGAACGCGCGCTCGCCACCCTCGCCTCGATGCAGGCGAACAAAGGCGTGGACTACTTCTTCGTCACCGACGAAGCGCCGGTCATGCTGATGCACCCCACCCGCCCTGACCTGATCGGCAAGCCGCTCAACGACGTGCTGAGCCCGGACGGCAAGCGCATCTTCCCGGAATTCGTCCGCGTGGCGCGCGATGGCGGTGGCCATGTCGACTACAGCTGGGCCAAGGCCGGCGAAGATGCCCCCGTGCCGAAGACCTCCTACGCCGCGCTCTACCAGCCATGGGGCTGGGTGATCGGCACCGGCGTCTACATCGACGACACCCAGGCGCAGGCCCTGCAGTTCACCTTCATCATGACCATCGCCGGCGGCCTGCTGGTGCTGTTGAGCATGGTGATCGGCTGGGTGATCGGCCAGTCGGTGCTGGTGCCCGTGGCGCGCGCCCTGTCCGCGATCCGCGGCGTCTCGCGCGGCGACCTGAGCGTGCGCACCGGCCACCACGGCCGCGACGAAGTCGGCCAGATGCTCAAGGCCACCGACGAAATGGTGCACATGCTGGAGCGGTTCTCGCAGGAGACGCACCAGATGATCCGCGTGCATGAAGCCGAAGACATCACCCACCGCATGCCGGAGGATTTCCCCGGCGTGTACGGCGAGCTGGCGGGCGGCATCAACACCATGATGTTCGAGCACCTGGACGCCTTCCGCGATGCCATCGGCATCCTGGAACGCTACGCCAACGGCGACCTCAGCCAGGATGCGCGCCGCCTGCCGGGCACGCGTGCGTTCCTGCATGAAGCGATGGACGCGGCCAAGCAGAGCCTGCTGGCCATCAATGCCGAGATCAAGCGCCTGGCGCAGGCCGCGGCGGCCGGCGATTTCAGCGCCCGCGGCGACGAAGCCCGCTTCCAGCACGACTTCCGCCAGATGGTGCAGGGCCTGAACGCGATGATGACCATCAGCGACAGCAACCTGGCGCAGCTGTCCGCCCTGCTGCGCGCGATCGCGGCCGGCGACCTGACCGCGCGCATGGAAGGCGACTTCCATGGCGTGTTCGCCAGCATGCGTGACGACGCCAATGCCACCGTCGCCCAGCTGACCGAGATCGTCGGCGGTATCCAGGTGGCCGCCATCAGCATCAACACCGCCGCCGGCGAGATCGCCTCCGGCAACAACGACCTGTCGCGTCGTACCGAACAGCAGGCCGCCAACCTGGAAGAAACCGCCGCCTCGATGGAGGAACTGACCTCCACCGTGCGCCAGAACGCCGAATCGGCCCGCCAGGCCAACCAGCTGGCCATCGGCGCCGCCGGTGTCGCTTCGCAGGGTGGCGAAGTCGTCGGCCAGGTGGTCACCACCATGCGCGACATCGAGCAGTCGTCCAAGAAGATCGCCGAGATCATCTCGGTCATCGACGGCATCGCCTTCCAGACCAACATCCTGGCGCTCAACGCCGCGGTGGAAGCGGCCCGTGCGGGCGAACAGGGCCGCGGCTTCGCCGTGGTCGCCTCGGAAGTCCGCACCCTGGCCCAGCGCTCGGCCAATGCGGCCAAGGAGATCAAGGGCCTGATCGAGAACTCGGTGGACCGCGTGGCCGATGGCTCGGCCCTGGTCAACCAGGCCGGCACGACCATGGGCGAGATCGTCGCCAGCGTGCAGCGCGTGACCGACATCATGGCCGAGATCTCGGCGGCCTCGCAGGAACAGTCGGCCGGCATCGAACAGGTCAACCAGACCATTACGCAAATGGACGAGACCACCCAGCAGAACGCCGCGCTGGTGGAGGAAGCCACCGCCGCTGCACGTTCGATGGAAGAACAGGCCGGCGCCCTGACGCAGAGCGTGTCGGTGTTCAAGCTGGACAACGGGCATGCGGCCCCGGTGCGCCAGGCGATCAGCCAGGCCATCGCCACCGCGCCGGCCAAGGCAGCGGCGCCCAAGGTCACCGCGCGCAAGCCGGCCGCCCGCAAGCCCGAACCCGCCCTCGCCGACGGCGACTGGCAGGAGTTCTGACCGGCGCGTCCGGGGCCGGCCATCCGGCCCCGGACGTTCCCGCCAGCCCTGCATGCCCGCCCGGCCTTCAAGTAACCCGGATGCCGGCCGATATGAGTCCCTAAGGCACTCCCACTGGCCCACGATGACCGCCGTACTGCACGCCACCATTGAAGCCAGCCCCCGCTCAGCCCTTCCGGCAAAGGACGTCGCATGCTCAGGCGCACCCTGACGTCGCTGCGTCCTGCCGTCACGCCGGCTGACACGTCCCCCCCGGCTGCCCCGGCACCGGAGGCGGGCCACGACACCCTCTGGCATGTGCTGGAACAGTCGGTGGACGCCGCGATGGTGCTGGACAGCCGCCACCGCGTGGTCCTGTTCAACCCGGCGGCGGAAGCGCTGTGGAAGTGCCGCCGCGAAGAGGTGCACGGCACCCCGTTCCTGAAACTGATGTCGTGCACGGCGCCAGGCGCCGAAGGCGATCCGGAAGCCTCGCTTGCCCAGCTGCTGGGCAGCAACCGCGACGTGGTGATCCACCGCACCGACGGCAGCCAGGTGGCCGGCTCGGTGTCGATGTCGAAGGTGGTGCTGGGCAACCAGGTCTTCCATACCGCCTTCATCCGCGACACCAGCGAGCAGCAGCGGCAGCTGGAACGCCTGCGCCAGCTGTCGATCGTGGTGGACAAGAGCGACAACGCGATCTTCGTCAGCTCCGCCGACCGCGAGGTGGTCTACGTCAACAGCGGCTTCACCCGCATGCTGGGCTACAAGCTGGAGGAGCTGCGCGGCATGAAGCCGGCGCAACTGCTCTCGGGCGCGCACACCGACCCCACGCTCAACGATCGCATCGACCGCGCCATCTCCGCGGGTGAAGGCCTGCAGACCGAAGTGCTGCTCTACAGCAAGGTGGGCCGGCCGCTGTGGCTGTCGGCAGCCATCAATCCGGTGCACGACGAGGACGGCGTGCTGCTGGGCCTGGTCAGCGTGCTGAGCGACATCACCCAGACCAAGATGCACCAGGTGCTGCACAACAAGGTGCTGGACGCGCTGGTGCACGAGTGGAGCGTGGCGGACGTGATGACGCTGATCTGCCGCGAGGTGGAACACATCGCGCCGGAGCTCACCGTCTCCATCATCACCGTGGACAACGAAGGGCTGATGCGGCCGCTGGCGTCGCCCAGCCTGCCCGACGCCTGGTTCCGCAAGGTCGAAGGCATGGCCATCGGCCCGCGCGCCGGCGCCTGCGGGGCGGCGGCGTGGCGCGGCCGTCCCGTGCTGGTGAAGGACATCGCGACCGATCCGCTGTGTGCGGGCACGCGCCACCTGACCCTGCCGCTCGGCCTGCGCGCCTGCTGGACCCATCCCATCAAGTCCAGCAGCGGACGCGTGCTGGGCACGCTGTCGTTCTACTTCCGCGAGAACCGTGGCCCCGACGAACTGCATGCCAAGCTGGCCGACACCTGCCTGCACCTCTGCGCACTGACGCTGGAGCGCGAGCAGACCAACGAGCGCGTGCACCAGCTGGCCTTCTACGACACGCTCACCGGGCTGCCCAACCGCATCATGTTCAGCGCGAAGGCCGAACAGGCGCTTGCGAACGTGGCCCAGGCCAACGGCACCGCCGCCGTGCTCTTCATCGATTTGGACCGATTCAAGCGCATCAACGACGCCCAGGGCCATGCGGCGGGCGACGGCCTGCTGCGCGATGTGGCCGCACGCCTCAGCGAGGAACTGGGTGGCGTCAACATCGTCGGCCGCCAGGCCGGCGACGAATTCGTCGCGGTGCTGCCCATGTGCAGCGCCGAACAGGCCGGCAGCGTGGCCGAACGCCTGCTCGGTGCGCTGGCCGCGCCGACCGCCGCCGGGCTGATGACGCTGCACCCCAGTGCCAGCATCGGCGTGGCGATGTTCCCCGACGACGGCCGCGACATCGACCTGCTGGTGCGCCACGCCGACATGGCGATGTACCGCGCCAAGAGCGATGGCGGCGGCGACTTCCGCTTTTTCAGCGTCGACATGAACCGCCTCGCCCAGGAACGCGTGTCGCTGGAAACCGCACTGCGTGAGGCGCTGCGCATCAACCAGCTGCAACTGCACTACCAGCCGCAGGTCGGCGGCCATGGCGGCAACCATCTGTACGGCGTGGAATCGCTGCTGCGCTGGCACCACCCCGACCTTGGCGTGATCCCGCCCGCGCGCTTCGTGCCGGTGGCGGAAGAATGCGGCCTGATCTCCGAACTGAGCCTGTGGGTGTTGCGCCAGGCCTGCGCGCAGATGGCCGACTGGCGGCACCGCGGCATCGACGTGCCCCGCGTCTCGGTGAACATCTCGGCGATCAACTTCCGCGATCCGGAGCTGTCGCTGCAGATTTCCGACCTGCTGGACGCCTACGGCCTGACCCCGAACGACCTGACGCTGGAGATCACCGAGAGCGTCATGCTCGACCCGGATCCGGACGTGCTGGAGAACATCGAGGCGATCTACGTGCTGGGCGTGCGCCTGTCGCTGGATGACTTCGGCACCGGCTATTCCAGCCTCAGCCACCTGCACCGCTTGCCCATCCACGAACTCAAGCTGGACCAGAGCTTCGTGCGCGACATCGACACCAGCGCCATTGCCCGCACGTTGACCACCTCGGTGCTGCGCATCGGTGAAAGCCTGGGCATGAAGGTCGTGGCGGAAGGCGTGGAAACCGAATCCCAGCACCGCTTCCTGACCGAGCAGCGCTTCCCCGTGTTGCAGGGCTACCTGTTCTCGCCGCCGCTGCCCGCCGCCGAGCTGGAAATCTGGCTGGCGCAGCACTGCGACAGCGTGATGCGGGACGACATCGCGGTGGCAACGGCGATGCCCGCCTGAATCCAACGCAGCGATTGCCGCCGGCCACCGACTTGCCCGGGGCGGAACTGTGATGGATATCCCAGTCGAACATGCGGCCGCTCACTGAGGTCCCTGCCGGACTCAAGTTCCGCGCCGCGCCGCCGATCTCAGGCAACGAGCCTTTACCCCTTCCCAGATCAAACCCGGAGACACTGGAATGAAAATCGCGTCCATCCTGACCCTGTCCATCGCCACCGTCGGTGCCGCCCTGCTGATGCCGGCCTCGCCGGCCACCGGCCAGTCGCAGATCGACAACGCCATCCCGGCCGACATGGCCGTGCGCTTTGCGGGCAAGGCCGGCACCGTCTGCGGCACCGTGGGCAAGGCCCGCTTCGCCGAGAACTCGGAAGGCACGCCGACCTTCCTGTACATGGGCGGCAACTTCCCGCGCCACACCTTCACCGCCCGCATCCCCGGCGATGCGCGCGCCAAGTTCAAGCCCGCCCCGGAAACGCTGGAAGGCAAGGACGTGTGCGTGATCGGCAACATCCAGCGCGATGCCGCGCGTGCGGAAATCGTGGTCAGCTCGCCGTCCAACCTGAAGCTGGCAACCATCCGCTGATGCATTGCCACGGCGGGGCCCTGCGCCCCGCCTTCTCCCGGTCGCACTTGTGAGTGGCGCGGCGCGCGCCCTGGTAAAGGAAAAGAATCCCATGCAGCGGATCAAGAACCTCAAACTGACGACGAAGATGATGCTGGCGTTCGGCGTCGTACTGGCCCTGATGCTGATCCAGGGCGTGACCGCCTTCGTCGGCCTGAACTCGTTGAACGGCGCCACCACGCAGGTGACGGACAGCGTGCTGCCCAGCGTGCAGGCCGCCGCGGAACTGCGCAGCCAGGTGGGTGAATACCGCAGTGCGTCGTACCGCAGCCACGTGCGTGCGAGCGCAGCCGTCAAGGAAGAAGCCAAGGTCCGTGCCGGCAAGATCAAGGCGCAGATCGACCAGGGCATCAAGGACTACCGCCCCCTGATCACCACCGCCAAGGAAAAGCAGCTCTATGAGCGCTTCGTCAAGGACTGGGCGGCGGCGATGCAGTCGTACAACGACGTGAATGAAATGCTGGAGCTGGACCTGGCGGACGACGCCGTGGACACCTTCATCGGCACCACGCGGGACCTGCACACCAACGCGACCGGCTCGCTGACCGAGCTGATCGCGGAAGTGGATCACCAGGCGCAGCAGGCCAATGCCGACGCCGAAAGCACCTTCACCGCCAGCAGCACGCTGCTGGTCATCATGCTGCTGGCCGGCATCGTCGGCGGCCTGGCGCTGGCCTGGTTCTTCGCCCGCGCCATCGCCAAGTCGGTCGGCGAGGCCGTGCGCGTCGCCAACGACGTCTCCGCCGGCAAGCTCGACGGCAAGATCGACACGTCCCGCCAGGATGAAGTCGGGCAGCTGCTGGCCGCCATGCAGCGCATGCAGACGCAGGTGCAGTCCGTCATTTCCGCCCAGAGCGAGATGGCCGCGCGCCACGACGAAGGCACCATCAGCTACCGCATGGACGATAGCCAGTTCCCCGGCGAGTACGGCCGCATGGTGCGCGACACCAACGCCCTGGTGGCCTCGCACCTGCAGGCCATCGGCGACGCGCTGAAGATCATGCAGCGCTACTCCGTCGGCGACCTGAGCCTGGACATGCCCAAGCTGCCGGGCGAAAAGGCCAACCTGACCGAAACGATGGATGCCACCAAGGCCAACCTGTCGGCGATCAATGCCGAGATCAAGCGCCTGGCGACGGCCGCCGCGCTGGGCGACTTCGCCCAGCGTGGCGACCTGGACAAGTACCAGTACGACTTCCGCGACATGATCGACGGCCTGAACCAGCTGATGGAAACCACCGACGGCAACTTGGCCGAGGTGTCCGAACTGCTGCAGGCCATCGCCCGCGGCGACCTGACCGCCCGCATGGAAGGCGACTTCCATGGCGTGTTCGCCAGCATGCGCGACGACGCCAACGCCACCGTCGCCCAGCTGACCGACATCGTCGGCCGCATCCAGGACGCGTCGACCAGCATCAACACCGCTGCCGGCGAAATCGCGTCGGGCAACTCGGACCTGTCGCGCCGTACCGAACAGCAGGCCGCCAACCTGGAAGAAACCGCCGCCTCGATGGAGGAACTGACCTCCACCGTGCGCCAGAACGCCGAATCGGCCCGCCAGGCCAACCAGCTGGCCATCGGTGCCGCCGGTGTCGCCTCGCAGGGCGGTGAAGTCGTCGGCAAGGTGGTTACCACCATGCGCGACATCGAGCAGTCCTCCAAGAAGATCGCCGAGATCATCTCGGTCATCGACGGCATCGCGTTCCAGACCAACATCCTGGCGCTCAACGCCGCGGTGGAAGCCGCACGTGCCGGCGAGCAGGGCCGCGGCTTCGCCGTGGTCGCCTCCGAAGTCCGCACCCTGGCCCAGCGGTCGGCCAATGCGGCCAAGGAGATCAAGGGCCTGATCGAGACCTCGGTGGACAAGGTCGCGGACGGTTCCAAGCTGGTGAACCAGGCCGGCGCCACGATGGGCGAGATCGTCGCCAGCGTGCAGCGCGTGACCGACATCATGGCCGAGATCTCCGCCGCTTCGCAGGAACAGAGCGCCGGCATCGAGCAGGTCAACCAGACCATCACCCAGATGGACGAGACCACCCAGCAGAACGCCGCGCTGGTGGAGGAAGCCTCCGCCGCCGCCCGCTCGATGGAAGAACAGGCCGGCGCGCTGTCCGAAAGCGTCTCGGTGTTCAAGCTGGACACGCGCACCACGGCCAGTGCCGCCAAGCCTGCCGCCAGCAAGCCGGCGCCCGTCGCCGCCAAGCCGGCATTCCGTCCCACCGTCGCCCATTCCACGCCCGAACCGGCGCTTGCCGAGGGCGATGACTGGCAGGAATTCTGAGGCACACCGCTTGCATCGCAAGGCATGACCGGCTTCCTTCCCGTGGGGAGGAAGCCGGTGACTGAGCGACCGTAATCCCCTGCCCCTCCGAGAACACGATGTCCGTCAGCACCCGCCACCCTGCACCGGCCGCCACGACACGACGGACCTCCACCCCGCCCCGCGACGATGACGCGCGCCCGGCGGCCGGCAACCGTGATTTCGAGTTCGACGACCGCGACTTCCGCCGTGTCTGCGAACTGATCCGCGAACGCGCCGGCATCGCCCTGGCCGACGGCAAGCGCGACATGGTCTACGGACGCCTGTCGCGCCGCCTGCGTGCACTGGGCCTGCGCAGCTTCAAGGACTATCTGGACCAGCTGGAACGCGATGGCGGCGATGAGTGGCAGGCGTTCACCAACGCGCTGACCACCAACCTGACCTCGTTCTTCCGCGAGCCGCATCATTTCGAACGCCTGCGCGAAGAGCTGGGCCGGCGCGTCCATGACGGACCCCTCAAGCTCTGGTCGTGCGCATCGTCGACCGGCGAAGAGCCCTATTCCATCGCCATCACCGCCTGCGAGGCCTACGGCACGATGGCACCGCCGATCCGCATCCTGGCCACCGACGTGGACACCCAGGTGCTGGCGACCGGCGAGCGCGGCGTCTACCCGATCGAACGCATCGCCAGCCTCGACGATGCACTGAAGCGCCGCTACTTCCAGCGCGGCAGCGGACCCAACGAAGGCTTCTGCCGCGTACACCCCGCGCTGCGCCAGCTGATCGACTTCCGCCCGCTCAACCTGCTGGCGCCGCGCTACGACGTGGCGGGACCGTTCACCGCGGTGTTCTGCCGCAACGTGATGATCTATTTCGACAAGCCCACCCAGCGCGGCATCCTGACCCGGCTGGTGCCGCACCTGGCCGACGACGGCATGCTGTACACCGGGCACTCGGAAAACTACCTGCACGCCGCCGACATCATCCAGCCCTGCGGTCGCACGCTGTACCGCCGCGCCGGGACCGGCGCATGAGTTCAGCCGCCGCCTCGTTCGCCGACGGCAGCGTGATGCGCTACCACGACGCCCGCTTCAAGACCGAAGCGGCCAAGCTGCTGCCCACGCAGTACCTGGTGGTGGACAACGACACCGCGCTGGTCACCGTGCTGGGCTCCTGCGTGGCCGCCTGCATCCGCGACCCGCTGCTCAAGCTGGGTGGCATGAACCACTTCCTGCTGCCGGACGGCAACGTGGGCGACGGTGCACCCGCGCGCTACGGCAGCTTCGCCATGGAACTGCTGATCAACGACCTGCTCAAGCGGGGTGCCGCGCGCAACCGGCTGGAGGCCAAGGTGTTCGGCGGTGCCAACGTGCTGAAAGGCTTCACCAGCAACCCGGTCGGCACGCGCAACGCCGAGTTCGTCCGCAAGTACCTGGATGCCGAACGCATTCCGGTGGTCGCCGAAGACCTGCGCGGCATCCATCCGCGCAAGGTCTGGTATTTCCCCAACACCGGCCGCGTGGTCGTGCAGCGCCTGCCGCATGCCCATGATGCCGAGGTCCTGGCCGCCGAATCCGCCGCCCGCGCCCGTCTGTCGAGGGCGCCGGTCACCGGAGGCGTGGAGCTGTTCTGATGAGTAGTCCTTCCCCCTGCAAGGTATTGATCGTCGACGACTCGGCGGTCGTGCGGCAGATGCTGACCGAGATCCTGTCGCGCGACCCGGGCATCGAGGTCGTCGGTTCCGCCGCCGATCCGCTGCTGGCCCGCGACAAGATCAAGCGCCTGAATCCCGACGTGATGACGCTGGACGTGGAAATGCCGCGCATGGACGGCCTGGCGTTCCTGGAGAACGTCATGCGCCTGCGGCCGATGCCGGTGGTGATGATTTCCTCGCTGACCGAGCGCGGCGCCGACACCACGCTGCAGGCGCTGGCGCTGGGCGCGGTGGATTTCGTGTCCAAGCCCAAGCTCGACGTCGCCAGCGGCCTGCAGGCGTATGCCGACGAGATCATCGCCAAGGTCAAGGCCGCGGCCAAGGCGCGCGTGCGCCCGATCGCCCGCAGCAACGGCCCGCGCACCAGCCTGGACACGGTGTTGCCCTCGCCGCCCGCATTGCGCTTCCGCACCACCGACCGCCTGATCGCCATCGGCGCCTCCGCCGGCGGTACCGAGGCGCTGCGCGTGGTGCTGGAACAGATGCCCGCCGATGCACCCGCCATCGTCCTGACGCAGCACATCCCCGCCGGTTTCAGTCGTGCCTTCGCCGAACGCCTGGACCGCCACTCGGCCATGGCGGTGCGCGAGGCCAGCGATGGCGAAGCCATCCTGCCCGGCCACGCCTACCTGCCGCCGGGCGGCCAGCACATGCGGGTCATCCGCGATGGTGCGCGCTGGCGCTGCCGCATCGACGACGGCCCGGCCGTCAACCGGCACAAGCCGGCGGTCGATGTGCTGTTCCGCTCGGTCGCGCTCAGCGCGGGCGGCAACGCGGTCGGTGCCATCCTCACCGGCATGGGCGACGACGGCGCGCGCGGCCTGCTGGAAATGGCCCAGGCCGGCGCACCGACGCTGGTGCAGGACGAGGCCACCAGCGTGGTCTGGGGCATGCCCGGCGCGGCGGTGAAGCTGGGTGCGGCGAAGGATGTCGTACCGCTGGACCGCATCGCCCAGCGCCTGCTGGACCTGGCCGCGCAGATCGTCTGACGTGCGCATGCCGCCGGCGCGCGCCGCCATCACAGTTTCAACCAATCCCCAGGCAACGGCGATTTACCCGCTAAAGACGCGATGCCCACGGCCGATATTCAACATTGAGCTTCAGTAGAGAGCACTCATGTATCCGCGCATCCTGGTTCGTCTGGCAGCACCCCTCATCCTGACCCTGCTGTTCCCCGTGTCCGTCGGCTTCGAATGGCCGACCGCCATGCAGTGGGCCCTGCTGACTTCACTGACCCTGGCCTGGCTGATCTTCGCCTGGCTGACGGTCGTCAACTCGCATCAGATCTCCCCCGAACACGCCAGCGTCGTGCGCGAGCAGGATGCCCTGCTCACCGAACTGCGCCGCTTCGTGAACAACGAGATCGAAGGCTCGCGCAGCGAGATCGACCGGGCCCGCGAACTGATCCGCGAAGCGGTCAACAACCTGGGCGGCAGCTTCGATGCGATGAACCGCAAGTCGCGCGAGCAGAGCACCGCCATCGCCCGCATCATCGACCGCAACGGCGACGGCGACCGTGCCGGCGTTGACGTGGCGCGCTTCGCCCAGAACGCCAGCCAGCGGATGGAACAGCTGGTCGAGGCGCTGGAACAGGTGGCCGGCCAGAGTGGCACCACCGTGCACCACATCGACGACATGGCGCAGCACCTGGACGGCATCTTCTCGCTGCTGGAAGACGTCAAGTCCATCGCCGACCAGACCAACCTGCTGGCGCTGAATGCCGCCATCGAGGCCGCGCGTGCCGGTGAGGCCGGCCGGGGCTTCGCGGTGGTCGCCGACGAAGTGCGCAACCTGTCCGAGCGCTCCACCGCGTTCAACGAACAGATCCGCAAGCTGGCGCACAGTTCCAAGGAATCCATCGCCAAGGTACGCGACACCGTGTCCAACATGGCCTCGCGCGACCTGGACCGCTCGCGGGAAGCGCGCGGCGAAGCGGCCAACATGCTCAACCAGGTGGCGGCCATCAATGCCTCGCTGGGCGACGGCATGCGCGAGGTCTCGATGTGCGGCCACGCCATCGATGCCAGCGTCGCCGAAGCCGTCCGCTCGCTGCAGTTCGAGGACATCGCCACCCAGTCGCTGGGCAGCGCCGTCACCCACCTGGAGCGCCTGACCGCGATCAACAAGGAAGCCGTCGCCCTGCAGGAACTGCTGCACCGCTCCGGCGGCGCGACCGACAACGAACTGCTCAGCGCCCTGCGCCTGATCGGCAACCGCCTGCGCGACCAGCGCAGCGAGTGGGAACGTCCGCCGCACAAGCCGGTGGCCCAGCAGAACATGGGCGCGGGCACGGTCGAGCTGTTCTGATCCGGACGCACCACGATCCCTCGGGCCAAGGCCGGGACTGCCGCGACAACGGCATCCCGGCCTTCGTCTTTTCCGGGCGCCCGCTGCGGGCCGCGCTTCCTTACAGCTGCGACTCCACCGGCAGCACCTTCATCAACCAGGCCATGGCGCGCTGCGACGTGCCCGCCTCCGGTTCGCGGTTCCAGGTCTGCGTGCCGTCGCTCCAGCGTATGCCGTCGCCGGTCAGCGTCACCGCCCAGGCACGCGCGCCCTGCCGCTGCTGGTCGAACAGCGCGGTCAGCTCCGCCGCCAGCGCGGGATGGCTTACCAGCACGCCCTGCTCGCAGTTCAGCGAGGTGGAGCGTGGATCGAGGTTGTACGAGCCGACGAACACCTGCCGGTCATCGACGATCATCGCCTTGGTGTGCAGGCTAGAACCCGACGAACCCCGCAGGCTGAAGTCCGCCTTCTCTCCGCCGGCCGGCTTGAGTTCCCACAGCGCGATCCCTGCTTCCAGCAACGTGCGGCGGTAGCGCACGTAGCCACCATGCACGGCGGCCACGTCGGTGGCCGCCAGCGAATTGGTCAGGATGCCGATCGTCACCCCGCGCCGTGCGCCATCCGCCAGGCCCTGCGTTCCCCGTTCGCCGGGAACGAAGTACGGCGAGATCAGCCGCAGGTCGTGCCGTGCGGACTGCATGGCCGGCGCCAGGGCCTGCAGCACCGCCGAACGCTGTTCCAGCGGCAGCCGCGCCTTCAGCGGATCATCGCTGACGAAACGCCAGTCGCTGCCCCAGTGCAGCCGCGTGTCGCCTTCCAGCAATGCCTGCACCTGAGGGTCTTCGCGCAGCACCTGCCGGTAGGGGCTGGCGGACAGCGCCTCGGCCGCCTGGTCCAGCACGCCGCGCAAACGCGCCAGCTGCGCATCGTCCACCGCCTCCGGCGCGAGCTGGGCGATGGGATAGTTGGAAGGCGAATTCCAGAACCGGTCGAAGTTGCTGCTGATCTCCGCCACGATCGGCCCGGCCATCAGCATGTCCAGGTCGACGAAGTTGGTGCCGTCGTGCGCATCGAAGTACTCGTCGCCCAGGTTGCGCCCTCCCACCAGCGCGATGCGGCCGTCGACGATCCAGCTCTTGTTGTGCATGCGGTGGTTGAGCCGCTTGAAGCCGGTGCTGAACTCGCCCACCTTGCCCAGGCTGCCGCTGCGGCTGGCCATCGGGTTGTACAGGCGTACCTCGATGTTCGGATGGGCATCAAGCGCCGCGAAGCCCCGGTTCTTGGCGCGCGCGTCCAGGTCATCCACCAGGATGCGCACGCGCAAGCCACGATCCGCCGCTGCCAGCGCCTGGCGCGCCAGCAGCTTGCCGGTCAGGTCGGCGTGCCAGATGTAGGTCTGGACGTCGAGGTGGCTGGTGGCGGCCTGCGCACTGTAGGCACGCAGCGCATAGGCCTCGGTGCCGGTATTGACCAGGCGGAAACCGGACTGCCCCGGATGCCGGGCCTCGGCGGCCAGCACGCGCTCCGCCAGGGGGCCGCTGGTCGCCGGTGGGGGCGCCATGGCATCAGGCAACTCGGCACGGGGCGGCAGCTGGGCGCACGCGGCCAGCAGCAGCGAGAAGGACAGGGCAAGCAGGCGGCGCATCGGCGCTTCTCCGCAGGAAGACACGCGACCGGCAGGGCCGGCCCCCGTTGCATGCGTCGGCGGCCGCGCGTCGCGCGCAACCCGCAGAACCCGAAGCCGACGACGACGCGCTCTCCGAGAGGACGTCATCCGGCACCCGGCTTTGCCGATGGTGTCACCGCCCATGCAGGCCGGCAAGCCGCGCCCGACGGCTGGCATACTGGCCCACGTTTCCGCACGCGCTGCCGACCGATGCCGCCTTCGTCCCCCGATCCGCTGGACGCCACCGCCCTGCAGGCCCTGCTGCTGCAGCTGTTCCTGCAACAGGAAGACGACCGCAACACGGTCGGGCGCGCCCTGCACAACCAGGTGGGGCAGACGCTGTCGGCCATCCGCATGACCGCGCACCTGACCCAGGATGAAAGCGATCCGGAGCAGCGCCGGCAGGACCTGCAGGACATCATGCGCGCCAGCGACGACGCCGTCGCCGTACTGCGCGAACTGCATGCCATGCTGCATCCGCCGCAACTCGACGCGTTGGGGCTGGAGGCGTCGCTGCGCGCCGAGATGGAACGCATCTCGACGCAGGTCGGCGCCGTGGACATCGCGCTGGCACCGCTGCCGCGGCCACCGGAGAGCGCCGTGGCGCGAGTGGCGTTCCGGATCGCACAGTCGCTGGCCAGGCAAGCGGCCCGCCATGCGGCCACGCAGCTGTCGCTGGCCGATGACGCGCAGGCGATGCCTTCCGCCTTCTGCCTGGGCGTGCGTTGCGGCTCACGCCCTGCCCTCGACGACCTCGCGCTCCTGCGGGCGCTGGCGGCGTCGGCGGGCGGCTCGCTGTCGGAACAGGCGGCGGAGCACGGCATGCACTGGCAACTTCGCCTACCCTATGCGGCCACGCCCACGATGCCGCGCGAACGCCCTTGAATACCGATCCGCACCAGTTGCCACGCCTGCCGCGCCTGGGTGCGGGCGAGCCCGACCTGCAGCGCATGGTCGACACCGCCAACAACGGTGGCACGCCGCTGATGCTGCTGTACGTGGACATCGACCACTTCCGTTCGATCAACGAGAACATGGGCGTGGAAGTCGGCGACCAGGCGCTGGCGATGATCAGCGAACGCCTGCAGCAGGCCGTCGGGCAGGACGCGCGCGCGTGGCGGCACGGCAGCGACGAGTTCGTGGTGGCCGTGCCGCGCAGCCCCGCCACCCTCCCCCCCGAGGAATTCGGCGCCTTCCTGCGCGAGCAGATCGAACTGCCGATGACGGTGCTGCCGTACACGCTGTTCCTGACCGGCACGCTGGGCATCGCGCTGTGCCCCGAGCACGCGGACTCGCCCACCGCCCTGCTGCAGTGTGCCGAAAGCGCGGTGGACCAGGCCAAGCACGAAGGGCTCAACCTGGTCCGCATGTACCGCCGCGGCGCGGCCATCACCGCCCGCAGCGACAGCATCATCGCGCGACAGATCATCAACGCCATCGCCAACAACGAACTGCGCCTGTTCTACCAGCCGCAGATCAACGCGCACGACGGCCGCGTGGTCGGCATGGAGACGCTGCTGCGCTGGTATTCGCCGGCGCTGGGCATGCTGGTGCCGGAACGCTTCATGCACGTGGCCGAGAAACTGGGCGTCATCGTGCAGATCGGCGACTGGGTGCTGCGCAACGCATTCAAGCAGGCACGCATCTGGCGCGACTGGGGCTTCGACGATTTCGAGATCGCGATCAACGTCTCCACGCTGCAGCTGCTGCGGCCCAGCTTCGTTTCCGAAGTACTGGAAGCGATGCAGGAAGCCGGCATCCCCACCCAGATGGTGGTGCTGGAAGTGCGCCAGAACGCGCTGGCCAAGGACATGAACCTGGTCCACCGCACGCTGGCGAACCTGCACCGCGAAGGCGTGCGGCTGACGCTGGACGATTTCGGCATGGGCGATTCCAACCTGGATTCGCTGATCCGTTTCTCGGTGGACAAGATCAAGATCGACCGCAGCTTCGTGAAGGGCGTGCCGTCGAGCAACCGCGAGGTCGCCATCACCTGCGCCATCATCGCCATGGGCCACCAGCTGGGCATGAAGGTCATCGCCCACGGCGTGGAGACGGACATGCAGCTGGGCTTCCTGCGCCGCAACCAGTGCGACATGTTCCAGGGCCACCTGTTCGGCGAGCCGATGTCGGCCGAGGAAGCCGGTGCGGTGCTGCGCAGGCGTTACCTGCGGTCGGATGCGTTCGCGGCCACCAAGCCGGACCGCACGCTGCTGCTGCTGGACGACGAGGAGAACATCCTGCGTTCGCTGGTGCGCCTGTTCCGCCGCGATGGCTACCGCCTGCTGGCCGCCAGCAACGTCACCGACGCGTTCGAACTGCTGGCCACCAATGACGTGCAGGTGATCCTGTCCGACCAGCGCATGTCGGACATGAGCGGTACCGAGTTCCTCGGCCGCGTCCGCGTGCTGTACCCCGACACCGTGCGCCTGGTGCTGTCCGGCTACACCGACCTGGCCACGGTCACCGAGGCGATCAACCGCGGTGAGATCTACCGCTTCCTGACCAAGCCGTGGAACGACGACGACCTGCGCGAACACATCCGCCAGGCCTTCACCGCCTATGAAAACCAGCCGCACCACCGCACCCACGGCTGAGCCGGCTGTCGGGAAGGAAGGGACGGAAGGGGCAGCGGCGACGGCCGCGTGCTGGCACCTGTACCTGCTCGAGTGCCGCAACGGCGCCTACTACGCCGGCATCACCAACCGGCTGGAGGCACGCTATGCGGCGCACGCCGCCGGCACCGGCGCCAAGTACACCCGCGCGAACCCGCCACTGCGGCTGCTGGCCAGCCGCACGTATCCCGACCGCAGCACGGCATCGCGCGCCGAGGCAGAGCTCAAGCGGCTGCCGCGCGCGAAGAAGCTCGCGTTCTTCGCTGCTTTCCCTGTAGGAGCGACGTAAGTCGCGACCGCGGAAGCCGGCCAATCCGGGTGCTCGCTGAGCTTGCCCTGCGCAGACAGCGGCCGCCCTTGGGTAATCGCGTGGACAGAGGTCCACGACAACCACACGCGTGTGGTCGCGACTTACGTCGCTCCTACAGGAGGTGCTTGTTCAGGCCGCGTCGACGCTCGGCTGCCGGATCGGTAGCGTGATGCGGAAGCACGAGCCCTCGCCCTGCGCGCTGCGCACTTCGATGCGGCCGTTGTGCTTCTTGACGATGCCGTAGGAGATGGAAAGGCCCAGCCCGGTGCCGCTGCCCACCGGCTTGGTGGTGAAGAAAGGGTCGAAGATGCGCTGCAGGATCTCGTCAGGGATGCCGTGCCCGCTGTCCTGGATCTCCACCCAGACCTCTTCGCCCGCCACGCCGGTGGTCACGGTGATGGTGCCCCGCTCGTCGATGGCATGGCTGGCATTGAGCAGGATGTTCATGAACACCTGGTTCAATTCCGAGGGCCGGCACTGCACCAGCGGCAGCTTGCTGTAGTGCTTCTCCAGGGTGACCTTGTACTTGAGCTCGTTCCAGATGATGTTGATGGTGGAATCGAGGCCCGCGTGCAGGTCAGCCGATTTCCAGCTGTCGTCGCGACCGGAGTAGGAGAAATCCTTCAGGTTGCGCACGATGGCAGTGACGCGCTCGATGCCTTCGCGCGACTCGGACATCAGCTGCGGCAGGTCGCCAGTGATGAAGTCGATGTCGTAACGGCCCCGCATGTCGTCGATCTCGGGCAGCATCGCCTTGGGATCGGGAGAGCGCAATGCGCGCTCGTAGACTTCGATCAGCGAGAACAGGCTGTGCAGGTATTCCTGCAGCGACCCCAGGTTGGAGTGCACGTAGCCGATGGGGTTGTTGATCTCGTGCGCGACGCCGGCAGCCAGTTGGCCGATGGAGGCCATCTTCTCCGACTGCACCAGCTGCTCCTGCGCACCGGCCAGGCGGACCAGCGTCTGCCGCAACTGCGCATGGCGGCGCTGCAGTTCCTGCTGGCGCGCATGCGCTTCGCTGACGTCGTGGAAGACGATCAGGTAGTAACCACCGCGTCCGTTGTCGTGGTGATAGGCGCTGACCTGCAGGATGCGCCCGTCATCGAAGGCGAGTTCGCCGCTCCAGCGTCCTTCGGCATGCGCGGTGCGCATGGCCTCGAGCGGCAGCAGCCCCATCAGTGCGCCCAGGGCATCGCTGGCGTCCGGCACCAGCGCGCGCGCCGCGGAATTGGCATGCATGGGGCGGCCCGTGCCATGGCACAGCAGCAGGCCATCGCTCATCAGCTCGGCAAGCGCCTGCATGTCGGCGAAGCGCGGCGAGTCGTCGGGGACGGCCAAGGGCTGGGGCGTGCTCACGGGAGGAAAGGCGACCGGCGCGTGGGGTACGGCTGGCCAGTATCAGACCGCGCCCGGGGGGCGGCAAGTTGCGGCTTCGCAGTTTGCGACGCCGGGGCGGTCAGGCGACCGCCAGCGGACGCACCGGACTGACGGTGCTGGTCTGGCCCTGCGCATCGTAGGCGCCGGTGCTTTCGCTGCGACCCAGGTGGCGCAGCGCCCAGTTGACCTCGCGACGGCGGCGGGCCAGCAGGATGCCGTTGGCATGGTTCTGTTCGGCCAGTTCCGCCAGGCGTTCCTGCAGTTCGGCGGGAAAACCAAAACCGGCGGCCGAATTCTCGAGCGTGCGCAGGGCGTCCAGCTTGTCCTGGGTGGAGCGCACCAGCGCTTCCACGTCGTGCTCGACGATGGCGCGCCACTCTTCTTCCAGGGCGGCCGCCAGGCGTTGCAGGGGCGTGGCCGTCATGGAGGTCATGCGCCCAGCTGTTTTTCCAGGCTGAGCATGCCGTCGGCGATCGCCTCGGCGTTGACCTTGTACGTGCCGGCCTGCAGCGCTTCGCGCACGGCCTGCACGCGGGCGTCGTCGATGGCCGGTGCGGTGGACAGCTCGCGCTGCATCGCCTGCAGCCCGGCGGCTTCACCGGTCAGGCGGAGGCTGTCGCCACCGGCTGCGGCTTCCACCGGCCCGGAACGGTCGGCACCCGCGTTGGCAACACGCCCGCTGACGGGACCGGTGGTGCGTACGGCGGCGGGGGGCGTGCCTTCGATTTTCTGGCTCATGTCGGTTCACCTGTAACAGGGTTCATGGGGGTTATCGGCCGCGGCCCGCCCAACTTTAGTGACGGTTGCCGCACTTCCGCGAAAGGGTCGGTTTTTTCCCGACTGTCTTCCACCCACGTTCGGTATCGGCCACCCCGAAAGGAACTTTAGGGCGGTGTTTCATTCCTTGTTTCAACGACTTACCCACACGTCACCCGAGGGACCCACCACGCCCTGGACCACGCGGCGCGATGACAGGTTCTCGACGGTGACGCGTTCGTTCTCGCCCGCGTCGGCCAATGCCTTGCCGGCCACGCGCACTTCCACGCCGCCGCGCCGGGACACCAGCGCCACGTTGTCGCCGCGCCGGATCAGCCGTGCCGCCACCAGGTCGGAGGCGGACAGTACCGCGCCCGCCGACAACGTGCGTCGCGCCACGCGGCCGACGGCCTGCGCCGGGTCCGCCACGGCCGCGCCGACGATGCGGCTGGCGTCGCGGGTCTCCGGGGTGAAGGCATCCGCGGTGATCGCTTCGCCCGGGGCGATGCCGCGGTTGAGCACCAGCACGGTCTGGCTGCGCCGGATGCGCACCGGCACGAACAGGCGCCAGCCGGCATCCTGGGGGCAGCTGACCTCAACGCTGTTGCTGCCCTGCACGCGTGCCGTCAGCGCGGCGCTGCAGCGCGGGAGCCGCAGCGAAGGGTCCAGCGTGGCATCGGCATCGCTGCCGGCAGGCAGTGCGCCCAGGGCGGCCGTCTTGATGCTGTCCACGGGCTGGAAGTCGGCGGCCAGCACGGCGCACGCGGTCAATCCCGTGATCAGGGCGGTAGCGAGGCGCAGCATGGGCAGACTCCGTCGGTTCATCGTCGACAGGCGTGCAAGGTGTGTGCCAAGGCGTGCGGCGCTGGTGCGATGCATCGGTGCTTGGCTAGGCCTGCGGCGCATCGTCTTGAGCGCCCAGGCATGGTGCGCTCGCCGCGAGGCCTTACTTTTCTTTGCTTGTGCAAAGAAAAGTAAGCAAAAGAAAGCACACCCCGGCGGTCCGCCCGCCGCAGAGCGGCGGGTGCGCAGTCCCGGCGGGAATTTTCGTAAGGGCCATCCTGGCCCATACGAAAACGGCGCACGTCCTGTGCGCCGCCCTGCGGGTTTGACCCGCCGTGACTGCCGGACCTCAGGGGCCCCAAGAGCTGCCCTGATGGTTCGATGCGTGCTTTTTTGCTGTTGGTTGTTGCCTTTGGGCCCCCTTGAGGCACGGCGAGAGGGCCGGGTAAAACCCGAAGGGCGCCGCCATGGATGGCGGCGTTTTCGTATGGCACAGGGATGTGCCTTACGAAAATTCCCGGCCCGCTCGCGTACCCGGAGCGCGCAGCGCGGAGGGCGTGCCGCCTGGGGTGTGTTTCTTTGGTCCTTTCTTTGCACAAGCAAAGAAAGGACGCCCCCCGCGGCGAGCGGCACCATGTGTCCAACAAGGACGCCCATTCGCCAAGCCATAAAAAGCGAAAGGCCGTGGCGGATATGGTGCCAACTACGGGCGGATCAAAGACACGGACTCCGTTGCCCCTCACCCCAACCCCTCTCCCGCAGGGAGAGGGGCTCCAAGTCGGGAGAGAGGCTCGACGTGTGGAGGAAACGGCATCCGGTTCCGCCTCAAGTGCCCCTGCCCCGTGCCGATATGCTGTGCATGACCCAGGATCTGCTCAACCGCATCGACCAGCGCACCCGCCTGGCCGGCCACAACCGCCTCGCCCTGCTCCTGTTCCGCCTGGGCGGGCGTCAGCTTTTTGGCGTCAACGTCTTCAAGGTGCAGGAAGTCCTGCGCCGCCCCAGCCTGTTCCAGCTGCCCGGGCTGCCCAGCGAATTCGTCGGCGTGGCCGACGTGCGCGGGCGTTCGGTGCCGGTGCTGGACCTGGGCCTGAGCATCCGCCACCCCGAACGCGACCCCAACCCCGAAAACACCCCCAACTACCTGGTGGTGACCGAGTTCAACCGCTCCGTGCAGGGCTTCCTGGTCAGCGGCGTGGAGCGCATCGTCAACATCGCCGTGGAAGACATCCACCCGCCGCCGGAACTGGGCGCCGACAACAGCTACCTGACCGCCGTGACGCGTTTCCAGGGCGAACTGATCCAGGTGATCGACGTGGAAAGCGTGCTGGCCGACATCTGCCAGACCCGCATGGATGCCGCCCTGGCGCCGGAAATGGCCCTGCCGGAAGGCTCGCCGCCGCTGCAGGTACTGGTGGTCGACGACTCCCGCGTGGCGCGGTCGCAGATCCGCAGCGTGCTGGAGCAGTTGGGTGTCACCACCACGCTGCTTTCGGATGGACGGCAGGCACTGGACCATCTCTTGCAGGTGCATGCCGCCGGCGAGAATCCGGCCGAGCGCTACGCCATGGTCATCTCGGACATCGAGATGCCGGCGATGGACGGCTATACGCTGACGACGGAAATCCGGCGCCATCCGGGCCTGGCTGGCCTGTACGTGCTGCTGCATACCTCGCTGTCGGGCGTATTCAACAATGCGATGGTGGAACGCGTGGGCGCGAACGCCTTCGTGGCCAAGTACAGCCCGCACGAACTGGCCGAGCACGTGCTGTTCCGCCTGAACCAGGTGGTGGCGGCGCAGATGGCGGCGGCCTAGTCTTTTCGCAACGCGATAAGACACCCAGGATTCGCTGCGCGAATCCCGGGCCCCGGCGCGGGCCCTCCCCCGTGTTCTGGCACACGCCTTGCAGCATCCCCGGCAACGGTCTGCCGGAGCGGTGCCATGTCCAACCCCATCTCCAACTACCTGGGCGTCCATGCGACGGCCCTGCCGCTGCGCGAGCAGCGCATGCAGCTGATCGCCAGCAACCTGTCCAACGCGGACACGCCCAACTACAAGGCGAAGGACCTGAACTTCCAGGCGGCGCTGGAAAGCGCGGCGCTGAAGGCCTCGCCGCTGCAGACCACCAGCGAACGCCACCTCACCCTGCTGGACGCCTCCCCGCGCATCTTCGAGCGCGACGGCGTGCAGCCCAGCCTGGACGGCAACACCGTCGATGCCGATACCGAACGGGCGGCCTACGGTCGCGCGGCGCTGGAATACCGCGCCTCGCTCAGCTTCATCGAATCCAAGGTGCGCACCATGCTCACCGCCATCACGGGTCAATAAGCCATGAGCAACCTGCCCATCTTCGACGTGGCCGGTTCCGCCCTGCAGGCGCAGTCGGTGCGGTTGAACACCATCGCCAGCAACCTGTCCAACGCGGATTCCATCGCGTCCTCGCCCGAGGCGGTGTACAAGCCGATCGAGCCGATCTTCCAGGCACGACCACTGAATGCGGATGGCTCGCTGACGTCGGTGCAGGTGAAGGAAATCACGCAGAGCGATGCGCCGCCGATCAAGCGCTACGAGCCCGGCCACCCGATGGCCGATGGCGATGGCTATGTGTATGCGCCCGACGTGGACCCCGTGGCCCAGATGGTCAACCTGATCTCGGCCTCGCGCGGTTACCAGGCGGGCGTCGAAGTCCTGAACACCGCCAAGGAACTGGCCCTGGCCACGCTGACGATGGGCCGCTGAGCGGCTTCCCTTTCCTGACCGAGCATCCCCATGGCCACCATCAACGGCGACCCGTTTGCCGCCATCAACACCGCCACCACCGGCACGCCGACCAACAAGAAGCCGGAGAACCTTGGCCAGGCCGACTTCATGCGGCTGATGACCGAGCAGCTGAAGCACCAGGACCCGCTGAAACCGCTGTCCAACAGCGAGTTCATCGGCCAGCTGGCGCAGTTCTCCACCGTGCAGGGCATCAGCGACCTCAATACGACGGTCGGCGGCTTCACATCCGCGCTGACCGGCGACCAGGTGCTGAAAGGCGCGTCGCTGGTGGGCCACTCGGTGCTGGTGCCGTCCAAGACGATCGCGCTGCCCGCCAGCGGCAATGCCAGCGGCCTGGTCATGGCGCCGGGCGCCGGCAACGTGAAGTTCGAGATCAAGGACGCCAGCGGCGTGGTCGTGGATACGGTGGAAGTGGAAGCCACCGGCAAGGGTGAAACGCCCTACGTCTGGGACGGCCTGAAAGCCAATGGCGAACGCGCGCCGGCCGGTGCGTACTCGATCACGGCCCAGCACGTCGCCAGCGACGGCACCGGCACCGAGCTGAACACCTACGTCGACGCCACCGTGGAAAGCGTCACCATCGGTTCCGATGGGCTCTACCTGAACCTGCCCGGCCTGGGCACCGCACCGCTCGACTACGTGCTGCGCATCGGCAAGTCGACCACCTGATCCCACCGCGCCACTCCCACCTGCACACCGCAAGGAGAACCTCATGGCTTTCAACAGTTCGCTCTCGGGCATGAAGGCGGCCAACGCCGACCTCAACGTCACCTCGCACAACATCGCCAACGTCGGCACCACCGGTTTCAAGGAGTCGCGCGCCGAATTCGCCGAAGTCTTCTCGACCACCGGCTACGGGCTGCTGCAGAACGGGATCGGCGCCGGCGTGCGCGTCACCAACGTGGCGCAGCAGTTCTCGCAGGGCGACATCAACCAGACCGGCCGCTACCTGGACCTGGCAATCGACCAGGAAGGCTTCTTCACGGTCAGCAACAACGGTACCAACGTCTACACGCGCGCCGGCAATTTCCAGCGCGACCCCAACGGCTACGTCACCACGCCCGACGGCTACCGCCTGCAGGTGTTCCCGCCGCGCGCGGACAACGTGGGTTTCGACACGGGCCGCCTGGTCGACCTGCAGCTGCTCACCACCGACAGCCCGCCGTCGCCCACCACCAACGTCGACCTGGGCGTTACCCTGCCGGGCAACGCCGCGCAGCCGACCATCACGCCGTTCTCGCCGAACGACAGCGCCAGCTTCAACGAAACCACCTCGGTCAATGTCTATGATTCGCTGGGCGTTTCGCACCAGCAGTCGGTGTACTACGTGAAGACAGCCAACCCGAACGAATGGCAGATGCACGTGTACGTGGACGGCACGTCGATGGGTGCGCCGACCAATGTGCAGTTCGACAACAACGGCACGCTGACCGCACCGGCCAATGGCCTGGTGACGCTGGCCTCGTTCACGCCCACCACGGGCGCAGGCGTGCTGAACATGACGCTGAACATCAGCGGCACCACCCAGTACGGCGAGCAGTTCGCCAAGCGCATCCAGAACCAGGACGGCTACGCCACCGGCAAGCTCAACGAGTTCAGCGTGTCGCCCGAAGGCGTGGTGTTCGCGCGCTATTCAAACGGCGTGGACCGCGCCATCGGCCAAGTGGGCCTGGCCAACTTCACCAACCCGCAGGGCCTGGTGTCGCAGGGCAACAACACCTGGACGCACAGTTTCGCTTCTGGTGAACCGCGCATCGGTGCGCCCGGCACGTCCGACTTCGGCCAGGTGGCCTCGGGTGCGCTGGAAGCCTCCACGGTCGACCTGACCGAGCAGCTGGTCAACATGATCGTGGCGCAGCGCAACTTCCAGGCCAACTCGCAGATGCTGTCCACGCAGGACCAGATCACCCAGACGGTCATCAACATCCGCTAAGCCTCCTGACCGGTCAGCGGTGACGGGCATCCCCAGGGTCGCCCGTCGCCCATCGCCCTGCACCACGCCTCCCTCACCCATCGCGGATCACCCAGCCCATGGACAAAGCCCTCTACGTCGCCATGACCGGCGCCCGCGCTTCGCTTCAGGCGCAGGGCACGGTGTCGCACAACCTCGCCAACGTGGACACCAAGGGCTTCAAGGCGGCATTGGCGGGCACCGAGGCGTTCAAGATCCCGGGCCAGGGTTTCCCGTCGCGCGTGGACGCCGTGCTGATGGATCCCGGGTTCGATTCGCGCACGGGGTCGCAGATGGTCACCGGGCGCTCGCTGGACGTGTCGCTGCAACCCAACCACTGGCTGGCCGTGCAGGCCGCCGATGGCGGCACCGCCTACACGCGCAACGGCGAACTCAGCGTGACGCCGAACGGCCAGCTGGTCACCGCTGGCGGTCGTGCGGTGCTGGACGACAATGGAAACCCCATCGCGGTGCCACCCGCGCAGTCGATCGACATCGGGGCCGACGGCACGGTGTCGATCATCCCGCAGGGCGAAGGCCCGCAGACCATGGCGGTCGTGGGCCGCATGCGGATGGTGCAGGCCACGCCGGCGCAGCTGGCGCGCGGCGGCGACGGGCTGATGCGCCCCTCCGATCCGCAGGCCCCGGCGCTGCCGCAGGCTACCGGCAACAGCCTGACTACGGGCGTGCTGGAAGGTAGCAACGTGGATGCGGCCGGCGCGCTGGTGCAGATGATCCAGATGCAGCGCCAGTTCGAGATGCAGGTGAAGGTGATCCGCACGGGTGACGAGATGGCGCAGTCGTCAAACCAGCTGCTGCGGCTGGGCGGCTGACGCTTCGTTCTGAGCGCCCTCTCCGCGCTCGAAGCCCCTCTCATCGAAAACGCTCCTTCGCGATGAACCTGTGGCGTGCACCTTTCGGTGTGGGTTCTGCTTTAGATCAGACATGGTGCCGCTCGCCGCGGGGGCCCTACTTTTCTTTGCTTGTGCAAAGAAAAGTAGGCAAAAGAAAGCACACCCCGGCGGTCCGCCCGCCGCAAAGCGGCGGGTGCGCAGTCCCGGCGGGAATTTTCGTAAGGGCCATCCTGGCCCATACGAAAACGGCGCACGTCCTGTGCGCCGCCCTGCGGGTTTGACCC
>JAESGS010000460.1_pt1 | contig 31022 bp, 30 predicted proteins | sample 9269761 | NCBI WGS metagenome assembly JAESGS01 (sample SAMN15741799, study PRJNA653493) | algae metagenome | isolation source: Cyanosarcina radialis HA8281-LM2 and co-occurring heterotrophs from damp... | place: USA: Makauwahi cave, Hawaii | collected 2011-01-06 | reverse complement strand
GTTGGGGGTGGGGGCCCCTCCCCCCAGGGGGTTGTGTTTTGGGGTGGGGGGGCGCGCGCTAGCGCGCTTGGAACGCTGTCGGCCATAAATATTCTCCCCCTCACCCTCCCACGCGCTCGCGCGCGTGGGCCCCTCCCTCTCCCCGGTGGGGAGAGGTGTGCTCGATGCTCTATTCCTCCGGCTCGGTCGTGAACATGAGCGGGTAGCCCTTGCGGCGCCCCGCTTCGGTGCCGCGCGTGGCCTTGGTTTCGGCGATGTCCTTGGCGTACACGGCGACCACGCAGGCGCCGCGTTTGTGCGCCGTCATCATGACCCGGTGTGCCTGCTCCTCGCTCATCCCGAACTCGCTCTTCAGGACGACGACGACGAACTCGCGCGGCGTGTAGTCGTCGTTGAGGAGGATGACCTTGTGCAGCTTGGGCCGTGCCGTCTTCGGCTCGACCTTGGCGCGCGGAATGGTGGCGATGTCGCTCATCGAAAACCCTCCAGGTGACGGCGCGGTGGTCTTTTATGGTGCCTTTGGCACCCCCCGTTCAAGGGACCGATTTTGGTCAGCGCCGACGGCTCAAACAGCTCAGCGCCGTGCCGCGCGCTTGCGCGCGACGGTTCTTTCGTATGCGGCCTGGAGTTCGGCGAGAACCGACGGGCCGGCCGGCGGCGCGCTGAGGTGGAGCGTGCGCAGCTCGGCCATGAAGGCTTCCCACATTGCCGGACCGCCTTCTTCCAGGAGATGGGCGCGGATCGAGAGTTCCTCGGAGACGGGGGTGTGCCGCCGTCCCCATGCGCCCATCTGCGCAAGCAGCGGCACGAGCTGGATGGCCGGCTCGGTCAGGCTGTAGATCGCCTTCTGCTTGTGGCTGGGATCGTCGCGCCTGGACAGCAGCCCGGCTTCGACCAGCCTCTTCAGCCGGTCGGCCAGGATGTTGGAGGCGATCTTCTCGTTGGACAGGTTCAACAGTTCGCGGTAATGGCGCCGGTTTCCGAACATGACGTCGCGGATCACGATCAGGCTCCAGCGGTCGCCCAGCATCTCCAGCGTCAGATTGATGGGGCAGCCGGAGCGGTGCTCGGGCTTCATGCGAATTCTCGGCACATCATACTGCTTGCAAAATAGGATCAGTCTGGGTAAAAGACAACTGCTTGCGAAGTGAAACTAGTTTAGCAGGCACGGAGGAGATGATGGCGAAGCTGGTCCTGTCGATGTTCACGAGCCTGGACGGTTATATCGAGCGGCCGAACGGGGAGTTCGCGCCGCCCGCCTGGTCCGACGATCTGTCACAGCATTGGTCGGGCTATGCGCTCGCGCGCGCCGGCCATCTGCTCTACGGCCGCACCAACTTCCTCTTCAACAAGTCGTTCTGGAGCGCGGCCGAGACGGACCCCAAGAGCCCGGCCGCCGGTATCTCGTATGCCGGCACGATGAACCGGTTGCCCAAGACGGTGTTCTCGCGAACGCTCAGCGGCGATCCCGGCTGGAACGCAACCCTGGTGAAGGACGACATCGCGGGCGCGGTGACCACCCTGAAGGCGCAGGTCAGCAAGGGCGACATCTACTCGTTCGGCGGTGCCGGCCTCGCCAACAGCCTCGTGGCGCTCGATCTCGTCGACGAATACCGGCTGATGGTGACGCCGGAGCTGTTCGGCGACGGCAATCCGCTGTTCCGCGGCGGGCGCCCGCGGATCAAGCTGGCCCTGATCGAGGCGAAGCCGCTCGATACCGGGGCGGTCATCCTGCACTACCGGCGCGACCGGCAGGGCTGAGGAGGTGACGATGGCGCTGATGCTCTACGCCCATCCTTTCTCGTCCTATTGCCAGAAGGCGCTGGTCGCGCTTTACGAGAATGCGACGCCGTTCAAGTTCCGCATGCTCGGTCCGGACGACCCGCAGGCCATGGCGGAGCTGGAGGCCCTGTGGCCGCTCAAGCGGTTTCCCGTGCTCGTCGATGCGGGCCGCACGGTGCTGGAGGCCAGCATCATCATCGAGCATCTCGGCGTTCATCATCCCGGGCCGGTGCGGCTGATCCCGCAGGACCCGCAGGCGGCGCTCGACGTGAGGATGATGGATCGCTTCTTCGACAACTACATCCATACGCCGCAGCAGAAGATCGTCTTCGACAGCATCCGCGCGGCGGAGAACCGCGACCGCCACGGCGTGGCCGAGTCGCGGGCGATGCTCGACACCGCCTATCGCTGGCTCGATGGCGTGATGGCGGGCCGCGAATGGGCGGCGGGCGATTCTTTCAGTCTTGCCGATTGCGGTGCGGCGCCGGGGTTGTTCTACGCCGACTGGACTCATCCGATCGCCGCGACATTCACGAACGTGCACGCCTACCGGCGTCGCCTGCTCGCGCGCCCGTCCTTCGCGCGGGCGGTCGACGAGGCGCGCCCCTACCGCAAGCTGTTCCCGCTCGGCGCGCCCGATCGCGATTGAAGCCCCTGGCCGCGGCCGATCAGGTCGCGACGCCCGCGAGCCAGCGGCGCGCCTTGCAGAGATCCTCGAAGGCCCGGACCGCGATGTCGGCGCCGATTTCCGACTGCACATTCTCCACGGACAGCCGGCCGAAATAGGAATGGGGGATCTTGTTGGCGGCGGCCTTGAAGCCCGCGGCCTTCGCCTGGGGCAGCCAGTCCTGGACGATCCATTTCTGGTCGTCGACATGGATGATGGGCAGTGCCGTGTCGTCGCCGAGGATCTTCGTGATCCTATGCTTCTTCAGCAGCAGAAGAATGTTGTGGTGGATGTAGCGGATCTGGGCGCTGGTCGCGTAGCCGCGCCACTCGACGACAAGGCAGCCGATCTGGTCATCCACTGTCACCGCGCAGATCGGATTGTCGCCCAGATTGCGGACGAGCTGTGCGCCATCGCTGGATTCCTCCCGGACGATGCGTTTGAGGTCGTCTAGCGAGGCCCGTTTCATTCCGGCGAATCCACCCCCCACCCGCTGCGCCAGGGAGACCTGGCTCGGTTGCGACTCACGCACGGGATTTTTCGCCCGGATCGCCGCCGGTAGCAACCTTTCCGTCCCGGTCCGGCGAAGGAAGAAACCGCATTGACCGTCTCGGCGCCGTCTGCTTGATTGGGGCCGGACAAGAACGCCCGCGCGGCCCTGATGGCCGGCGGGCGTTTTCTGTTTTGCACCTCTCCCCTTGCTGGAGAGGTCGGCGACGCGCCCCGCGTCGCCGGGTGAGGGGCCGCGCGCGCGAGCGCGCGGAAAACCACGGATGGCCGGACCTGTTTCGACGCCGAGTCTTTTGCGCGCGATTGCGCGCGGCCCCTCACCCGGCGCTGCAAGGGGGAGGTGAGGCGCAAACCGTGAAGCAGATGAAGCAGTGAAGCAGTGGCGAATTTCTGACGGTCGATCAGGATCTTAAGTGCTTCACGGCCGTGAAGCAGTCGTGAAGCAGTCCGGATGCAATCCACGCTGGTCCAGGGGTCGAATGCGAAACCGAGCGCGGCGACAATGGTGCAAGGGCGGGTCTAAAACCCGCCCCTACACGGCATTCATCCTCGTGTAGGGGCTGATCTCAGATCGGCCCAGACGCGATGCAAGCCGGTCTGCGTCAGATCAGCTTCGCAGGCTCGCGCCGGTCGCTTTCGTCACGGCGGCGACGATCTTCTGGCCGACGGCCTCGATCTCGGCGTCGGTCAGGGTGCGCGCGGTCGGCTGCAGGCGCACGGCGATCGCCAGCGACTTCTTGCCGTCGGGCACGCCCTTGCCCTGGTAGACGTCGAATACGCTGACGGCGGAGACGAGCGCCTTGTCGGCGCCCTTGGCGGCGCGGATGACCTGGTCGGCCGGCACGGTCGCGTCGAGCACGAAGGCGAAGTCGCGCTCGACCGGCTGGAAGGCGGAAAGCCGCAGCAGCGGCCGCGCCTTCGAGTCCTTGGCCTTGGGTGCGGGCAGCGCATCGAGGAACAGCTCGAAGCCGACCGCGGGTCCTTCGACGTCCAGTGCCGCCATCACGCGCGGGTGGATCTCGCCGAACCACGCCAGCACCGTCTTGGGACCGAGCTTCAGCGCGCCCGAGCGGCCGGGGTGATACCAGGACGGCGCTTCGGCGACGACCTGCACGTTCTCGATCGACAGGCCGAGCGAGGCGAGCAGGGCGAGGGCATCGCCCTTGGCGTCGATCGCATCGACCGGGCGCGGCTTCGCGCCCCAGTGGCGCGGACCGCTGGCGCCGATGCGCAAGCCGGCCGCGACCTGCCGCTGCCCGGCAGGCGTGTCGTCGTGATATTGCGGCCCGACCTCGAACAATGCGGAATCGCCAAGCCCGCGATCGGCGTTGCGCTGGCCGGCGAGCAGCAGGTTCGGCAGCAGCGAGGGCCGCATCATGTCGAGATCGGCGCTGATCGGGTTGGCGAGCAGCAAGGTCTTGTTGTCGCCGCCGAACAGCGCCGCATGCGCGCGCGCGAGGAACGAGAAGGTGACCGCCTCGGTCAGGCCGAAACCGGCCAGCGCGCGTCGCGCATCGCGCGAGCGGCGCTGCGCCGGCGTCAGCGCGACGGTCGCGGCGGCGGTCTCGCGCGGCAGGGGCACCGCGGGGATGCTGTCATAGCCGTGGATGCGCGTGACCTCTTCGACCAGATCGGCCTCGCCCTGGACGTCGCCGCGCCAGGACGGCGGCGCCACGACGAGATTGCCGCCGTCGTGGCCGGCCTTCTCGCGCGCGACCTCGAAGCCGAGATCGGTCAGGATGCGCGTGGCCGCATCGACCGGCACGTCGACGCCGCCGAGGGCGTGGATGCGGCCGGGCCGCAGCGTGTAGCTGCGCTTCCATTCGGGCGCCTTGCCGGTGACGACGAGCTCGCTCGGCTCGCCGCCGCACAGCTCCAGGATCATGCGCGTCGCCGCTTCCATCCCTTCGGCGACCGCCGCGGGATCGAGCCCCCGCTCGAAGCGGTAGCGTGCATCGGAGATGATCTGGTGGCGGCGCCCGGTCATCGCCGTGCGGATCGGGTCGAACAGCGCCGCCTCGACGAAGACGTTGACGGTGCTCTCGGTGCAGCCCGACGGCTCGCCGCCGATCACGCCGCCGAGGCCGAGCGCGCCGTCATTGTCGGCGATCACGGTCTCTTCGCCCGACAGCGTGTAGCTCTTGCCGTTGAGCGCCGCGACCGTCTCGCCGGATTTGGCCAGCCGCACGATGATGCCTTGCGCGATCGCATCGGCATCGAAGACGTGCAGCGGCCGGTCGACGTCGACGGTGAAGAAGTTGGTGATGTCGACCAGCGCCGAGATCGGCCGTAGGCCGATCGCGGTCAGCCGGTCCTGCAGCCATTTCGGCGACGGGCCGTTCTTGATCCCGCGGATGTGGCGGCCGATGAACAGCGGGCAGGCGGGCGCAAGGTCGCCGGGCAGGTCGAAGCGCACGCCGATCGGGCTCTTGAACGTGCCGGGGACCGGCTGGATCGCGCGCGGCTTCAGCTTGCCGATTCCGGCGGCGGCAAGGTCGCGCGCGATGCCGCGCACGCCCAGGCAGTCGGCGCGATTGGGCGTCACCGAGACGTCGATGATGGGGTCGTCGAGGCCGAGAACCTTCGCGAAGGGCTCGCCCACGGGCGCGTCCTCGGGCAGGTCGATGATGCCGTCATGGTCGTCGCCGAGCCCCATCTCGCGCGCCGAGCACAGCATCCCGTTCGAGGCCTGGCCGCGGATGATGCCGGGCTTCAGCTCCATGCCCGTGCCGGGGATGACGGTGCCGGCGGGCGCGAACACGCCCTTCATGCCGGTGCGCGCGTTGGGCGCGCCGCACACGACCTGGACCTTGCTGGTGCCGGTGTCGACGATGCAGACGCGCAGGCGGTCGGCATCGGGATGCTGCTTCGCCTCGACGACATAGGCGACCTTGAACGGGGCGAGCTTCGCGGCGCGGTCCTCGACGCTCTCGAGCTCGAGGCCGATCATCGTCAGCGTGTCGGTGATCTTCTGCAGCGGCGCATCGGTGTCGAGATGCGTCTTGAGCCAGCCGAGCGTGAACTTCATCGCGCCAGCCCTCCGCTGAGCGTGGGCAGGTCGATCGATAGGAAGCCGTAATGGCGCAGCCAGCGCAGGTCTGCCTCGTAGAAGGTGCGCAGGTCGGGGATGCCGTATTTCAGCATCGCCACGCGCTCGATGCCCATGCCGAAGGCGAAGCCCTGGTACTCGGCGGGATCGATCCCGCAATTCGCCAGCACCTTGGGATGCACCATGCCGCAGCCGAGGATCTCGAGCCAATCGCCGCCATTGCCGATCTTGAGCTCGCCGCCGGCGCGCGAGCAGCCGATGTCCATCTCCGCCGAAGGCTCGGTGAACGGGAAGTAGCTGGCACGGAAGCGCGCGGGCAGCTCGGGCACCTCGAAGAAGGTCCGCGCGAACTCGATCAGGCAGCCCTTGAGATGGCCCATATGCGTCGTGCGGTCGATGACGAGGCCTTCGATCTGATGGAAGTTCGGCGAATGCGTCGCGTCGTGGTCGGAGCGGTAGGTGCGGCCCGGCACGATGATGCGGATCGGCGGCTTCTGCGAGAGCATGGTGCGGACCTGCACCGGCGAGGTGTGCGTGCGCAGCACCTTGGGCGCCTCGGTGCCGGCGCTCTGCAGATAGAACGTGTCATGCGCCTGCCGCGCCGGATGCTCCGGCGGGATGTTCAGCGCGGTGAAGTTATAGAAATCCTCTTCGATGTCGGGCCCCTCGGCGACGACGAAGCCCATGTCGCCGAAGATCGCCACCATCTCGTCGATCGTCTGGCTGATCGGATGGATGCGGCCTTCGGGCCACGGCCGCGCCGGCAGGGTCACGTCGATGCGCTCGGCGGCGAGGCGGCGGTCGAGCTCGCTGTCGGCCAGCGACTTCGACTTCGCGTCGATGTCCTGCGCGATCGCGTCCTTCAGCGTGTTGAGTGCCGCGCCGCGTGCCTTGCGTGCGTCCGGGGCGAGCGAGCCGAGCGTCTTCATCAGCTCGGTGACGCGCCCCTTCTTGCCGAGCAGCTCCACGCGCAGCGCGTCCAGCGCGTCGGCGGACGCCGCCTGGCCGATGCGGCCGGCCGATTCGCTGCGCAGGATTTCAAGATCGTCGTTCATGCAAAATCTCTTCGGGCTCGAAACGAAAAGAGGGGCCTGACCGATGGCCAGGCCCCTCGTTCCCGTTGCGACTGTCGCGCCCCTTTGCGGGGACGGCGATGGTTATGCGAGGGCGGCCTTGGCCTGGTTGACCAGCGCCTTAAAGCCGTCCGGATCGGTGATGGCGAGATCGGCGAGGACCTTGCGGTCGACGGCGATGCCGGCCTTCTTGATGCCGTTCATGAGCTGCGAGTAGGTCAGACCCAGCTCGCGCGCACCGGCGTTGATGCGCTGGATCCACAGGCCGCGGAAGTCGCGCTTCTTGTTGCGGCGGTCGCGATAGGCGTATTGCAGCGCCTTCTCGACGCGCTGCAGGGCCGGGCGGAAAGTGGTCGACGAGCGGCCGACATAACCCTTCGCTTCGCCGAGGATCTTCTTGTGGCGGGCATGGGCGGTAACGCCCCGTTTGACGCGTGCCATGATTCAATCTCCGTGACTGGGGGCCGGGCTACTTCTGCAGATAGTGGCGGATGACCTTCCGGGCGTCGCCCGCCGCGAGGACCATCGTGCCGCGCGCCTTGCGCTTCATCTGCTTGGGCCGCTTGCGCAGGTTATGACGCTTGTAGGCAACCGGCGCCTTGACCTTGCCCGACGCGGTCAATTTGAACCGCTTCTTGGCACTCGACTTCGTCTTCATCTTGGGCATTTGGTTCTCCTTGCGGTTTGAAGGGGCGCCGGCGAGGCCGGTCCCCTGGATCGAGCGGTTAGGCATGCCCGTGACGAGGCTCCTTGGGAGCCCGGCCGTGGCCGCTCGGGACGCGCGGTTATACAGAGGGAGCCGGGCCAAAGCAAGGGCGGCCCGGGGCGGGCGCCAGCGCCCGACTAGTCAATGATTTCAATCGGAAAGGACCGCTCCAGGGCAGCCCGGGCCGGCCGTCCGGCCGCCGCGTCAGCCGCGGCCCTTGCGCCCGGAAGAGATAGGGGAAACCGCCCGCACCATATGCAGGATTTTCTTCCGCACTTTCGGGTCTTCAATCATGTAGTAGGCGCGTACGAGCTTGACGGTCTCGTTGGCCGTCATCGGATCCTGATCCGTGTTGCCCTCATTCGCGGGCACGCGCGTCTCGGTCGTCGGCGCGCGGCGCTTCGCGGTCGACGGCGCGTCTTCGAAGAACCACGAGATGCCGACGCCGAGCACCTTGCTCAAGGCGTAGAGACGGCTCGCGGAAATGCGATTGGTGCCGCGCTCGTATTTCTGCAGCTGCTGGAACGACACGCCGATCGCGCGAGCCAGCTTGTCCTGGCTCAGGCCGAGCAGCGTGCGCCGGAGGCGGACCCGGCTTCCAACATGGATGTCGACGGGATCCGGCTCGTCGAGGAACTCCTTCTCCCGACGGGCGTGGTTCAGTCGGGGCATCCGGGCGGCTCCCTTAAGTCAGAGGGGTCGTTGCAGGCAGAATCCGTGTTTCGGGACGAGCGTGAAAAACTACCGCAAATCGACTCACCTGCAAGCTGTAAAAAGGCTTAGTACTACTCGCTATTCTACAGGCTTGACTGTCCAGGCGATGACCTGAAATCGCGTTGGACTTGCGCCGTCTGCGAGTTGTGCGCGGCGTGCGTGCGCACAACTCGCTCCGTTCGTCATTTCGGCGCGACGACCATCGTCATCTGCCGGCCTTCCATGCGCGGCGACATTTCCACTTTCGCTACTTCCGCGAGATCGGTGCGCACGCGATCGAGCACGCGAGCACCCAGCTCGCTGTGCACCATCTCGCGTCCGCGGAAGCGCAGCGTGATCTTGACCTTGTCGCCTTCTTCGAGGAACCGGATCATCGCGCGCTTCTTGACATCGTAGTCGTGGTCATCGATGCCGGGGCGCATCTTGATCTCCTTGATCTCGATGACCTTCTGCTTCTTGCGCGCTTCGTTCTGCTTCTTCTGCTGCTCGTATTTGTACTTGCCGATATCGAGCAGCTTGGCCACCGGCGGATCCGCGCCGGGAGAGATTTCGACCAGGTCGAGGCCCGCGTCGTACGCCAGTTGCAGCGCCTTGTGCAGGGTCACGACTCCGACCATGCCGCCGTCCTGATCGATCAGCCGGATCTGGGCGGCATCGATCTGGTCATTCACGCGCGGGCCGTCCTTGGCCGGCGCTTCCATCATTCCACGTGCGATCGAACTCTCCTTCGCGAAGACCGCCCTGAACCGGACTCCTGCGGCGGTGCCTCGCATAGCCGGCACCGCAACGCTTCCCGGGACCCCTCAGGAGCGATTCGTTAACTGTTCAGGCGTTGGGGACTGAAGCCTCATTCTTGAATCTAGCGATGGCCTCGTCCAGCGCAAGGGATTCTTGGCTGTCGCTGCCAAGCCGACGGAGCGACACGCTGCGGCCCTCGGCCTCCCGGCGGCCGACCGCGAACAACAGCGGAACCTTGGCCAGCGTGTGCTCGCGCACCTTGTAGCCGATCTTCTCGTTGCGCAGGTCCAGCTCGACCCGCAGGCCGGCGGCCTTCATCGCCGCGGCCGCCTCGCGCGCGAACGGATCCGCGTCCGAGGTGATGGTCGCGATCACCGCCTGCACCGGCGCGAGCCACAACGGCAGGCGCCCGGCGTAATGCTCGATCACGATGCCGATGAAGCGCTCGAACGATCCGAAGATCGCCCGATGCAGCATCACGGGCCGGTGCTTCTGCCCGTCCTCGCCGACGTAGCTGGCATCCAGCCGTTCCGGCAGCACGAGATCGACCTGCAGCGTACCGCACTGCCAGTCGCGGCCGATCGCATCGCGCAGCACGAACTCGAGCTTGGGTCCGTAGAAAGCACCCTCGCCGGGATTGCGGGTCATCTCCAGCCCGGCACCGGTCGCCGCTTTTTCGAGCGCGGCCTCTGCCTTGTCCCACACCGCGTCGCTGCCGGCGCGTTCCACCGGCCGATCCGAGAACTTGACCGCGATGTCGGTGAAGCCCAGATCGCGGTAGATGCCGCGCAGCAGGTCGCAGAACTTGATGCTCTCCGCGGTGATCTGGTCCTCGGTGCAGAAGATGTGCGCATCGTCCTGCGTGAAGGCGCGCACGCGCATGATGCCGTGCAGCGCGCCGGACGGCTCGAAGCGGTGGCACGCGCCGAACTCGGCGAGCCGCAGCGGCAGGTCGCGATAGCTCTTCAGGCCCTGGTTGAAGATCTGCACGTGGCCCGGGCAGTTCATCGGCTTGAGCGCGTACGCGCGATCGCCCTCGCTCTTCTGCGCTTCCTCGGAGCGCGGGTTCGCCGCGAACATCAGGTCGCGGTACTTGTCCCAATGGCCCGAGGCCACCCACAGCTTGCGGTCAAGCACCTGCGGCGTCTTCACCTCGACATAGCCGTCGATTTCGAGCCGGCCGCGCATGAACGCTTCCAGCGTGCGCCACAAGGTCCAGCCGTTCGGATGCCAGAACACGGCACCCGGCGCCTCTTCCTGCACATGGAAAAGGTCCATCTCGCGGCCGAGGCGGCGGTGGTCGCGTTTCTGCGCCTCTTCCAGCCGGGTGAGATACGCCTTCAGCTCCGCCTCGTTGGGCCACACCGTGCCGTAGATGCGATGAAGCTGCGGGTTCTTGGGATCGCCACGCCAGTACGCGCCGGCCACCTTCATCAGCTTGAAGGCCTTGCCCAGCTTGCCGGTCGACGGCAGATGCGGGCCGGTGCACATGTCCAGCCACTTGCCCTGGCGATAGATCGAGATTTCCTCGTCCTTCGGAATCTCGCCGACCCACTCGGCCTTGAACTGCTCGCCGTGGTCCTTGAACCACTGCACCGCCTGGTCCCGCGTCCACACCTCGCGCACGATCGGTTCGTCGCGCTCGACGATCTCGCGCATGCGCTGCTCGATCTTCGCGAAATCGTCCGGCGTGAACGGGTCCTTGCGCGCGAAGTCGTAATAGAAGCCCTCTTCCGTCGCGGGGCCGAAGGTGATCTGGGTACCGGGATAGAGCTCCTGCACCGCCTCGGCCAGCACATGCGCCGCGTCATGACGCAGCAGCTCCAGCGCCTCGGGCGATTTGGACGTGATGATCTCGACGCTCGCGTCCCGCTCGATCGGCAGGGCCAGGTCCTTGACCTGGCCGTCGACCTTGATGGCAAGCGCCGCCTTGGCGAGGCCGGGGCCGATCGACTTGGCCAGCTCGGCGCCGCTCACGGCCGAAGGAAAGGATTTTACGCTGCCGTCGGGCAGCCGAATTGCGACCATAACCGCCTGAATTCCCAAAAGGGACGGCAATCTAAGGGGAAATGCCGGGGTGTCAAGGCAGGGCGGGCGCCTAGCGGATCTGCTCCCACAGCCTGTCTTCGTCGTCGATCCGCGCTTTCTCTTCACCGAAGAAGTCGCGGCGCGAGACGATGGCGACCGGCCGTCCGTCGCGCACGACCGGCAGATGGCGGAAGCCGCCATCGTGCATGCGGCGCAGCGCGTCGATCGCGGTCGCACCCGGCCCCACGGATTCCGGCCTGGCGGTCATCACCGCGCCCAGCCGGGTCCTGTCGGGGTCCTTGCGGTCGGCGACGACGCGGCAGACGAGGTCGCGCTCGGTGAAAATGCCCGCGAGCCTGCCATCCGCGTCAACGATGAGCACGCTGCCGATATGGCGGGTGCGCATGAGCACTGCCGCCTCGCGTACTGACGCGGCAGCCGTCAGCATCGCGAGCTTCTGGTCGTGGACGACATCCGGAACGAGTTTGCGGAGCATCGCCGGATCGCTCCTGTCTCGCGAGAAATATAGCACGCCGGCCCGGTGGCGGAAATCGATGCCGTCGCCGCGCGCGGACGCGCCAGCGCGCAATCGCAGGTTTCGCGGCCGGGCGCGAGGTTCAGCGCGGCGCGGCCGTCAGGACTGCGCGCATCGCCGCGTGCACTTCGTCGACCGGCAGGTCGGCAAGGTTGTCCTTGCGCAGGATCGCGATCTTGCCGCGCGGCGCGCATTGGGCCGGATCGCTGACCGCGGAGAACATCACGACGGAGGGCGTTCCTGCCGCTGCGATCAGGTGCATCGGCCCCGTGATGCCACCGACCGCTGCCGCGGCGCCGCGCGCAAGTTCCGCCAGTTCCGGCAACGAGGTCTTGCCGATCAGGCTGCGTGCGTCGCCACACAGGCCGCGGACCATGTCGGCGAGCGGCCGCTCGGGCGCCGTGCCGATCAGCGCGGGCGTGAAGCCATCGGCGACGAGGCGCCGGGCCAGCACGCCGAAACGCTCGGCGGGCCAGATCTTCTGTGGCCGATGGGGTGAGCCACCGAGCGGCAGGAGGACGTACGGTTTCGGCAGGCCGTATCGCGTGATGTCGGCGCGCAGCCACGACACGTCCGGAAGCGGCACCGCGCCGATGCCGGCCATCGCAAGCTGCTCGGCCTGGCTGTCGAGGATGTGCATGAAGTCGCGCTTCGGATTGGCATGCGGGTGGGAGCAGCCGGGCGCAATGCCCGACCATTCCGGCCGCCGTCCGGGCCCGAGCAGGCGGAAGTAGAAGCCGCTGCGATCGGATGTCTGCAGGTCGTAGACCCGGTCGAAGCGGCCGGCCCGCAGGCGGCGCCTCAGTGCGAGCCATGCCGGCACGTTCCAGAGCGGCGGCCGCGCATCGACCACGACGTCGTCGAAATAAGGCGATGACCGGAGCAGCGATTCATACGGCTTCGTTGTCAGCGCGGTCATGTGCGCGCCGGCGTGATGGCGGCGGATGGCCGCCATCGGACCCAGGGCCTGGATGACGTCGCCAAGTGCGCTCAGCTTGATGACGAGGATGCGCTGCGCTGCGTCGGCGTTCACGTGCGCGTCGCTCCCGCATACTCGTTGAGGACTTCCTCGTAGACGGCGAGGGTGGACGCGCACATCTGCTCGCGGCTGAAGCGCGCGCGGATATGCGCGCTCGCCGTTTCCGCCAGTACCATCCGCTGCGCCTCGTCGAGCGACAGGGCTTCGTTCAGCGCCGCGGCCAGCGCATCGGCGTCGCCCGGCGGCACCAGCCAGCCGGTTTCGCCCGGCAGCACGATCTCCTGCGCGCCGCCATGATCGCTGGCGATCACGGGGCGGCCCATCGCCGACGCCTCGGCGACGACGCGCCCGAACGCCTCCGGATCGGTCGACGCGGAAACGACGACGTCGGCGAGCTTGAACGCCGCCGGCATGTCGCGGCAATGGTCGACCGCGCGCACCACGCCGTCGAGCCCGCGCGTCTTCACCAGGCTTTCGATCTCTGTCCTGTAGTCGCTGCGACCCTGGTCGGAGCCGACCAGCAGGCAGCACAGGTCGCGCCGGCCGAGCCTGGCAAGCGCTTCGATCAGCACGGTCTGCCCCTTCCAGCGGGTGAGCCGGCCGGGCAGCATCACGATCGGCACGTCGTCGGGCAGGCGCCAGGCGCGCGCGAGCTGCATGACGCGCTCGGCGCTGACGCGCTGCATGTCGAAATTCACCACGTCGATGCCGCGCGGGATGATGTGCACGAGGCTCGGCGAGATGCCGTAGGTGGAAACCACGTGGCGGCCGATGAACTCGGAAATCGCGATGACGCGATGGCCACGCGTCATGATCGCGTTGTACCAGCGCTTGAAGCGGTTCTCGACGTTGTAGGTGCCGTGGAAGGTGGTGACGAATGGCACGCGCGCATCGCGGGCCGCGTACCACGCGCTCCACGCCGGCGCCCGGCTGCGCGCATGCACCAGATGCACGCCATGGGTGCGGATCACGTCCACGAGCCGGGCGATGTTCTTGCGGATGGTGAACGGGTTCTTCGAATCCACCGGCAGCGTCACGTGCACGCCGCCGGCGCGTTCGATCTCGCGCACCATCGGCCCGCCCGCCGACGCGACCACCGCGCGCCAGCCGGCGCGCATCAGCGCCACCGCGATGTCCACCGTGCCGCGCTCGACCCCGCCGGTTTCCAGTCGGGGCAATACCTGGAGAACGCACGGACCGGCTCCGGTGTCGGAGACGGGCTGCTCCGGTTCCGGGCTCTCGTGCGGCGTGTTAGGCTCTGTCCGTGACGTCATTAGACCCGCCGGGCACCCCATGACCGATACCACCGCCGTGCTGGCGGCACCCTTGTTTCTCGATTCGGGGCGGGGGCTCTCTATCGCCTATCACAGCGCGCCGGGCAAGTCTCCCGGCGTTATGTTCTGCGGCGGCTTCATGTCCGACATGACTGGCACCAAGGCCATGACTTTGGAGGCGTTTTGCCGCGATTGCGGGCACGCCTTCACGCGCTTCGACTATGCCGGCCACGGCCAGTCGGGCGGCACATTCGAGGAGGGCACGATCGGCGCGTGGACAACGGACGCGCTGGCGGTCCTCGACCGCGCGACGCAGGGACCGGTGGTCCTGGTCGGCTCGAGCATGGGCGGCTGGATCGCCCTGAATCTGGCGCTGGCGCGGCCCGACAAGGTTGCGGGGCTGGTCTGTATCGCGGCGGCGCCGGATTTCACCGAAGACCTGATGTGGCACGAATTCCCGCCCGAGGCGCAGATGGTGCTGGAGACCGAGGGCGTGATCTACGAGCCGTCCGATTACAACGACAAACCGTATCCGATCACGATGAACCTGATCCGCGAGGGGCGCGACCACCTGCTGCTGCGAGGCGAGATCGCCATCGACGTCCCGGTGCGGCTGCTGCACGGCATGCTCGATCCCGACGTGCCGTGGAAGCGCTCGCTGATGCTGGCGGAGAAGCTCCGTACGCCCGACGTGCAGGTGACGCTGGTGAAGGACGGCGACCATCGCCTGTCGCGCGAGCAGGACCTGGCGATGCTGACGCGGTCGGTCGAGGAGATGCTCGCCGCTCAGGGCTGAAGGCCGGCCGGGAAACGCGATGCGGGGGCTGCCGCCGGCGCGAGCAGCGCCTTCAGGCCGGTGCGGTAGTCCGGATAGGTCAGCTTCACGCCCAGCTCGGCCTTGATGCGCGTGTTGGCGACGCGCTTGCTGTCGGCGTAGAAGCTGCGCGCCATTTCCGACATGGACGGCGCCGCCTGCGCGAACGGAATCTCCGGCGGCGGCTCGACGCCGAGCAGCGCGCAGGCATAGGCGATCACATCCTGCGGCGGCGCGGGGTCGTCGTCGCAGACATTATAGGCGGCACCGGGATTGGGCTTCGCGATCGACGCCTCCAGCACCGCGGCGATGTCGTCGACATGGATGCGGCTGAAAACCTGACCTGGCTTGACGACGCGCTTCGCCGCGCCGCTGCGCACGGTATCGAGCGCGCTGCGCCCGGGGCCATAGATGCCGGCCAGCCGGAACAGATGTACCGGCAGTCCGAGGCGGAGCAGGTCGAGCCAGGCGCGCTCCGCCGCAACACGCGCCTTCCCGCGCGCGCCGCTGGGATGCAGCCCCGCGCTCTCGTCGATCCATGCGCCGTCGCGGTCGCCATACACGCCGGTCGTCGACAGATAGCCGGCCCAGCGCACGCCCGGCAGCCTGGCGATGTCGCCGGCATGGTGGTCGATGACCGCGTCACCCCGCTTGTCCGGTGGCACCGAGCTCAACAGATGCGTCGTGCCGGCCAGCGCGGCACCGGCGTCCGCGAGGGGCCTGTCGCGGTCGAACAGGAACGCCTTGATGCCGCGTGCGGCAAGCGTGCGCTGCTTGTCCTCCCCTCGGCAGGTTCCGGCAACGCTCCAGCCCTTGGCGCGCAGCCGGTCGGCCAGCGTCAGCGCGCTGTACCCCAATCCGAATACGAACAGACGTCTTGGCGCCGTGGCCTGCGGGATGTGTCGCATGCGTCTTTCTACTCATTTGCGGCGCGAACGGCTAATGTCCGGCCTCATGATCAACCGGTCCCTTGCCATTGCCGCGCTTCTCCTCGTCGCCAGCGCGCCTGCGCTCGCTCAGACTTCGCGGTCCACGCCGCGTCTGCCATCCGGCGTTTCGGCCGAGGGCGCGCGGTATGAGCGCTGCCTCGACCAGGCCGTGAAGAGTCCGCCCGATGCCTTCGAAGAGGCCTTGGCCTGGGGCGCGCAGGGCGGGGCGGAGGCGGCGCGGCACTGTGCCGCCGTCGCGCTGCTCAACAACGGACAGCCCGAAGCGGCGGCTGTCCGCCTCGAGCAACTCGCGCAGGACATGCGCACGCAGCCGCCCGGGCGCCGGGCGGAGGTCCTGGCGCAGGCGGGGCACGCCTGGCTGGCCGGCCGCAATTCCTCGCGCGCCGCGGCCGCCTTCACCACCGCGCTCGAACTGGCGCCGGCCAATCCGGAGATCTGGATCGACCGCGCCGAGGCCTATGCCGATGCGGCGAATTACTGGGAGTCGATCGACGACCTGAACAAGGCCATCGAACTGGATCGCCGCCGGGCCGAGGCCTATGCGTTCCGCGCCGCCGCCTACCGGCTGGTCAACGAGCAGGGGCTGGCGATGGAGGACGCGAACCGCGCGGTGGAGCTGAACCCGCGTCTGTCGGACGCCTGGCTTGAGCGCGCCATCCTCAACCGGGTCAGGGGCGACATCCGCGCGGCGCGGCGCGATTTCCTGCAGGTGCTCGTGCTCGATCCTGACGGGCCCGCCGGCGACGCCGCGCGCGCCAATATCGAGCACATGGAACTGAAGCTTGACAACGAGGCGGCGCCTGCAACCCCGGCGCGCCGCCCGCGATAACCACCAAAGCAGATACCGATTTCCTGTGCGATGTGCCGATGGTCGATCCCGCGCGACCTGGGGGCGGTCCCCCCGGCTTGTCCCAGCGCGAGCGTGCCGGAAAATTTTACAGACGGACTGTCAAGCGGGGGCACTCTCAGCGTCGTCCGCATGAATAAGCCCTTGGAAATATGGTAAATCATATCTTTTTTATGGATTTTGGAACGAAAATTGCTTTCGTGCTCCCCCGAACGATTTTTGGGGGCATCAGCAATGTTCGTGCTTGGTCTTCGGTCCTTCCTTGCGGCCGCATTTGCCATCGCGCTTCATCTCGCGCCGGTGGCCCACGCAGCGCCGATCAAATTCACCGCGACGGGTAACGCGGACGTCGTCGGCTTCATCATGTTTGACGACGCCACGTTCAACGGCTCGACGTTCCAGTCGATATCGAACGGCCTGATCTTGGACCTGTCGTTGACGGTATTCGGCGTGACATTCGATCTGGATGACGTCGTCGCATCCGACGTCACTTTCATCGATTCGAGCGGCGCCGTTCCGCTCATCGTGAACGGCGGCGGCGCCATCGCTCGTACGGCCGGCTTGGAGATTTTGTTCGCCCCGTCGTTCGTCGCCGCGCCGCTTGATGGCGATGCATCCCTTGGGTTTTATGACGGCAGCCAAGACACGAACCTTGCCGTCCGCTGGGTCGTCGGCGACGTTGTGGCCGTTCCCGAGCCCGGTACGCTGGCGATTCTCGGCGCCGGCATTGCCGCTCTCGGCTGGGCGCGGCGCCGACGCAAGGTCGCCTAAGCGGCCGATCGCTCCGCTATCGCGCCTGTCGCGGCGCTTTCAGAAATCCAGGTCGGCGTAGTGCTTGGGCGGCGGCGCGCCCGGGATGTGGTCGGCCAGCAGCGGCCGGAAGGACGGCCGCGACTTGATGCGGGCGTACCAGTCCTTGGCGCCGACATGCTGCTCCCACGGCACGTCGCCGAGATAGTCGAGGGCGGAGAGATGCGCGGCGGCGGCGATGTCGGCGAGCGAGAAGCGGTCGCCGGCGAGATAGCGCCGCCGCTCCGTCAGCCAGGCGACGTAGTCGAGGTGGTAGTGGATGTTCTGGTGCCCGGCGCGGATCGCCGACGAGTTCGGCTCGCCGATGCGCAGGAACCGCTTCATCATCTTCTCGCGGTAGAGGTTGTCGGAAACCTCGCGCGCGAATTTCTGATCGAACCAGGCGAGCAGGCGGCGGACCTCGGCGCGCTCCGTCGGGTTGTCGCCCATCAGCTTCCGCTCGGGATAGACCTCCTCCAGGTATTCGCAGATCACGCCTGAATCGGCGATGGCGGTGCCGTCGTCCTCGACCAGCACCGGGACCGTGCCGGCGGCGTTCATGCTGAGGAATTCGGGCCGGCGCTCCCACACCTTCTCGACCTTCAGCTCGACGTCGAGGCCCTTTTCCTTGAGGGCGACGCGGACCTTGCGCGAGAACGGCGAGAGCCAGAGATGATAGAGCGTGCGCACGGACGATTACCTTAGCGGCGGCGGCTGTACTTGCAAGCGCGCCGGATGGTTCTAGCCGAAACCGAGCAGATGCCGCGCAAGAAAAGCGAGCGCGAGGCCGAGCCCGAGCGCGGCGACCCCCGCGATGTGGCCGAGCGCCAGCATGACGCCGTCGCGCGCGATCATGCCCAGCGACATGAGCACCAGCGAGGCGGCCGGCGCCATCGGATAGAGCGGCAGCGGCAGACAGAGGAGAATGGCCTGCACCAGTGCCGCCGCTCCGGTCCAGCGATGGCCGGTCAGGTTGGCCAGCCAGGTCAGGCGCGGCCGCAGGAACCGATCGAGCCGTGCGATCATCGGCAACGCCTTGGCCACCAGCGCCATGAAGCGCGCACGCTTGACGCTGAGTCGCGCCAGACGCGGCGGCAGCCATGGCCGCGACCAGCCGAGCATCATCTGCCCCGCCATCGCCATGGCCGGCAGGCCGAACACCGTGGAAAATCCCGGCATGCTCGGGCCGGGTGTGAAGTTGGCGACCGCGAGCAGCAGAAGCACGAAGCCATAAGCCCGGTGGTCGAGGCTCGCCAGGATCTCGCCCAGCGTCAGGCGCTCGTCCTCGGAATGGGCGCCGATGCGGCGCAGCACCGCCTCGATCGTATCCTCCGGCGAATGCTCGCCCTTGGGCAGCGGTATCGGCGTTACGGGCGGCGGCGCGTTCACCGGCGCCACCGGTGCGCGGCATCCGCCGAACGCTGCGCGGCGCGAAGGCCGGCCTCGGGCATGGGCATGGCGGTCCTTTTACACGCAAACACCGCGGCGTGGCGAGATGGCCCCATAGGCTCACGCCGCGCGGGGTGCCCGCGTCGCCCTCGGGCCAGCATCGCAGCCGACCGGGCGCAGGATTCGCGGCGCGGCTGCGTGAATAGAGTCGGGCGGGCCAAAGACGTACGGGTCGGCCTTGCCTTACCGTCCGGAGTCCAGCCATAAGCCCGCCGCAAATCTCGTATAACAGCCTGGTTTTCAAGGATAATGCGCCGGTCCCGCCGGCCCGGCCCACCATCTCGAGAGCGACGTGACCACAACACTGCAGTCCTCCACCCAGACCCGCCCGGCCCGCCGGCGCCGCCCTGCCTGGCGGCGCCCGGTCCTGGCCGTCCTTGCGGTGATCCTGATGGGCGTGGCCGGCGCCGCGGGCTGGGCCCGGTGGGGAGGCGCCGATTCGGCGCAGAACGCTCTGCCGACCGCCGCCGTCGAACTCGGCGACATCGAGGACAGCACGACCGCGCTGGGCAACCTGCAGCCGCGCGAGTATGTCGATGTCGGCACGCAGGTATCCGGCCAGCTCCGCACCCTGTATTTCGAGGTCGGCGACACGGTCGAGAAGGGCGCCCTGCTGGCCGAGATCGACCCGACCGTCTATCTGGCGCGCGTGGAGGCGGACAAGGCGCAGCTCCTGAACCTCCGCGCCCAGCTCGCCGACAAGCAGGCCCAGCAGGCGCTGGCCCAGCAGCAGTTCCAGCGCCAGTCGAACCTGGCCAAGGCGAGCGCCACCAGCCAGGAGGCGGTGCAGAGCGCCGAGGCGACGATGCGCTCCGCGGCCGCGCAGGTCGACGCGCTGCGTGCCCAGATCCAGCAGACGGAATCGACCCTCAAGGGCGACGAGGCCAATCTCGGCTACACCAAGATCTATGCGCCGATGTCGGGCACGATCGTGTCGCAGACGGCGCGCCAGGGGCAGACGCTCAACGCCAACCAGCAGGCGCCGATCGTCTACCGCATCGCCGAGCTGTCGACGATGACGGTGTGGACGCAGGTCTCCGAGGCGGACATCAGCAAGCTGCGCGTCGGCATGGACGCCTATTTCACGACATTGGGCCAGCCCGACCGGCGCTGGTACGGCAAGCTGCGGCAGATCATGCCGACGCCGGAGATCCTGAACAACGTCGTGCTCTACAACGCCCTGTTCGACGTGCCGAACCCGACCAAGGAGCTGATGACGCAGATGTCGGCGCAGGTGTTCTTCGTCTCGGCCGCCGCGAAGGGCGTGCCGCTGGTGCCGATGGCGGCGCTGCGCCCGGCGCGGCGCGGCGAAGCCGGTGACGGCGGCCGCGGACGGGACCGGTACGTCGCGCGCGTCGTCACGCCCGACGGCGTGGTCGAGGAGCGCGTCGTCACCGTCGGCGTCACCAATCGCGTGTCCGCCGAAGTGAAAAGCGGCCTGGCGGTCGGCGACCAGGTCATCCTGGCGACGTCGCCGTCCGGCCAGAGGCCCGCCGGCGGGCAGCAGCGCCCGCCCAATCGGACGCCGCGCCTGTCATGAAGCCGACCTCGCGCCCGTTGCCGCTGATCGAGCTCGCCGATCTCCGCAAGACCTATGTGAACGGTGAGATGGCGGTCGAGGTGCTGCGCGGCATTTCGCTGAAGATCTATCCCGGCGAGTTCGTCGCCATCATGGGCGCGTCCGGCTCCGGCAAGTCGACGCTGATGAACCTGCTCGGCTGCCTCGACCGCCCCACCGACGGCCATTACCTGTTCGCCGGCGAGGACATCTCGGCGCTCGACAGCGACGACCTGGCGCGGCTGCGCCGCAGCGTCTTCGGCTTCATTTTCCAGAGCTACAACCTGATCGGCACGGAGAATGCCGTCGAGAACGTGCAGATTCCGGCGATCTATGCGGGTCTGTCGGCAGCCGAGCGTCACGAGCGCGCGACGGAGCTGCTGGCTTCGCTCGGCCTTGCCGACCGCGTCGGGCACCGGCCGAGCCAGCTCTCGGGCGGTCAGCAGCAGCGCGTGTCCATCGCGCGCGCCCTGATGAACGGCGGCCAGATCATCCTCGCCGACGAGCCGACCGGCGCGCTCGACAGCAAGAGCGGCACGGAGGTGATGGCGCTGCTCAAGCAGCTCAGCGCCGATGGCCACACCATCATCCTCATCACCCACGACCGCGCCGTGGCCGAGAACGCCAACCGCGTCATCGAGATCAAGGACGGCCAGATCGTCTCGGACACCGGGCCGAGCATCCGGCCGGACCTTGCGCCTGTGTCGCTGCAGCCCGCCGCCGAGGGCGGATTCCTCGCCGGCGCGCACGAGGCGCTGAAGATGGCGCTGCGGGCGCTGCGCGCCAACGTGTTCCGCACGGTGCTGACATTGCTCGGCATCGTCATCGGCGTCGGCTCGGTCGTCGCCATGCTCGCGGTCGGCGATGGCGCCAAGGAATCCGTGCTCTCGCGCATCAGTGCCATGGGCACGAACCTGCTGCTGGTGCGGCCGGGCGCACCCAACGCGCGCGGCGCCGGCGGCATCGCGACCCTCATTCCCGCGGACGCGGATGCGATCGCGGCGCTCCCCAATGTCGTCGCCGCGGTGCCGGAGCTGACCGGCAATGTCACGCTGCGCTATGGCAGCGTCGACTACCTGACCCAGGCGAACGCGACGAGCGGCAACTTCCCGACCGCGCGCGACTGGCCGGTCGCCTATGGCACGTTCCTCAACGAGCAGGACATCAGGAGCTACGCGCCGGTCGTCGTCCTCGGCGAGACCGTCGCGCGCATCCTGTTCGCCGACCTCGATCCGGTCGGACGCTATGTCCTCATCAACAACGTGCCGTTCCAGGTGATCGGCAAGATGACGCCGAAGGGCGCCACGCCGTGGGGCGCCGACCAGGACGACACGGTGTTCGTACCGCTTTCGACCGGCAGCCTGCGCCTGTTCGGCCAGCGCCATGTGCGCTCGATCACCGTCCAGGTCGCCGACCTCGCGCAGATCGACGCGACGGAGCAGGCCATCAATAAGCTGCTGCTCGAGCGGCACCGCACAATCGACTTCCAGATCCGCAACATGGCCTCGATCATCGAGACGGCGTCGCAGACGCAGAACACGCTGACGGTCCTGCTTGGCTCGATCGCGGCGATCTCGCTGCTCGTGGGCGGCATCGGCGTCATGAACATCATGCTGGTCAGCGTCACGGAGCGGACGCGCGAGATCGGCATCCGCATGGCAACGGGGGCACGTACGACGAACATACTTCAGCAATTCATCACCGAAGCGGTGATCGTCTCGGCCATCGGCGGCGCGATCGGCGTCGCCGGCGGCCTCGGCGTCGCATGGCTGCTCGAAGCCCTGGGCACGCCGATCCGGTTCTCGCCATGGCCGGTGGTGCTCGCCTTTAGCTGTGCCTTCGCCACGGGCCTCGTCTTCGGGTTCATGCCGGCGCGCAAGGCCGCGCGCCTCGACCCGGTCGTGGCGCTGAGTGCCGACTGAAGAGGGCGCCACACTTCCACTCATGCGATCTCTCACGGCAATAGCGGCGCTGGCGCTGGTGGTGGCAGGCTGTGCCGTCGGGCCCGACTACAAGCGGCCCGACATCGCGCAGCCCGCCGCGTGGAAAACGCCGCCCGAGGCCGCCGCGACGGCCTGGCCCGCGGCGGACTGGTGGAGCGGCTTCGGCTCGCCTGAACTCGCCGGCTACATCGAGCGGGCGCAGCGCAACAATCTCGACATCGCCGCCGCCGCGGCGCGCGTTGCCCAGGCCGATGCGCGCTCGCGCATCGCCGGAGCACCGCTGCTGCCCTCGGTCAGCGCCGGCGCGGACGTGGCGCGGTCACGCCAGGGCGGCGGCGGGCTCTCGTCGCGCGCCAACGAGCGCACCAGCTACGCGGCTTCCGTCGCCGCGAGCTACGAGGTGGATTTCTGGGGCAAGAACCGCTCGGCGCTTGCGGCGGCGCAGTCGCTGGCCCTCGCCAGCCGCTACGACCGCGAGACGATCGCGATCACGGTGCTCGCCGACGTCGCGACGACCTATTTCGTGATCCTCGAGTTCCGCGACCGGCTCGCGATCGCCATCGAGAACCTCGCCAATGCCGAGAGCGTGCTGGAGATCGTCGAGGCGCGCGTGCGCAACGGCGCCGCGTCCGCGCTCGAGCTGGCGCAGCAGCGCACCGTGGTCGCTAACCAGCGCGCAAGCCTGCCGGCGCTCGAGCAGCAGCTTCGTCAGGCGGAGAACGCGCTGGCCATCCTGCTGGGCGTGACGCCGGACGCGCTCGCCGTCACCAGCGGCTCGCTCGGCGACCTCGTGCTGCCGGCGGTGGCGCCCGGCCTGCCGTCGGAGCTGCTGAACCGGCGCCCCGATGTCGGTAACGCCGAGGCGCAGCTCGTCGCCGCGAACGCGGATATCGGCGTCGCGCGCGCGGCGTTGTTCCCCAGCATCCAGCTTACGGCGCAGAGCGGGTTCGAGAGCCTCGCCCTGTCGTCGCTGTTCAACAGTGCCGGATTTTTCTATGCGCTGGTCGCCTCGGTCACGCAGCCGATCTTCGAAGGCGGCCGGCTGGCGGGGCAGGTCGACCTGACCGAGGCGCGCTACGAGGAGCTGGTGCAGACCTACCGCGCCACGGTGATCAACGCCTTCCGCGATACGGAGGACGCGCTGGTCGCGATCCGCCAGCTTGCCGAGCAGCAGACCCTGCAGCAGGAGGCTGTCGACGCTGCACAGGCGGCCTTCGAGCTTGCCGACATGCGCTACCGCGGCGGCGCCGAAACGCTGCTCAGCGTGCTGGATGCCCAGCGCACCCTGTTCCAGGCGCGCGACCAGGCCGTGCAGATCCGCTCCGCGCGGCTGCAGGCGGCCGTGTCGCTCTTCCGGGCGCTCGGCGGTGGCTGGCAGATCTAGGTCAGGCGGCTTCGTCTTCGGACGGCGGGGTGACTTCCACCACCGTCACGCGACGCGGCGCGCCGTCCAGACCTTCGAACTCGATGGTCTGTCCCTCGGCGAGGCCGAGCAGGGCGGCGCCGAGCGGCGTCAGCACCGACAGCGCATCCGCGCTCAGCTCGCGCTCGGTCGGATAGACCAGCACGACGGCGCGCGTACGGCCGCTGTCCTCGTCGCGGAAGACGACGCGCGCATGCATGCGGACCGTGTCCGGGCCGATCTCGGCGTTGTCGAGAACCTTGGCGCGCGACAGTTCCTCCAGCAGGAAGTCGGCCGCCTTCGACAGCTTCCCGTTGCCGAGCGTGCCGAGCAGCCGGTCGAGGCGCGCGAAATCGCGCTTGTTGATCTTGATGTGGGGCAGTTCTGTTGCCATGGCACTTTCTCAAAAGGCATATGCGCTGCGGCAACGCGGTTGCCGAAGCGCGGGATGAATCCAAAACAGGCGAGGACGATCCTCGGCCTGGCTATCTCTGTCGGATCTGGGTGGGGTTCAGCCCCGCATGCGCGGCGCGCGAGCGCTCAGGCGCAGGACGGGGCGGACGCCGGTTTGACGCAGCCGACTCCCTGGACGATCCAGCGTCGGGACACGGGACTCGCAGAGAGGGTGGCCAGCCGAAACATAGTGTTTCTTATATACGGATGCGCGGCGACGGTTTCAACCCGGCCGAATTCGGCGCCACGGCGGGCCGCGCTCAGGCCCGTTCCTTCGCCGGGAGGCGGGCGCCGTTCAGGAAGATGTCGACCGCATGGTCGACGGCCTTGCCGATGCCCGCCCGTACTTCGCTGCCGGGGCGCGCGTTCAGCAGCAGGTTGAGCTGGGCATGCCCCAGCACCATGCCCAGGAACTGCTCCGCGGCGAGGCGCGGGTCGGCAATGCGCAGGGATTTCTGCCGGACCAGGAAATCGGCCAGGCCGCTGACGACCTGGGCAGGGCCGTGCCGGAAGATGACCGGCCCGAGCCCCGGGATGCGCGCGGACTCGGCGACGACGACGCGGTGCAGGGCGATGGAGGAGGCGGCCAGCGCCAGTTCCATGAATGTCCGGCCGAACTGGCGCAGGGCGGGGGCGGGCGGCAGGTCGCCGAGGGCGAGGCGGTCGATACGCAACACCAGACCGGCCGCCAGACCATCGATAATCGCGCCGAACAGCAGTTCCTTGCTCTTGAAATGGGTATATACGGTGACTTTGGACACCTTGGCGCGGCGCGCGACGAGGTCCATGCTCGTGGCGGTGAACCCTCGCTCCAGGAAGATCTGCGTGGCCGCAGAGATGATCCGTTCGTGCTTTGCCGCATCGAGCGGCCGGCCACGCCGGGCGGCGGCGCGGGGCGCCTTGCCGCTACGCGGAATTCCGGCCGCCGGGACTGTGTTCATCGGAAAAATCTACCTCAAGAGTCGCAATTTAGTAAACTATACGGTACAGTATTGGTTCCACTCATTCCAGTGCTGCGAGCATAGCGGCGCGCGCCGGGGCGGAGGATAAATGCGTTCGCTGATCGGGATCGTGCTTGTGGCGGCGGTGGCCGCGGGCGCGGGCTGGTACTTCTTGAACGGGCGGGGGCCTGTCACCACGGTGTCGAATGCCGCGACCGGGACGCCGACGGCGGTCACGGTCGAGGCGGGCCCGGTGAAGCTTGGCTCCATGCGCCGCCAGATCGAGGCGGTGGGCAGCCTGCGCTCCAATGAATCCGTCATCGTCCGACCTGAGATTTCCGGCCGTATCACGGAAATCCTGTTCGACGAGGGCCAGAAAGTTCAGAAGGGCACGCCGCTGCTCCGGCTCGATGCCGCGATCGCGCGCGCGCAGCTCGAGCAGGCAAAGGCGAGCCTCGTGCTCAGCAAGGCCAATCACGAACGCGCCGAGGACCTCTATCGCCGCGGCGCCGGTACGCAGCGCGCGCGCGACGAGGCGGTCTCGAAGCTTCGCGCCGACGAGGCGGCGGTGTCGCTGGCGCAGGCCACGCTGGACAAGGCGACCCTGGTGGCGCCATTCGACGGCATCATCGGCCTGCGCAAGGTCAGCGTCGGCGACTACGTCAATCCCGGCCAGGACCTGGTGAACCTCGAGAACATCGAGCAGCTCAAGGTCGATTTCCGCGTACCCGAGATCTACTCGATGCAGCTCAAGGTCGGGCAGATGGTGCGGGTCAATCTCGATGCCATCCCGAACAGCGCATACGAGGGCACGGTCTACGCGATCGATCCGGCCTACGATCCGAACGGCCGCGCCATCATCCTGCGCGCGCGCCTGCCCAACCGCGACGGTTTGCTCCGGTCGGGCATGTTCGCGCGCGTGACCCTGCTGGTCGAGGAACGCGACCAGGCGATCGTGGTGCCGGAAACGGCGCTCGTGCCCATCGGCGGCGAGCAGTTCATCTTTGTGGTTGCCGAAGGCAAGGCGGTCCTGACGAAGGTGAAGATCGGTCAGCGTCGGCGCGGCGAGGTCGAGGTCATCGAGGGGCTGGAGCGCGATTCGGTCATCGTGACCGAAGGCGCCGTGAAGCTCCGCGACGGCACGGCGGTCCGCACCGTCGCGCCGCGGCAGGTCTGAGCCATGCGCATTTCCGAGCTCTGCATCCGGCGGCCGGTCTTCGCGACTGTCCTGAGCCTCGTCGTCATCCTGGTCGGCATCGTCTCCTTCAGCCGGCTCACTGTCCGCGAGTATCCGAACATCGACCGGCCGGTCGTGCTGGTCGAGACGATCTGGCGCGGCGCCAGCGCGCAGGTGCTCGAGAGCCAGGTCACCCGCGTGCTCGAGGAATCGATCGCCGGCATCGAAGGCATCGACTACATCCGCTCGATCACGCGGCAGGAACGCAGCCTTGTCGTCGTGCAGTTCCAGCTCACCCGCAACCAGGATACCGCGGCCGCCGACGTGCGCGACCGCGTCGGCCGCGTGCGCGGCCGCCTGCCGGACGAGATCGACGAGCCGATCATCTCCAAGTCCGAGGCGGACGCGCAGCCGATCATGTATCTCGCGTTCTCGTCGGACCGGCATTCGCAGCTCGAGATCACCGACTTCGCCGACCGCGTGGTGAAGGACCGGCTGCAGTCGATCACCGGCGTCGCCGAAGCGCGCATCTTCGGCGAGCGCCGCTACGCGATGCGCATCTGGCTCGATGCCGCGCGGCTCGCCGCCTACAACATGACGCCGCAGGACGTGGAGAACGCCCTGCGTGCCCAGAACGTCGAGGTTCCGGCGGGCCGCATCGAAAGCCGCGACGTGGAATTCACGGTCCTGTCCGAGACCGACCTGCGGCTGCCCGACCAGTTCGGCGCGATCATCGTCAGGGACGTCTCCGGCTATCCGGTCCGCATCCGCGATCTCGGCCGCGTCGAGCTCGGGCCGGTCGACGAGCGCGTCGCCGTCCGATTCAACGGCAAGAGCGCGGTCTCGCTCGGCATCGTCAAGCAGGCGGTCGCCAACCCGCTCGACATCTCACGCAACGTGCGCGAGGAGCTGCCGCGGATCAAGGAAACCCTGCCCGACGGGATGCAGGTCGAAGTCGCCTATGACAGCTCGGTCTTCATCCAGGCGTCGATCGATTCCGTCTACCGCACGATCGGCGAGGCGGTGCTCCTGGTCGTCATCGTCGTGTTCCTGTTCCTGCGCAACGTGCGCGCCACGTTGATCCCGATCGTCACGATCCCCGCCTCGCTGATGGGCGGGTTCGCGATCATGTACGCGCTCGGCTTCTCCGTGAACACGCTGACCCTGCTGGCGATGGTGCTGGCGATCGGCCTGGTCGTGGACGATGCCATCGTCGTGCTGGAGAACATCTACCGCCACATCGAGGAAGGCATGAAGCCGATGGCGGCGGCCTTCCAGGGCATTCGCGAGATCGGCTTCGCGGTCATCGCCATGACCCTGACCCTCGCCGCCGTCTACGCGCCGATCGGCTTCATGTCCGGCACGACCGGGCGGCTGTTCACCGAGTTCGCCTGGGCGCTGGCCGGCTCGGTCGTCATCTCCGGCTTCGTCGCGCTGACGCTGAGCCCGATGATGTGCTCGCGCCTGCTGAAGCATCAGACGAAGCACGGCTTCCTGTACAACCTCGTGGAACGGGCGCTGGTCGGCCTCACCAACGGCTACCGCTCCGTGCTCGGCGGCGTTTTGCGCGCGCGGATCGTCGTTATCGTGGTGGGAGTGGGCGTCGCCGCCAGCAGCTATTTCATCTTCAAGACGATCAAGCCCGAGCTGTCGCCGGTCGAGGATCGCGGGACGATCATCAGCACCTTCATCGGGCCCGAGGGCGCCACCATCAACTTCATGGACCGCTATGCGCGCCAGATGGAAGGCATCCTGAAGGACGTGCCGGAGGCTCAGGCCTATTTCGTCGTGTCCGGCCGGCCGACTCTCTCGCAGGGCATCTCGTTCACGCGCCTCCAGCCATGGGACGAGCGCGAGCGCAAGCAGCAGGAGATCGTCGAATCGCTGAAGCCGAAGATGGCCGAGCTTCCGGGCGTCCGCGCGTTCCCGAACAATCCGCCATCGCTCGGGCAGAACGCGAGCTCGAAGCCGGTCTGGATCGCGATCCAGGCCTCGGTGCCGCCGGAAGAGATGAGCCGGCTGGTCGAGGCGATCCTGATCGAAGCGGAGAAGAGCCCGGCCCTCGCCAATATCGAGACGCGGCTCAAGCTCAACGTGCCGGAGATCAAGGTCTCGGTGAACCGCGACAAGGCCTCGAATGTCGGCGCGCAGGTCGAGACGATCGGCCGCACGCTGGAGACGATGCTGGGCGGCCGCCAGGTCACGCGCTTCAAGCAGAACGGCAAGCAGTACGACGTCATCGTGCAGATCGGCGATGTCGACCGCACCAACCCCGACGACCTGTCGAAGATCTACGTGCGTGGCAGCACGGGGCAGATGATCCAGCTCTCGAACCTTGTCGACGTGCGTGAATCGGTGGCGCCGCGCGAACTGATCCGCATGGGCCAGATCGCCGCCGCGGACATCAACGCGAACGTGGCATCGGGGCATTCGCAGGGCGAGGCGCTGGATGCGCTCGAAGCCGCCGCGCGCAAGATCCTGCCGGCTTCGGCGCAGATCGACTATCTCGGTGAATCGCGCGAGTACAAACAGGCCTCGGGCGACATCTACTTCACTTTCATCCTGGCGCTGCTGTTCATCTACCTCGTGCTGGCGGCGCAGTTCGAAAGCTTCATCGACCCGCTGATCATCATGCTGACCGTGCCGCTGTCGATGACCGGCGCGTTGATCGCGCTCAAGATGGGCGGCGGGACGATGAACATCTACAGTCAAGTGGGACTCGTCACGCTTGTCGGACTCATCACGAAGCACGGCATCCTGATCGTCGAGTTCGCGAACCAGCTCCAGGACCAGGGCCGCTCGCGGCTCGACGCCGTCATCGAGGCCTCGGCCCTGCGCCTGCGGCCGATCCTGATGACCACCGGAGCCATGGTGCTGGGCGCGGTGCCGCTGGCGATGGCGGTCGGCGCCGGCGCCGAGAGCCGCAACCAGATCGGGCTCGTGATCGTCGGTGGATTGCTGCTCGGCACGTTCTTGACGCTGTTCGTCGTGCCGACGGCGTATACCCTCCTTGCGCGTGACCGAGCCGTCTCGCGCGCCAAGGCCGAGCTGGCCGAGGGTGCCGCGCAGCCTCACGCCGCTGAATAGCGTCCGCTCGGCGGATTCACCTATCGGTTACCGCACAGCCGCGGCGGCGCTTCAAGCGTCGCCGTGTGCGCCACCGAACCTTTGAGACGCCGTGGCGTTGAGATGACGTCTGCGCCACGCAGCGGAAGCGAGGCGCGTCGGTAGTTCCGGGCAGCAAAGCTACGCCGGTGCTCCAGTGCCTTGTCGTGACCGTGGCCAGACCTAGCAACGACAGGAGGCCAGTCCATGAGCATCAAACGGATACTCGCGCCACTTCCGGGCTCGGTCGACCATAGCAGCGAGATCGGCATGGCGTTGTCGGCCGCAAAGGCGCTCGACGCCTATGTCGAGGCGTTCTGCATCACGGAGCCGCTGCCGACCCGCTCGAACGTCGGAGTCGTCCAGGGGTCCTATGCGATGCGGGGCGGGGTGGCTCTTCCCACGGCCGCGCTCGCCGAGGAAAGAGACCGGCAGGTGCAGGACAGCCGGAAACGCTTCGTCGATGCGTGCGCGCTCAACGGCGTTCCGTTCATCGCGGACCGGGACAAGGTGGAGGCGCTGCCCGCCGCCTCGTGGCACGAGGCGGACGGAGAATATGCGCAGCTTGCGGTCGAGCGTGCCGCCGGCTTCGATCTGATGGTGGCGGCCAGTGCCGCGGTGGTCGAACTGCTCAAGGACATCGCCGAGCGGTCGCTACTGCGCACGCAGCGCCCGGTGCTGCTGGCGCCCACCCGCCTCACGGGCAACCTGACCGACCTCGCCATGATCGCGTGGGACGAAAGTCTCCAATGCTGGCACGCCGTCTCCGCGGCGGTGCCGTTCCTGCAACGCGCCAAGGCCGTGGAGGTGGTGAGCGTGGACCGGGACGCAGGCGCACGCCGGACCTCACAGGCGGAGGTGCTGGCCTATCTGCGCTGCCATTCCATCCAGGCGACACCGCGCGTGGTCTCACCCGAATCGCGCTCGATCGGCGAGACGCTGCTCGCGACGGCGGTCGAGAAGGGGGCCGGCCTGCTCGTCATGGGCGCCTATGCGCACAGCCGGCTGCGCGAGATGCTGCTGGGCGGGGCGACCCGCCACGTGCTGCGGAATGCGGCTGCGACGCCGATCCTGATGGCGCACTAGCGGGCACGGCGGCAATGCAGGGCGGATGGAGGCCGAGCGGCAATCGAAATGACAGAGTGAGGTGCACATGAGTGCGATCCTGCTGATCGAGCGCGATCCGGCCGCACGGCGAGCCTTCACCGCCCTGTTAACCGCGAATGGCCACGACGTCGCCGCCGTCGAGACGCATGCCGAGGCGATGCATCGGCTGGCCGGTGCGGACCTGCTGATCCTCGACATGGACGGCCCGCGCGAAAAAGCGCTCGCCGCACTCGATCGGGTCAGGGCGGCGCAACCGGTCGTTCCCGTCATTGCCACGGCCTCGGCGACATTGCAGGGCTGGCGAACGCTGAGCACCGCCATGCGTCTGGGCGCGGACGATTTCCTGACGAAGCCGATCGACGAGGAAGAGGTTTCGCAGACGATACGGAACAGACTCGCCGCCTTGTGTCCATAGCGCGCCGGCAGCGAGCG
>JAESGS010000459.1_pt1 | contig 31029 bp, 18 predicted proteins | sample 9269761 | NCBI WGS metagenome assembly JAESGS01 (sample SAMN15741799, study PRJNA653493) | algae metagenome | isolation source: Cyanosarcina radialis HA8281-LM2 and co-occurring heterotrophs from damp... | place: USA: Makauwahi cave, Hawaii | collected 2011-01-06 | reverse complement strand
TCCCGCCGCGGACGCGATCCTCACATCGGGAGGAAGGTCTACCCCCCTCCCTAACCCTCCCCCCCAAGGGGGGAGGGAACAAAACCGGGCAACGGTAGTGGGAATGCCTCCCAATTCGTTTCTTGCCAACGCCAACCACCCTCCCGCGTTCTGCCCTTCGCCCGGATCACGGCTACAATTCCACCATGCACGCGATCCTGATCGCCACCGCCGCGCTCGTCGGGCTGCCGATCCTGCTTCACCTCATCATGAAGCAGGAACCCAAACGGCTCCTGTTCCCGGCCGTGCGGTTCCTCGAAAAGCGCCGCAAGATCAACCAGCGGAAGATGCGGCTGCGGCACTTCCTGTTGCTGCTCATGCGGATGCTCATCGTCGGCCTCTTCGGCCTCGCCCTTTACCAGCCGACACTCTCGGGCACGCTCGGCGGGCTGAACTTCGGCGGCGAACAACCGGTCGCGGCCGTCTTCATCCTCGACACGTCCCCGAGCATGGGGTACACGTCCGGCGACCGCACCCGGCTGGCCGAGGCGAAGCGCCGCGCCCTGGAACTGCTCGACGACCTACCCGGCACGTCGAAGGTGGCCGTCCTCGACCCGGCGGAACCCGGCGGCGGGTGGGAGCTGTCCGTCGCCGACGCCCGCAAGAAGCTCGAAGACCTGAAGGACCCGAAGGGCGTCGCCGTCCCCGTGACGACGGCCCTGGCGACCGCGTACCAACTGTTCCGCACCGTGGACCAGGAGGCGGAAGCGCAGGAGCCGATGCCGCGGCTGGTGGCCGTGTTCTCGGACCGCGCCGCCGCGTGTTGGGACGCATCGCGGACCGAGGACTTGAAGAAGCTCCGCGACGCCGTGCCGCAGCCGCCGGTCGCGCACCTGTTCCTGGACGTGGGCATCGACCACCCGGCGGACGTGGCGATCGCTTCCATCGAGATGAAGCCGCAGGTCGTGCCGAAGGACACGCCGGTCGTGCTGACCGCGACCGTCACCGCGGCCGGCGAGGGCGTCCAGCCGACCGTCGTGTGCAAAGTCACGACCGTCGAGAATCTCGTCGAGAGGTGGAGCGAGAAAGTCCCCGGCGGCGGCAGTGCCGCGGCCACGTTCAAGTTCGACGGCCGCCGGTTCAAGCCGGGGCTGCATCAGGTCGAGATCAGCCTCGAAACGCCGGACGCGCTGGACGCGGACAACGTGCGGTACTTCACGTTCAAGGTGGCCGAGCCGCGGAAGGTGCTGACGTTGGCGGACGACCCGGCCGACGCCGACTTCTGGCGGATCGCACACGACTCGCAGGGCGAATTCGCCGTCGAAGTGCGGACCGCGAAGGAGGAACTGCCGTCGCTGACCGGGTACGAGGCCGTCTGCCTGCTGTCCGTGCTGGACCCGGCCCCGTTGTGGCCGAAGCTCTTGCCCTACGTCGAGGCCGGTGGGCAGTTACTAATCATGCCGGGGGCCGGGGCGAAGCCGGACGCGTACCGGACGAAGACGGAGGCGGCCGCGCGGCTGCTGCCGGGTTTCCTAAAGGAGACGGACCCGGAGGTGAACCACACCGACCGGCCGATGGGCGACCCGCGGAAGCCGGGGGTGACGTGGAAGCTGGACGACGACGCCCTCCGCCACCCGATGCTCAGGCGGTTCCGCGAGTGGAAACAGGCCGGGTACGACGTGGCCGTGAACCCGCGGCGGGCGTGGCAGTACTGGGCGTTCGAGAAGACGCCGGAGGGTAGCCCGGTCGTGTTCTACGACGACCACGACGACCCGAAGCAGCGCCGCCCGGCGGTACTCGAACGGACCGTCGGCACGCAGCGCGGCCGGGTTATGCTGCTGACGACGCCGATGGAACCGCCGCCGGAGGGCAACGGGGCCAAGTGGAACAACTACTGGGACTTCGACACGTCCTGGCAGGTCGTCTTCCCGAACCTGTTGCTGCGGTATCTCTGCGGCGACCCGACGGACGCGAACTTCAACTTCGCCACCGGGCAGCCGGTCGCGGTGCCGCTGCCGAAGGGGGACGTGAAGAAGGGGACGAAGCTGCGGTTCGAGGGCCGCGGCGTGAGCGGCCGGGACGCGGAGATCGAACTCGGCGAGGGCCAGACGGAGGTGCGGCTGCCGCCGACGCGGACGGCCGTGGCCGGGCAGTTCCGGGTGGCGCTGGACGCCGCGAAGTGGGAGGACGGGTTCAGCCTGAACGTGCCGACGGAGGAGTGGAACCTGGCGAAGGTTCCGGAGGAGGCCATCGAGGGGCTGTTCGGGGCGAAGCGGGTGATCCCGCTGTCGAAGGACGTGAAGTTGCGGGACGTGCTGACGACGACGTTCAACCAGCCGATCGACCTGTTCCCGTGGCTGCTGATCGCGGTACTGCTCTTGTTGTGCGTCGAGGGGCTGGTCGCGAACCGGTTCTATCGGCGGCCGACATAGTAGTAGGCACACTCCGTGTGCCGTCTGCTGAGCGCCGCGGAGACCTGCACACTGCCCCGGCGACGTGAAGGAGACGGCACACGGAGTGTGCCTACTACTATGACCCTCACCCCGCTCGGCGAAGAGGCGGTGCTCGCGTACCTGCCGGACGAGGCGGCGGCCGTGCGGTTCGCCGCCGCCGTCCGGGCCGCCGCCCCGCCGTGGCTGCTGGACGTGGTCCCCGCCTACGCCAGCGTCGGCGTCTTCTTCGACGCGACCGCCACCCGCACCGCCGACGTTCTCGCGTGGCTGCGGCGAAGCCCCAACCGCAAGGCCCAGCCCGCCGCCCCGCCGCGGCGGCACGACATCCCCGTCTGTTACGAGTTCCAGCTCGACCTCGCCCGCGTCGCGGACCACACCGGCCTGTCGCCGGAGCAGGTCATCGCGGCGCACGCGGCCGCCGAGTACACGGTCTACGCGATCGGGTTCGTGCCCGGCTTCCCGTACCTCGGCTACCTGCCGGCGGAGCTGGCCGGCGTGCCGCGGCTGCCGTCGCCGCGGGTGCGGGTGGAGCCGGGCAGCGTCGGCCTGACGGCGAAGCAAACCGGCGTCTACCCGCTGGCCCGGCCCGGCGGGTGGAACCTGCTCGGCCGCACGCCGCTGGTGCTGGTGGACGTGGCCGACGTCTACTTCCCGCTGCGGGTCGGCGACGCGGTCCGGTTCCGACGGATCGACGAGCGGGAGTATCGCGAACTGGAAGGCGAGCGGCTGGTGACGTGATCCGGTTCAGCGGTTCAGCACGAAGTAAATCGCCACGGCCAGCACGGTCGCGACGCCGAACATGCCGACGACGAGGAAGAACTCGCGGGACCGGCCGTCCGGCGCGTCGTTCTCGCCGTCGCTATCGTCATCGACGTACCGGCCGCAGTTGAGGCACTTCGGGGCGGTCGCGGACATCCGCTCCCCGCACGCGGGGCACAGGCGCTCGTGCGACTCGTGGTAGGCCATCGCCGCGGCCTCACTTCACGTACACGAACTCGTTGGAGTTCAGCACCGCCAGGCACACGTCTGCCAGGGCCGCGAGCGTCGCCGGGTCCGCCCCGGCGGGGACCGCCTTCGGCAGGCTCAGCGGCTGCTTCGCCGCCAGCCGCGCCCGCACGTCGGCGGTTTGCTCCTTCAGGAAGTCCGCCATCGCCGTCCGCTCCGCGGCCGTCGGCTCGCGGCCGACGGCCCGGCGGTACAACCCCGTCAGCCAAGCCGCCGGTTCCTTCGATTCGCTCATCAGCTTCGCGGCCAGCTCCCGGCTCTGCTCATTCGCGAACGGGCCGTTCATCAGGATGAGGGCCTGCGGCGCGAACGTGCTGACGTTCCGCCCGGTGCAGGGGGTCAGCGTGTCCGGCTGGTCGAACGCCTCCAGGATCGGCAGCCGGACGTTCCGCTTCGCGAACAGGTAGACGCTGCGGCGGGCGTGCTGCGCCGCGTCGCGGGTCACGTTCCACAGGCCGTCCGGTTCGCCCTCGGTGAAGATCAGGTCGTACACCTCCGGCTCCAGCGGCACGCGGACGGACGGCCCGCCGACGGCGCGGTTCAGCGTCCCGCTCGCCGTCAGCATCGCGTCGCGGATCGCCTCCGCCTCCAGCCGCTTCCGGTTCTGCCGCCAGAGCAGCCGGTTGTCCGGGTCGGTCGCGTTCGGCTTCGTCGTCGAGGACTGGCGGTACGTGTCGGACATCACAATCATCTTGTGAACGCGCTTCAGCTTCCACTCGTGTTGGATCAGGTCGGTCGCGAGCCAGTCGAGCAGCTCCGGGTGCGACGGTCGGTCGCCCGTGACGCCGAAGTCGTTCACACTGCGGACGATCCCCTTGCCGAAGTAGTGGTGCCACAGCCGGTTCACGACCACGCGGGCCGTCAGCGGCTGCTCGGCGGACGTGAGCCAGTCGGCGAACTGCGTGCGCGTCTTCGGCGCGTCGGCCTCGCTCGCCAGCACGCGGGGGAAGCCCATCGGCACGACGGCCCCCTTCTTCGACCAGTCGCCGCGCCGCAACACGTGCGTCGGCGGCCGGGTCGCGTCGTCGGCGATGGCCCACGCCGCGGCCGGCGGGTCCGGTGTCTCGGATTGGATGTCGAAGAGTTGCTGTCGCAGTTCGTCCCGCTTCGCCTTCTGGTCGGCCGGCATCGCGTTCAGCACGTCGTCCCACGCCACCTTGATGACCGGCTGGATGTCCTTCACCAACTGCTTCTGCTCCGGCGTCCGCTTCTTCTCCTCCACGTCGAGCGCGTCGCGGTACTTCTGCTCGACACCCGCCCGCTTCGCCGCGGACACCTTCGCGCGGACCGGCGCGTCGATAGCCTCGATCTGCTTCTTGATCGGCGCGGCCCGCTTCGCCACGTCGGCCGCCTTCTTGTCGTGGGCCTCCTTCTCCTCCTTCGTGGCGAGCGGCACGTCCTTGTACTGGGCGGCGGCGAAGAACGCCTGGACGCGGTAGTAGTCGGCCGCGGAGATCGGGTCGGTCTTGTGGTTGTGGCAGCGGGCGCAGCCGAGCGTGATGCCGAGGACCGCCGACCCGACGCCGTTGACCATCTCCGTCAGGTACTCCTGGCGGATCAGCTCCTTGTCGAGGTTGCCGCCGACCATGTGGGCCGGGCCGCACCGGTGCATCCCGGTCGCGATCAACAGGTCGGCGACGGCCTTCGGGTCCTTCCCGGCCGCGAGTTCGTCCCCGGCGATCTGCTCCCGGATGAACGCGCTGTACGGCTTGTCGTCGTTGAAGCTGCGGACGACGTAATCGCGATACCGCCAGGCGTGCGGCCGGTCGGCGTCGAGTTCGTACCCGTTCGACTCGGCGAACCGGACCACGTCCAGCCAGTGCGTGGCCCACCGCTCGCCGAAGTGCGGCGACGCGATCAGCCGGTCCACCACCTTCTCGTAGGCGTTCTTGGAGCTGTCTTTCAGGAAGGCGTCGAACTCGGCGACGGTCGGCGGCAGCCCCGTGAGGTCGAACGAGACGCGGCGGATGAGCGCGAGCTTGTCGGCCTCGGGCGACAGAGCGAGCTTCTTCTCGGCGAGTTTCTCGCGGACGAAGGCGTCGATGCTGGCGTGCGTGGCCGGGCGCGTCGGCTTGACGAACGCCCAGTGCGCGCGGTCCTCGTCGGTGATGTCCGGCTCCCGCAGCTTCTCCTGGGCGGCGGCCGTCAGCGACAGGAACAACAGGCAGGCAATCGAGCGCATGGACGTGATCCGGGGGCAGGCGAGGACGCCCTTAACGATACCCCGGATCAATTGTGAGAACAAGTGGCGAGGTGGTCGGCAAGCCGTCGCAACGGCGAGCGTCACGGCGTGAGCGTGACGTGCCTCGAACCCAGAAACGACTTCATTCATCCGCAACGGTAGAACCCAGAGCGGAAGCGACGGGGTGTGGGGGCAGTCTCCGCACCCCGTCGCTTCCGCTCTGGGTTCTACAAGCAATCGCATCCGGCCGCCGCGATTCGGAGACACGTCACGCTCACGCCGTGACGCTCGCCGTTGCACCCCGCGGCAGCGGTTGCGATTTCTAGTCTTCCAGCAGCTTCTCGAAGTCGAGCTGGTAACAGGTCGTGTTGCCGTTGCCGGTGAACAGCCAGCGGCCGTCCGGACTGAACGCCAGCGACTGCACGGCCGAGTCGAACTCGCGGACCATCAAGAGCCGGCCGCTCAGCACGTCCCAGACGCGGACGGTCATGTCGTCCCCGCCGGAGAGCAGGTAGCTGCCGTCCGGGCTGAACGCCACGCAGTTGATCCGCTCCTGGTGCCCGGCCAGCTCGAACACCATCTCCTGCGTCTGCGTGTCCCACACGTACACGGCGTCGTTCATCCCCGCCCCGGCGAGGTAGCGGCCCGGCGGATCGACGGCCACCGCGTACACGCCCACGTCGAAGACCAGTTCGCGCTCCTTCTTCGCGACGTGCCAGACGCACACCGCCCCGGTCCGGTTTTCCGTGGACAGGTAGTCGATGCCGCCGACCACGACCCGCTCGCCGTCCGGGTGGGCGACGACGCTTTCCAGCGTGCAGTTGTCGGCCGCGTCGATCAGGATGATCCGCGGCTCGCCGGTGAGCGTGTTCCACAGCCACACGAGGCCGTCGGCCGGGCTGGTCTGCGCGAGCGTGCCGCCGTCCGTGCTGAAGCTCAGGCAGCCGATCGGCGGCTTCGTCGCCTCGAGCTTCTTCGGGGCGGCCGCCGGGTTCGACAGGTCGTAGAGGCGGGTGAAGTGGTCCGTGCCGCCGACCGCGAGGTACTTGCCGTCGGCGCTGGCGGCGACGCTGTACGCGGGGCCGTCGCCGGTCGGCGGGAGTTCCGCCCCAGTGTCCGCGTCCCACAGCCGGAACGTCGGCGCGCCGGTGCTGGCGAGCTTCAGCTTCCCGTCGATGCTCGGCACGACGGCCAGGAAGTGCTTCGCCTTCGGGTTCGGCCCGGCGAGCAGTTGGCCCGTCTTCGTGTCCCAGACGTGGACGACGCGGTCCGCCCCGGCCGACGCCAGCCGGGAGCCGTCGGCGTTGAACGCGATGCACCGAATCTCATCGACGTGCCCGCGGAGGACCGGGCCGGTCTTCGCCGTCACCGCGTCCGTCCAGACGTGGATTTCGTTGTCCGAGTCGGCCGTCGCAAGCGTCCCGGCCGGGCCGTGGGCCAGTGCCACCACCTGGTCGGAGTGGCTGTTCAAAAGCATGAGCGGGTCCGGCTGGCCGAGCTTCCAGACGCGGGCGGACGTGTCCCACCCGGCGGAGATCAAGAGCGCCCCGTCGCCGCTCCACGCCAGGGCCGGGATGCGGTCGGTGTGGCTGAGGAACTCGCCGACTTTCGCCCCGGTCTTGCGGTCCCACACGCGGACGGCCCGGTCCTCCCCGGCCGTGGCCAGGTGCGTGCCGTCCGGCGAGAACGCGACCGCCGACACCGGCTTCGGGTGCGCCGCGATCTCGGCCACGAGGGTATGCTTGGCCGTCTCCCACAACCGCACCTTGCCGTCGTCGTGCCCGCTGGCGACGAGGCCGCCGTCTGCGGCGAACCCCACGGCCGTCACCCACGACGCCCGGCCGACGCGGTTCAAGAGCGTCCCGGACTTCACGTCCCAGAATAAGAGGTCGTCGTTCCCGCTCGCCAACACCGTGGCCGTCGGGTTGAAGCACCAGAGTGTTTCGAGGTCGCTGAGGTAGTGCCGGGCGAGCATCCGGCCGTCCGGCGACCAGTGCTGGAGAATGCCGGACTCGTCGATGGAGTAGAGCGTCCCGTCCGGCGCGAACCGCACGGCGGCGATGTCACTTTCGGTGTGGAACCGCGGCTCGCCGAAGACACGGTGGACGAGTGGGGAAGGCTTGGCGGGGAAGTCAAATTCCGTCACGGGCGGGGTCGGGGTGGAAGACATCGCGGACCTTTCGCAACACAAAGGGGGCGATCCGGCCAGTCAGCCTTCGAGTTTAGTACAGTGGGTTGTGGCAGGTGAGAAAAATCTGCCGCTTATGCGAAAATTAGGGAACCTGCCAAAAGTGTGCGGTTTCCCTCCTTTGTGGAACATGACATTTCAGCCGGGGCGCAACATGGGGAGTGAATTCGGGTTCATCGACTGGCTGCGGCAGCGGACGCCGCCCGCCGACCGTGTGCTGATCGGTCCCGGCGACGACTGTGCCGCACTTTCGCCGGGCCGCTCGCCGCTGTTGGTGACGACCGACATGCTGATGGACGGGACGGACTTCATCCTGGCGGAGGTCGGCCCGCGGCGGGTCGGCCGGAAGGCGATGGCCGTGAACCTCAGCGACCTCGCGGCGATGGCCGCCCGGCCTCTGGCGGCCGTCGTCAGCGTGGCGCTGCCGACCATAGTAGTAGGCACACTCCGTGTGCCGTCTCCTTCCCGCCTGCAACCGCCCTCGCGGATTCTCGAAGACTCGAATCCGCCAGACGGCACACGGAGTGTGCCTACTACTATGGCCGAAGAACTCTATCTCGGCCTCCGCGAGATGGCCGACGCCTTCGGCGTTCCCATCGTCGGCGGCGACACGAACAGTTGGGCCGGGCCGCTCGTCATCTCCGTCACCGCGTTCGGCGAGGCCGACCGCCCGGTGCGGCGGAACGGGGCGAGGCCCGGCGACTGGCTGTTCGTCACCGGCCCGCTCGGCGACAGCATCGCCGGGCACCACCTCGACTTCACGCCGCGGGTCCGCGAGGCGCTGTTGCTGAACGACGCCGTCGAGTTGCACGCGATGATCGACATCAGCGACGGCCTGTCCGCGGACCTGCACCACGTCCTCGAAGAGAGCCACTGCGGGGCGGTGCTGGTCGCGGAGGCGATCCCGCGGCGGGACGGCGCGTCGCTGGCGAACGCGCTCGGCGACGGCGAGGACTTCGAGCTGGCGTTCGCGGTGTCCCCGACCGACGGCGAGAAGCTGGTGCGCGCATCGCCCGTGCCGGTGTGGAAGGTCGGCGAGTGCGTGGAGACGGGTTACTGGATCGAGGAACAAGAAACCCGCCGGCCGCTCGTGCCGACGGGGTGGGAACATCGACTCTGACTTCCGAAGTCCGGCTTCGACTTCGGAAGTCGAGCGGGACCAACACCCCAGGACGGAGGAGGGACGCCCCCCGCGGGGGATCGACTTCCGAAGTCGAAGCCGGACTTCGGAAGTCTAGGTTACTTTCCCGGCACGACGGCGATCGCCCCGGTCTCGCAGATGTAGACCGTGTGCCCGGTGTTCTGGTCCACGAACGCCTCGACGCCGAACTTCGCCCCCTTCTCGAAGTCCTTCTCGCCGGCCTTGCGGACCTTCACCAGGAACGAGTGGTCCCACCGCACGCCCTGCTTCGTCTGCACCTTCGCCGGCGGCGGGGCCGTCGCGATCGCCCCGGTCTCGCACACGTACAGGAGCGTCCCGCTGTTCGGGTCGCTGAACACCTCCACCGCGTAGGCTCGCGTCTTCGGGGTGAAGTCCCCCTCGTCCGCCTTGCGGGCCTGGAGCTTGATCCCGTGCAGCGCCTTCGGCCCCTTCACGGCGTCGCCGGGCGGGGCGCTCGGGGCCGCGGCCGTCGCGACGAACCCGGCCTCCGTCACGTAGATCAGCCCGTTCGTGTTCCCGTCCTTCGACACGTCCACGCCGAACTTCTTCGCCTTCGAGAAGTCGTCGTCGGCCAGCCCCCGGACCTTTAGCGTCAGCCCGTGGTGGAAGACCGGCTCGGCCTCCGTCTTCAGGTCCTTCGGCGTCGGCCCGAACGCGATCGTCTTCTGGTCGGTGACGTACAGCAGGTTCCCGCTGCCGCCGTCCTTGTAGACCTCGATGCTGTACTTCTTGGTGTCCTTGGTGAACGACGCCTCGTCGCTCTTGCGGACCCGCAGCTCGTGGGCGAACGCCCAGTCCGCCGTCTTCTTCTCGCCGAGCGCCGCGAACGGCACGGCCGCGAGGTTCCCGGTCTCCGCGACGGCCAGGAGCGCGTTCCCGGCGGTGTCGTGGAAGACCTCGATGCCGACCTTCGGCGTGTCCGCCTTGAAGTTCGACTCGCCGACCGGCCGGACCTTCACGTCGTGGCCGTAGGCGTGCTTCGGCTTCGAGGGCGACGTTTGGGCCGCGGCGGTAGCCGCGACGAGCGGGAGGAGCATGCCGAAGAGGAAGCGGTTCATGTCGTCGGGTCTCGTTGGGGTGTCTGGGGATAGAGACGAGTATGCGGGGTGGTGGTTAACCGTCGCCGTTACCGAAGTCGCGCAGTTTTCCCCAATCGTAGCTCACCGCGCGGCGGGCGGCCGCGCGGCGGCGAAAAATCTCGGAAATCGTTCACGCCCGCGGGAAAACTGCTTGACCCGCTTTCGGCCCGTGGGTATTCGCCCCCGTGCCTACACACACTCTTTCCGCACGCGCACGGAACACGCGGGCGGGAACCGGCCGGTCGGGGGACCGGACGGGCGGGGAGTCAGCCAGTTGTTCGGGTGTGCCGGGCAGTCGCACTCGGTCTTCCAATGGAGGGGAAGAGGACCATGGCATTCCAGACGAAAAAATGGGGTTGGAAGGGCATGGCCGCCCGCCTGCTGCTCGTGCCGGTCCTCGCGACCGCGCCCGCGGCCGTGACGCGGGCGCAAGACATGCCCCTCCCGAAGCTCGGCGGCAACTCCGCCAGCGCGACCAGTAACACGGAGAAGGCCCGGACGCTCGTGTCGCAGGCCCAGGCCGCGATGAAGAAGGGCGACCTGGCCACGGCCGAGAAGCTCGCCAAGCAGGCCCAGGACCTCCGCGTCAGCCTCGCGTACTCCGAGACGCGGCCGGAGATGATCCTCGCCGAGGTCGCGAAGGCGAAACTCGCCGCGACGAAGTCGCCGGCCGCCGCCACCGCCAAGGCGTCCACCGGCGACCCGAAGGAGCTGATGAAACTCGGCCGCCAGGCGCTGTCCGCCGGGAAGATCGACCAGGCCCAGGACTTCGCCTCCCAGGCCAACCAAGCCGCGACCGCGAAGAGCTACCGGTGGGGGCTGTTCGAGGACACGCCGGCGGCGCTGACCAAGGACGTGCAGGACGCCCGCAAGAAGGCCGACCGCACCCAGTCCGAGGAGCTATTCAAGAAGGCGAAGGCCCTCTACGCGCAGCCGGCGAAGACGGACGGCGAGCGGATGCAGAACCTCGACCAGGCCATGAACATGGCCTACCAGGCGAAGAACCTGCACGGCGACTACAGCTTCTGGGACTTCGGCGACAAGCCGGATTCGCTCATCTCGCAGGTCGAGGCGGCGAAGGCCCAGCTCCGCAAGAAGTCCGGCACGACGACGGCGAAAGCCGCGCCGACCGGCGAACCCGGCACGCTTGCGGGCGGCGTCCGGCAGGTCGCCAACCAGGTGAAGGCCAACATCAAGGAAACCGTCGCCGCCGCGGACCTGAAGGTCCCCGCGCCGACGATCGACACCGCGTCCCTGACCGACCCGGCGAAGGCCGAGGTCGCGAAGCTCGTCGCCGAGGGGCGGAAGTTGCTCGACGAGGGCATGGTCGTCGAGGCGCGGGCGAAGGCGGAAATGGCCCGCAAGAAGGCCGAGGCGATGAACGTCTCCGCCGCCGCGTTCGGCACGGGTGAAGACTCGCCGGCGAAGCTCGCCGCGTCGGTCCAATCGACCGGCAAGGAGATGATCGACACGCTGATGAAGGAAGCCGACACGCAAGTGAAGGCGAAGGCGAACGAGAAGGCCGAGGCCGCGCTGAAGGTCGCCCGCGACCTGTCGAACGGCCTGGGCCTGTACACGAAGCCGATCGACGAAAAGCTGGCCCGTGTCGCGTCGCCGAAGCCGGCGATGCCGGTGGCGCTGCCGTCGGCCACGACGCCGACGAAGCCGCTCGGCACGGCCGACATCGTGATGCCGGAGATGGGCGTCGCGAAGGCCGGGGCCGGTAGCACCCAACTGTTGGACCAAGCGGCGAAGGAACTCGCCCGCGGCGACCTGGACATGGCCCGCAAGATCGCCATCCAGGCGCACAACAGCGACCCGAAGGCGAAGGCCGACGCGCAGGCCCTGCTCCGGCAGATCGACGTGGAAGCCGCCGCCGCGAACAAGAAGATGGCGCAGCAGGCGTTCACGAACGCCGTCGCCACGTTCAAGAACAAGCAGTACGACACGGCCCTGGAGGTGTTCGGGAAGATCGACCCGGCCCTGCTCACCGACGAGCAGAAGGCCACGGCCGAGGCGTGCATGAAGGAGTGCCTCGCCAAGACCGACGTGAAGATGCCGGCGACGGTCGATCCGAAGGTGCAACTGGCCGCCGGCCAGGACGCCCCCGGCACGGCCCGCGTCGGGGCGCTCAAGGTCGAGGAGCCGACGGTCAGCCCGACGCCCGGCCTGAGCAAGATCAACGAGAAGGGGATCGAGAAGGCGAACACCGTCGCCGACGAGCAGAAGGCGATGGCCGAGGTCGCGTTCCAGAAGCTGCGGCAGGACGGCCTCGACGCGATGAAGTCCGCCGGCGACGCCTGGGGCCGCGGCGAGACCGACACGGCGATGAAGATTCTCGAGGAGTACGGCGCGAAGGTCCGCGGCTCGTCGCAATCGGCGGCCCGGCAGGCCAACTTGCTCCGCCCGATCGAGACGCGGCTCGACGGGTACATGAAGCTCAAGCACCACGCCGACTACGTCAAGAAGGAGGCGCAGGACAAGGACGCCTTCCGCAAGGACCGGCTCGCCGGCAACCTCGCCGAGCAGATGAAGCAGGAGGAGATCAAGAAGAAGGTCGCCGAAGTCAACGACCTGATGAAGGCCAAGAAGTTCGTCGAGGCCGAGAAGCTCGCGGCGCAACTGAAGCTGCTCGACCCGGACAACCCGACGACGACGTTCATCGCCGAGCAGACGAAGATCGCGCGGCGGACGAACGACTTCCAGAAAATCACGGACGAGAACGAGCGGTTCACCCTACACGGGCTGAACGACGCGACGGAACTCGGGCCGAACATGGGCGGCCGCGACCTCGTCATCGACCCGGTTCGGTCGCGGATCGCCGCCGGTCGCGGTGAGGACCCGTTCCAGCGGAAGATGTCCGAGACGGAGCGGAAGATCGAGGGGACGCTGTCCGGCAGCGTGTCGATGAAGTTCGACAACACGTCGCTGCGGGAGGCCATCGGCGCGCTCCGCACGCAGTCCGGGCTGAACATCGTCACCGACGACGTGGCCCTGGACGACGAGAAGATTTCCCTCGACTCCGTCACGGTGAACGAGGACCTGAAGAACATCTCCATGAAGGACGCGATGACGATCCTTCTGGAGAAGGCCCGGCTCGCCTACGTCGTCGAGAACAACGTCGTCAAGGTGACGACGGCGAAGCGGTCGAAGGGCCGGCTCGTCACGAAGGTCTTCCACGTCATGGACCTGGTGACGCCGATCCCGGAGTACGGGCTGTCGCCGCACCACACGCTGGCCGGGGCGCTGGCCAACCAGCGGAACCTGCCGGAGCTGCCGGGCAACCGCGGGGCCACGCCGTTCATCCCGCAGAGCGGGATGAAGGAAGGGACGCTCGTGAGCGGCGGCGGGCTGCCGGGCGGCGTGCCGAACGTCACCGGGACGCTCCAGAACACGAACGAGAACCGCGGCCAACTGGCCATGTCCCCGCAGCGGGGGGCGTACAGCCAGCAGCTGATGAAGCTCGTCACGGGCATGGTCCGGCCGTACTCGTGGAGCGAACTCGGCGGCAACGGCAACCTCAGCTACTACGACATCGGCGGCGCGCTCGTCGTCAACCAGACGGCGGACGTGATCGGCGAGGTGCAGCAGCTCCTCGACTCGTTGCGGCGGCTGCAAGACCTGTCCGTGTCGGTCGAAATCCGCGTGGTGAGCCTGTCGGAAGCGTTCTTCGAGCGGGTCGGCGTGGACTTCTCGATGAACATCAAGACGAACAACACGACGCTGGAGCGGGAGTTCGCGACCAGCCAGTTCCGGCCGCAGCCGTTCCTGAACGACATCAACAGCCGCGGGACGGTCGGGTACTCGCCGGCGACGAGCTTCACGTCGGACCTGGACATCCCGATCCGGCCGTCGAGCTTCGGCCTCAGCCTGCCGCCGTTCGGGGGCTACCAACCGGCCCTCGGCCCGACGACCAACGGCGGCCTGTCGCTCGGCCTCGCGTTCCTCAACGACATCCAGGTCTACATGTTCCTGGAAGCGGCGCAGGGGAACCGCCGGGTGAACATCATGCAGGCCCCGAAGATCACGCTGTTCAACGGGCAAACCTCGACCGTGTTCGTCGGCGACCTGGCGTTCTTCACCACGGGCTTGCAGGTGCTGAACGTGGGCGGGCAGTTCGTCTACCTGCCGCAGAACACGGCCGTCCCGATCGGCCAGGGGTTCAACCCGAACGGCACGGGCGGCAGCACGCAGGGCGGGGTGAGCGTGACGGTGCAGGCGGTGATCTCGTCCGACCGGCGGTTCGTGCGGCTCAACCTGACGCCGACGCTGACGGCCCTGGCGAGTGCGAACGTCCCGCTGTTCCCGATCACGACGTTCGTGACGCCGGTGTTCGAGGGCGGCTCGCAAGGTCAGCCGATCCCGTTCACGCAGTTCTACCAGCAGCCGTCGTTCACGGAAATTTCGGCCCAGACGACGGTGGCGGTCCCGGACGGCGGCACGGTGCTGCTCGGCGGGTTGAAGACGCTGGCCCAGGGCCGCAACGAGTTCGGCCCGCCGGTGCTGGCCCAAGTGCCGTACCTGAACCGGCTGTTCAAGAACATCGGGATCGGGACGGAAACCCGGCACGTCATGCTGATGGTGACGCCGCGGATCATCATCAACAGCGAGGAAGAGCTGCGGCAAACGTCCGAGGGCGGCATCACCAACCAGTGACGCCGCGAACGTGAAGCGCGAGGGCCGGCCCCGGTTGGGGTCGGCCCTTTTTCGTTCGGGCGACGCCCCGGCCGAGAGCTATAACGTCCCGCATGTCGCACTTCGTTTCGCATTTAGAAGGGGCCGTCGACGGCACGCGCCTCGACTTCGGCCGGCCCTACAACCTCCACGCCGGGCGGCCGATCGTCGTCCGGTACAACCTCGAAGCCGTCCGCAAGACGATCACCCCGGACGACCTCGCGAAGCGGCCGCCGACGCTGTGGCGGTACCGCGAGCTGCTTCCGCTGCCGCTCGACGTGGAACCCGTTACCCTCGGCGAGGGGATGACGCCGCTGCTGCCGTGCCCGCGGCTCGGGGCACAGCTCGGCCTGCCGAACCTGTTCGTGAAGGACGAGTCGCAACTGCCGACCGGCAGCTTCAAGAGCCGCGGCATGACGGCCGCGATCAGCATGGCGAAGTGGCTCGGGGTGACGCGGGTGGCGCTGCCGACGGCCGGGAACGCCGGCGGCGCGGCGGCCGCTTACGCCGCGCGGGCCGGGATCGAGTGCTACGTGTTCATGCCGCAGGACACGCCGGTCGTGAACCAGTTCGAGCCGCACCTGTACGGGGCGAAGGCGTTCCGCGTCAACGGCCTCATCAACGACTGCGGCAAGATCGTCAAGGACGGCACCGACGCGATGGGCTGGTTCGACCTGTCCACGCTGAAGGAGCCGTACCGCCTCGAAGGCAAGAAGACGATGGGCCTGGAGTTGGCCGAGCAAATGGGCTGGCAGCTGCCGGACGTGATCCTCTACCCAACCGGCGGCGGCACGGGGTTGATCGGCATGGGGAAGGCGTTCCACGAGCTACTCGAACTCGGCTGGCTGAAGTCGGCGAAGCTGCCGCGGCTGATCTCGTGCCAGGCCGAGGGGTGCGCCCCGATCGTGCGGGCGTTCGACAAGGGCGAGCGGTTCGCGGAGCTGTTCCCGAACGCGGCGACGGCGGCGAGCGGGCTGCGGGTCCCGGCCGCGGTCGGCGACTTCCTGATGCTCGACGCGATCCGCGCCAGCGGCGGCAAGGCGGTCGCCGGTTCGGAAGCGAGCATCGCCCCGTGGATGCGCCGCGCGAGCGCGGCCGAGGGGATTGCCGTCTGCCCGGAGACGGCCGTGTGCTTCGACGTGCTGGAGAAGTTGCTGGCGGCCGGCGACGTGACGCCGGGCGAGACGGTGGTGGTATTCAACACCGGGGCCGCGCCGAAGTACCTGGAGGCGCTGCCGGTCGAGCTTCCGATGGTTGAGAAGGAGAAGATCGCGTGGGATAGGCTGACATAGTAGTAGGCACACTCCGTGTGCCGTCTCCTTCCTCTCTCCACGACCTGCATGAACTCCCAGCGACTCGCAGCCGACGGCACACGGAGTGTGCCTACTACTATGTCCTCCGTCCTCATCGTCGGCGGCGGCCTCGCCGGCCTCGCGGCCGCCACCGCCCTCGCCCCGCGCCGGGTCCGCGTCACGATCCTCGAATCGCGGCCGCGGCTCGGCGGCCGGGCGTCGTCGTTCGCCGACCCCGCCACCGGGCAGCTCATCGACGCCTGCCAACACGTCAGCATGGGCTGCTGCACGAACTTCGCCCACTTCTGCCGGACCGTCGGCGTCGAACGCTTCCTCGAGCCGCAGCGGACGCTCTGGTTCCAGACGCCGGACCGCCGGGTGAGCCGGTTCCGGGCCGACCCGTGGCCCGCGCCGTTCCACCTCGGCCGGGCGCTGGCCGCGGCGCACTACCTGACCGCGGCCGAGAAGGTCCGCATCGGCTGGGGCCTGTTGCAACTGTGGCGGGCGTCACCGGACGCCGACCCGCCGGCCCTCGACTGGTTGCTCGCCCACCGGCAGACGGCCCGCACGATCGACCGCTTCTGGGGCGTGGTGCTGACGAGCGCGCTGAACGAGACCGTCGCCCGCGTCGGGCTGAAGTACGCGCGGAAGGTGTTCGTGGACGGGTTCATGGCCCACCGCGACGGGTTCACGGTGCACGTGCCGCGCGTCCCGTTGGGCCGGCTCTACGGCGACGAGTTGCGGGCCTGGCTGACATCGCACGGCGTCACCGTGCGCGAGAATTGCGGCGTAAAACGGTTAGCGTCGCGGCCGCCGGCCGCGACGCTAACCGCCGACCTCCGCGACGGCACGGCGCTGACCGCCGATGACGTTTTGCTCGCCGTCCCGTTCGACCGCGCCCTCGACCTGCTGCCAAACGACATCGCGGCACAACCGTTCTTTGCCCGTATCAAATCCCTCGCCCCGTCACCGATCACGAGCGTCCACCTCTGGTTCGACCGCGACATCACGCCGCTGCCGCACGTCGTGCTGGTCGATTGCCTCGGCCAGTGGGTGTTCAACCGCGGCGGCGGGTACGTCCAAGTCGTCGTCAGCGCGTCGCGAGATCTGAAGCAACTCGGCCGCGATAAGGTTCAAGACGAAGTCGTCGCGGAACTCGGCCGCCTCTTTCCGCATTCGGCGCAGCTGCTCCGTGCGAAGGTCGTCACGGAACACACGGCCACGTTTAGCGCCACGCCCGGCATCGACGCCGTGCGGCCGCCGCAGGCGACGCCGGTGCCACACCTGTTCCTCGCCGGCGATTGGACGCAAACCGGCTGGCCGGCGACAATGGAAGGGGCCGTCCGCAGCGGCTACCTCGCCGCCGAGGCGATCCTCGCCGCCCGCGGCCGCCCGGAACGGCTCGTCCAACCCGACCTCGCTTAAAGGACACCTCCCATGCGCCTGCTGTCCCTCCTCACGCTGCTCGCCGCCGTCGGTTCCGCTTCCGCCCAGTGGAAACTCGACGACAAGTTCAAGGTCGCTAAACCCGAAGACCTGAAGGACGCCGAAACCACGCCGCCGCCGAAGGGGGCGGTCGTCCTCTTCGACGGCAAGTCGCTCGACAACTGGACGCGGACGAACGGCAAGCCGGCCGAGTGGAAGCTCACCGACGGCGCGATGGAAGGGTTCAAGGGGCACGGCGACATCGTCACGAAGGAGAAGTTCGCCGGCACGTTTAACCTCCACGTCGAGTTCCGCGTCCCCTACGAGCCAGAACTGAAGGCGGGCCAGGGCCGCGGCAACAGCGGCGTGTACGTCCAGGGCCGGTACGAGGTGCAGGTCCTCGACAGCTACGGGCTGGACAGCAGGAACAACGACTGCGCCGCGATTTACGAGGTGGCCGCGCCGGCGAAGAACGTGTGCAAGGCCCCGACCGTCTGGCAGACCTACGACATCGAGTTCGTCGCGCCGACGTTTGAAAACGGGAAAAAGACCGAACCCGTGCGGATGACGGTGTATCACAATGGGGTGAAGGTCCACGACGGCGTAAAGGTGACGACCGACAACACGCGGGCCGGCCTCGGCGGCGACCCGAGCACCCCCGGCCCGATCCTGCTGCAAGACCACGGCCACCCGGTCCAGTACCGCAACGTCTGGCTGCTGAAGAAGTGAAGCCGTTCGACGCGATCCTGAAGCAGATGCTGGACGACTACGGCCCCGACTGGGGCGCGTGGCTCGCGCCCCGGTCCGGCCTGCCGGCGGCGGGCCTGGAGGCCATCGACGCCGACCTGTCCACGGTCCAGGCGACGCCGGACAAGGTGTTCCGGCTGTCCGGCGGCGGCCTCCTGCACCTGGAGGTGCAGTCGAGTTGGGACGGCGAACTGCCGGACCGGCTGTTGTTCTACAACGTGCTGTTGCACCACCGGCACGGCGGCCCGGTGCATTCGACGGTCATTCTGCTCCGCCCGGAGGCGAACGCGAGCAACCTCACGGGCGTCGTGTCCCGGACCCGGCCGGACGGCCGCGAGTTCCACCGGTTCGAGTACGACGTCGTCCGCGTCTGGGAACTGTCGGCCGACGCGCTGTTGGCCGGGCGGCTCGGCGTCGCGCCGCTGGGGTTGCTCACGAACGACGCGGCCGGGCGGATGCCGGAACTCGTCAAGCGGCTGGCCGACCGGATCGACCGCGAGGAACCGGACCCGGAGTTACGAACCCGCCTTTTGATCGAGAGTTTCATTCTCACCGGCCTGCGGTACGATAGGGAACAGATGCGACCGCTGTTCATGGGGCTTCAGAACATGAAAGAGTCATCGACGTATCAAGGGATTCTCGAGGAGGGCCGCGAGGAGGGCCGCGAGGAGGGCCGCGAGGAGGGAATCGCGACGGGGCAACTCGTCGCCCTTCGCACGGCGCTCATCGCGATCCTCGAACGCAAGTTCGCCAGCATCCCGGCGGACATCGAGCCGCGGGTCAACGCCTGCGGCGACGCCGCGACGTTGCAAGCGGCGACGGTCCTCGCCGCGACCGTCCAGACGCTCGCCGAGTTCGAGCGCGACCTGCAACTCTGACCACCCCGCCCCCGCGCCGCTCAGGACTCCCCCGGAATGGGCCACGACCAGCCGAAGGACTCGCCCGCACGGCCGACCGCTTACCCGCCCGGCGGGTCGAAGGAAATCCTCGCCCTGGCCGGGCCGCTGATCCTCGCGAACAGCTTCACCACCATCCAGTTCACCGTGGACCGGCTGTTCCTCAGCTGGTACAACCCGGACGCCATGGGCGCGTCCATGCCGGCCGCCATGGTGTTCTGGTTCGTGTTCGCGTTCGTCCAGGGCACGGCCGGGTACGTGTCCACGTTCGTCGCCCAGTACACCGGCGCGGGGCGGCCCCGCCGCGTCGGCCCGGCCGTGTGGCACGGCATCCACTTCAGCCTCGTCGCCGGGGCGCTGTTCTGGCTGCTCTGGCCGGCCGCCCCCGCCGTGTTCGCGCTCGCCGGCCACGAGCCGGACATGCAGGCGCTGGAGGCGACGTACTTCCGCACGCTCTGCGCCGCCGCCATGCCGATGGCGATCGTCGCGGCCGTGTCCAGCTTCTTCTCCGGCCGCGGCGACAGTTGGACCGTCCTCGGCATCAACGCCATCGGCACGGTCGTGAACATCGGCCTCGACTACCTGCTCATCTTCGGCCACTACGGGTTCCCCGAAATGGGCATCGCCGGCGCGGGGTGGGCGACGGCCGCCGGGGCGTGGGCGTCCGCCCTGCTCGCCCTCGGCCTGTTCTTCCGCCGCCGGTTCCGGGAGGAATTCGACGCGCTCAACTGGCGGCCGGAGCGGGAGCTGTCCGTGCGGCTGCTGAAGTTCGGCGGCCCGGCCGGGATGCAGTGGGCGCTGGACGCCATCTCGTTCACGCTGTTCACGCTGTTCGTCGGGCAGCTCGGCAAGGCGGAGCAGAACGCGACGAGCCTGACGTTCACGCTCAACCTGTTCGGGTTCCTGCCGATGATGGGCATGGGGCAGGCCATCGCCATCCTCGTCGGCCAGCGGCTCGGCGAGAACCGGCCGGACCTCGCCGAGCGCTCGACGATCCTCGGCATGCGGTGGACGCTGGCGTACTCGTTCCTGGTGGCCGCGTGCTACCTGTTCCTCCCGCACCTGCTCGTACTACCGTTCGCCCCGGACCCCGGCAGCGAGCAGGCGAAGGACTGGCCGGCGGTCGTCGCGATCGTGCCGACGTTGCTGTTGTGCGTGTCCGTGTACTCGATCGCGGACACGCTGAACCTGACGTACTCGTTCGCCCTCCGCGGGGCCGGGGACACGCGGTTCGTGTCGATCCTTACGTTCGCGCTGGCGTGGCCGTGCATGATCGTGCCGACGTACCTGGTCGTGCGGTACGGCGGCAGCGTCTACCTGGCGTGGGGGTTCGCGAGCTTCTACATCGCGGTCATGGCCGCCTGCTTCTGGTGGCGGTTCAACACCGGCAAGTGGAAGGCGATGCGGGTCATCGAGCCGGGCGGGACGCACTGACCGCGCGGCGCGGCCGGTACGACCCGCACACCTTCTCAAACCGACCCGCCCCTCCCGTCGCGCGAACCGTTCCCCGCCGTCGTTCGCCGCGCCACCGGTCGATGAACACGGCATGTCTACGCCGCACGCCCGCCTCAACCGGCTCGAACGGTTCCTCCTCGGCCTGCTCGTCGTCGCGGCCGTCGCGTTCGGCGCGGTCGTCGAAATTCGGTCCGCGTTCCAGAAGATGCGGCGGACGGACTTCGGCGTGTACGCCCGCGCCGCGTGGGCCGTCCGCGCCGGCGGCGAGTTGTACGACATCGCCGACGACCGCGGCTGGCACTACTGCTACCCGCCGCCGTTCGCCGTGCTCATGACGCCGCTCGCCGACCCGCCGGTCGGCGAATCGCGCACGGGTTACCTGCCGTTCGCTGTGTCGGTCGGCGTGTGGTATCTCTTCTCGCTGGCGTGCGTCTGGTTCGCGCTGAACCAATACGCGAACGCCGTCCTGCCGGCCGAGCCGCGGGGCACGCGGCGGTGGTGGTACGCGCGGACCGGGCCGTTCCTCGTCGCGGTCGGCGGCGTCGGGTTCACCCTCGCCCGCGGGCAGGTCAACCTGCTCGTCGTCGCGATGCTGGCGGCCATGTTCGCGAGTCACCTCCGCGGCCGCCGGTTCACCGCCGGGCTGTGGCTCGGGGCCGCCATTTGCTTGAAGGTCATCCCCGCGTTCCTCGGCCTGTACTTGCTGTTGAAGCGGGACACGCGCGGCGTCGCCGGGACGATCGCGGCGCTCGTCGTCGGCTTGCTGCTCATCCCCGCGTCCGTCTGGGGCGTGGACAAGGCCGTCGCGATGAACCGGCTGATGGTGACGAACGTGCTGCAACCCGGCACGACCGGCGAGGGCGGGGCGACGTTGGCCGAGGAGCTGACGAACGCGACGGCCACGTCGAGCCAGTCGTTCCAGTCCGCGATCCACTACCTGCTGCACCCGGACCCGGCGTCGCGGCCGACGCTCGCGTCGAAGGAGACGCGGCTGGCGCACTGGGCCGTCGGCGGGGCGCTGACGCTCGCGCTCGTCCTCGCGGCGCGGGGCCGGGCGGCGACGCCGGCGAACGAGTTGCTGCTGTTCGGCGCGCTCGGCCTACTAATGCTGCACCTGACGCCGGTAAGCCACATGCACTACTATGCGTTCGGGCTGCCGTTCGCCTGCGGCGTCTGGTTGAAGGGCGTCGCGGAGAACCCCGGCCGGTTCCTGCCACCGCCGTTGACACTCGCTCTGCTCGTGCTGTGGGGCGTGGCGACGGCGACGCCGCTGTTCCCCGGCCCGGTGTTCGACGCCCTCCGCGGCGGCGGCCTGGGCCAGGCCGCGAGCATCGTGTTGCTCGCCTACGCGGTCCTGCAGTTGCGGAAGAAGCCAGAGATGGGGGTGATTGAGGAAGTGCGACCGCTCCGGCGGGCGGCGTGAGCAGGTGTCGAGCTGCCACTCTAGCAGGCTAGATGTCCAAGATTCCAAGATTACACGCACACTGCCCCACTCCTGTTTCACGGCGGGCGCGAATTTCTTGTAGGGCGGGTCAAGGCTTTGCGCCGACCCGCCGGGGGACCGCAACCACTCGGAGGACCGCCGATCCGGTTGGAAGCGCGTCGGCGGGTCGGCGCAAAGCCTTGACCCGCCCTACAAACCGCCGTCACCCGCCGAGCCATTCGTCGTTCGACCAGTACTCCAGCACCGTCGGCGCGACGCCGGCGAGGTCGCCGCGAATGAGCGAAATCGCGAGCAGGTTCGCCCGCTGGATGACCGGGTCGAGCCGCCGCTGGCCGACCGCTTCCAGGAACTTCTCGCACTCCTTCTGTTGCTGCGGCGTCGTGACGCTCACCTCGAACCGCAGGTCGGCCCGCGCGTACCGGACGGCCGACCGGATGGCGTCCCAGTACCCGCACGCGGCGGCCAGCCACGGCGGCGGGTCCGGGTACTTCTTCGCCGTCGCCAAAAGCTCCGCGATCCAGTCCCGCATGACCTCGGCCCGGCACCAGAACCCGGCCGCGTGGAACTCGACGAAGCTGGTCATGCAAGATTCCCGGCACGAGGGGTCGGGGAACGGGCAGGGCAATTTTAGTAACCGCGTAAGGGGTACGGCCCGCCGCCGAACCCGGATTCCTCCTGTAACGGCCGTGTAACCGAATTCGTCTCCCGGCACGCGCCGCGTGCCTCTTAAACGTCTACACCGATAGGAGGAAGTCCCGCGCCCACGTCCTTCGGCCGGTCGCCTCTCTCACCTCTGGGGTTTTCGGATGAACCGCTTGTCTCGTTCGCGTGCCTGGCTCGGATCGGCGCTCCTGACCGGGTGCGTCGTCGTCGTCGCGCTCGTCGCCGCCGACCCGCCCGCCCCGAAGTCCCGCCCGGAGATGTGGAAGAAGGTGGACGAGGCCATCAACAAGGGGCTGCCGCAAACGGCCGTCAAGGAGCTGGACCCGATCATCGAGAGCGCGCTCAAGGACAAGGCGTACCCCGAAGCCATCAAGGCGATCAGCAAGAAGATCGCGTTCGAGGGGAACGTCCAGGGGAACAAGCCGGAGGAGAAGATCACGCGGATGCAGGCCGAGATCGCGAAGGCCCCGAAGGAAATGGTCCCGGTCATGGACGCGGTCCTGGCGAACTGGTACTGGCACTACTTCCAACAGAACCGGTGGCGGTTCCAGCAGCGGACGCGGACGGCCGCCCCGCCCGGCGCGGACTTCACCACCTGGGACCTGCCCCGGCTGTTCGCCGAGATCGACAAGCAGTTCACGAAGGCCCTCGCCGCCGAGAAGGAACTGAAGGCCATCCCGATCGCCACGTATGACGCGCTTCTGGAAAAGGGGACCGTGCCGGACACGTACCGGCCGACGCTGTTCGACTTCATCGCGTTCGAGGCGCTGGCCTTCTACGCGGCCGGCGAGCAGGCCGGGGCGAAGGCCGAGGACAGCTTCGAGTTCGACGCCACGTCCCCGGCCCTTGCCTCAGTTGAAGAATTCCTCGCGTGGAAGCAGGCCACGACCGACGAGGACTCGCCGAAGCTCAAGGCGATCAAGCTCTACCAGAACCTCCTCACGTTCCACAAGGACGACGCGAACAAGGATGCGTTCCTGGACGCCGACCTGTTCCGATTGCAGTTCGCGCACGCTCACGCCTTCGGGGAAGAAAAGGCCGCGCGGTACAAGGCGGCGCTGAAGGCGTTCGCCGAGACGTGGGCGGACCACGAGCTGTCCGCCACGGCCCGCCACCGGTGGGCCGAGGTGCTGCACGCCGAGCACGAGTCGGTCGAGGCCCGGCAGATCGCGATGCAAGGCAAGAACGCCTTCCCGAACAGCAACGGCGGGAAGCTATGTCACAACCTGATCCTGCAAATCGAGGCGAAGCACATCCAGGTGCTGACCGAGCGGGTGTGGGCCGACCCGCTGCCGGTGCTGCGGGTGCAGTACCGGAATATCACCAAGGTTTACTTCCGCGCCGTGAAGGCCGACTGGGTGGCCCGCCTCACGACGAAGAACCGGTGGCGGCCGGAGCAGCTCGACAACGCCGACTACGAGGGCCTGACGAAGCAGAAGCCGGAGTTGGAGTGGAGCGCCGACCTCGAAGCGACGGACGACTACCAGGAACGCTCCCACGACGTGCCCGCGCCGAAGGGGCTGAAGCCGGGGTTCTACTTCATCCTCGCGAGCTGGAAGGCCGACTTCTCCGACGGCGGGAACAGCATCTCCGCGGCGGACGTGTGGGTCACTGACCTGGCGCTCGTCATCCGTCAGCAGAACAACGTCGGCAAACTCGACGGGTTCGTGCTGACGGCGAAGGGCGGCGACCCCGTCCCGAACGCGAAGGTCCGCGTCTGGACCCGCAACAACCAGAACAACACCATCACCGAGAGCACGGCCGTCACGACCGACGCGAACGGCCTGTTCTCCGTCGCCGGGCCGAACCAGCGCGGCATCTTCGTCCTCGCCACGCACGACGGCCAGCAGCTCGCCAGCCAGAACGAGCACTACCTGTACAGCTACCCGAACCCGTACAAGCCGCGGTCGCACGTCGTCCTGTTCACCGACCGGTCGCTCTACCGGCCGGGCCAGACGGTCCACTTCAAGGGGATCACGCTGCTGGCGGACACGGAAAAGGACAACTACAAGGTGCTGCCCGGCCGGAAGCTGACGGTCGTGTTCACCGACCCGAACGGCAAGGAGGTCGCGAAGGCCCAGGTCACGTCGAACGACTTCGGGTCGTTCAGCGGCACGTTCACCGCCCCGCGGGACCGGCTCACCGGGCGGATGACGATCAGCGTCCCCGGCGAGGTCGGCGGCGTCGTTCACGTCAACGTCGAGGAGTACAAGCGGCCGAAGTTTCAGGTGACGGTCGATCCGCCGAAGGACGCGCCGAAGCTCGGCGGCGAGGTGAAGGTGACGGGCAAGGCGACCGGGTACACCGGGGCGGCCGTCAACGGCGCGAAGGTCCGGTGGCGGGTGGCCCGCGAGGTCCGGTGGCCGGTCTGGTTCTACGACTGCTGCTGGTGGCGCATCCCGCCGAACCGCGGCGAGGCACAAGAGATCGCGCACGGCACGGCCATCACCGAGGCGGACGGCTCGTTCACGGTCAGCTTCACGGCGAAGCCGGACATGACCGTGCCGGAGAAGGACGAGCCGACGTTCCACTTCACCGTTTACGCGGACGTGACCGACACGACCGGCGAGACGCGGAGCGCGAGCAAGGGCGTGGCCGTCGGGTACACCGCGCTCCAGGCAACGATTTCCGCTGACGAGTGGCTGACGGTCGAGAAGGACGTGATTCTGAAACTCAGCACGACGACCCTCGACGGCGAGGGGCAGGCCGCGAAGGGCGTGGTGAAGGTCCACAAGCTGAAGGCCCCGGACGAGGTGAAGCGGCCGGACATCCTCGGCCAGCCGACCCAACCGCCGCGGCGCGGGGGCCGCGGCCGGGTCGTGCCGCCGGTCCCGCTGCCGCGGCCCGATTCCGGCGACATCCGCACGTGGCCGCTCGGCGAGTTGGTCAAGTCCGCCGACTTCGCCACGGAGAAGGACGGCAAGAAGGAGCTGCCGTTTAAGCTCGAGGTCGGCGTTTACCGCGCCCTCGTCGAGACGCAGGACCGGTTCGGCAAGCCGGTCACGGCGCAGCTCAACGTCCGCGTGCTGAAGCCGGACGACACGAAGCTGGCCATCAAGGTCCCGCACGTCCTCGCGGCCCCGAAGTGGTCGCTGGAACCCGGCGCGGAGTTCACCGCCGTCTGGGGGACCGGGTACGACCGTGGCCGGGCGTTCGTCGAGGTCGAGCACCGCGGCAAGAAGCTCCAGAGCTTCTGGACCGACCCGGAGAAGACGCAAATCACGATCGCGCAGAAGATCGACGAGGGGATGCGCGGCGGGTTCACCGTCCGCACCACGTTCGTCCGCGAGAACCGCGGCTACCTGGAGAGCCGGCACGTGGACGTGCCGTGGAGCAACAAGGATTTGACCGTCAAGTGGGAGCGGTTCGTCTCGAAGCTGGAGCCGGCGAAGAAGGAGACGTGGACGGCCGTGGTCGCCGGGCCGAAGGCGGCGAACGCCGTCGCGGAGATGGTCGCGGCGCTGTACGACGCCTCGCTGGACGCGTACCTGCCGCACCACTGGCTGAGCAAGTTCAACGTGTTCCGGTACGACCAGTCGAGCCTCTACAGCTACTTCGACAACACGGCAAAGTACCTCTACCAGGTCCGCGGCGACTGGCACCCCCGCTACCTGCCGGTGGACGTGCGGTACCGCAAGCTGCCGGACGACATCACGACGAACCTGTGGGGGTACATGTTCTTCGGCCGCGACGGCGCGATGCGGGGCATGGGCGGCGGCATCGGCGGCCCGCCCGGCGCGCCGGCCCCGATGGCGAAGGCGACCGCGGCGGCCGAGCCGGAGACGCGGAAGGAGATGTTCAACCAGTTGGCCGACCGCGCGCCCGGCGGGGCCGACAAGCCCGCCGCGGCCGTCGACCCCGGCCCGGACCTGAGCAAGGTGGCCGCCCGGAAGAACCTGAACGAGACGGCGTTCTTCTTCCCGCACCTGACGGCCGCCGCGGACGGCAGCGTGAAGCTCGAATTCACGATGCCGGAGGCGCTGACGAAGTGGAAGTTCCTCGGCTTCGCCCACGACCGGGAGTTGAAGAGCGGCTTCCTGCAAGACGAGGTCGTAACGGCGAAGGAGCTGATGGTCCAGCCGAACCCGCCGCGGTTCCTCCGCGAGGGCGACGTGCTGGAGTTCGCCGTGAAGGTCAGCAACCAGTCCGCGACGAAGCAATCCGGGCGGGTCCGGCTGTCGCTGTTCGACGCGCGGACCAACGCCCCGATTGACGCCGCGTTCGGCAACGCGGCCGGCGACCAGCCGTTCGAGATCGCGGCCGCGGAGTCGAGGAGCTTCTACTGGAAGCTGACCGTGCCGGACGGCGCGTACCCGATCGTCTACAAGGCCGTCGGCGCGACCGACCGGCTGTCCGACGGCGAGGAGGGGATGCTGCCCGTGCTGTCGAAGCGCATCCTCGTCACGGAGTCAATCCCGCTGCCGATCCGCGGCAACCAGACGAAGACGTTCGAGTTCAAGAAGCTGCAGGACGCGGCGAAGTCGAACACGCTCAAGCACCAGTCGCTGACCGTGCAGATGACGAGCCAGCCGGCGTGGTACGCGGTGCTCGCGCTGCCGTACCTGATGGAGTACCCGCACGAGTGCAGCGAGCAGACGTTCAACCGCCTCTACGCGAACGCCCTGGCCAAGCATGTCGCGGCCGGCGACCCGAAGATCCGCCGTACCTTCGACACGTGGAAGAACCTCCAGCCGGAGGCGCTGAAGTCGCCGTTGGAGAAGAACCAGGACGTGAAGGCGGCGGTCCTCGAAGAGACGCCGTGGCTCCGCGACGCGGTGAAGGAGGCGGAGGCCCGCCGCAACGTCGGCGTCCTGTTCGACGAGACGCGGCTCAACGACGAGACGGCCCGCGCCATGAAGAAGCTGGCCGAGATGCAGCGGGACAACGGCATGTGGCCGTGGTTCCCCGGCGGGCCGGACAACGAGTACCTCAGCCTGTACATCGTGACCGGGTTCGGCCGGATGCGGCACCTCGGCGTGAAGGTGGACATGGCCCCGGCGATGAAGGCGCTGACCCGCCTCGATGCGTGGATGCACGAGAGGTACCAGTGGATTCTCAAGCACGCGAAGGACCCGGAGGCGAACCACCTCAGCACGACCATCGCGCTGTACCTGTACGGCCGCAGCTTCTTCCTCCAGGACAAGGCCGTCGCGAAGGAGCACCAGACCGCGATTGAGTACTGGCAGCGGCAGGCCCGCAACCACTGGCTGAAGCTGGCGAACCGCCAGTCGCAGGCGCACCTCGCCCTCGGGCTGAAGCGGTTCGGCGACCGGGCGACGCCCGCCGGCATCCTCGCGAGCATCAAGGAACGCTCGGTTTCAAACGAGGAACTAGGCATGTTCTGGCGGGACACGGAGCTGTCGTGGTGGTGGTATCACGCCCCGATCGAGACGCAGGCGGTGATGATCGAGGCGTTCGACGAGGTGGCGAACGACGCGAAGGCCGTCGAGGACTGCAAGGTCTGGCTGCTCAAGCAGAAGCAGACGCAGAACTGGAAGACGACGAAGGCGACGGCCGACGCCGTGTACGCGCTGCTCTTGCGCGGCGACAACCTCCTGAAGTCCGACGCGCTCGTCGAGGTGACGCTCGGCGACGAGGCGATCAAACCGGAGAACGTCGAGGCCGGGACCGGGTTCTACGAGCAGAAGTTCCTGCGGGCGGAAGTGAAGCCGGACTTCGGCAAGATCACGGTGAAGAAGACGGACGCCGGCGTGAGCTGGGGCAGCGTCCACTGGCAGTACCTGGAGGACGTGAGCAAGGTGACGGTCCACGACGGGACGCCGCTAAAGCTGGAGAAGAAGCTGTTCAAGCGGACGTTCACGAAGAAGGGGCCGGTGCTGGAAGCCGTGGCCGGCCCGGTGGGGGTCGGCGACGAGGTCGTGTGTCGCGTCATCCTGCGGACGGACCGGGACATGGAGTACGTCCACCTGAAGGACCACCGCGGCAGCGGGACGGAGCCGGTGAGCGTGCTGAGCCAGTACAAGCTCCAGGACGGGCTGTACTACTACGAGAGCACGAAGGACACGGCGTCGCACTTCTTCATCGACTACCTGCCGAAGGGGGTGTACGTGTTCGAGTACGCCGTCCGGGTGCAGCACAAGGGGCAGTACCCGACGGGGTTGGCGAACGTGCAGTGCATGTACGCCCCGGAGTTCAACGCGCACTCGGAGAGCGTGATGCTGGAGGTGAAGTAGCCGAAGACCCACCCGTCGAAGCGACGGGTGGGCTTTGAGGTTTTTGTAACTGCACCCAACCACACCGAGCGAAAGCCCACCCGTCGCTTCGACGGATGGGGTCCGACGACCCGCGGCATCGGGCCTTCCGATCCGCGGGCCGCGTGGTTATCCTGGGGCATCCCGTCGTGAGGAATGCCCCATGCCCGCCCCGCCGTTCGCCGCGTTCCGCTACCGCAAGGCCGAGTACGAGTGGGTCGGTCCCGTCCCGCTGCCGCAATTCGCGCGAATGAAGCCCCGCGGCGGCAAGCCGGCCGCCGGGTTCGCCGTCGCCGTCCCGGCCCGCGCGGGGAGCGAGCCGTCCGCGGCGCAGGCGAAGGCGCTGGCGCACCTGCTGGAGAACGAGGCGGGCGTCTTCAAGAAGGTCGCCGCCGAGGCGTGGGACAGCTTCCGCTACGCCTACGGCCAGTCGCACTGGCGGCGGATGGCCGGCCTCCGCCCGGCGGCGTCGGCCGAGGAGTTGATCGACGGCCGCCGCGTCTCCGTCATCGGCCTCACGATCACCCGCGAACACAAGAAGGGGTTCGCGTACCTCCAGTTCCAGCTCGAAGCCGACTGGGAGGACGACCACGGGCTGTACGTCGTCTACGCCCCGGCCGGCAAGAAGGCCGACTGGTGTTCCGCCGACGTGCTGTACGACCTCACCGAAAGCGACGAGGACGTGGGCGAGTTGGAGGAGGAATCGCCGTGGCAGCAACTCGTGGACGCGATCTACGCCGGCAAAAAGAAGACGATCGACCGGCTGGTCGCGGAGGGCGTGGACATCAACGCCGTGCCGAAGGGGGAGACGCCGCCGCTCATCGACGCGGTCGAGTCGATGGAATTGAAGCACGTGAAGCTGTTCCTGACGTACGGGGCGGACCCGAACCACTACCACCCGCCGGAGCGCTCGACGCCGTACAAGCTGGCGCTGAAGCGGCTGAAGGAGACGGGCCTCGGCCCGGACGACGGCGGGTGGCAGCCGTCCTACGTGCGGGCGGCGATGGCGGCGGCCCGGCAGGCGGCGGCCGGTGCGTTCGCGAAACTGGAGCGCGATTGGACCGAGGCGATCCGCCTCATGGAGGAAGCCGGCGGGACGAAAGACGCGAAGAAACGAAAGAAGAAGTGACCCGACTTCCGAAATCCGGCTTCGACTTCGGAAGTCGAGGGATGTGAGGGGCGGTTGCCGTTGCCGCGGACGCCCCTGCGCGGGATCGACTTCCGAAGTCGAAGCCGGACTTCGGAAGTCGGCCTCATTCCGTCCCCACGGCCGCGAGCTTCGCGACCACCATCGCGTGGACGCCCGGCCCGCTCGCCACCAGGCCGCGGCGCTGCGCGAACTGCTCGCCGCCGTAGGTCAGCGGCTCGCCGCGGAGGCCCGTCACTATGCCGCCGGCCTCCGTCACCAGGATGTGCCCGGCGCAGATGTCCCAGTCGCGGAAGTTCGGGTACGTGTTCACGTACACGTCCGCCAGCCCGCGGGCCACGACCGCCAGCTTCACGCCCGCGGAGTACATCTCCAGCGTGTCCGCCGGCGCGAGCGCCCGCTGCACGGCCGTCGGCGACCGCCGCGGCCGGCTCTGCACCAGCACGCACGCCGCCGCGTCCGTCGTCGGCCGCACGGCACACCGCGACGGTGTCCCGTGTTCGCCCGCCTTCGTCCAGCAGCCGCCGCCCTTCGCCGCGTAGGTGTACGTCATCGTCGTCGGTTCGAGGACGACGCCGAGGACGACCTCGCGGTTGACGGTCAGCCCGATCATCACGGAGAACTCGCCGTTCTTCATGGCGAACCCCCGCGTGCCGTCGATCGGATCGACCACCCACATCCGGGCCGGGGCGTCCGCGGCCGCCGTCTTCGGCGTGTCCGTCTCCTCCTCGGCACACAGCCCGTCGGCCGGGAAGGCCGCGTGCAGGTGCTTCAAGATCAGGTCTTGCGACCCCTTATCGACGTGCGTGCTGATCTCCGGCGGGGCGTTCGGGATCGGCACGAACGACGCGTACTCCGCCCGGATGAACTGCCCGGCGATCTCGGCCGCCGCGAGCGCGACGGCCAGTTCGTGTTCGAGATTCATCCGGGTAATGTACGAAGTAGCGCCGCCACTCGGCGGGGGTCGGCTTTGTTCCCACCCCCCTTGGGGGGGAGGGTTAGGGGGGGGGGGAGTCCGCCCACCCG
>JAESGS010000458.1_pt1 | contig 31148 bp, 34 predicted proteins | sample 9269761 | NCBI WGS metagenome assembly JAESGS01 (sample SAMN15741799, study PRJNA653493) | algae metagenome | isolation source: Cyanosarcina radialis HA8281-LM2 and co-occurring heterotrophs from damp... | place: USA: Makauwahi cave, Hawaii | collected 2011-01-06 | reverse complement strand
TCCTGTTTTAAGGCTTTTTGTAATTTTTCTATTTGGGGTGGATGCAGATGATTTTTAGCTGGCATTTCAGTGATTATTTGAATAAATTAACCTTTAATTATACCCTATTTAAATGCTGAACAGCTTAAAGCATAATAATCCTCCAAAAAATCGAGATATTTAGCGATCGCAAGCTTCTCGACGGTGAGACACTTTGAGAATTTTGATAGCAAGATTCGTGTCATCAATGCTGTAGATTATCCGATAATCGCCTACTCGAACTCTCCAGCTATCAGTCTTTCCCTTTAATTTAATACAGCCAGGTGGGCGAGGATCTTTGATTAAATCCTAAATTCTTAGCTCAATTCGGCTACTAACTTCTATCGGCAGGGAAGCAAGTTGTTTTTGAGCAACTCGTGCGACCACAACCAAATAATCAGACACTAAGCTTCCTCTTCAGTGCTAGTCCGCGTTTAACCTCTTCCCAAGGAACAAATGGTTCGTCCTCTAGCGATTCAGTAGTTAAGATATCGTAAAGATCTTCCCAGAGTTCACCGTATTTTTCAAAGTCAAGAAGAACGGCTATCTTTTCTCCTCGTTCGTCAATTAAAAACTGAAATTCCGTTGGTTCAAAACCTGCTTCTAAAACCTCCGTCCAAAATGCACTATGTTCTTTCAGATCGACTAATGCAGCCGTTTTCTGTCCTAGATCGTCCGTTAAAAATTTAACTCCCCGCATAGTTTGCTATCTCCTTTAATATCTCAACTATACGCGATCGCTTAAAATGGTTTACTCACCTACGATCGCAATTGCCTCTGATGTCCGAGCCATCTTGGTTATCTCTATTACAGCAAAACCGCGCGATCGCGGTCATCCGCAGTGACAAAATCGAAATTGCTAGGCAAATGGCTTTGGCTGTTGCTGCTGGAGGAATGCGGCTAATCGAAATTACTTGGAATAGCGATCGGGCTGCCGAATTAATTACTCAATTACGATCGGAATTACCCGATTGTAAGATCGGTACGGGGACGATATTAAACTTAGAGCAATTAGAAGAGGCGATCGCCGCTGGCGCTCAATTTATCTTTACTCCCCATACCGATCTATCCCTCATCGCCGCTGCATTAAAGGCTAATATTCCGATCGTTCCAGGGGCATTATCTCCGACAGAAATTGTCACCGCTTGGCAAGCAGGAGCCAGTTGCGTCAAAGTGTTTCCGATTCAATCTGTAGGTGACGCTAACTATATTAAAAATTTGCAAGGGCCTTTAGGTAATATCCCCCTCATTCCTACTGGGGGCGTGACGGTAGAAAATGCCAGAGAATTTATTCAGGCAGGGGCGATCGCAGTAGGATTGGCTGGCGATCTCTTTCCGGCGCAACTGCTGGCTAGGGGGGATTGGGAAGCGATCGCTCAAAGAGCCAAAAAACTGATGAAAACAGCGTTTAATAAATTATCTGATGGCTAAATTCATCAAAGACTTTTGGAGTAGTTTGTTCGATCCGAAGTTTGTGCCGACTGCATTGAGAGTAGCCTTAATTGTCGGTACAATTCTTTTGCTAATTAATCACGGCCATGCCTTATTAACGGGGCAAATGACCAGAGAACGCTGGATCTCAGCCTTACTGACTTACCTGAGAAGCGATCGATAACGGCTTGCAGGCGGCGACTAAACTTCATAAGTAAAAAGAGTTAAAAGTTGGTGGCAGTGCCTTGGATGGGATCGAATTCAAACCTGCGATCGTAGTCGGTTTCACCATACAAATTAAAGCTAATCGTCGGCTCGTTGCCGATCGCTTCGACCTGATGAATCGCCTCTGGCATCAAGCACATGATATCGCCAGGTTCGAGCAGGCGATCGCCTACGGGTTCGATGCGATCGGGAAATTTGGCAGTGGGAGAACGCTGCCAGAAAGTGTTTTTTTCTTGTCCGCTTAACAATGCAACTAATCCCCAACAAGCATGATTGTGAATCGGTGAAGTCACGCCAGGGTTCCAAGCAACTAACTGTACTGTCAAGGGAAAAAACGGTTCGTCGTATAACATCAACACCTCCCAACCCGTTTCTGGATCGGGATCGAGAGGAGTAATTTGCAGCCAGTCGGAACTAGTTAGCAGGCGGCGAACTAGGGGACAAATTGCTTTAAGTCGCAAGCGATCGTCCTGAATCCGTTCTAGCACGTCTTCGAGATCGGTCAAGAAGCGATAAAGCCGATAGGGATGGGATAATTCTTCCACTTGACTGACAACTTCACCAGTCTGACAAAGCCCTTCATTTGTTGCGAACCAATCTTTTCCTTTCACGGGAAATACCCCTCGGCAGGTAATAATTCAGCGTTAATATCCACCCTACAAATAGTGTCTGCGATCGAGATGATGGCTTCTTAATGCTTAGATGAATTTTTGCTGAGAAAATCGGTGCATCGGAATTTAGGCGCTACTAGACCAAATTCACCAATTGGGTTCAGCTAGTTCTCAGGTTTTATTCAGCACCCATCTAGCTCTCATCTGATACTCATCTTTCTGCAATTTAATTCAAATAACAGCCAGCCAGATAACGCTCGAACGTTTACTCGACTGAGTTCTGGCTAGCGATGCTTTTTTTGACAGGTAAAGTTCTAGATTTTTGAGGTTGAATATGCGGAAACAGTCAACATTATGGCTCGGTTTGTGTTTGAGCAGTCTAGCGATCGCTGTATCCCTAGTAGCAGCAACACCGACTAGCATTTCTGCGGCTCCCGAACGGGCGATCGCCCAAAATCCCTGTGCTTCTGCTTCTAAGGCTGGTAATGTCGGCGGCCCTCTGGCCCGACAACTGCAAGGCAAACCCGTTGTTGTCGATATCTATGCCAGTTGGTGTCCCGCTTGCAAAAATATTGCCCCCACTCTTTCCCAACTGAAAAAAGACTACGCTGGCAAAGCTCACTTTGTCGTTTTAGATGTTAGCGATAAAGCCAAAACCAGCCAATCTGAAGCCAAAGCTAGAGAGCTAGGGTTAAGTCAGTTTTTCGCCGCCAACAAGTCGCAAACTGGAATGGTTGCCGTTATCGATCCAGCAACGGGTAACATTCTGGCGCAGCATCGGAATAACCCGAATCTGGCAGATTACACCTCCGTCATCGATGCGGCGATCGCTCAAAGATAATCGCAAGTCGCCAATCGATCTGATAGATTCCTGGCGATCGACTTTCCTCATACCATGAAAGCTTTTTTGTTGCCACACATCCTGGGTAAAGGCGCAATGCATTCATGCGCCTCAACTTAAAGGTCAACAGCCTCATCCATCAGAGGTTGAAAACCCCTGGCGGAGATAGCTGAAGTCAGGGTTAGCAATGAGGAATTGTCGATCGCCCCCAAATCAACCGTTTTTCTAGGAAATTATCCCATGAAGATTCGATATTTTTCTCTCTTGGCAATTGTTTCGCTCTTGAGTCTGGGGGCAGTTGTCAGTTGTTCAAATCCCAATACGGCGAACACCAACACCTCTACTAATGTTGCCACCGAAGCACAGGCTAATCCCTGTGCGGCGAAAACTAATCCTTGTGCGGCTAAGGCTAATCCTTGTGCAGCTAAAAACAATCCTTGTGCGGCTAAAGCCAAATCTGTAGGAGGCCCCTTAGCTCAAGAACTTCAGGGTAAACCAGTAGTAGTAGATGTGTTTGCTACCTGGTGTGCTAGTTGCAAGAATATTGCTCCTACGCTGTCGCAATTGAAACAGGAATATGGCGATCGCGTCAACTTTGTCGTCTTAGATGTCACGGATAAAGTCAAAGTCAAAGAAACACAAGCCCAAGCCGAAAAATTAGGTTTGGGGAAATTCCTAGAAGCCAATAAGAGTAAAACTAGCACCGTGGCGATCGTCGATCCGGCTTCTGGCAACATCTTAGCGATCTTCAAAAATAATCCCAATCGAGACGACTACACCAAGATCCTCGATACGGCTCTAGCCAAAATTTAGCTGAGGTCAAAAGAATTCTATGTCACTAGTACCTCAGTCATCATCCGAGCGCAAGCCTGCTCGACGGTCTAAAGTTTCTAAAAAATGGCTAATTTATGGGGGGTTGGGGTTGCTCTCCCTGATAGTGGTTATTACCCTCGGCCCCGTCATCAGTCATCCGATCGAACGGGCGATCTCGATCGTCGAAAACCAGTACCAGCAGTGGTTTAACCAACAGGATACAGCTAATCCTTTAGTGCTGCTACCGTTAGCATTCATTGGGGGACTGCTCGCCAGCGTCTCTCCTTGCATCCTGGCACTGTTGCCCGTCAATCTCAGCTATATCGGCACGTTGAAAATAAAATCCCGCTGGGATGCTTTTGTCAAGTCTGGTTTGTTCGTCCTCGGTGCAGTCACGATTTTGAGTCTGTTTGGCTTAGTCTCCTCCTTTGCCGGAGCCGTGATGGTGGACTACCGAGGCTATATCAACGTAGTCGTAGGACTGATTATGGCTCTGATGGGTTTGTGGCTGATGGGGGTAGTGAAGTTGCCCCTACCGCAGATAAATGTCAATCTCCCCCAAGCCGGGCCCTATGGAGTCGGGTTGACTTTTGCCCTAGTTAGTTCTCCCTGTGCCAGTCCGGTGCTGTTTGCAGTCCTGGCGGCGGCGGCGGCTACTAGCTCTCAACTCTTAGGCACGCTGACGATGGTGAGCTACGCCTTGGGTTACACCATGCTGATTTTTCTGGCGAGTTTGTTTACCGGACTGGCAAAACAAAGCAACCAGTTATTGAAACATTCCGAGGCCATTATTCGCTTTGGCAGCGTAGCTCTGATTATCACTGGAGCTTATTACCTATTTACTGGCACTCAATGGTTTTTCGGAGGTTAGGGCGATGAGAGTGGAAAATCTGGTAATTATTGGCTCTGGCCCGGCAGGATATACTGCCGCCATCTATGCCGGACGCGCTCAACTCCAACCCCTGGTTTTTGAAGGATTTGCTGCTGGTGGGGTTCCAGGCGGTCAGTTAATGACCACTACTGAGGTAGAAAACTTTCCTGGATTTCCTGAAAGCATCACCGGGCCGAAGTTAATGCACCGAATGCGGCAACAGGCATTGCGGTGGGGCGCTCGCTGCATCACTGATGACGTGGTGGCGGTGGACTTCCAGCCGTGCCCGTTTCAGATTGCCTCGGCGGAAGAAATGGTTCGAGCCTGTGCTGTAATTATCTGCACCGGAGCAACTGCTAAACGCTTGCATCTTCCTGGCGAGGAGAGGTTTTGGGGTAATGGGATTTCTGCCTGTGCGATCTGCGACGGTGCCAGCCCGTTGTTTCAGGATGGCGAAGTTGCCGTGGTGGGCGGGGGTGACTCGGCGGCTGAGGAGGCACTGCATCTGACGAAGTACGCCCGAAAAGTGCATCTGTTGGTACGACGCGATCGCCTGCGGGCATCTAAAACCATGCAGGAGCGCCTTTTGCCTTGCCAGCAAATTCAAATCCACTGGCAGTGCTTGCCCTTGAGCGCCCATGGCGATGAGGTACTGCGCCAGGTTCGGGTGCAGAATGTTTTGACGGGCAACGTGTCGGAATTATCGGTCAATGGCTTGTTTTACGCGATCGGACATACTCCCAATACCCAACTGTTTCAAGGGCAACTGACTTTAGATCGAGCCGGATACATTCAAACTCAAGGGAAAAGTACCGCCACCAATATTCCTGGGGTGTGGGCGGCGGGAGACGTGCAAGATCGGCATTACCGCCAAAGCGGTGACGGCGGCGGGAACTGGCTGCATGGCAGCCCTAGAAGCCGAACGCTGGTTAGCCGAACAACAATCGCTGGCAATTCCTCAAGCAGCATAAACCATGATTTATCAACTAATACCAAACTCTTTCCCCTCTCCCAAGCTTGGGAGAGGGGTGCCGAAGGCGGGGTGAGGGCTGGCTTCATGGTTTTAAAGGCTGGATTTGATATAACTAAGGAGACAGAACCATGTCAGATTCGACTAACAAGACTTTTTGTGCTGGATACCAAGGAAGAGAAGCTCTAGAACAGTTGCAGCAAGAATCGGCAACACCGATTGTAGTTAAATTTGTGGCTCCCCACTGCCCATCTTGCGAAACCCTCGCGCCAGTATTAGAACAGTTAGTGACTGACCATCTGGGCAAGATTCATCTGGTAGCGATCGATCTGACTGAAGAGCCAGAATTGGCGATGGAATTGGGCGTGCGGAGCGCCCCTACCGTGGTTTTATTTCAAGGAACAGCCGTCTTGGAAAGGATTGCTGGCTTAAAACCGAAGAAATTGTATTCAGAAGCAATCCAGAAGGCTCTTTAATCTGATATGCGTTCAAATGGCAAATTTTTCAGCGAGTCGAGAAACTATAGCAATCCTATTTGATTTGTAAACAGCCCTCACCCCCAACCCCTCTCCCTTGGGAGAGGAGAGCCAGAGGCGGCGCGAGGGAAAGTAGGTTTTGGCAACCGGATTTGGTATTATTCATGAACTTTCTCCTTTGATGAAATGGGTAAGAAGCGACAACTTTAAGCGATATCAAATCCGAGTTATAAACATAATCAGACAACCATTTCTTCACCCAAAAATGATGTCGAGCGATTAGCTCGACACCACAAATTACGAGGCTGAAGTTCTTAATTCAACTTTTGTGTTTCAGGCAAAAAGAATCGAGAGCGACTACTGCCACATTCCATGACGACCGATTTGATAATCGCTCATCCCTTGGTATTTGTCGCTTTCTGTGCTGTTTGTACCACCACCTATGCCATCATTTGATGTCGATCGGCTCGATCGAATAGAATTCATCGTACTTGGCTTTAGCGAGCCGTGACGACCTAATTGATAATCGTTCATCCCTTGGTATTTGTCGCTCTCCGTGCTGTTTGTACCGCCACCTATGCCATCATTTGATGTCGATTGGGTTAGTCGAATGGAATTCATCGTACTTGGCTTTGGTAGGCCGTGTCGCCCTATCTGGTAATCGTTTGTAGCTGTGGTTTTGGCGGTTGCAGGTAAAGCGAATGGCAAAGTGGCTAAACCAGCTATAAATACTCCATGACCAACAAGTGTAGACAAATGTAGACGTTTCATAAGCTCCCTCCGATAATTGCCAAATCATTTGGCGGCTGCTTGAATTCAACCGCGATCGAATTTCTGAGTTAATAAACACCTGAATTGGTTACATCTTCAGCTTGTCGTAGAGAAATGAAACCAGGATGAATGCCACCTTAAATTGACCTAAAATCTTGAGTTTCTCGGCTTTTTCATCTAAAAGCCAACCGCGCGATTCGACTACTGCTTGAGTGAATACCCGCAAGTCCTCAAGCTTGACATCACTGGCAAAGCAAAGCAAGCTGTCGTTGAAACATTCCGAGGTCGTTACTCGCTTTGGCAGCGTAGCGCTAATTGCAACTGCTGCATCCTATCTATTTGCTGGCACTCAATGGTTCTTAGGAAGTTAGAAATAGATAACGACGGAGAGGATGTCAAAGAAGATGTCTAAACTTTGCGAACTATTTCGCCGTTGGCCCTCTGGAGTAGATCGGTTATAAGATTTAGTTAGTCGCACTTGACATAAGAGGAGGATGGCTATGTTTTTAGTGCATAAGCCAACACAAACTCTAGTTGAAATTATCGACTTCGATCGACTCTATAATCCCTGTATGTCTGAAACGATCGGGAGAATGCACGCTGGGGAAGAACTCCAAGAACCCGATACTTATCTCAAGTCAGAAATGGTGTTTCCCTCTGGCGAATCTCTACCACTTTGCTGGCTCGATTCGCACTATCGCGACATCAAACCTGGCATCGGCATCAAGGAAATGACTGTCGCCAATAACTAGTATTCGTAGACTCTTTAAGTTTCTACCGCAAATTCTTCTGGATCGACTCCCCAATTAATCCAGCTAACGGCTTCGCGAGCAGATTGAATATCGGGAGGAACTCTGGAAGCGTGAATGTAGCCAGTGCTAGGGCAAGTCATTTTTAATAAATGAATCGGCTCGACATCCACATTTTGCACGATTTCTAACAAGGTATATTCCCGCCAAGAATCTAATTCTTTAGCGTCTAATTCTTGACAGATGCGGGAGTAGCCAATTCCTTGAATTAAAACTCGTCTGAGTTCGGCATTTTCTTCTTCTAACAGCCATCTGGCTTCCCACTGGTTGGGGTGCAGCCTGCCGTATTTTTCTGGTAGCGTTACTCCCTGATAGGCATACACGCTATAGCCGTCAGCAAACTTTATCGCTGGTCTTCCTTCACCGTGCAGGCGATCGTTGGCATCGATCGAAATCTCCAAGGGGCGATCGAACACCAAGCAACCTTTCTCGAAAGTCAGCACTAAACCGCAGTCAGTAACGAGCGATCGCCATGCTTGCCATTGTGCCGGATCGTGATGACAATGCAATACCGAGTAGCAAAAATCTAGCAAGAGTGGATGGAAGTTCAATCCTTCAGCCAGATCGACGATCGCGTTCCAGCCCAACCCTACCATGCTGAACGTACCCAGCATTTGTCGCCAGCCCCGTTCCCATTCAGCAATTGCAGATTGGCTTTTTAAAGGTTGCCAAACATTATCTTCGACAAACTGGCCTAAAGGTTGGCCCCATTGCCATAGAGTATCGCCCAATTGCACCAACCAATCGCCACCTGGTTGTTGCCGTAATTGCTGCCGCCATTGGGTTTGCTGCTGTTCCCAGTAACGAGAGAGCATTTGTTCGGATAGTTCGCCCCAAATCTCCGGATCGATCTCGACAGTTTGGTTTTGAGGAAAGATCTCTGCTAGCGGGTTCCAGATAGAGGTGTGAATTTGGAAAGATAAAGTATTGAGTTCCAGGCTGTGCAGTTGTTGCACCAGATTAGAGAGCAGTTCTTCTGAAAGTTGCGATCGCAGATCTCGACTCAGGTTCCCAGCTAGAGGAAACGGCCACAAGGGTATGCCCAACTGCTGCATCAGTTGGGGAATCGTTTTCTCTCTCAGCAAGTCCCTCGCAGCTTGCGGCCCGCTGACAAACCAGATTTCTGGCGCTGGCTTACCTATAGCCGCGTAAGCAGCTTTGACCCCAGTTTCAGCAGATGAGCGATCGATGGGTGTGGTACAGAGGATAACCCGCCGCCAGCGATCGCGATACGTCTCGATGAGGGCTTCCTGTTCTGGGGTGAGGCTCTCAATCGGCGACATAGCGCCAGCCTTCCGGTTCGTATTCCCGCTGGATGTTTACCATCCAGTTACCTTGAGGAATTTGAATGGCTTTATGTTCTTCGTGGGTTAAAGTAGCCGTTTCTGAAAGCACCCGCAGATAGAGAGTGCCATCTCGTTCGTATAATTCGGCTTGTCCGTCGCTGATGCGGTGAGAGTGTCCGGTGACTTCACCTTCTGCTAGCGTCAGATGAGACAGCTTTTTCCCTTCGATTTGAGTTGCTGGTTGGAGGATGACATCGCCTTGTCGAATCGGTTTCATAGTTTATTTAATCCTCATCAGTAATGGCTTCAAGCTTCTGCTTACCTGACGTTTTAACATAATTTGTTTGGCGATCGCCACCTGGGGAGAGGGGGAGGCAGGGGAAGCAGGGGAGCAGGGGAGCAGGGGAAGCAGGAGAGCAGGGGAAGCAGGGGAGCAGGGGAAGCCATTGGTGTCAACTTAGAGCTAGGGCTATTGCTGGGCCTCGATCTTCAGCGCCAACCGCCAGGGGTTCAAAACCCCTGGCTAATAGCACAAGTCCACTGAAGTGGACTAAATTTACCAGCATTAGACTTCTTGCAGAAGTCAGGGAATAGGGAATAGGGAATAGTGGTAATTTTTGACGATTTCAGTTCTCTAATCAATTATTTTTTCACTTTCGCAAGAGACGGGCATGAACGGAAGTTCACAACCAAGGATGAAAACAGGAGATTTTCAAGCTAGGTCTATTGAGTCCTCTTTAGAGGACTTTAGCTTTGAGGCAGGGGTTTTCAACCCCTGACGGATGAAGGTTTTGACCATTAACTTGACACCGATGAGAGAAGGCAGGGGAAGCACCAGGAGAATTCGTAATTTATAAGCTAATCCACACTTAACGTAGTGGTGTTGAAGTTGAGGCGACGAACTCCAGGTAGCAATAGCGATAAGTGCGGAACTGGTAGTTCAATTATTGTAGTTGTCGATCGTTTGTTAGGTTTCTTGGCATTATGACGATCGCTCTCGAACTTATTTCTCTCACCAAGCATTACGGCGCTCAAATAGCAGTCGATCGACTCGATTTACAAATTCCTCAAGGCTCTTTGTACGCGCTTTTAGGTCCCAATGGGGCGGGGAAAACTACTACTTTGAGGATGGTAGCCGGCCTGCTGCAACCAGATGGCGGGGATGCGTTTATTCTCGGTCAGAGCATCGCTCGCCAACCGAAAGCGGCCAAACGATTAATAGCGTATTTGCCAGACGAACCGCTGCTTTACGGCAAACTGCGTCCTCTGGAATATTTAGAATTCGTGGCTGGCCTCTGGGGAATTCGGCCGGCACAAGCGGCTGCTGATGCCAAGGAACTTTTGCAAAAACTCAACTTGTGGGACGTGCGAGGCGAGTTCTGCGAAACCTTTTCCAGGGGGATGAAGCAAAAACTAACTCTAGCTGGAGCCTTCGTTCACCGCCCCAAGTTAATTATTTTAGACGAACCGCTTACCGGACTCGATGCTGCTGCTGCCAGGTTAGTCAAAGATATGCTGGCAGACTACGTGCGACAAGGCAATACCGTGATTCTGACTACTCACATTATGGAAATTGCCGAACGCATGGCAGAGCGAATTGGCATTATCAACCACGGAAAATTGATTGCCGAGGGAACTTTAGACGAACTGCGGGTACGCAGTGGAGAAGAAGGGGGCAATCTGGAAACTGTTTTCCTCGAACTCACTGAAGATGCCGATCGCGATCGAGAGCGAGACTTTGCCGTTTGATGAATCAAAACATTACATCCGCAGTAATTTCATTATTCAGAATAATTCATGAAAATGAGAGTTGGGACTTTACCTTGGCTTTTGCGCCACGAGTTGCGCTTGTGGTGGCGGGAAATCATCGGGAAATGGTTGCTTGCTATCCTCGCTGCGATCGGGATACTCATAGCCCTTTTCTTAGTCTTGTGGGGGTTGGTGTTATCTAAGGCGGGGGGCGGCATCTCGCTCGACCCGATTCCCGAATCCGTTTTTTGGGTAGCGGCGATCGTCTGGCTGGTGGGTTTTGGCTATGCTTTTATGCAGGCCATGGGACAAACTGTAATTGCCGTGTTCGATCGAGGAGACTTAGATTTTTTAGTCTCTTCTCCGATTTCCAGTAAGGTAATTTTTGCCAGTCGATTTTTGGGGATCGTCCTCCAGGTTTTCTTGGGCTTTGGTTTGTTGGTCGTCCCTAGCAGTATTCTAGTAGTCCTGGCAGGCATTCCTCAGCTTTTGGGAATTTACCCAGCAGTAATCGGCTTGAGCTTAACGGCAGCTAGCTTGGCGATGCTGCTAACTTTGTGGCTGGTGAAGGTTTTGGGAGCCAGACGAGCCAGGACTTTTGCTCAGATTCTGACTGGGATTTTTAGCGCCTTGCTCGTTTTTAGCACGCAGTTACCCAGCTTGCTTAACGATCGCACGGTCGCAAGTCAAGCAGTCTGGGAAAAGTCGCGAGTTTTCTTCGAGCGAGGCAGTCTATTGAGTGCAGATAGCTGGATCTGGTTTCCGGTTAGAGCTATTTTCTTCGATCCCCTGTCAGTAGTGCTGACCTTACTAAGTGGCGCGGCCTTGGCATGGCTGGCAATAGAAACTCTGCATCGCTCTTTTATTAGTGGAACGCAACAATCCCTGGCTCGCCAACAGAAGCAGCTTCGTTCGGTGGGAGAAACCAGCTTTAGAGGGGGTTTTAATCGCGTCGTGTTGTTAAAGGAATGGCGGACGATCGGGCGCAGCCCCTTTTTAATATCGAAGGTTTTCTTACAGGTGTTGTTTTCGATTCCCCTGCTGATAGTTGTGCTGCGGGGAGATTACGGGGGAGCGATCGCTAACCCTTCTACCTTAATAGCCACAGCTAGCGCGTTGCTGGGTAGCAGTATGGCATCGTCCCTGACAGATATCTGCGTCTCAGCAGAAGAAGCTCCCGATCTGTTAAAATCTGCCCCTGCTAAAGGTACGGATCTGCGTCGCCTCAAGCTATTGGCAGCGTTAATTCCTGTTTGGTTGCTGCTCTCTCCGCTATTTATCATCTCGATCGTTAGAGGAGAAGTATGGTTAATGCCGTTGCTAGTTTTCTCGATCGCTACTACCTCTACGGCCATCTTGCGCTTGTGGAATTCGCGCCCCATCTCGGCAACGAGTCCTTTGGAACGGAGACAGCAACACGCCGTTAAGGATATGCTGTTGTTCTTTTTGGAGATGGTGGCCTTCTTCCTTTGGGGATTTGTGGGGTTTCAGGCCGGCCTGGGGCAGATCGTCCCGACGCTTATCGGTCTGGCGATTGGGGCCGCGTTGATGGCGATCGCCTATTACCGCAGTCGCAAGCTAGGTACATCTTTAGGCTTTTAAGCTGGCGATCGTGGGGCATGACCATTGACGATTAACTATTGACTGCCGACGAAAAAAACGATCGATAAAATTATAGGTTTTAAACTCAAAGGCAGCGTATACTGAACAGAACGCGATTTTTAGTTTGAGGAGTATGCCCGATGGATATTCGTCTTGCCTTCAGGTTAATGATGCTGCCGACACTCGCGGGTTCGATGCTGACTCTGGGAATGGGAATAGAGCGAGCATCTGCGGTTAATACGAGTAATGCCATTGCTGCTACTTCAAGTAGCACTGCTTGCGATGCGCCTTCTAAAGAAAACCTCAAATCCTCAAGGATTCGACACCTCGATCGAGGCATTCTCTTGGCCTCGGCAGAATCGACTCCAGATGAGGCTGGAATTCTTGACTTCACTGAAGCCGAGAGCGATGCGGCTGTTGAGCTTTTCGGCTGCGATTGCCCTTCCTGCCTTAGCGCCCTCAAGGACTTGCGGAGTCAGTCGTTAATTAGCAGAGTTAATACCAACGGACATTGCTGGTCATCTTTGCAACGTAACGCCTCTCCTGAAAGGGTGCAAGAAGTAATTCAGAACTTAGAAACTCAGGAATAGCATTAACGAAGTCAGGAGTCAGGAGTCAGAAGTCAGAAGTCAGAAGTCAGAAGTCAGAAGTCAGAAGTCAGAAGTCAGGAGTCAGGAGGTGAGGAGTTTGTTTTTGCAGGAGAGGATTTATGCCCCGCTCCCAAAACTTTTCCCCTTAAAAGGGCAGGTTTTAGACCTGATTGTTTCGATAAGATAACTGGGAATCTTCTTTAGTCCTCTTCAGAGGACTTTCGCTATGAGACAGGGGTTGAAAACCCCTGTCGGACAAAACTATTGACCGTTAAGTTAACGCGCATAATTTGCTCTCTACAAACCAGGTTTTGAGTTGTTGATGACTTTACAGAGAAAATACATCAGCCTGAACTCCGACAATATCGTCTTTGTCTAAAATCAGTTTTTCCTCGGCTGGACGATCGTAAACTACCAGAATCGATTTTCCTCCCTCATAAATAGCCACTCCCTCAGCCCGATCTTCTTGCTGGCCGTGAGGGATATCTCCAATAGGTTTCAATTGCTGGTTTTTTTGACTGGAAAGACTGTTATCTTCTAATGCAAACGGATTATCTAAACGGAATAATGAATGCGTTCCGTCTAAATCCATCGTCGGCCCGGCAAGAATTAGTAAACTATTGTGGTTTTCTTCCCAACATAGTTCTCGAATTCCCCTACCATCGAGATCGAGAAAGTGACGTTTGTATTGTCTGCTGTCATTGCCAATAGTTTTGAGATTTAATTCGTGGGAAGAACCTGCTTCAACTTCGATTTCGAGCAAGATGGCAATACCGCGCAGCACCGGACCCCGCAGGCCGATCGCTATTTTGTTACCGCGAACCGCCAATCCTTCAATATCCAATCCATTCTCTTTACTGGGAAGGTAGCTGTAGAATTCTTTCCCTAATGTGGAATTGCGATCGTTACTATCGATCGATCCTGTCAGATTGAGGTATTCGTCTGTTGCCAAGGCTGCGAGGAGTGAATTACTACTTCCATCTCGTTTTAACCAGGCTCGTTGGGGAGATTTGTTATCTATTTCCCCAGCTTCATTAACTGGAATTCGCGCTAATAAGTAACGATTTTCTTCTCGTTTTACCTGTTTTAGTTCTTTGCCTTCAACCTTAAACTTATCAGCGGCGATCTTGACTTTTTTACGCTTACTACTGTGGGAACCAACGACCCAAAGATAGCCATCGCTATAGTCTAAGCCTTCGACATCAACCTCGCCTTTATCGTCGTCAAAGCCATCGATGAAGTCTTTAAAATTAAACCATTTATGTTCGCCAAAAACACCATTTTCTAAGCGAGTAAATCTCTCGATCGTTTGAAATTCATCGGTTCCGGCCCACAAATATTTTCCGTTATGAGACAAAACTATCCCAGATAAATTCTTGACTATCTCTTCGAGATCGTTCTTTGAATTAGGATCGCACAGAATTTTTACTCGTTCTAATCTTTCTAAGTTTGTCATATACCATTTATTTTACTTAGGTGCTTAGCTATGGTGGTGCGTTACGCTACGCTAACACACCCTACTGGCTGCCATCGTCAATTTTATCTGTGTTTATCTGCGGTCAAAAAAGCGTTTTATATCCAAAGTTGGGTTGACGATCGGGTAAAACCATTGTGCTCAATTCTTCTATCCATATTCATCGCCCCAAGGGAGTATTGGCAACAATGCTTTGGAGGGAGGCAATAAGACGGTCGATCGACGGTAATGTAACATAATGTTAAGAAACCATTTGAGAAAACCATCATGCAAACCGTAACGCTGGGAACTAACGGGCCGACCGTAACCGCTTTAGGGGTGGGGACTTGGGCTTGGGGCGATCGCCTGTTTTGGTCTTACGGTCGAGAGTTTGGCGCTAAAGAAGTCGAGTCGGCCTTTCATGCTTCCGTGGCGGCAGGCATTACCTTTTTTGATACCGCAGAAATTTATGGTTCGGGAGAGTCAGAAAAGCTTTTGAGTAAATTTACTCAATCGATTCAATCACCCGTACAAATTGCCACCAAGTATTTTCCTTTTCCCTGGCGGTGGCAGCGAGACGCGATCGCTGATGCTTTAACTGCCAGTTTAGAACGACTGCAAATGTCGCAAATCGATCTGTATCAAATCCACTGGCCTTGGGAATTTTGGCTCAAAACCCCAGACTGGATGGATATGCTAGCAGCAGAGGTGAAAAAAGGACGCATCCAAGCCGTAGGAGTGAGCAACTATAACGCCAAACAAATGACCTTGGCTCACGAGTGTCTGGCCGCTAAAGGCATTCCCTTGGCTACTAACCAAGTTCCCTATTCCTTATTAACCAGGCAAATCGAAGATAATGGCACTCTAGAGCGATCGCGTCAACTGGGCGTTACCATTCTGGCCTACAGTCCTCTATCGCAAGGATTGCTGACAGGAAAATATACCCCCGAAACCCGGAACCAGTTGTCAGGGGCGCGTCGGCTCGATCCCCGCTTCAGCACCCAAGGACTGAAAAAACTCACTCCTTTATTTTCTGCTCTAGAAAAAATGGCGGAAAAATATGACAAAACTCCAGCGCAAGTAGCTTTGAATTGGTTGATTGCCCAAGGCAATATTATTCCAATTCCAGGGGCCAAGAATGCCGAACAAGCCAAACAAAATGCTGGAGCGTTGGGATGGTCTTTAAGTCCGGAAGAGGTGGAAAGCTTGCGGGCGATCGCTAAAGCAGAATCTTGATTCTATTTTCATTCGATCGCGATATCAAATCCGGTTCTTAAACCTCCAATTGCTGCCCTCACCCCCAACCCCTCTCCCAAGGGAGAGGGGAGCCGGAGGCTCCTTTGAGGGCAAACAACTTTTGCTAAGCGGATTTGGGATAAGAGGCATTACTGGGCTGGGAGACGTGCCATGGCACGTCTCTACAGTTAGAATTTGCGCTTTTGTCGGTAATTGGCTACTGATTCTACCAGGCCGATCGCGATGAAATTGGTTAATAGAGCAGATCGCCCGTAACTCATCCAGGGTAAAGGAATGCCTGTTACCGGGGCGAGGTTGACAGTCATGCCCACGTTGACGATGACTTGAAAGACAATCATCGCCAACACCCCAATTGCCAGCAGAGAACCAAAGTTGTCTTTGGCATTTTGAGCGATTAGAACTAAGCGCAAGCAAATCAACCAGAAAACTCCGAGAACGCACATACTGCCGACAAAACCGAATTCCTCGGCGATCGCAGTAAAGATAAAGTCGGTATGCTGTTCGGGTACGAAGTTGAGTTGCGTCTGAGTGCCATGGTGGAGTCCTTGCCCCCAAAGCTGGCCCGCACCAATAGCAATGCGAGATTGAATCAGTTGATAACCCCATCCCAAGCGATCGGCTTCAGGATTGAGGAAAGTAACTAGCCGCTGTTGTTGGTAAGGCTGTAAGTGATTCCAGACGATTTGCCCTACTTCCCCGCCTAACAAGTTAACCGCGATCGCCCCCAGTCCGCCCCACCACTTCCAAGGTAAGGTGAAATAGCCGACTATCCCCATCAAAGCTGCCCAAATAAACCAACCGGGCAAAAAGACTTTCATCAAGACGGCAAATAGAATGGCGGAAATCAGGGGAGAAACTAGCAGCAGCAGCCAGCCAGGATTAGCATTAGCCCAATAAAGCATTCCTAAAGCGATCGCTCCAAATACTAGCGAAGTTCCTAAATCTGGCTGCACGAACACCAACAACCCAGGAATAGCCGTTACTGCTAAAGCTCTAACAAAGGTTGGTAGAGTTGAAGCACCGCGAGTATGTAACAGGGCAGCTAAAGTAATAATTACTCCTAACTTGGCAAACTCTGAAGGTTGGACTTGAAAACCCGCCACTCCGATCCACCGCTGCCCGCCTTTGGCCGACTGTCCGACTAACTTCACGGCTAGCAAAGAGAGATTGGTAAAGATGTAAATCGGCCACTGCCACTGAATTAAGAGTGCGTAGCGCGATCTGGCGATCCATAATGCCAATCCCAAGCCAATACCTCCAAAAATCCAGTGTTGCCACCAATCGATCGGGCCTAGGTTTAATTGGGTGCTGCGAATGGCGATCCCGCCGCAGATCGTCAAAGTCACAACCGAGATTAGTAGCAGCCAATCTAGTTGTCGCCAAGCTGCCAGGACTCCGAGAGATGGTTGGCGTTTCCCTTGTGAGGAAGTGCGTATAGATGTAGCGGATTTGTCTTGCAGGCGGAAAAGCTTAGAAGCAGACTTAAACACTAGGCAACCTGAGTTCGGAGTTCGGAGGAAAGAAATTCGGAGTTATGAAGAATATATAGTGGGACTAAATCATTGATGAAATTTCTGGTGGGGCAGGCATCTTGCCTGCCGTAGTACAGCCGGGACGGCTATCCCAGAAGTCATGAATGGATTGCTATCGATCGAGTCGGGGTTAGTCTCGATCTAGTTAAATATATCGCTCGACAACACGCGAAAGCCCGATAATACCTTTTGGGTGCTAACTTCATCGACGCGATCGAAAGCGAGGGTTTGAGTTTGAGTAACGATTAAAACTCGGCTATTTTCAGGGAAAACTAACCAAACCTCTAAACAACCTGACTCTAAATATTCTGTAGCTTTGGCAAATAAATCTTCAGCAGAATCCGTCGGAGAAGCAATTTCTGCAATCAGGGGAGGGCTTTGGGGTAAGGTGGCATTATTGCCAAACTGTTCGACTAATTCTGGGGTTAAATAACAGACATCTGGGCGACGACCTTGACGGACGGTAACGCAAGGCAGTTCGACATAGACTTCTCCCCCTTGTCCTGACTCTAAGAGATAGTTTCCCCACAGGCGGGCTATTCTAGCTTGGGTTTTGCTATGTCTAATTGTCATTCCTGTTTTTTCTACTAAGTTGCCGTCGAGCCACTCCTTAGCTTCTGGAGGATTGGCGATGAAATCTTCGAGGGTGAAATTTTCTCTGCTGACCGCGATCGTCATGGTTTTGCCTGTAAAGATCTGCGTTTATCTATCATTTTAGCCCCGACCATAGCTTAATCTATGAACTTGATGGCATTGCTGGTAAGGTAACGGTAAACACGCTGCCGACATCAATTTTCGATCGCACTTTGACATTACCTGCCATCGATTCGACTAACATTTTGACGATCGATAAACCCAAACCCGAACCGCCTGTGGAACGGCCGCGATCGCTATCGACTCGATAAAATGGCTCGAAAATGCGACTTTGGTGCGTTAAGGGAATGCCGCAACCTTTATCTGCTACTTGAATCAGGGCGCGATCGCCTTGCCGACTTAACTTCACGACAATAGTAGTGCTGGAATATTTCAGGGCGTTATCGATGAGATTGATTAGCACTTGTTTGAGTCGATCGCGATCGGCTTTGACTTTAATTAATTTGTCGTCGGCAAAAACTTTAATTCTTCCCTGACTGTATTGCTCGCCCATACCTACGACTTCGGCTACCAGATCGTTGAGGACTAAAGGTTCTAAATGCAGCCGTAAGTTACCGCTATCTGCCCTGGCTAAATCTAATAAGTCTTGCAACAAGCGAATCGTGCGATCGGCTTCGGCAGCGGCAATTTCTAAGCCTTCTTTTTGGAGTTCGGTGAGGTTTTGACTGCGGCGCAACGTACTTTGCAAGTAACCGTGGACGATCGTGAGAGGAGTGCGCAATTCGTGAGAAACATTGCTGACGAATTGCCTTTGCTGTTCCCAAGCTGAAGACAGGCGATGCAGCATCATATCCCACATTTGGGCTAATTCCCTCACCTCTGAAGGGGCGCGATCGAGTTTCAACTTAGCTCCCCCTAAATCTTCTGCCGAAACAGTTGCAGCTAGCTGACTCAGTTGGCGTAAAGGTTGTAAAGATCGCTGAATGTAGAGGGCGATGGCGGCTGTAATTGCCAAAATCGCGATCGCGCTGGCGATTCCCAAACTGCGGACGATCGCTAAAAACATTACTTGTTCGTCGGTAATATCGTGGGCGACGTAAAGCGTCCCCAGGTTTTTGCCTTGAACTGTTAGCGGACTGCTGCACCATACCCAGTAGCGATTTTGGATTTTTTCTATGGCTGGTACGGGTGGGACCTGCTGTTTAGTAACGACTGCCGCTGCCGAGGGTTGGCTCTGTAGGATCAAATTTTGCACCCCTTGAGATGAGGTTAAAATTTTCCCGTCGGGACGCTTTACCCAAATCAGATTCTTGTTAACCGTTAAGCGATCGATCGCCTTGGGCAGCCCTTTTTCTACTGCCATCATCTCGCTATAGATTTCGACATCGCGAGGAAAGCGATCGGCGATTTGAGCTAGATTTTGCTTGTGGGAGTCGATCAGCAGAGCTTGCATTTTCCATCCCGTCCAGATGGCAACGCTACCTAGTCCTAAAACCGAAACGGCGGCAATCCCCACTGTCAAGCGCACCCGCAGCGAATCGGTTTCTAGGCGATCGCCAACTCTGCCAATTTGTTCGATAATGCGGCTGAACAGTTTCATGCAGGGGGCAAAGAGAGAGGAGCGGGCGGAGCAGAGGATAATTGACAACTAATTTTCCCTCTTCATCCTTCATTTGCACGATAACTCGATTCTTCGTTGCTTGTCATTGGGAACAACCAGAAGATAGTTAAGAAGCTAATAGAAAAATGATAATTGTTTACTCAGGCAATTCTCAGGTGGATCTCATTTTTTTGTGTATTTAGAATTCATTAAAATAATAGCTACTCGTTAAATTCAAGCAAGGCTATTCTAAACTACTTTATCCAACGCTCGGATTTGTAAAACCTCATTGTCGGCCAACAATTCGATGCTACATCTCCTCTGCACAGTTTATAGCGGGGAAAATCTTCTCGCAACGCCACTCGCGCAAACAACTCAAAAGCCATTATGGCTCTCCCGTATCTGTAGTAATAAAAAAATATTAGATGTTGTAGGGTGGGTTAGTCGCGGGGATAATTTTGATAAGAAACCGATAAATTTTCATCCGCGACGTAACCCACCGCCGAAAGTTTTGTAACACGGTTCCTGTTCTGGTTTGAGATCGATCTTCATTTTGGAGAGTTCAGTATTATAAGTCTTACCTACTTTATTTTAACCAACGAATGTTTTTATTTCTCTCGAAACTGCTACCCGTGTTCTTTTACCCTTTGGGTTTAGCTTGCGTGCTAATAATTTTAACCTTGGTGTTGATGAAGAAGCGATCGCGCTGGAGATCGATACCAATTATTGTGGCGCTGGTGGTTTTACTAGTAGGGAGTAATGGTTGGGTAACGAGTTGGTTGGTGCGATCGCTCGAATGGCAAAATATCCCCGCCGCCGAGTTGCCAACCCTAGATGCGATCGTCGTTTTGGGAGGAGCGACAAAATCGGCTTTTCCGCCCCGCCCTAGTGTAGATCTTAATGAAGATGGCGATCGCTTAATTTATGCGGCTCAACTATACAGGGAAGGTAAGGCCCCCATAGTCATTCCCAGCGGGGGCAGAATCGATTGGTTGGGCGGTGGCTCGCCGGAAGCTGCTGACATGGCAGAGATTTTGCAAGTTTTAGGAGTGCCGCTATCTGCAATTATTCTCGAACCAGACTCCCTCAACACCCACGAAAACGCCGTTAACGTCCAGAAAATTCTAGCCGAGCGAGGGATCGATCGCGTGTTATTGGTGACTTCAGCCATGCATATGCCCAGATCTTTAGCTATTTTCCAACATCAAAAAATTGACGCGATCGCTGCTCCTACAAATTTTCTCGTCACCGGGCAAGATCTTGCTGCCCTCAATACCAGTTTTGGCAGCGTCTTACTGAATTTCTTGCCCGATAGCGATCGCTTAAATCAAACTACTAGAGCTTTAAAAGAGTATCTGGGAATCGCCCTCTATCGCTTGCGGGGTTGGCTTTAGCTAGCCAAAGTCTCAAGCAACGTCCAAAAATAACCATCTGGGGCGACAAAAGACAAACTCTGCTCGCCCATCTCGTTACTGACGATATCTGTAACCTTTTGAGCTTGACTTGCTTTAAGGCGATCGCGATATATCTCTAATCCTGCCACGCGGTAAGTATACAAACACATCCCCAAACAGCCTGGTTGCGCTCGATCGAATTGCGACTCTAACTGCAAAGAGTTAGGAAATCTGATGATATAGAGTCTGCCGGAAAGTGCTGCCATCAAGTCAGTTGCAGACGATCGCGGATCGTCAAAGGCAGTGACGAAGAACTTTTCGCCAGGTTGCAGGTCGAAAATTTCTCTACCTGCAAGCGATGATTCATAACTAGTTTCCACATCGTCCCGCACCCGCAGCAAACCTAAAACTTCTTCGTAAAACTTGAGGGTTTCTTTACTGTCATCTTGAATTACTATCCCCATATGGGTAAACTCGCTAGTTTTCAAGGGTGCATTTTCATCGATTTGTCCGTAATAAGGCAACGTGTAGCCAAAGCGTTGAAATAGAACTTGTCTGGTGAATGGTTGCAGCAGCATCATTTCGCGCACCCCAATAGCTGAATCGAGAAAAGGACGGCTTTTCCGCTCCTTTTGGTAGATAATTTCCCAGTGAGGATTTGTATGTTTAATTGGCAATCCGGCTTTAGCAGCCTCTTCCGCCTGATTTGAGATATTCAATACATCCGCTGTTAAAGTAGTTGCCCAACGATTGCCTTTAACTTTCATCGAACCCATCCCCAAACCATCGTTAGTGGGGTGTTGCCAAACCATCAAGCGAATTAAACCGCGATCGCTATTTTGATGTACGAGGCGAATCGATCGCAATGCCGAATTCACTCCATATAATTGCTGGGCAGCAAGGGCGGGTAGTTCGCCGATTCGATCGATCCGATAGCCAAATTGCTCCCAATATTGAATGGCAGAAATTGGTTCTCGAACGCCAATGCAAACCTCATAAATGCCTCCAATTGAAGTCGATTGTTGCTGCGTCATAAGATGAATGAGTGAAAATAATTTTTCCGTAGGTTAGCACTCTCGATCGACCCCTTCCTTTCACGATGATTAAGGCTGCGGTGCAAACACAAGTTATCGGTTATGCCGTTCTACATCTAGATCCCCCTAAATCCCCTTAAAAAGGGGGACTTTGATTATTTCCCCCCTGCTTGGTGCAAGCTGCATGGCGAGGAAACCTCGCCGCGCTTGCATCCGCTTTTTAAGGGGGGCTAGGGGGGATCGAACGATTTAGCTCCTCACAAGCTTCCTAAAAGTTATTTGCAACCTGCCGATCGTAAATCCGATCGCTCTTAAACCATAACCTTACACGCTCACCTGCGTATGGGTTCTAAACCTGCAATTGCCCTCTCTTTACCTTGGGAAGCCATTGAATAATTTGGATCGATTTGGAGCGTTCGATCGAAACTGGAGATCGCTTCTTCATAGCGCCGCAATCCTGTCAGAGCATTACCTCGATTAAACCAAGCTATACAATCGTTTGGATTGAGTTCGATCGCGCTGTCGAAATCGATCAGTGCGTCTGCAAATTGCAGTTTTGTTAGTAAAATGCTCCCTCGGTTAACCCAGGCTTCATATCGATCGGGTTGCAGTTCGATCGCTCGATCGTAGCTGTCAATCGCCTCATCCAATCGTCCTAAATCGGTTAAGACGTAGCCTCGATCGTACCAGGCTTCAGGATCGCGCTCATCGATCTTAATTGCCCGATCGTAGCTGTCAATTGCCTCTTGTAATTGTCCCATCTGGCTGAGAGCATTCCCCCGACTAACCCAAGTGGGGCATAAATTTGGTTCGAGTTGCAGCGCCCGATCGAAACTCTCTATGGCCTCTTTGAAACGATCTTGGTGGCTGAGAAGATTACCTCGATTGTGCCAACCCAAAGCAAATTTAGGGTTAATTTCAACTACTCGATCGTAGCTAGCAATAGCCTCTTCATAGCGCCCCAAATCTTTAAGAAGATTGCCTCGATTGAAGCAAGCGGCAAAATAATCTGGCTGAATGTAGAGCGTCCGGTTATAACTGTCGATCGCTTCTTCAGGTCGTTTGAGGTTATCTAAGAGATTACCTCGATTGTTCCAAGCTTCGTGCATCACGGGATTAATTTGGAGAGCGCGATCGAAGCTAGTAATTGCCTCTTCTAAATATCCCAAATCGCTCAGTGCATTGCCCCGATTGTACCAGGCTTCGGCAAAGTTAGAGTCGATCTCGATCGCTCGATCGAAACTGGCGATCGCTTTTTCAAACTGCCTGGCATCTCTAAATTGGCAGCCCAGATCGTTCCAGGCTTTCTCTAAGAATTCAGTCATAGATAACTCCTCGCTCGCTCGTTCTACTCCTGCTTTAGCTAGTTCTAGCAGTCACTAGGTACTTGGCAAGGCGAGGAGCAGAGATTTTTCTGCACTCGATCTCAGAAGTTTATAGTAAAGAGCGATCGCTTGCACAACCGCTTCTATCTTAGAGGATGTTTGAAAAGCATTTATGGCTACGCTCTCACGTTGGAGATCCCCCTAAATCCCCCTTAAAAAGGGGGACTTTGAGCCTGTTCCCCCCTTTTTAAGGGGGGCTAGGGGGGATCGAGCGCAAGAATTTTGACTTTTCAAACATCCTCTTAGTCGGCAGCGCGATCGACAAATAATGTAGTATCGAGAATCTTGAGGATCTGAGGAAAACTCTAATGACTAATATAGTTAAGGCTAGCGATAATATTTTTGAAGATTTAGGTTTCGATCCGCAAGAAGCAGCGAATCTTAAAATTCGCGCCGATCTAATGCTAGATATCAGAAGATTTATCATAGCCAAGAAATGGACGCAAGCAGAAGCCGCAGAATTTTTTAGCGAAACTCAACCGCGAATTAGTAACTTGATGAATGGCGATATCGATCGGTTTGGAATCGATAAGTTAGTCCAAATGCTGTCAATTGCAGGGATGGATGTTCGGGTCTTAGTCGCACCGAAAACGAGTTAGGAGACATAGATGAGCGATTATTCAGCCGACTACGAATTCAGCACTCTAGTTTTCTATCGAGAGAATCATGGCAAGCAGCTTTACTATAGTTGGGAGGGCGATATCTGGTGGACAGAAACACCAGATAAACCAAAGGAAAAGTTGTTCTCAATTATCGGCATGAATGCCACTAAAATCTTGCTTAAATCCGATCCTGAGTATGGTGAAGTTGGGTATAGACTTAACAGAGAGATTGGCTTATTTTGCGACCCTCAAACGCAGGAAATCTTGCACTATTGGCAGCCCAAAAATGGTAGCCAAGAAGCGCCAGTAGTCCATATTGCCAACCGCATGGTACAAGGTTCGGTTAAAGAACGAAAGATAGTTATTCCCCAGGGGCAAAGATATATAACTAAAATCAATGAAATTCCTTTGGAATACCCACACCCCTTAGCCAAGGACAGTAAATACAAAGATTATTGCCCAAGCGAGACGTTTAAGGGAGTTGAGTATTTCACTTCTAGTTTTTCGCGACCTGGAGTTGACGATGCCCCACCTGCAAAGTGGTCTAGAGATTGTCCTTGGATGCCTTGGATGAAGTTGGGTTACGGTCATCCCGCTAGATTGAGGTTTGAGACTACCATATCAAGAGTAAGTAATTTCGATCGACTCAATCCTAAGTTAGTTAAGTTAGTCAGGGAAAAATTGCCCATCTATGAATTCACGCCAGATGAATGCGATGAGCCAAACATGACAAGTATCTTATACTTTAAGCAACACTTTGAGTCTTACTTGCAGGGAGAAATTTTCCCCATCGAAGAAACAGGTTGAGTAAAATCTATGGCAACCAATCCCATCGACTCATTCCGCGCCTTGGCACTTCAGGTAACGTGTCATGCTGTAAATCGGGCAAGCGATCGCACAGAAGCCCGTACTATGATGCAACAGGCGATCGATCGCTTAGGACCGCAAATTGCTGGCAGTATTGCTTTTATCGGTTCTGACTGTCGTTTAGTTGTCTTGCCAGAATACTTCCTGACGGGCTTTCCTCTGGGAGAATCGGTAGGTGGTTGGGCAGAAAAAGCCGCTTTAGAAATGGCTGGGGCTGAGTATGAAGCCCTAGGCAAAATTGCCCAAAAACATCAGATTTTTTTAGCTGGGAACGCCTACGAACTCGATCGCAACTTTCCGAGATTGTACTTCCAAACTTGCTTTGTTATCGACCCTAGCGGTTCGGTGGTGTTGCGGTATCGACGGTTGAATTCGATGTTTGCCCCCACACCCCACGATGTCTGGGATAAATATTTAGATTGCTACGGTTTAGAAGGGGTGTTTCCAGTTGCCAAAACGGAAATTGGTAATTTAGCAGCTTTAGCGTCGGACGAGATTTTGTTTCCCGAAGTAGCAAGATGCCTGGCAATGCGCGGGGCGGAGATTTTCTTGCACCCCACCTCAGAAGTTTATGGTAAAGAGCGATCGCCTAAAGATGCAGCTAAGATCGTCCGGGCAGTAGAAAATATGGCATATGTAGTTTCAGCCAATACCGCCGGGATTGCTAATATTCCCATCCCCGTTGCTTCTGCCGATGGCGGTTCTAAAATTGTTGACTATCGAGGTCTAGTCTTAGCGGAGACAGCTACGGGCGAAAGTATGGCAGCGTTTGCCGAAATTGACTTAGCGGCTTTACGTCGCTATCGTCGCCGTCCGGGATTAAATAATTTACTCGCACGCCAGCGATTTGAACTTTACGCCGAAAGTTACAGCAAGTCATACTTCTACCCAGCTAATACGATGCAAGATAAAGAAGAAGTAGACCGCAAACACTTTTTGCAAACGCAGCAAGAGACGATCGATCGCTTAGCCGATCTAGGAATAATTTAACGAACAATTTTAAAGCGATCGCTCTAGCATCAAAGCTCGATAACCTGCTTGTACAAAATGACGGTCAGCAGTGAGGGCATCGATTAAACTTTGTTCTTGCATAACCACAAAAGAAATACAATCGGTTAAACCCCAATTTTTATCTTCTCGCAAACGGTATAGTTCTAAAGCACGTTGTAAAAGCGCGGTGTTAACACTAACAACTTTGATATTGGAAGTGTTGTAGCACTGCTCGATAAAGGTTATTGCTGCTAGGCGATTGAATCTACTAAGAGCGTTACCGACTTCTACTAAAACAGCTTCGGTTAGCCAAACTTCGGAGGCAATTTTAATCTGGGGAAGGAGTTGAAGTGCTTGCTGATGGTAGTCATCTTGCTTGTTAAATAAGGCTTGAATAAATACGGTATCCAGAAAATATCTTGCACGAGTCATGAACTAGGATAATTAGTTTTGTTTGGGAGTACCGTATAGATAGTGGTCGTGTTCTATAGACCAATCAGGGGGAGCTTCTACTGTCCCAGCAAGAGCTTCTATTGTAGACCAACCACTAGAGTTAGACTGAGTTTCCGTTTCTATTTCGATGGTAATTACATAACGTTGGTCGATCTGAAGGTCTATAGGATTATCTGGACGTAAATATTTTCCGTCAAAGGTTGCAGTTATAGTTTTAGTCATCGATCGATTGTTAGTAGGCGTATACCATCTAGGTTATCAGTTTTATTTTAATTGAGAGGCAAAGAGCGAGGACAAATGACCGATGACTAAACTCATACAAGTACGCAACCCCCGCACGGGCAAACTTGACTATACGATCGCCCCACCATCTAGCGATTTAGTAGAACAGCAATGTCTGCACTTGCGTCAAGGACAACGGCAATGGCAGCAAATCGGCGTTGCAGGTCGGATTGAAGCTTTGCAACAGTGGAAGCAAACTATATTATCTCAGCGCGAATCCTTAACAGAAGCTTTAGTAAAAGATACGGGCAGATTGTCAATTTCAGTTCTAGAAATTGATTCGTTTCTCTCTAGCATCGATCGCTGGTGTAAATTAGCCCCAGAATTATTACAAGAATCAGAAACAGGGACGGCAATTCCCTTTATCAAACTGCAACAAACCTCAACTCCTTATCCCTTAGTTGGAGTAATCAGCCCGTGGAATTTTCCTTTATTACTATCTACACTCGATACTATTCCTGCCTTAATTGCCGGGTGTGCGGTTATTGTCAAACCCAGCGAAATCGCTTCCCGCTTCGTCAAACCTCTGATGGCTGCGATACTCGCTAGCGCGAACGCAACCGTTCCCCATCTCCAAGACGTATTAACTTTTGTGGAAGGTGCTGGAGAAACAGGAGCTAATTTAATCGAATATGTAGATCTAATCTGCTTTACGGGTAGCGTAGCCACGGGGCGAAAAGTTGGAGAAGCAGCGGCTAAACGCTTTATTCCTGCCTTTTTAGAATTAGGCGGAAAAGACCCGGCGATCGTCTTATCATCGGCCAATATAGAATTAGCTACATCTGCAATTTTGTGGGGTTCGGTAGTCAATACCGGGCAGTCATGTCTTTCGATCGAACGCATTTACGTGGCTGAATCTATTTTTGAACCATTTGTAGAGCGATTAGTCGCTAAAGCCGAACGGTTAAAATTAGCCTATCCCACAGTCGAAAGCGGTGAAATCGGCCCGATTATTGCCGAGAGACAAGCAACAATTATTCGCGATCATTTGTCAGATGCGATCGCCAAAGGGGCTGTCGTCCGTTGCGGCGGCAAAGTAGAAGAAAAGGATGGCGGCTGGTGGTGTCTTCCGACAGTGCTAACTCAAGTCGATCGTTCTATGAAAGTCATGACAGAAGAGACGTTCGGCCCGATTATGCCCGTCATGCCTTTTTCAACTGTAGAAGAAGCGATCGACTTAGCAAACGATACGATTTACGGACTGAGTGCAGCCATCTTTGCTGGAGAAGAAACCGAAGCTTTAGCAGTTGCCCAACAGATAGAGGCTGGTGCGATCTCGATTAACGATGCAGCCCTGACCGCTTTGATTTACGAAGGTGAAAAAAATTCTTTCAAATTCTCTGGGTTAGGCGGTTCGCGCATGGGATCGGCTTCTTTGATGCGATTTCTGCGGAAAAAAGCGTTCTTGGTGAAAACCAATTCCGTTCCCGATCCTTGGTGGTTCGATCGTCAACAATAGTAGCATTCAAAACTACGAACATATCGATCGATAACAGGTCTATCTGGCGGACTCAGATCCCTCGGCAATTCACCTAACTTAAAGAAACACAGATCGATCGCCTCATCCCGATCTACCTTTAGTTCTCCTCTGAACTGTCGTGCCTGATAAACCGCCACTACGTTAACTACAATATCCCCGTTTGGATACTTATAAATAAGCTCCTGTCCGGAAAACAAGCCGAACCACTCTAGGTCGTATAGTTCCAAACCCGTCTCTTCCAGAACTTCGCGCCTAGCTGTTTGCTCCAAGGACTCCCCAATCTCCATACTGCCACCAATCAATCCCCACTGTTGGTTATCCCGGCGACGCTGGAGGAGCAGACGATTATGCCGATCTATGACCAATACGGCTGCTCCAGGAATAATGAGGGGACGAGATCCGACTAGCGATCGCAGTTCCCGAACATAGCCCATTTTTGGCTTACTCCCATATCTATTATTTTACGATCGTCGTCACAACGAATAATCCCTGTATATTGAATGACTATAGACTCACCTCTAACTATCTCGCTTCTTAATCGCTTAACCGATCGCGAACTACAAACTAATTATCTCAATCACGTTTGTCGCACTTCAGAAATTGCTAGCTTATTATCAACAATAACCGATCGAGATTTGGCTTTAAGAATTATCAACTTAGCACTCGAAATAGATCTGAACTTAGGTGCTAGCTTGACAAGTTCGATCGCTCCAGAGTTTCAAGAGATCGTAGTCAAACAAATCGAGCGATTAGAAATTTGCCTCCCTCTAAAAATATCGCTCTGGCAGAAAATCAAATCAAAAGCGGCTTTACCGTATCTTCAAGATATATTTATTTTCAAATATCGTTATCGCTACAATAGATATAAAGAGATCGGCTCGGCTTTAGAAGCAATTATCGAAATCGATCGCAATTTAGGAATAGCCTTAGCGCTCGAGGCTTTATACGATAATCGTTTCAGTTCTGAAGCTTTAGAAATTTTAACTGAATTAGCTCCCTCAGAAGCGATCGATGCTTTAGGAGATTTACTAGAAAGCATACATTCGATACATTACAGTCAAAGAGATCGGGCAATCCACATTCTCGATAAAATTGGTACGGAAGCAGCGATCGACAAGATTCGTCAGGCCCTCTACACATACCGATCTAGCTGGTCGGATGATGATTGGATTCAGGGATTGGGAATTGTGGGAGAACCAGCGATGGTAGAGCATTTAATATATCTTCTCTATTTGACAGATGAATATATCGATCGATCGCCCGACAATCCAGATGACAATCTAGAAGAAGTTTCTCGTCTTTGCCGCGAGGCGATCGCAGCTTTAGAAAGATTTGGTGGGAACTTAGCGTTTGAAGTATTACATCAATTTGCTTATTGGAGTATCTTTAAAGACTATCCGAGTCCCTTCGAGGAAATTATTGAAGCTTTATTTCGACTCGATTGCGATCGTACCTTTACAGCTTTAGAGAATGCAATTCATAGTTGCGATCCTCTAGTAAGGAAACGCGCCGCTATGGCTTTTAATGTTTTGAAAGTACCAATTAAAGAACAGACTTTTTCTATTTTGATAGATGCTCTTAACGATCCAGAAGTAGATATACAACTAGAAGTTATTATTAGTATTAGAACTATTTGCAGAAAGTATTCACTACTATATGGGGACGGTCAGATAACTATAGATCTCCACCCGAAAGATCGAGCCTATGCAGCTACCAAACCAATTGTAGCCAACTTTTTATCTCATCCAGAAAACACCGTTCGAGAAAAAGCAATCTTTGTATTAGTAGATGACGATCTAGATGAACTTAAACTAATTCCGCCTTTATTAGGCAATCTCAGTCAAAAAAAGCTTCAGTATCTTCCTTATCGTTTTAGTAGCGCGATCGATAGCTCTCACCTATCAGTTTTATTCGATTATTTAGAAGACGATCGGCTGGAGTTACGCGCTTATGCTTTGGCTAGCTTGGGATTAATTAACGGCGATCTTATACTTCCTATGCTAGTTTCTGCTCTTAAGGATAATGAGTTAATTCTCCGACAAGCAGCAGTTAAGGGAATTGTCAAATTAGAAAGTTTAGCCGCTCGATCTATACTACTAGAGCTAGCTGCTAATTCTGAATTAGTAACAACCTTAATTGAAGAATTAATAGAACTAAACTGCTCGGAAACTCGATCTGGTACTTTAGGACGATGGCAAGGCGATCGCGATTTTACCCAACAGTTTTTAGAAATTGCCGAAACAACTCTCATTGAGATAGTAAAAACTCGTCATCGTGAGATTCTTTGCTTGGGTCAAATTGGTATTAGCGATCGAGCAGTTGATGCGATCGCTCAAGTTCTCAAATCCGATGATTGTAGCTACGAGCATGAGGATGATGGGGTGATGGCATTAGCTAACATTGGTAGCAAGGAAGCGATCGAAGCACTTCTAGAATTTTTACCTAATGGATTTGTATTAGGTGGATGGATCGCAACTCCAATAAATAACGGAGGTAAATTGGGAATAATACCTCAGCTATGGTTAGCTCAACGTCAGTTGTATTGTGAGAGTTTATCTAATGCTATTATCAACATTCAACAGCGAGAAGGATTATACAATCCCAATTTTAGCAATCGCCCATATCATGAGCTTTTTCGATCGCGATCGTTATCCCCTCGCCTGCGACAAGTTCTTTTAGAAAATGCAGATACACCAAAAATTTTCCATCTTTGAAATTTCTCCACAAGCCCCTGAAGAATCTGAAACAATGGGGACTAAAGAGAAATTCTGGTTTCGGCACGAGGAGTTAGGCTTATGTCTTTATAAAAAAGCTAGACCAAATACAGGCGAAGATTGGTCAGAAAAAATTGCAGCTGAATTATGTAAACTAATCGAACTACCTCATGCCCAATACGAGCTAGCAATATTTAACGATCGAAAAGGAACGATCTCCCCATCATTTCTGCCTGAAAATGGTAGTCTTTCTCCTGGCAATGAGATCTTGGCAGAAATATTGGTAGATTATCCCAAAGACATTAATAGCCCTGCCCAACACCTGAAGGGGAGACGAAATTAGCTAGAATACAGATTCAATCAGCTTCATAGCTCTTAGACCTTGTTGGTAATACTTCCATTTATTGCGATTTAATTTCATTAGTTCGGTGACTAATTCTTGACAAAT
>JAESGS010000457.1_pt1 | contig 31275 bp, 27 predicted proteins | sample 9269761 | NCBI WGS metagenome assembly JAESGS01 (sample SAMN15741799, study PRJNA653493) | algae metagenome | isolation source: Cyanosarcina radialis HA8281-LM2 and co-occurring heterotrophs from damp... | place: USA: Makauwahi cave, Hawaii | collected 2011-01-06 | reverse complement strand
CGAGGACGTTGTTGAGGATGTGGCTTCGGATGATCGGGACGGCGCCTGCACCTGAGGCGCGCGCCGCCTCGACGAAGTCGAGTCCGCGCACCTGCGTCGTGACGCTCTCGGCGACGCGCGCGATGGGCGGGATGAAGACGATGGTCAACGAGACGATGCTGTTGAGGATGCCGGCCCCCAGCGCGCCGGAGATGGCGATCGCCAGCAGCACCGACGGGAACGCATAGAACACGTCGATCGTACGCATGATCGCCGTGTTCACCCTGCCGCCGACAAATCCCGCGGTGATGCCCAGCAGCGCGCCGATCACGAAGGCATTGAACACCGGCAGGATGCCGATAAAGAGCGACAGGCGTCCGCCATAGACGAGACGCGCCAGCATGTCGCGCCCCTGCTCGTCCGTGCCGAGTGGATAGCCCTCGGTGCCGATCGGCCGCAACCGCCGGATGATGCTGCCGCGATAGGGGTCGGCGAGGCCGAGATACGGCGCGAAAATAGCGGCCAGGATAATGAGAAGCAGAACGATGCCGCATCCCATCGCGACCGGGTCGCGCAGCAGGCGGCGGCCGACCGAGGCCCAATAGCCGCGGCTTGGGGCGACAATCGGCGCCGCGCCGGGAAGGGGAATGCTCGCCATCGCGCCGCTAGCCCCGCTTGATGCGCGGGTCGATCGCGGTCTGCACCACGTCGACGATCAGGTTGAGGACGATGAAGAACATGGCGAGCACGAGGATCGTGCCCTGCAACAGCGGCAGGTCGCGCTGGAAGATGGCGGCATTCAGCAGGAACCCGGTCCCCGGCCACGAGAACACCGTCTCGATCAGGATCGAGCCGCCGAGGAGGTAGCCGAGCTGCAGGCCCATCACGGCGAGCGCGGTCGGGGCTGCATTCTTCACCACATGCAGGAAGACGCCGCGGTCAGTCAGGCCCTTGGCCCGCAGCGCCTGGACGAATTCCTGGCTGAGGATGTCGCCGACCAGGGCGCGGACCGTGCGTGTGATGATGCCCATCGGGATCACCGACATCGTCACCGCCGGCAGGATCAGGTACTGCATGTGCTCCCAGTCCCATTTCCAGTCGGCACTCGATCCCGGCCCGGCGCCGGTGGCCGGCAGCCATGGCAGCAGCACCGAGAAGACGATGACCAGCACCATGCCGAGCCAGTAATGCGGCACGCTGACGCCGGTAATCGACAGCGTAACCGCGACGCGATCGATCCAGGAGTCGCGGAAGTAGCCCGCGACGAAGCCGAAGAATCCGCCGATGGTAAAGCCGATGATCGTCGCGACAACGGCGAGCAACAGCGTATTCCCCACGGCCTTGGTGATCTCGCCAAGGACCGGGCGCGACGTCGCGATCGAGGTGCCGAGATCGCCGGTCAGGATCTTCCCAAGCCAGATCGCATATTGCACCGGGACCGGCTTGTCGAAGCCGTAGCTCTTCTTCATCTGCTCGACGAGTTGCTGCGAGGCGTCCGGCGGCAGGATGGAAACGAGCGGATCCCCCGGTGCGATGTGCACGAGCGAGAAACACACCACGCTCACCGCCAGCGCGATCGGGATCACGAACACCAGTCGGCGGATGAGGTAGATCAGCATGGCTTCGCGGGCTGCAGCCTAGCCGATGAACACGGGGGTCAGGTCCTGGTACCAGTTCTGCGCCTGGACGAACCCCTTGACCTTGGGCGACAACGCCCGCGGATTGACGTCGTGGGCGACGAAGAGGAAGAGCGCCTCGTCGACGATCCGCTCATGCGCCTCCTGGATCGCAAGGAGCTGTTCGTCGGCATCGAAACTGGCGCGGATCTTCTCGAACAGACCGTCGAGCACCGGATCGATGTAGTAGCCCCAGTTGGTGCCCTTGGGTGCCACCAGGCTTGAATCGAGGTGCCGGATCAGGCAGGTGAACGGGTCCTGGCTGAAATAGGAGCTGTTGGTCGAATGCGCGCCGCGCGACGACGGGTCCTTCGCGCCGGCGCGCCATGATGCGACCAGCGCGTTCCACTCCATGACCTCGAACTCGACCTTGATGCCGATCTCGGCCAGGCTCTGCTGGATGAATTCGTTCATCGGCAGGGGCTGCATCTGGCCCGAACCGCCCGGCGAGATGATCGCCTTTACCGGCAGCGGCTTCGTCTTCGAATAACCGGCTTCCGCCATCAGCGTCACGGCCTGCGCCGGATCGTATTTCACGTCGAAGCCCGGTTTGCCGAACCACGGACTGTTCGGCGGCACCATGCCCTTCCCCGGCACCATGAGGCCGCCGAGCAGTGTCACCATCGCGTCGCGGTCGAGCGCCAGGTTCGCGGCCTTGCGCACACGGATGTCGTTCCACGGACTGCCCTCGGCGCGGCTGAAATGCCAGGTCCAGTTATGCGGATAGACATTGGTGACGATCTGGTTGCCGCGGCTCTTCAGCTGCGCGACGGCATCAGGCGCCGGCGCCTCGATCCAGTCGAGCTGGCCGGACAGCAGTGCCGCGGTGCGGCTGCTCGTCTCCGGCATCGGGATCAGCACGAGACGATCGAGCTTCGGCCGACGCGCGACGTCCCAATAGTCGCGGTTGGGGACCAGCTCGCCGCGCTCGCGCGGCACGTACCGGTCGACTTTCCATGGGCCGGTTCCCGACGGCGCGTTGAGGAACTTCGCCCAGTCGCGGCCGACTTTCTCCCACTGCGCCGGGCTCGACATCAGGATCCAGGATATCTCGTACGGGAACAGCGCGTTCGGCGCGTGGGTGACGAACTCGACCGTCCTGGCGTCAAGCGCGCGATACGCCTTGACCGACGGGATGCGCGTGCGTCCCTGCCCGGCCTGCCGCGAATCGAATTGCGGCGCGTCCTGCTTGAGGATCTTGTCGAAGTTCCACACGACAGCGCTGGCATCGAACGTGGAACCATCGTGGAAACGGACGCCCTCGCGCAGCGTGAACATCCATTTCGTCAGGTCCGACGGATCGACCTTCCAGGACGTCGCCAGGCCCGGCACCAGCCGAGTCGCCTGGTCCGCCCGCGACAGGTCCCACAGGATGAGCGAGTCGAACACAGTGTAGCCGATGAAGCGCATGCCTTCGGCGCCCTGGTCGGTCTGGCCGTTGGGCAGAGGCACATCGGCTGCCGTCATGCCGACGCGCAAGATACCGCCCGACTGCGCCCAGGCCGCATCGGGCATGAATGCCGGCAAGGTCGCGGCGGCCGCGCCTGTCACGAGCAGGTCGCGACGGCTGATCGAAGTCATTGAGCGGCTCCTGAAAAGAGGAGCGGGGCCGCCCGGAAGCGGCCCCGCAGGTCTTACTGGATCGAGACCGTCGTCAGGTCGATGAACCAGCTCTTCGGCTGGACCAGTCCCTTGACCTTCGGGCTCATCGCCCGCGGTCCGACGTCATGCGCGACCCACAGGAACGGCGCCTCCTCGACCGAGCGTGCGTGCAGCTTTGCCAATGCGGCATCGCGTGCTGTCGCATCGAAGGTCGAGCGCGCCGTGGCGACGAGCTGGTCGAACTCGGGATTGTTGAAGAAGCCCCAGTTGTTCGACACAGGCGGTGCCGCCTTGGAGTCGAGGAAGCGGACCATCGCGAAGAACGGGTCCATCGCCGCATAAGTCACGTTGATCGCGTGCGAGCCGCGCGCGCTCTCGTCCTTGGCTCCCTTGCGCCAGTTGGTGAACAGCGTGTTCCATTCGATCACGTCAAGTTCGACCTTGAAGAAGCACTCGGCCAGGCTCTGCTGGATGAACTCGTTCATCGGCAACGGTTGCATCTGGCCCGAGCCCGACGCCGAGGTCTGCGTCTTCACGACCAGTGGCTTGCTCTTGGAATAGCCCGCCTCGGTCATCAGCTTGCGCGCGGCATCAGGGTCGTACTTGATGTCGAAGGACGGATTGCCCCACCACGGATGGCCGGGCGGCACCGTCCCCTTGGCCGGCTCCATCAGGCCGCCCAGGAGCTGCTTCATGCCTTCGCGGTCGACGCAGAGGTTCGCCGCCTGCCGGGCGCGCTTGTCGAGCCACGGCGATCCTTCGGCGAAGGAGAACTGCCACGGCCACACATGCGGCTGCGGGTTCTGCGTAACAACGAAGCCGCGCTGCTTGATCTGCGGCAGCGCATCGGGCGCCGGCGCCTCGATCCAGTCGACCTGGCCGGACAGCAAGGCCGCCGTCCGGGCATTCGGCTCGGGCATCGGCAGGAGAACGACGCGATCGAGCTTTGGCACCTTGTTCTTGTCCCAATGCTCGGCGAACTTGACGATCTCCAGCCGCTCGCGCGGCACGAAGCGGTCCATCTTGAACGGGCCGGTGCCGGATGCGTTGGCCGCGAACGCGGTCCAGGCCTGCTTGGCGCGCTCCTTGGGATCGGCGACGCCGGTTACCCCGTCATAGAGTTTCTGCCAGTGCGCCGGACTGGCCATGAACAGATTGGTCAGGTTGATCGGCAGGAACGCATCCGGCTGCGCGGTCGTCAGTTCGACCGTCAGGTCGTCGATCTTGCGGGCGGAGCGCAGGGTCGGCATGCGCGACGCCGTGACACCGACCTGGCTAGCGTCGAAATGAAGGGCGTCCTGCTTCAGCACCTTCTCGACATTCCAGACCACGGCATCGGCGTTGAAAGCCGACCCGTCATGGAATTTCACGCCCGGGCGCAGCTTGAACACCCACTTGGTCTTGTCGTTGGCGTCGACGTTCCATTCCGTCGCCAGGCCCGGGACGACCACGCTCGGCTTGTCAGCCGAAGACAAGTCCCATTGGCTCAGCGCGTCGTACATCGGAATGCCGGTGAACCGGTTTCCTTCAAAGCCCTGGTCGGGCTGGCCGAGCGTCCGCGGAATGTCCGCGGCGGTCATGCCGATTCGCAGCGTGCCTTGCGCCTGCGCTGCGGTTGGTGCATAGCCCGTGGCGAGCATGGTTGCCGCGAGCATGCCAAGAACGAATTTTGATTTGTTGCCCATAAGGCCTCCCGGATTGGCACGATCAGATCGATGAGGAACGACCTAAGGTCTCGTTGGAGCAATCGGTGTGCCACGGAGCCGGCCGCTGGTTTTTCGGCCGGAACGGCGGTGCCCGATGTTCTTCTGCCTAAGATTTCGGCTTCCTGCCGTTCTTATAATCACGCCTTTTTGTAGTGCTTGGCAATCATGCGATTGATGTTGATCAACCCGAACACAACCAAAGCGATCACCACGAAGGTCGTCGCAGAGGCGCAGCGGATCGCCGGAGCAGGCATCGATATCATTCCGGTCACCGGCCAATTCGGCGCCCGCTATATCGCGAGCCGTGCCGCCTATGCCGTCGCCGCGCACGCCGCCCTCGACGCCTACTCAGGCTGCGGCGAACCGCACGACGCCGTGATGCTCGGGTGCTTCGGCGATCCCGGCCTCGATGCCTTGCGCGAGATCTCGCCCCGGCCGGTGATCGGGATGGCGGACGCATCGATCGCCTCGGCAGCGGAACGCGGCGCCAGCTTCTCGATCGTCACCGGCGGCGAACGATGGGTCGCGATGCTGGAGGAGTTCGTGGCATCGCGCGGGCACGGCAGCCGGCTCGCCAGCGTGCGCGCGGTCAGCCAGACCGGTGGCGCCATTGCCGCCGACCCCGACGCGGCCCTCGAAGCCCTGGCGCAGGCGTGCCAGGCCGCCGCGGACCGCGATGGTGCGGAGGCCGTCATCCTCGGTGGCGCGGGCCTCGCGGGCCTTACCGCGCGCATCAAGGACAAAGTGTCAGTCCCGCTGATCGACTGCGTCGAGGCGATGGTCACGGCGGCGGTCGCCGCGGCGCGCGGCAGCAAGACTTCTGCGGGTCCTGCCGCTATGACACCCGGCGTCGAGAGCGTGGGGCTGTCGGCGGCACTGGCGCGGCACCTACCCTAGCGCCTAGCCACCTGTCGCCCGTTTCTGATCCGGCACGCCCGCGCCGGTCCGGCGCCGGAACGGACGGGTTCAGGCCCGGCATTCCGCGAAGAGGGTCGCTTCAAACGCGGCGGCATCGATTCTCAGCCGTGCCGCGTCGACGAGGTCGAGCAGGTCCTCCCGCGCGACGCCGTCGCGTCTCATGAGGATCTGCAGCACGGGATCGTCCAGCAGCTCGTTGATGGATGGTTCGGGATCGTCGGCGCGAACCCGCGGATTGCGGTGCGCCGTCTGACGGTCGGCTCTACGTGCCATGGGGCCTCCAGCGAGGTTGACATCGGGCCCACGGAGCATTTGCCCCATGGCGCTTTAGCGTTTGGTGACGCGGCGCAAGCTGCCCTTCAAATTGCCGCGGGATCGGAACGACCGATCAATCGACGGGTCTACAGCGCTCCTCGACGCCTGCGCGCCGTACAAGATGTGACTTTGTCATGCGCATCATCTTGTCGTGACGCGGACGCGGCACAACCGACGAATTCTTGGCAAGCGCTCAATGAAAACTAAAAAGACGCGCCCTACCCTTTTGCGCGCCGACGGCGACGCTGGAGCGTGGCCTTTCGCGTCGAGCAGGACTTAGGACGAGGCTGTTTCGAGTAGGCATGCCAGCGTCGCCTCGTCCGCTATGGCGGGCAGGCCGAGCCGCGCGCGGGCACCATCGATGACCTCGAGCAGAGCCCGGTAGTCAATTCCGTCCCGCGCCATCATGACGCGCAGCAATGGATCCACAAGCAGGTCACAGAGCGTGGGTTCGCCATCAATCTCCATGCCGCCATCATGGCGGGCGATGGCATCCGCACAAACGAACTGTCCTCACCCGTCACTCGAGAAAAACTAATGGCTGGCGCGGTGAGCCGCGTTCCGCGAGCGGCGGTGCGCGCGCAAACTGCAGCGAATTGCGGTCGGCGACCTGCGATGGCATTATCGGCGCAACATAACCAGCCGGTTACAAGCATGCCGGCACACCGGGGAGAAAACCGATGCTCGCTCGTCGTACGATGATCGCCGTCGCGATTGCTGCCAGCGCTGCCCTGCTGGGCGGTGGCAAGACCGCCGATGCCCAGTCCTTCACCAAGCAGGTGACGATCATCGTGCCGTTCGCCCCGGGCGGCACCTCCGACATCCTCGCCCGCCTGATGGGGCCGAAGCTTTCGGAAAGCATCGGCCAGCCCGTGATCGTCGACAACAAGCCCGGCGCCTCGGGCAACCTCGGCGCGGATCTCGTGGCCAAGGCAACCCCGGACGGCCACACCCTGCTGCTGACCGATGTCGGCAGCCTCGCCACCGCGCCGACCCTGTTCCGCAAGCTGTCCTTCGACGTGCAGAAGGACCTGGTCCCGGTGACGATGGTGCTGTTCGCGCCCTACCTCTTCGCGGTGCACCCGTCGGTTCCGGCCGGCAACCTGCAGGAACTGGTCACCTACGCGAAGGCAAATCCCGGCAAGCTGAATGTCGGCAACAGCGGCGTCGGCGCCGCCAATCACCTGACGTCCATCGTCGTCGGCAAGCATCTCGGCATCAACTGGGGCTACGTGCCCTACCGCGGCGGCGCCGCGGCCATCCGCGCGGTCGTCTCGAACGAGAGCAACGTGATCTTCAATGGCGCCACCGCCACCCAGCCCTTCGTGGTCAACCAGCAGCTCAAGGGCATCGCGGTATCGGGCGAGAAGCGCATGGCGGCGCTGCCCAACCTGCCGAGCTTCAAGGAGCTAAACCTGCCCGCCATCGACAGCGGCACGTGGCAGGGCTTCCACACCAGCAAGGGCACGCCGCCGGCGATGGTCGCACGCCTCAATCAGGAGATCCGCAAGGTCCTGGCGATGCCGGACATCGCCGCGAAGATCGCGGAGCTCGGCGGCGAGGTGAAGGCCGGCTCGCCCGACGACATGGCCAAGTGGATGAGCCAGGCCATCGTCGACTGGGGCAAGGTCGTCCAGGAAGCCGACATCAAGCTCGACTAGGCCGGGCAGCCGGGCGCGTCTTCCGTGCGATCGCGCGTCGATCTGCCCGACCTTGCCTTTGCCGCCCTGCTCGCGGCGATCGGCGCCGTCGTGCTGATCGCCGGCAGCGAGCTGTCGCTCGGCCGCGCGAGCAACATGGGGCCCGGCTATGTGCCGCGCGGCCTGGCCCTGATCGTGATCGCCTTCGGCATCGGGCTGGGCATCCGCGCAGCGCTCGCGCCGGCGCGGGGCTTTCCCGGCATCAGCGTGCGCGCCCTGGTCCTGATCTCGGCGGCGCTGGCTGTCTTCTCGCTGCTGCTGCCCCTGGCCGGGCTGGCGATCGCGAGCGTCGCGACGGTCGCCTGCGCCAGCCTCGCGTCGCGCGACGTGCGGCCGGTCGAGGCCGCCGTCGCGGCGCTGGCGCTGGCGGCTTTCGCCGTGCTCCTGTTCGCGACCGCGCTGGGCCTGCCGATCCCGGTCTGGCCGCGCTGAGGGCGATGCGGGCATGGACCTGATCGCCAATCTCGCGACGGGCTTCGCGGTCGCGCTCACGCCGGCCAACCTGCTCTTCTGCCTGCTGGGCGCCCTGATCGGGACGCTGGTCGGGGTCCTGCCGGGGATCGCGCCCGTCGCGACCATCGCCATCCTGCTGCCCTTCACCTTCTCGCTCGATCCAGCCTCCGCCTTCATCATGCTCGCCGGCATCTTCTACGGCGCGCAGTACGGCGGCTCGACGACCGCCATCCTGGTCAATCTGCCCGGCGAATCGTCGTCCATCGTCACGTGCCTGGACGGGCACCAGATGGCACGGCAGGGCCGCGCCGGCGCGGCGCTCGCGATCGCGGCGATCGCGTCGTTCGTCGCCGGGACATTCGCGACCCTCGTCATCGCCGGTCTGAGCGCGCCGATGACGTGGCTCGCGCTGCGCTTCAATGCCGCCGAATATTTCAGCCTGATGGTGGTCGGCATGATCGGCGCGGTCGTGCTGGCACACGGCTCGCCGGCCAAGGCGATCGCGATGCTGATGCTCGGGCTGCTGCTTGGGCTGGTCGGGCTCGACGTGAACTCCGGCGTTCCGCGCTTCACCTTCGACATCCCGCAGCTTGCCGACGGGATCGGATTTGTGCCGGTCGCGATGGGCCTGTTCGGGATCGCCGAGCTGATCGTCAATCTCGAGCGGCCGCAGGACCGCAGCGTGCTCGGCTTCAAGGCGCGCAACCTGCTGCCGAGCCTCGCCGAGCTGCGCGCCTGCATCCCCGCCATGCTGCGCGGCACCGCGCTGGGCTCGGTGCTCGGCGTGCTGCCGGGCGGCGGCGCCGCGCTGTCGTCGTTCGCGGCCTATGCGCTGGAAAAGAAATCGTCGCGCGATCCGTCGCGCTTCGGGCGCGGCGCCATCGAGGGCGTCGCCGCACCGGAGGCCGCCAACAATGCCGGCGCGCAGACGAGCTTCATTCCCTTGCTGACGCTCGGCATCCCCGGCAATGCGATCATGGCGTTGATGGTCGGCGCCATGATGATCCAGGGCATCCAGCCGGGTCCGCAGGTGATGACGGAGCAGCCGCATCTGTTCTGGGGCGTGATCGCCAGCATGTGGCTGGGCAACGTGATGCTGCTGATCATCAACCTGCCGATGATCGGCGTGTGGGTGTCGCTGCTGCGCGTGCCCTATCGGCTGATGTTCCCGGCGATCGTGCTGTTCTGCTGCATCGGGGCCTATACGCTGCAGAACAGCGTATTCGACGTGTGGGTCATGCTGGTCTTCGGCGTCGTCGGCGCGTTCTTCATCAAGGTCGGCGCCGAGCCGGCGCCCTTCGTCCTCGGCTTCGTGCTCGGCCCGATGATGGAAGAGAACTTTCGCCGCGCGATGATGCTGTCGCACGGCGACCCCACGACCTTCGTGACGCGCCCGATCAGCGCGGGCCTGCTCGCGCTCGCCGCGGCGCTGCTGGTGATCCTGGTCCTGCCGGCGGTGCGCGCGCGGCGCGAGGACGTATTCCGCGAATAATCGGCAGGTGCCGTGGCGGCGGCTAGGCCGGGCACTCCGCGCAGACGGCGCGGCCGTGCACAGGACGGGACGCCACCCCCCGCCCAAGCCGCCTCTGCGCAAGCTCGATGACGGCAAGCAGGTCCGCCCGACGCAGGCGATCGCTGCGCAGCACGAGCATCAGCAGCGGATCGTCCAGAAGCTCGCGCAGCGACGGCTCCGGGTCGTCGGCGCGGACGGTCGGATCGCCACGGGTCAGCAGGACGGATACGCGGTTCTGCATGAAGGTCTCCGACGCTGAAGCACGCAAGGTCGCCGTGTTGGCTGACGTATCCTCACTATCCCGTCGTGGGCCGCTGCGATGTGACATCAGTCACAGCCTCCTCCGAATTGCGCGATACCGCTACGCTTGGCTCCCGTGCTCGTACGCCGAAATTCTTCGCCTGCGGCGGGCGGCAGGCCATGATGTAGATCAACTGCTCAGGACGAAGCTTGTCCGCGCGCCGCCGCGCGCTTCTCGGCGACGCGCGCGTTGAATTTGTCCCAGCGGACGACCGCGCGCCGGTGCCTGCCGCCGCCGATCTCGTCGACGCCGTCATGGCCCTTCACGTCGAACTCCAGGATGCGCCCGTCGACCTTGGTGCAGGTCGCGGTGACCGACACCGTCAGACCGGGAGGCGTCGCGGCGGTGTGGCTGAAATCGACATGGATGCCGAGGCTGCCCTCGCCCGGATCGAGATGCGGCTTCATCAGCTCGATGCACGCCCACTCGAACAACCCAACCATGAAACCGGTGGCGAAGACCGCTGGCATCTCCACGAAGCCCGGCGCCTCCGGATAGAGATGCGGCACAGTCTTGCTCTCGGGCACCGTGAACGTGAGCGTGTGGGTGAGGCCAGCCTTGAGCGTATCCTTCATCGTCGTCCTGTCGTCGGCGAAGCCTGCGCTACACGCTGAAATACTTCGCCTGCGGATGGTGGCAGACGATGGCCGAGGTCGACTGCTCGGGATGGAGCTGGTCCTCGTCGGACATCGCCACCCCGATGCGGTCGGCACCGAGCAGCTCCAGAAGCTGCTTCTGGTCGGCGAGGTTCGGGCAGGCCGGGTAGCCGAAGGAGTAGCGCGAGCCGCGGTAGCCCTGCTTCAGCATCTTGTCCATGTCGCGGTCGTCCTCGGCCGCGAAGCCGAGCTCGGCCCGGATGCGCTTGTGTGTGTATTCGGCCAGCGCCTCCGCCATCTCGACGCCGAGGCCGTGCAGGTACAGGTAGTCCTGGTAGCGGTTGTCGGCGAACCATTCGCGCGCCACTTCCGAGGCGTGCTGCCCCATCGTGACGACCTGCAGCCCGATCACGTCGCGCTCGTTGGACGTGCGGTCGCGGAAGAAGTCGGCGATGCACAACCCGCCCTCGCGGTCCTGCCGCGGGAAGGCGAAGCGTGCGACCTCCTTCTCGCCGCCCTCGTCGAGCAGCACGACGCTGTCGCCCTCGGAGTAGCAGCGCCAGTAGCCGTAGATCGCCTGCGGCTGGAGGATGTTCTCCGCCTCCACCTGGCGCAGCAGCCGCGTGAGGATCGGCTTCACCTCGCGCTGCGTCCACGCCTTGTATTCGTCGAGCTTCTTGCCCGCCTTGCGGAAGCCCCAGTGAAATTGGAACAGCATCGTCTCGTTGAGGTACGGAATCAGCGTCTTGGCCGGCACGTGCTCGACCACGCGGGCACCCCAGAACGGCGGCGTCGGCACCGGCGCCTGCATCGCCAGCTCCGCGCGGCGCGTCTGGATCTCCTCGAAATCGACCGGGCGCGCGGGCTTGGCGGCCTGGCCCAGGGTGCGTTTCTGATTCGAAGGACGGCCCTTGCGCTTGTCGACCGACGTCTTGACGTGATCGTCGAACCTGCCGCCGACGATCTTGTCCATCAGGTCGAGCCCGTCGAAGGCATCGCGCGCATAGGCAACGCGGCCGGCCCCGTAAGAGGTGAGGCAGTCCTCCTCGACATACCTGCGCGTGAGGGCGGCTCCGCCGAGCAGCACCGGCAGGTCGATGCCCTCGCGCGTCATCTCCTCAAGATTCTCGCGCATCACCACAGTCGACTTCACCAGCAGCCCCGACATGCCGATCGCATTCGCCTTATGCTCGCGCGCGGCCGTCATGATGCTGGCGATCGGTTGTTTGATGCCGAGATTGACGACCTTGTAGCCGTTGTTGGTGAGGATGATGTCGACGAGATTCTTGCCGATGTCGTGCACGTCGCCCTTCACGGTCGCGAGCACGATCGTCCCCTTCTGCTGGCCATCGACACGTTCCATGAACGGCTCGAGATAGGCGACCGCTGCCTTCATCGTCTCCGCCGATTGCAAGACGAAGGGAAGCTGCATCTTTCCGGCGCCGAACAGGTCACCGACCACCTTCATGCCGTCGAGCAGGTAGGTGTTGACGATGTCGAGCGGCTTGTAGGATTTCATCGCCAGATCGAGATCGTCGGTCAGGCCCTGCTTGTCGCCGTCGACGATGCGCTCCTTGAGCCGCTCCTCCACCGACACGGCGCGCTTCTTCACCGTCTTCGCCGCCGCGGTGCGGTCCTGAAATAGCGCAATGAAGGCGTGCAGCGGGTCGTAGCCCTCGGCACGGCGGTCGAAGATCAGGTCCTCCGCCGCCTTCACCTCCTCGGCCGGGATCTTGTGCAGCGGCATGATCTTCGAGTGGTGCACGATGGCGCCGGTCAGGCCGCGGCGCAGCGCATGGTCGAGGAACACCGAGTTGAGCACGTGGCGCGCAGCGGGGTTGAGGCCGAACGAGATGTTCGACAGGCCGAGGATGATCTGCACCTCGGGAAGCGCCGCGCGGATCCTCTCAATCCCTTCGAGTGTCCACAGGCCGAGCTTGCGGTCGTCCTCGTTGCCGGTGGCGATGGTGAAGGTCAGCGGATCGATCAGCAGATCGGAGGCCGGGAGGCCGAAGCGGTTGCAGGCGAAGTCATGCAAGCGCCTGGCGATCTCGACCTTCTGGTCGACCCCCTTCGCCATGCCGTGCTCGTCGATGGTCAGCGCCACGACCGCCGTCCCGAAGCGCCTGGAGAGCACCATGCGCTTCTCCGCCGGCGCCTCGCCATCCTCGAAGTTGATCGAGTTGAGGATCGCCTTGCCGCCGTAGAGTTTGAGCGCCGCCTCGAGCACCGGCAGCTCGGTCGAATCGATGACCAGCGGCGCGGTCACCGAGCCGCGCATGCGGCTGACGACCTCGCTCATCTCCTTCACCTCGTCGCGGCCGACGAAGGCGGTGCAGACGTCCAGCGAATGCGAGCCCTCGCGGACCTGCTCGCGGCCCATCTCAACGCAGCCTTCCCAGTTGCCTTCCTCCTGCAGCTTGCGCCACTGCCGGCTGCCGTTGGCGTTGCAGCGCTCGCCGATCGAGAAATACGCGTTCTCCTGGCGCAGCGGCACCTGCCCATAGAGCGAGGCGACGGACGGAACCCACACCGATTTGCGGGCGGACGGCGCGGGCCGCCGGTCGGCGCCCGCGCGCTTGCGCAGCATCGCATCGAGCGCGGCGATGTGCGGCACGTCGGTGCCGCAGCAGCCGCCGATCATGTTGACGCCATCCTCCGCGACGAAGCGCTCGAGCCATTTCGACAGCTCGTCCGGCGACAGCGGGTAGCGCGTCTTGCCGTCGACCAGCTCGGGCAGGCCGGCGTTGGGCTGCACCGAGATCATGCCTGTCCAGTTCTCGGCGAGCCACTTGACGTGCTCAGCCATTTCCTGCGGCCCGGTGGCGCAGTTGAGTCCGATCACCGGCACGTCGAGCGAATGGATCACGGTCGCGGCCGCCGCGATGTCGGCGCCGACCAGCAGCGTGCCGGTCGTCTCGATCGTGACCTGCACCAGGATCGGCACGTCCCTGCCGCCCTCGGCGCGAGCGCGCTTGGCCCCGTTGATCGCCGCCTTGATCTGCAGCGGGTCCTGGCATGTCTCGATCAGGAAGCCGTCGATGCCGCCGGCGACGAGGCCCCGCGACTGGACCGTGAGCGCGTCCTCGAGCGTCTGGTAGTCGATGTGGCCGAGGCTCGGCAGCTTGGTGCCCGGCCCGATCGAGCCGAGCACGAAGCGCGCGCGGCCATCATGCCTGAATTCGCCGATCGCCTCGCGCGCCAGCTCCGCCGAACGCTTGTTCAGCTCGAACGCCTCGTCCTGCAGGTCGAACTCGGCGAGCGTGATCGGGGAACCGCCGAACGTGTTGGTCTGGACGATGTCCGACCCGGCCTCGAGATAGCCCATGTGGATGGTGCGCACGAGGTCGGGACGCGCGCGCGTCAGGATCTCGGTGCAGTTCTCGTTGCCGAGATAGTCGCGATCGACATCGAGGTTGAGGGCCTGCACGCGGCTGCCCATGGCGCCGTCGCAGAGCAGCACGCGTTCGCGCAAAGCATCGAGGAATTTAGCCATGATGGTTGTCTGCTGGTGGTCCGTGTTCGATGGTCAGGCGACAGCCGCCTCGGCGGTCGCCGCCTGGCGCGGCCGCACGCCGAGGATGTGGCAGATCGCGTAGGTGAGATCGGCGCGGTTGAGGGTGTAGAAGTGGAACTCCTCGACGCCGTGGTCCTGGAGCCGGCGGCACTGCTCCGCGGCGACGGTCGCGGCGACCAGCCGGCGGGTGTCGGGATCGTTGTCGAGGCCTTCGAACAGCCGCGCGAGCCATGCCGGAACCGATGCACCGCACGCACCGCTGAACTTCACCACCTGCGCGAAATTCGTCACCGGCAGGATGCCGGGGATGATCGGCACGCGGATCTGGAAGGCATCGCACAGATCGCGGAAGCGCAGGAACTTGTCGACGTCGAAGAAATACTGCGTGATCGCGCGCGTGGCTCCGGCGTCGATCTTGCGCTTGAGATTGTCGATATCCTCCGCCGGCGAGCTGCCGTCGGGGTGGGTTTCAGGATAGGCGGCGACGCTGATCTCGAAAGGCGCGATCCGCTTGAGTCCGGCGACGAGGTCCGCGGCGCGCCCGTAGCCGCCCGGATGCGGAACATAACGACCAGCACCCGCCGGCATGTCGCCGCGCAAGGCGACGATGTGGCGAATGCCCGCCTCCCAATAATGGCGCGCCACGTCATCCACCTCGCCGCAGGTCGCGGCGACGCAGGTCAGGTGCGCGGCGGGCTCGAGCGAGGTCTCGTTGCGGATGCGCCGCACCGTCGCGTGAGTGCGCTCGCGCGTCGAGCCGCCGGCGCCGTAGGTCACCGACACGAAGCGCGGACCGAGCGGCTCAAGCCGCTTGACCGACTGCCAAAGCTGCCGCTCCATCTCTTCGGTCTTTGGCGGGAAGAACTCGAAGGACAGCTTGAGCCGCGTATCGCTGTCGGCTCCGCCGATCAACGTGCCGGGATTGCGTGCGGTCGCCATCGATCAACTCCTTGTCAGCGTCTTCGTGTATCGGTCGTTCAGGCCGCAGCCCGGTCCGCCTGACGCGGCCGCTCCGCGGGCCACAGGCTGACCGTCAACTTGTTCCCGGGCAGGTGCACGACCGGCCCCGGTACCAGCCCCGCCGCGGCGATCCATTGGCGCACTTCCTCGTCCGTGAAGCCGAGCCGGCGATGCGCGTGCTCGCGACGCAGATGGTCGAGCTCGTGCGGTGCGAAATCGGCGATGGCCAGGCGCCCGCCCGGGCGCAGCACGCGCGCCGCTTCCGCGATCACCTCCGCCGGCTCGTCGGCGAAATGCAGGACCTGATGGATCGTGACGGCGTCGAAGGACGGGCCGGCCCACGGAAGCTGGTACATGTCGCCCTGCCGGACGTAGCAATCCTTGAGTCCGGCACGGTCGAGATTAGCGCGCGCGATCTGCAGCATCTCGCGCGACAGGTCGATACCGACGCCGGCAATGCCCTCGGCGCCGAACAGCTCGAGGATCCGGCCGGTGCCGGTGCCGATGTCCAGCAGGCTACGAACAGTCGAGGGCGGGATCAACTCGACCAGCCGGCGCTCGACCTCGGCGTCGTCGACATGGAGGGAGCGAATCTCGCTCCAGCGCGATGCATTCTCACGGAAATAGCGCGCCGCCGATTCGGCGCGGCCCCGGCGGACGGCCGCAAACCGCTCCCGGTCGCGCGCGAAGCCGTTCTCCTCCAGCGGCAGCAGGTCGAGGATGTTGCGCGCCACCCGCCCTTCCGGCCCGTCGCGATGCAGGCGGTAGAAGACCCAGCTTCCTTCCGGCAGGCGATCGAGCAGGCCGGCGTCGCAAAGCTGCTTCAGATGACGTGACACGCGCGGCTGGCTCTGGCCCAGGATCTGGGTCAGCTCGCTCACCGTCAGTTCCCCGTGGGCGCAGAGGGCCAGGAGCCGAAGCCGGGTCGGCTCGGCCACGGCGCGCAGGCCGGTCAGGACGCTCTCTACGTCGTTCATCGGAGAACAATATAACGATATCCTTATATCCTTCAATCGGCATTTTCGGGTCAATACCTGTGCGCCTTCGCTGCAACACTGGGCCTATTTCGACACGGCCGCCCGGGCACACTCTGGAAGGCCAAGATGCCCTATGGTACCTAGCGTCTCGGATTCGCTTGGTCATTTGCGCAGTTAACCGGGCCTTTAACGTTTGCGAGGACGATGGCCGGGCTGAGGATGGCGGGGCGGCCGGCGCGGGGCGCGTGCGGATTGGCGCCTTGAGGGGACCGAAATCCGCGCAAGAAAGTCGAACAACAGGTTAATTTCCTGCGATGAAGCTTCCCTACATTGCCGGTCGAAGCCTGCGCCTGGCTGGCGCCTTCGCGGCTGCTTTGACGATCGCCGGCTGCGTGGTCCAGGACACCCCGGAAAAGGTTGCGCAGATCGAAGAGACGCGCGACCCGTTCGAGCCGACCAACCGGTACATTTTCGAGGTCAACCGCTTCCTCGACGAGATGTTCCTCAAGCCGGTGGCCTGGTGGTACCGCGCCGGCGTGCCTGACCCCGCGCGCGAGCGCATCCATCTGGCCCTCGCCAACCTGCGCCTGCCGTGGACCGCGGTGAACGACGTCTTCCAGGGCGAGATGGAGCGCGCGTATGTGGCGAGCGTCCGCTTTGTGATCAACACCACCGTCGGCGTCGTCGGCCTGTTCGACGCAGCCACCGACTGGGGCTTCCCGCATCATGAGGAAGACGCCGGCCAGACCTTCGCCGTCTGGGGCGCGCCGGGGGATCCCTATCTCTTCCTCCCGATCATCGGGCCGTCCAATCCGCGCGACGCCGCCGGCATCGCGCTCGGCTTCTACGCCGACCCGGTCAACATCGTGTTCCGCAACAACGGCGCCGATGCGCCGGGCATCGTGCGCGGCCTCCTCTCCGGAATCGACAGCCGCGAGCGGAACCTCGAGACGCTCGCCGATCTGGAGCGCAACTCGGTCGACTTCTACGCGACCATCCGCAGCATCTACCGCCAGCGGCGCGAAATGGAGATTCGCAACGGCGCGCCCGCCTCGGACTATCCGGCGCCCAGCCTTTCGCAACAGCTCTCGGCGGACAGCAGCACCACCAAGCCGGAGTGAGTCCATGCAGCGCCGTGCGTTCATCGTCGCCGCCGCGTCAGCTTTTGTCGCAGGCGCCGTGCCGTTTCCGGTCGGCGCGCAGAGCCCCACCTCGGCTTCCGTCACCGAGGGCGGGCAGTTCGTGTCCGATCTCGCCTCGCGCGCAGTCGCGGAGCTGACGACCGGCGACCTCGCGATGGCCGAGCGCGTGTCGCGGCTTCGGGGCATGCTGACCGAGGCTTTCGACGTACCGGGTATCGGGCGCTTCGTCCTCGGTCGCTACTGGCGCGTCGCCAGCGAGAGCGAGCGCGCCGAGTACCTCAAGCTGTTCGAGGACTTCATCGTCCAGACCTACGTACAGCGCTTCAACGATTTCGCCGGCGCGCAGCTCCGCGTGCTGCAGACCCGGGCCGGCCAGGACGGCGAACTCATCGCGACCCTCGAGGCCGGCCTGCCGGGCAGGACGCCCGCCCGCTTCGACGTGCGCATGCGCCGCGACAACACCGCCTTCAAGATCTTCGACGTCATCGTCGAGGGCATCAGCATGAGCGTCACGCAGCGCGACGATTTCGCTGCGGTGATCCAGCGCAACGGCGGCAAGGTCGAAGGCCTGCTGGTCTCGCTGCGCGAGAAGACCAAGGGCGCCCGCTAGCGCCAGTTCCGGGCGCGCAGCGCGCGGCCGTCATAACCAGTCAGAAAAAAGAAAACCCCGGGCGGGAAACCCGCCCGGGGCCGATATCCCTTGCGTGTGCGAAGTGCGTCGCGATCAGCCGCCCTGGAACAGGGACAGCAGGATCTGCGGCGAGCCGTTGGCGATGCTGAGGGCCTGCACGCCGAGCTGCTGCTTGACCTGCAGGGCCTGCAGCTTCGCGCTCTCCTCGGCCAGGTCCGCATCGACGATGCTGCCCAGACCTTCGGTGACCGCGTCGGCCACGGTCTTGTTGAAGTCCTGCTGGAACTTGAGCGCGTTGACGTCAGAGCCCAGGTCGCCGAGCGCCGTGCCGACCGCGGTGATGGCGGCGTTCACGTCGACCAGCGCGGAGACCGCGGTCGCCGTCGACGTCAGGCTGCCGAAGGTCAGCGATCCGATGGTGCTCTGGCTCGAAAGCGTCAGGGTGCCGCCCGAGATGGTCGAGATGACCGTCGCGTCCGTGGCGCCCGACATCAGCATGTTCTTGCCGTTGTACGCCGCGTTCGCCACGAAGGTGTCGAACTGCGTCTTCATCGCGGCGAAGTCGGCGGCCAGGATCGACTGCTGGCTGGCCGTGTTGCCGGAGTTCATGCCCTCGATCGCCTTCTTCTTCATGTCGGTCAGAAGATTGGAGATCTGGGTAGCGCCGGCGATCGCGACGTCGCCGATGCCCTTGCCGTTGGCGAGCGCCTGGTCGACGGCCTGGTAGGCCTTGAGGTCGGCGCGGATGCCCTGCGCGATGGCGAAGCTCGAGGCGTCGTCCTTCGCACCGATGACCTTCAGGCCGGTCGAGACGCGGTCCTGGGTCTTGTTCAAACTCTCGTTGGTCACGTTCAGATTGCGCAACGCGACCATCGCGGCGATGTTGGTATTGACTGAATTGGCCATGTCGTCTGCCTCATTCGGAGGAAGTGATGATCGCGTGCCCGCCGGTACGATGCCGGCAGACCGCGCGAAACCTCCCTACCCTCAGCAACCGACATGCCAAGCGGGTTAACGTAAATTATCGCGTATTTTCAATAATTTGATTGAACCCTGTGTCGACTCGCCATCCTGCCGGCGGGACGTTTCGGCCGCGCACGGCAAGATTTGCCGGTCAAAGCCGGCGGCATCGGCTCTGGAGATCGCCACGCGACATCGTCTATATGAGCGCTCCGGCATCGCCGGCGGCGGCGTCGAAAACAAGGAGAGCAACATGGTCAAGAGAAGCGGCAGTTCCGACATCCTTCATGACGTCGTCGAGCACAACGGCGTGCTGAGCCTCGCCGGCGTTGTCGCGGAGGATCTGTCCCAGGGCATGGAAGGACAGGCTCGCCAGGTCTTCGAAGAGATCGACCGGCTGCTGACCGCAAACGGCTCGGACCGCGATCACCTGCTGTCGGCGCTGATCTTCATCACCGACATGAAGCTCAAGCCGGACATGAACAAGGCGTGGAAGGCGTGGCTCAAGCCCGCCCACCTGCCGACCCGCGCAACGATCGGCATCAACGACCTCGGCCCGAAAGTCCTGATCGAAGTCGTGGTGACGGCCGCCGTCAAATAGACGGCGGCAGCGCCGCCTCAGCTCCGCGTCAGCGGCTTGAACTTGATCCGGTGCGGCTGGTCGGCCTCGGCGCCGAGGCGGCGTTTGCGGTCGGCCTCGTAGTCCTGATAGTTGCCCTCGAACCACACCACGCTGCTGTCGCCCTCAAAGGCAAGCATGTGCGTGGCGATGCGATCGAGGAACCAGCGATCGTGCGAGATCACGACGACGCATCCCGGGAACTCGACCAGCGCGTCCTCGAGGGCGCGCAGCGTGTCGACGTCGAGGTCGTTGGTCGGCTCGTCGAGCAGCAGCACGTTGGCGCCGCTCTTGAGCATCTTCGCCAGGTGGACACGATTGCGCTCGCCGCCCGACAGCACGCCGACCTTCTTCTGCTGGTCGCTGCCCTTGAAGTTGAAGCCGGCGACATAGGCACGGCTCGGCACCTTGCGCGTACCGACCTCGATCACGTCCAGCCCGCCCGAAATCTCCTCCCAAACGGACTTGTCTCCGGCGAGGCTGTCGCGCGACTGATCGACATAGCCGAGCTTCACGGTCTCGCCGAGCTTCAGCGCGCCGCCATCCGGCTGCTCCTGCCCGACGATCATGCGGAACAAGGTCGTCTTGCCGGCGCCGTTCGGGCCGATGATGCCGACAATGCCACCCGGAGGCAGCCTGAAGGTGAGGTCCTCGACAAGCAGGCGGTCGCCGTAGCCCTTCTTCACATGCTCGGCATCGATCACGACATTGCCGAGGCGCGGGCCGGGCGCGATGGAAATCTGCACCTGCTCCGTCGCCTGCTCCTTGGCCTGCGCCACCAGTGACTCATAGGCCGTGATGCGGGCCTTGCTCTTGGCCTGGCGCGCACGCGGGCTCTGGCGGATCCATTCGAGCTCGCGATCGAGCGTGCGCTGGCGCGCGGTTTCCTGCTTCTCCTCCTGGACCAGCCGCTTCTGCTTCTGGTCGAGCCAGGACGAATAGTTGCCTTCCCACGGAATGCCGCGGCCGCGATCGAGCTCGAGGATCCAGCCGGCCACATTGTCTAGAAAGTAGCGGTCGTGGGTGACCGCGACCACCGTGCCCGGATAGTCGTGCAGAAAGTGCTCGAGCCATGCCACCGACTCCGCATCGAGATGGTTCGTCGGCTCGTCGAGCAGGAGCAGGTCGGGCTTCTGCAGCAGCAGCCGGCACAGCGCCACGCGGCGCCGCTCGCCGCCCGAAAGCTTGGTGACGTCGGCGTCGCCAGGCGGGCAGCGCAGCGCGTCCATCGCGATCTCGATGGTCCGGTCGAGCTCCCACGCATTGGCGGCGTCGATCTTCTCCTGCAGTTCGGCCTGCTCGGTGATCAGCGCGTTCATCTCGTCGTCGTCGGTCACCTCGCCGAGACGGTTGCTGACATCGTTGAAGCGGTCGAGCATCGCCTTGAGCCCGCCGAGCCCCTCGGTGATGTTCTCCTGCACGGTCTTCTTGGGATCGAGCTGCGGCTCCTGTGACAGGAATCCGACGGTCGCGCCCTCCGCGACAAAGGCCTCGCCGGCGTAATCCTTGTCGAGGCCGGCCATGATCTTGAGCAGCGTCGACTTGCCGGCGCCGTTGAGGCCAAGCACGCCGATCTTGGCGCCCGGCAGGAACGACAGCCAGATGTCCTCGAGCACCTTGCGGCCGCCCGGGAAGATCTTCGTCAGGCCCTTCATGACATAGACGTACTGGTATGCAGCCATAGCCGCGCTCACGCTCTCGGATCGGTGGGAAAAGAGGACGCGCGGTTCTAGCCGATCACACCGGCCGCGGCAACCATCGCGGCCGCAGGCCGCGCCGACGTGGCTGACCCCGCGCGTCGCGATGCGCCCCTTTACAGGCTGCCCGATGCTATGTAACAATGTTATAGTATAACATTCCGATATGGGGGATCCATGGACCGGTTCTCGTTATGGCTCGCCGGCGCGCTGTCGGCCGCCGTCTTCGCGTCGACGGCGGCCTTCGCGCAGCAGGGACACAGGTACTTTCTGCCGCACGGCTACGACCCGCATGGCGCGGAGGCGCACGAACACGAGTTCACCGGTCCGCGGCTCAATACGCTGCTGGAGCTCGGCGTCAGGCTCGACCGTACCTACGCCTCGGAGGCCGAGAACGGGCGCCGCTGGCAGGCGTTCTTCGAGCACAGCGGCGCCGAGCTGGAGCTGCAGCTCACCCGTGCGTTCTCGATCGAGAGCACGATCAAGCTGGAGCAGGTCCGCGACCGCGGCGGCGACCAGCTCTTCGAGGATCAGGGCGCCTTCGTCGAGCAGCTTTTCGCGGTTTACCGGCACGAGGGGCTCGACCTGTACGCCGGCAAGATCAATCCGCGCTTCGGCATCGCCTGGCATTTCGCCCCCGGCGTCTATGGCCGCGAGTTCGCGGAGGACTACGAACTGGCCGAGCGTATCGGCCTCGGCGGCGCCTATACCCTGGACCGGCCGGAGCTCGGCGAGCACCGGCTGAGCGTGTCGACGTTCTTCCTCGACACAAGCGCGCTGAGCAGCAGCGCGATCACGCGGCCGAGCTTCGACGATCCGGCGACCCTGCGGCCCAAGCGCTTTCGCAAATCGCAGGGCGGGCCGAGCAACACGGAGAGCCTTTCATCTTACGCCATCGCACTGGAGGGCGTTGCGATGCCATTCCTGCCGGGACTTACCTACCACCTGGGATACAGCAACCAGGAGCAGGGCGAAGATGGAGTCGACCGCGAGCACGGCTTCGTCGCGGCTGCCACATATCGCGTCGATCTTCGCAAGGACATCGCCTTCTATCCGCTGGTTGAATGGGCGCGGTTCCGGAATTTCGGCGGCAATCCTGCCATCACGGACGAGGACACTGGCGAGATCCGCAATCCGAATCTGGACGGCACGTACCTGACAGCGAGCGGCCAGCTCGTCTACCAGCCGGAGGGCAACGGGGTCTGGAACGCCGCCGTGTCCTATACACGGCGGCAGCTCGAGGAGGACGGCGCCGACCTCCCGCGCGACCACCTGTTCCAGGTGTCAGGCGGCTATCGCTTCCCCTTCGGGCTCGGCATCGACATCGGCTGGGCCCACGCCCGGGAGGACGGCGAGACGAGCAAGTCAGTCGGCGCAATGATCACCTACAATTACGAGTTCTGACCGGGCGCGCCCGGCGCTACCACCAATGTCGTTAATGAATCGCTGGGGCCGGATGGCGTATCATCGCCGCCCGGCCCGGAGGCGATTCCTTGAGCGATCCAGTCCGATCAAGCGTGCTGATGGCGACCCTGGCGGCGGCGCTCGTCCTGTTCGCGCCCGACCGACCGGCGACGGCGCATCCGCACGTCTTCATCGAGCACACCGTCACGCTGGTGACAAAGGATGATGGCGTCCAGGCACTGCGCTTCTCCTGGATCTTCGACGAGATGTTCAGCGCGACGCTGCGCTCCACCTTCGTCAAGGGCCGGCCGGAGAAGCTGCCGAAGGAGACGGTGGCGCAGATCGAGCAGCGCGCCTTCGCCAACCTGGCGGCGTTCAACTACTTCATCGACCTGAAGGTCAACAGCGAGCCGGTGAAGATCACGCGCGTCACCGATTTCGACGTGATGTTCGCCGGGCCCCGCGCGGTCTACCAGTTCGTCGTACCGCTGGACGAGATCAAGCGCCAGCCGAAGAACGTGATCGAAGTGGCCGTGTTCGATCCCGAGTACTACGTCGACTACCGCGCCGCGACGGCGCGTCCGTTCGGCATCGAGCCCGCCGACAGCCGCGCCATCGAGTGCAGCTTCGCGCGCGATGTGCCGCGCCCGACCGAGACCTGGGGCACGATCGGCACCGACGTCGTCACCTGCTCCTTCGGCGGACGATGATGCGCCGGCTGGTCGCCCTCGCCCTGCTGCTGGTCGCGCTGACGGCGGCGCAGGCCGCATTCGCCAATCCGTTCCAGCCGGGTGCCACGCGCGAAACGTCCACGCAGCAGGCGCCGGCGCCGGACGGTTTCCTCGCGAAGATCGCCAAGGCGCAGCGCGAGATGAACGAATCGATCGCGGCGAAATTCCACGAGCTGGAAGCCGGCTCCTCCGCGGCACTGATCGGGATCCTCCTGCTGTCTTTCGCCTATGGCGCGCTGCATGCCGCGGGGCCGGGGCATGGCAAGTCCGTGGTCGCGTCCTACCTGCTCGCCCGGCCGCAGTCCTGGCCGGCCGGCGTCGCGATCGGCATGCTCTCCTCACTGCTGCAGGGCGCCGTCTCTGTCCTGCTCGTGATCCTGCTGGCCCTCGTCTTCGAGGTCGGCGGGCTCGACCTGATGGCACATGCCACGGTCATCGAAGTCGTGAGCTACGGCCTGATCGTCGCCATCGGCGGCTGGCTGCTGTTCAACGCCGTGACGGGCCGCGGCTGCGGCCATGGCCACCACCATCACGACCATGCCGGCGAGGCGCATGACCATCATCACCACCATCATGGCGAGCGCGACAACACCATGCTCGGCATGATCCTCGCCGCCGGCATCACGCCATGCGCCAGCGCCATCATCGTCATGCTGTTCGCGCTTGCCCAGGATTCCCTGGCGGTCGGCATCCTCGCCGCCTTCGCGATGTCGCTCGGCATGGGCGTCACCGTCTCGGCGGTGGCGCTGCTGAGCATCTTCGGCCGCCGCACCGTCACCGCCGCCGTGGCCGGCAACGCGCAGATCGGCATGGTCGTCGAGCGCGGGCTGATGCTCGCGGGCTCGCTGCTCGTGATCGGGCTCGCCGGACTGCTGCTGCTGGGCGCCTGGACCCGGCTCTAGCCGGGATCGCGGCCCGGTGCCGCGTCGCGGTACTTCGCGAAGGACTGCTCGAGAAAGTCGCGGTCCATGTCGCGCGTGATCAGCACCAGCCGCGAGCGGCGGTCCGCCGACGGCCACTCGGGCAGCCGCGCCGGCGGATGGAACACGTGCTGGACGCCGTGCACGGCCACCGGCTTCGCCTCGCCGACCACGTTGAGTATCCCCTTCACCCGCAGCAGGTCCTCGCCGCGATAGCGCGCAAGCGATCCCATCCACAGGCTGAACGAGTCCCAGTCGATCGGCTCGTCGAAGGTCAGGCAGGTCGCGCTGATGCGGCGGTCATGCCGGTTGACGTCGAGCTTCGCATGGTCGTGGTCGTGGTCATGGCCATGATCGTGGCCGTGCCCGTGGTGGTGGTCATGCGCATGCGGCTGCTCGTAGGCCTCGGCGCGCAGCCAGTTCTGGACGTCGACGGTCTTCGTCGACGGATCGTAAAGGCCGGCACCGAACAGCCGGTCGGGGGCGATCTCGCCGTGGCTCACAGGATAAAGCGGCGCGCCAGGGTTCAGCGCCTTCAGCCGCGCCTGAAGCGCCGCGATCGCCTCAGGTACGGCGATGTCGCACTTGGTCAGGAGCAGCCGGTCGGCGACCGCCGCCTGCTTGACCGATTCGAACTGGGCATCGAGCTGAGAGGCGCCGTTGGCCGCGTCCACCGTCGTCACCACCGTGTCGAGGCGGTAGTAGCTCTCGATGATCGGGTCCTCCATGAGGGTCTGCAGGATCGGCGCCGGGTCGGCCAGTCCGGTCGTCTCGATGACAACCCGCCGGAACTGCGGGACCTCGCCGCGGACCCGGCGGAAATAGAGCGTCCGCAGCGATTGGGCGAGGTCGCCGCGGATGGTGCAGCACAGGCAGCCGCTGTCCATGATCACCGTCTCGCCGCTGACCGCCTCGACCAGCTCGTGGTCGAGCCCGATCTCGCCGAACTCGTTGATGAGCACGGCCGTATCGGACATGTCGGGGTGCTTCAGCAGGCGGCTGAGCAGGGTCGTCTTGCCACTGCCGAGGAAGCCGGTGATCACCGATATGGGGATGCCGGCGATGGGGCCGGCGGCGTCGGCCGCGGCGGGAGGCGTGTCTACCATGCGCGACCTAATACCATATCCCGCGCCCGGCGCGACCGCGCAGAACGGGACGCGCCCATGACAAGGCCGCGCCGGGCGAGCTATGCTCGATAAAGATCGGCGGCCATCCGTAGCCGCCGGCTGAAGGGAGCGCCAATGAAGCCGTCGGTTCTGCTCGTCGACGATGAGCCGAACATAGTCCTGTCGCTGGAATTCCTGATGAAGCAGGCGGGCTACGACGTGCGCATCGCGCGCGACGGCGACGCCGCACTGGAGGCGGTCGGCGACCGCAAGCCCGACCTGATCCTGCTGGACGTCATGACCCCCGGCCGGGACGGCTACGAGGTGTGTCAGACCATCCGCGCCAACCCGGCGTGGCGCGACATCAAGATCGTGATGCTGACCGCCAAGAGCCGCGAGGTCGAACGCGAAAAAGGCCTTGCCCTCGGCGCCGACGACTACATCACCAAGCCGTTCTCGACGCGCGATCTCGTCGATCGCGTGAAACGGCTGCTGACCGATGAGCGCGGCTGAGCGGGACGCCGTCAGGCTCGCTCCCGGGGCGCGCAAACAGCCCGGGCCCCAGCGGCGGATCGCGATTATTTTCACAGCCTGCGGCCTCATAGGGTTCGCGCTGTTCGCCATCCTGTTCGGCCTCGCCGGCGACGAGGAAACGATTCCGCACCGCGCCTATTCCGGCGCAGCGCTCGCGCTGATCCTCGCCCTCGGCCTCGTGTGGCTTCTGATCCAGCAGATGGTGATCCGCCCGGCGATGCGCCTTGGCGCCGAGGCGCGGCTCATCGCCGAAGCAAGATCCGACGCGCCGATGAATCTCCGCGCCTACCGCGCGCTCGGCCCGCTGCCCGATGCAGTAGCACAGCTTGCCGGGCAGCTCATCGCCGCGCAGCGCGAGATCCAGGGCTCGGTCGCCGAGGCCACCCGGCGCGTCGGCGAGGAGAAGGAACGGCTGGAGGCGATCCTGCGCGACCTCAGCGAAGGCGTCCTTGTCTGCAACCTCGAGCACCACGTGCTGCTCTACAACCAGGTCGCACTGTCGCTGTTGCACGTCTCCGGCGAGCTCGGTCTCGGACGCTCGCTGTTCCAGCTCGTCACCCGCGAGCCCATCCTCCACGGGCTGCAGCGCCTGACGCAGCGGTCCGAATCCGGACACGCCGATGACGCGCCGATCCCGGTCGTCTGCGCGACAAGCGACAGCCGCACGCTGCTCAGCGGCCGCATGAGCCTCGTGCTCGACCCCGCGCAGCAGCCGACCGGTTACGTCCTGACCTTCACCGACGCGACCCGCAGCATCGCGGAGCTGAGCCAGCGCGACCTGCTCTTGCGCCATGCCACGGAAGGGCTGCGCCAGCCGATCGCGAATCTCCGCGCCGCCGCGGAGACGATCTCGTCCTTTCCCGAGATCTCCGCGAACGAGCGGCGAGCGTTCGAGGAGGTCATCCTGCGCGAGGGCAGCGTCCTCAGCGAGCGGCTGGAGGCGCTGGACCGCGATTACCGCAGCCTGAACGCCAGCCAGTGGCCGATGGCGGACATCCACTCCGTCGACCTGTTCAGTTGCGTCGTGCGCAACCTGACCGAGGCCGGCGGCCCGGCGGTCACCATGGTGGGGCTGCCGCTGTGGCTTCATGGCGACAGCCATTCGCTGGCCCTGGCGCTGGAGCGGATCCTTGGCAACCTCGTCATCGCCACAGGTGCCGGGGCGTTCGACATCGAGGCGCTTCTCGGCGACAAGCGCGTCTATGTCGAGATCACCTGGCCGGGCGAGCCGCTGCCATCGGCGACGATCGACGCATGGTGCGGCGAGCAGCTTCCCGGCGCGCTCGGCCTCGCGACCCTGCGCGACGTCCTGAGCCGGCACGGCAGCGAGATATGGAGCCGGAGCGGCCGGCCGGGACGCGCGCTGCTGCGCATTCCCCTTCCCGCCCCGACGCGGATCCAGTTCGCCCCGCCGGCGCGACCCAACCTGCAGCCGCGGCCGGAATTCTACGACTTCGACCTGCTGCGCCAGCACGACCGCGAGCGCAGGACGGCGGAAAAGCTGCGCGCCGCGAGCTACGTCGTGTTCGACACCGAAACGACGGGGCTCAGGCCGTCCCAGGGCGACGAGATGATCTCGATCGGCGCGGTGCGGATCGTCAATGGCCGGATCCTGACCGGCGAGACATTCAGCCGGCTGATCAATCCCAGGCGCGCGATCCCGGCGGAGTCGATCCAGTTCCACGGCATCACGGATGCCATGGTCGCGGATGCCCCGCCGATCGAAGTCGTGATGCCGCAGTTCAAGGCCTTCGTGGCGGACTCCCCGCTCATCGCCCACAACGCCGCCTTCGACCTGAAATTCCTGAGCCTCAAGGAGGAGCAGTGCGGCATCCGTTTCGACAATGTCGCGCTGGACACGCTCCTCATCTCCGCCCTCCTGTATCCCGAGTTCGACGACCATAGCCTGGATGCGCTGGCGGACCGGCTCGGCGTGGCCATTACCGCGCGGCACACCGCGCTGGGCGACGCCATGGCGACGGCGGCGGTCTTCGTGAAGCTGCTCGACCTGCTGGAGGCCCGCGGCATCACCACCTTGAGCGCGCTGCTGGATGCGGCCAGTATGGTGCTCGCAATCCGCGCCGCGCAAACCAGGTTCTGAGGGCGGGCGGAAGGAAGATGCGATGAAGAATACCGTCATCGGCGACCGGCTCATCGCCCTGTTCCTCCTCGGCGTGCTGCTGTTCACGCCGCCGATGATGGCGATCTTCAATGTCGATCGCCTCGTGCTGGGCATCCCCCTCCTCTTCCTCTACCTGTTCGGCGGCTGGCTGATCGTCGTCCTGCTCATCGCCCTGATCCTTCGCCGCGCCCCTGACGCCAACGATCCCGACGGCGGCACGAGCGACGGGGGCTGACGATGCTGCAGCCGTGGATGATCGTCTTCGCGGCATTCGGCTATCTCTGCCTCCTGTTCGCGATCGCCTATTGGGCCGACAAGCGGTCGGATGCGGGCCGCAGCATCGTCACCAGCCCGTACATCTACGCGCTGTCGATCGCGGTCTACTGCACCGCGTGGACGTTCTACGGCAGCGTCGGCCGCGCGGCGGCCTCGGGCGTCGACTTCCTGCCGATCTATCTCGGCCCGACGCTGATGGCCGTCCTGTGGTGGCATCTGATGCGCAAGATCCTGCGGATCAGCAAGAGCAACCGCATCACCTCCATCGCCGATTTCGTCGCTTCGCGCTATGGCAAGAGCCAGCTTCTTGGCGGGCTGGTGACGATCATCGCGGTGATCGTCATCATGCCGTACATCGCGCTGCAGCTTAAGGGCGTGTCGGCGAGCTTCAATGTGCTGTTGCGCTATCCGGACATCGTCATGGCATCCGACGTGGAGCCCGCCTCGATGTTCCAGGACACGGCGCTCTATGTCGCAGCCCTGATGGCGGCCTTCGCGATGCTCTACGGCACGCGCCACATCGACGCCACCGAGCGTCATGAGGGCATGGTGGCGGCGATCGCCTTCGAATCGATCGTCAAGCTGATCGCCTTCCTGTGCGTCGGCATCTATGTGACCTTCGTCATGTTCGGCGGCTTCGGCGACATCTTCAGCCGCGCCGCGCAGAACCCCGACCTCGCGCGGCTGTTCGTCCTCGACGGCGTTCCCGACTACGGCGAATGGATCACGCTCACCCTCCTTTCCATGGCCGCGATCCTGTTCCTGCCGCGCCAGTTCCAGGTTTCCGTCGTCGAGAACATCGACGAGCGCCATCTCGATAAGGCGGCGTGGCTGTTTCCGCTCTACCTCGTCGCGATCAACATCTTCGTGCTGCCGATCGCGCTCGCGGGCCTGCTGGTCTTCCCCGCCGGCACGGTCGACAGCGATACCTTCGTCCTCACCCTGCCGATGAGCCAGCAAGCGGGCGGGCTGGCGCTCATCGCGTTCATCGGCGGCCTGTCGGCGGCAACCGGCATGGTGATCGTCGAGAGCATCGCGCTCTCGACCATGCTCTGCAACGACCTGATCATGCCGATCCTGCTGCGCCTGCGCTGGCTAGGCCTGACCGAGAAGGGCGACCTGACGCGCCTCGTCATCGCCATCCGCCGCTTCAGCATCGCGCTGGTCCTGTTCCTGGGATACCTCTATTTCCACTTCATCGGCGGCTCCTATGCGCTGGTCAGCATCGGCCTGCTGTCCTTCGCGGCGGTGGCGCAATTCGCGCCGGCGATCATCGGCGGCATCTACTGGAAGGGTGCGACGCGCTCCGGCGCGCTCGCCGGCCTCACCGCCGGCTTCCTGATGTGGACCTACACGCTGCTGCTGCCCTCCTTCGCCCGCTCCGGCTGGCTGTCGATGGACCTGCTCGAGGCCGGACCGTGGGGGATCGCCCTGCTGCGCCCCTATGCGCTGTTCGGCCTCGAAGGGTTCGACAGTCTCTCGCACGCGCTGTTCTGGTGCATGGTCGCGAATATCGGCCTGTATGTCGGCGTGTCCATGGTGACGCGACAAAGCCCGACCGAGCGCATCCAGGCCACGCGCTTCGTCGAGGTCTTCCAGCAGCCCGATGCCGGTGACCGCACGCGCTTGTGGCGCGGCACCGCCTCGTTCGCCGACCTGCATGCGCTGGTCGCGCGGTTCATCGGCAAACGCCGCGCGGAGCAGAGCTTCGCCAACTACGCGGCGACGCGCGGCCTCACGCTCGGCCGCAACAGCCGCGCCGATGCGGAGCTCGTGCATTTCACCGAGCGCCTGCTGGCGGGCGCCATCGGCGCCGCCTCCGCGCGCGTGATGGTCGCCTCGGCGGTGCAGGGCGAGAACCTCGGCATCGACGAGGTGATGAAGATCCTGGACGAGGCCTCGCAGGTGATCGAGTACAGCCGCCAGCTCGAGGAGAAGTCGCGCGCGCTCGAGGCCGCATCGGCCGAGCTCAGGGCGGCCAACATCCGCCTGCAGGAGATCGACCGCCTCAAGGACGACTTCATGACGACGGTCACCCACGAGCTGCGCACGCCGCTGACCTCGATCCGCTCGTTCTCCGAGATCCTGCACGACAACGCCGACCTCGAGCCCGCGCAGCGCAAGGAGTTCCTCGCCATCGTCATCAAGGAGAGCGAGCGCCTGACCCGCCTCATCAACCAGGTGCTCGATCTCGCCCGCATCGAGGCCGGCCGCTTCGACTGGCAGATCGGGCGGGTCAACGTGAGCGAGCTGCTGCTCGAGGCGACGGCCGCGACCAAGCAGCTCTTCAAGGACCGCAACGTCGTGCTCGAGATGACCCTGCCGCCGGCGATGCCCGACGTGCTCGCCGACCGCGACCAGCTCATGCAGGTCTTCATCAACCTGCTGTCGAACGCCGTGAAGTTCTCGCCCGCCGGCAGCGGCGTCGTCGGCATCCGCGCCGCATCGCGCAGCGGCGGCGTCGAGATCCGGGTCACCGACAACGGCCCCGGCATCGCGCGCGAGCATCAGCAGGTCATCTTCGAGAAGTTCCGGCAGGTCGGCGACACGCTGAGCGGCAAGCCGCAGGGCTCCGGCCTCGGCCTCGCCATCTGCCGGCGCATCATCGAGCATTTCGGCGGCCGCATCTGGGTCGAGAGCGAGCCCGGCCGCGGGGCCACCTTCGCGATGCTCGTCCCCTACGCCGAGACCGAGCCGCGCCTCGCCGCGGCGTCGTAGCCTGCTTTACGGCGGCCGCGGGTGAAGCACTTTGTGAAGCAGCTAGCGCCTTGATTTCTTTCGCCGATCGGTCGAGTGCTTCACTGCTTCATCTGCTTCACGCGGGTGCGTCTGGCCCCTCTCCCCAACGGGGAGAGGTTGGGTGAGGGGGCGCGCGATAGCGCGCTTGGAACGATTGCGGGCATGTTCTCCCCCTCATCCT
>JAESGS010000455.1_pt1 | contig 31375 bp, 30 predicted proteins | sample 9269761 | NCBI WGS metagenome assembly JAESGS01 (sample SAMN15741799, study PRJNA653493) | algae metagenome | isolation source: Cyanosarcina radialis HA8281-LM2 and co-occurring heterotrophs from damp... | place: USA: Makauwahi cave, Hawaii | collected 2011-01-06 | reverse complement strand
CCTAACCCTCCCCCCCAAGGGGGGAGGGAACAAAACAACAAACCCCGGCTCGGTGCTTTGTGCTCTGTCGAAACCCTGGGCGAGGGCGGCGTCAGCTCTGATTATCGGACACGCTCCCTCCAGAATCAGAGGGCTGACGTCCCCTCGCCGAAACTTCGCTTCCAACACCCCGACACCCACCCATGACCCCACCCTCACCCCGCCTCGCGGCGAAACTCCACCGCCGGGTCTGCTTCGTCCTCACCGAGGACGCCGTCCTCGCGCAAGAACTGCTCGCCCGCAAGAAGCTCGCCGGCGAGGTCGTCGGCCGGCTCGCGGACCGCGTGCTGCTCGTCCGCCCCGGCCGGATCGACGCCGTCCTGGACGAACTCCGCAAGATGGGGCACACGCCACAGGTCGTTAGCCGGGCCGAATCGTAAAACGACTGGATGCCTCCGTTGCCGTTGGATTTCGCCCATTGGACTGATCGGGTTCACGAGACGCTCGGCCGGTACGCCGAGCCGCTGGCGCGGGCCGTGTGCTCGCGGCTGGTGAAGCCGAAGATCGGGCAGACGCTGCCGGACCTGATCGACAAGGCCGCCGCGACGCTGACGAACGCCCCGGTCATCGACCGCCGGGTCCGCGAGCTGCCGGACGCCCCGCAAACCCTCCTCCGCCTCGTCGGGCTGAGCCGCCAACCGATCTGGAAGGTCGGCCAACTCATCACGCTGTCCGCCGCCGCCGGGTTCGCCGACGGGTTCGGCCCCGTCCAACAATTGCTCGAATCGGGCCTGTTCTTTCCGACAGACGCCGACGACGCGTTGACCGACTTCGCCGCGTGGTTCGGCCGGGCCGGGACGATGACCGCCTCCGTGTTCGTACATCCGGCGGTGGCCGCGCGGTCCCGCGGGCTGATGGACGACACGCGGCCGAAAGCGAAGGTCACGGCGGGAACCGCCGTGCAGCCCGACGGCCTCGACTGGCCGCTCCGCCTCGCGGCGGCCTGGCAAATCACCCGGCCGACGCCGGTGAAGGTGACGCAGGCGAAGCTCCTCTTCAAGCGAGACCTGACGCGGCTTCAGGGCGACGACGTGTTGAACGCCCCGCTCGTGGACGTGCCGCACGCCGTCCCGGACGCCGGCGTGCTGGCGTTCGAGTGGGCCGTCGCCGCCGGGTTGTTCCGCCAGGTCGAGACCGACTACCACGCCGACCCCGTGGCGTCCGGCTGGGCCGTCGGCCTGTGGCCGCTGCTGTCGCACCTGCTCGCGGCGTTTTTCCAGATCGAGACGTGGGACCCGCTCAAGGGGTACGCCCCGACGGAGGGCGGGCTGTCCCCGACACCGACGGCGGCGCTCGTCGTGCTCGACCAACTGGCGGCGTCGCCGAACAAGTGGAAGGCGGCGACCGACCTCGCCGCGCCGCTGTGGGAGAACCACCCGTCCCTGCCGTCAACCCTCTCGCGCGAGGCCGCGAAGACGCAAGGGGCGAGTTGGGTGGAGGCTCTGCTCCTGTCCGTGGCGTGCCCGATGCGGCTCGTCGATTTCCAGGCGGGCGAGCCGAAGCAGTTCCGCCTGTCCGAGTTCGGCCGCCACCTGTTCTGCAACGAGGCCGAGCCGCCGCTGCCGCCGCCGTTCCCGCAGACGCTCATGGTCCAGCCGAACGCCGAGGTGATCGTCTACCGCCAGGGGCTGACGCCGGGGTTGGTCGCGGAGCTGTCGCGGTTCGCGACGTGGAAGCAGATCGGCCCGGCTTGCACGCTGGAGTTGAACGCCGACGAGACGTACCACGGCCTCGAATCCGGGATGACGCTGGCCGGGATCAAGCAGACGCTCGACCGCCACGCCATCCGGCCCGTTCCGAACAACGTCGCGGACCTCTTGCGGCGGTGGGCCGACAAGCGGGAGCGGATCACCGTCTACCCATCGGCCACGCTCGTCGAATTCACGTCCCCGGCGGACCTGGACCTCGCGCTGTCCCGCGGGTTGGTGGCCATAAAGCTGACCGACTACATCGGGCTGACGGCCGACGGCCGCGACCCGGACTTCAAGGCCCTGCGGCTGATCGGCAACCGCGAGTACGACGCGAAGCCGGTGAAGTGCGTGACCGTCGCCGCCGACGGGCTGACGCTGACCGTGGACGCGGGGCAGGCGGACATTCTACTCGAAGCCGAGATCGCCAGGATCGCGGAGGCGTTGCCCGTGTTCAACCAGGGGCCGCGGCAGTTCCGCATGACGCCGAGGACACTCCGCCACGCCGCCGAGGGCGGACTATCGCTCGACGCGCTGGACGAGTGGTTCGTCACCCGCACCGGCGACCCGCTCTCCCCGGCCGCGCGATTGTTCCTGACCGGTCATTCGCTGCCCCCGCCGACGACGCAGACGTGCCGGGTGCTGCGGCTGCCGTCCGAGGAGATCGCCGACGGGCTGATTCAGTGGCCCACGTCGAGCGGGTTCGTGAAAGACCGCCTCGGCCCCGCGGCCGTGGTCGTGGAGGACGCGGACCTGCCGGCCCTGAAAGAAGTGCTGAAAAACCTGGGGATTCACGTTCAGGACGTGTGACCGGCCGGGACCGGGGCGAGGATTTCGAGCACCTCGATCGCCGGCTTCCCGTCCGTGTCGATCACGCCGAGGCGGCCGTACAGCAGTTCATCATCGTTGATGCCGAACCACTCCTTCATCGTGCCGTTTGGCGTCACCCGCACGAAGCCGGTCGGCCGCACCTGCCGCAGCACGTCGTTCTGAATCAGCACGCGGCCGAGGGGCGTCTTGCCGTCCACGATGTGCTGCCGGACGTGCGGGGCAAGCCGGTTCAAGTCGATCTGCACCAGCCCGAACTGCACCACCTTCCCGGTCCCGGCGAGCGTGAGGAGAATCTTCCGCGAATACTCGTCGGCGTCCGTCCGCTTGGCGAGCACGTTCACGTTCACCCGGTCGCCGTAGAACTGCTCGACCGTCACCGTCATGTGGTGCGTGTGGACGAGCAGCGAGCGGTACGGTTCGGGGATGTCGTCGGCGGAAATGGCGGTCGCGGCCGGGATGCCGTCCGCGTCCGGCAGGAGGTTGTACAGCGAATGGTAGTCGGGGATTCGTTGCACGATGCGGTCGTGGTAGCGGGTGCTCATACCGGGCAGTACCGCCGCCGGGCGGCGGTCTTACCCGCTCGCGTCAACTCCCGGCGACGGCCAGCCGCGGCAGTGGCAGGCCGAGCGGCACGCTGAACGTCGTCGCGACCGGCTCCGCCGGCAACGCGGCCCTCTCCAGGACCGTGTCCACGAGGTAGTAGAGCAGCTCGCGGAACGGCTCGCATTCGACCTCGTCGGCGAGCGATTCGCACTTCGCCCGGAACTTCTCGACCAACTTGTCGGCCTTCTCGAACACCTTCGTCCGGAAGTAGATCGCCCGTACCCGCTCGACGATGGCTTCGTCCGCCAAGTTCGACTTGCCGTGCGCGATCTTGAGCAACTCCGCCTTGTCCGCGGCGGCCGCGCCTTCGAGCGCGAGCGCGAACAGCAGCGTCGGCCGGGCCGAGAGCACGTCCTGCCCGGCGAGGAGCTTGTTGTCCTCGTCGCCGTTCCAGTCCTTGAGGTCGTTCAGAATCTGGAACGCGACGCCGATGTTGCGGGAGAAGTCCGGGATGAGCTTGTCGTAGGCGTCGGTCGGCCCGGCGAGGCGGACGCCGGTGTAGAGCGCCGCCTCGAACGCCGGGGACGTTTTCAGCGCGTAAATCTTGAGCGCGTCCACCGGGGTGAGGCCCTTCTCGGCCGCGTCCCGCCAGAGGAGTTCGGCCCCCTGCCCCTCGCTCAGCTTCATGTGCGCGTCGGCCAGCCGGTCGAGGATGTCGGCCGCGGCCTCCGCCCCGAGCGCCTTGCGGTCGCGGCTGACGAGCCGGTAGCCGAGGCCGATGAGGTAGTCGCCGACGTTGATGGCCGTGCCGATGCCGTGGACGCGGTGCAGCGTCTCCTGGCCGTAGCGGAAGGCGTCGTCGTCCTCGATGTCGTCGTGAACCAGTGACGCCTTGTGGAACGTCTCGATCGCCATCGCGGCCCGCTTCACCGAGTCGGACAGCTCCCAGCCGTCGTCCGAAAGCGTCGCCTTGCCGCCGGTCAGGGCGTCGTAGGCGGCGAGCGTGATGAACGGCCGGGACCGCTTCCCGCCGCGGCCGAGGAAGTCGTAAGCAATCGCCTCGTGTTTCGCGAGCGGGTCGCTCGGCAGCGAGTTCCGGCGGGCCGGCGGCGCGAGCCGGGACAGTTCCGGCTCGTCGAACATCTGGTTCGCGGCCCGCATCAGCCGCACGTAGGTCTTCGTCACCTTCTCCGGCGGGGCGGTTTGCAGGTCGATCATGTCGAACACCCAGTCCTGATCGACCGACGTGTTCTTGCAGTTGCTGGACAGCAGCGGCGTCGCGACGCACGGGATGCCGGCGAGGAGCACCTTGTCGAACGCCTTCTCCAGCACGTTCAGGCACGCCACGCCGACGATGGCATCGACGTGGCCGCTCACGATGATCTTCAGGACGATCGGCGTCCCCTCGCTGACGAGCACCTTGTACCCGAGTTGCTCGGCCTTCGTCTTGTAGTCGGCGACGCTGCACGCCCCGCACTTCTCGCAGTCGAGGCCGAACTCGTCGTACTCGGCCGGGCAGCCCTCGGCGTTCTTCAGGCAGTGCGGCAGCAGCATCAGCCGGCGGTGGAACGGGATCGCCGCGACCTGCTCCTTCCAGAAGGCGTTCGTCAGCATCACCATCGCGAAACCGAGGTACTGATCGCCGACGCCGAGGGACCGCAACAGGCCGTCGGCGATGTCGCGGGCGGCCTCGCGGGTCAGCGGGTTCGACTTGTCGAGCTTCGCGGCGGCGGCAACGGCGGCGTCCCGGACGCGGTCCCGCAGTTGACGGGTTTCGGGGACCACCTTGAAGGCGGCGGTGTTCGGCTTCTTGGACTTGGGTTCGGACGGCGCGTCGGGTTCGTGGTCGGCGGTCGTCACGGGGAATTCCTTCAACGGGAGGAACGCAGTCGGGAGGGATACCACGAGCGAGTTTCGGTCTTACATCGTCGGTATCAGTTTCGCAACTCCGGCCCGGTCCGCCAACGGAAAAGGCGGCGATTCTCATCGCTTCCCTCGTCGCTGGAACCATTTATATAGCCGCCGGCTTGCCGGCGGGGTTTCGCGATCCCCCAAAACCCCGCCGGCAAGCCGGCGGCTATATTAAGAGCGTTCCCACCCTCCCGGAGCCATTCGCATGGTCCGCCTTTCCGCGCTCCTGCTCGTCGCCTTCTTCGCAACCCTCGCGCCCGCCGCCGACCCCCGCGACCAGTCCGGCGTGCCGCTCGAGGTCCCGCCCCCGGCCGACTTCAAGGGGAAAGTGATCCTCCTCGTCGCCGGGACGCAAAGCCACAACCCCGGCGACCACGAGTTCTTCGCGGGCACGGCCATCCTCATGAACCTGCTGAAGCAGACGCCGAACGTCTGGCCGGTCATGGCCCGCGACGGGTGGCCGAAGGACGAGAAGCTGTTCGACCGCGCGGACTCCGTCATGTTCTACATGGACGGCCGCAACGGTCACCCGGTCGTGAAAAAAGACGCACACGGCGACCGCATGGACCGCCTCCAGAAGCTGATGGACAAGGGCGTGGGCTGGGCGAACCTGCACTACGCGGTGGACTACCTGCCGCAGCACGGCAAGCGGGTCCTCGGCTGGATGGGCGGGTACTACGAGCCGGACTACAGCATCAACCCGCACTGGGACGCGGAGATTCGGAGTTTGCCGAAGCACCCGATCACGAATGGCGTGAAGCCGTTCACGCTCAACGACGAGTGGTACTACGGCATGCGGTTCCTCGAAGACCGGAAGGGCGTGACGCCGATCCTGCAGGCCGTGCCGCCGGACAAGACGCGGACGACGAAGTACACCGCGACCCGCAAGGGGGAGATCGAGACGCTGGCGTGGGCCTACGAGCGGCCGGCCGGCGGCCGCGGGTTCGGGTTCACCGGCGGCCACTTCCACCGCAACTGGGCGGACGAGAACTTCCGTCGCATCGTGGTGAACGCCCTGCTCTGGACGGCGAAGGCGGACGTGCCGGCGGGCGGCGCGAAGGTCGAGTTCGACCCGGCCGATCTGAACAAGAACCTCGACAAGAAGAAGGGCGAGTTCAAGCCGATCCTGCCGCCGATGAAGAAGTAATCCCGGCGAGCCGAGCGGCGTCAGCCGCCGGGGGAGGATCGTCGCCCGCGCCAGGACATGGTTTTCACCCCGAAGGTGTGGGAGAACCTAGCCCAGGGCCAGGGCCGTAGGCCCGCCGCCCTGGGTGAGGACCGCAACCACCCCGCAGGCTGAAAGCCTGCGACAAGGCGGCCCCAGACACGCACGAGCCCCCGCGACCCCGCGCCCAGGGCGTTGCCCTGGGCTGAGCGCTCCCACCCCTTCGGGGTGAAAACCGGGCCGTCCGCACGCCATTGGAGACTCGACCATGCGATTCGTCCTCGCCGTCGCCGGGTTCGCCGCTTGTGCCACGGCCATCCCCGCCGCCGACCTCGATTTGAAGCCGGCGAACACCTACGTGGTGATCGCCGGCGTGCTTCAGTGGCCGGGGAACGTCATCCCCGGCTTCCCGACGAAAAACCGCAAGGACGAGGAACTGCACGACGTACTCCTGAAGTCCGGCGTGCCGGCGGAGAACATGAAGTTGCTCCTCGACGAGCAGGCGACGCACTCCGGCGTGAAGCGGGCGATCCGGGAGGTCGCGGCGAAGGCGAACAAGGATTCGCTGTTCGTCTTCTACTACTGCGGCCACGGCCTGCCGCACCGCACGGGCGGCGTTTGCCTGGCGAACTACGACCTGAAGCCGGGGCAGCCCGACCTGACGGGGCTGCTCGCGACGGACCTGACGGCGATGATCCGCGACAATTACAAGGGGAAGCGTGTTCTCTTCCTCGCGGACTGCTGCTTCTCCGGCGGGCTAGGGAAGGCCGCGGAAGGGCTGAACAAGGCCGGGTACGAGGCGGCGTACCTGACCTCCGCCAACGACGCGATGGTTTCGACGAACAACTGGACGTTCACGCAGACCGTCATCGACGCAGTAACCGGCGACACGTTCGCGGACGCGAACGCCGACGGCGTGGTCACGCTCGACGAGTTGGCCGGCGACGTGCGGAAGGCGATGGAATCGCTCGAACGGCAGAAACACGGGTATAAGTCGTTCGGCCTCGCGGGCAAGTTTACCCTCGCGACGGCGGCGAAGAAGGCGAAGGCCGCGGACGGCGTGAAATTCCCGCCGGGCGAGTTCGTCCTCGCCCCAGACGGCCGGGCGAACCGGGCCGGCCGCGTCGTCGGCGGGGCGGACGGCAAGGCCGTCGTGCAGTTCTACGACTACACCGAGAAGCGCCGCGTGGAGGTTCCCGAGGGCAAGCTGTCCGCCATCCCCGACGGCTGGCTCAAGGTGAGGACGGCGGCCGCGGAGATCGAGGTCGAGTGGAAGGGCAAATGGTTCCCGGCTGTGGTGCTGAAGAAGGACGGCGAGAAATCGCTGATTCATTACGTCAACTTCGGCGACGAGTGGGACGAGTGGGTGACGGCCGAGCGGGTACGGGCGATCAAGAAGTGAGTGTCCGCCGCGCCCGGCCGAGGGCCGCGACCGTGAAGATGATCGGGTACAGCTTCTCGAAGTACCACAGCTTCGCGAAGTAGAACCCGATCGGCGACGGGTCGCGGAACCGGCCGCCCTCGACGGCGTCGATGAGCCACGCGACCCCGCTTTCGACCTGCGGACCGGCCGCGAGGTCGAGCAGCACCTCGACGGCGATAGCCGTTTCCTCCACGCTCGACGGGCAGTCCTTCGCCCCGCCCCACCCGCCGTCCGCGTTCTGCACGCCGATCAGGTAACTGACACCGCGTTGACACTCCGGCGCGTCGGCGAGGCCGAGATCGCGGTACGCGGCGAGGACGCGAGCCGTGCCGTAGACGGGGTTGACGTCGTCCGGGGCGTGCTGGTTGCCGAACCAGAGCGGCAGCCAGGAACCGTCGGACCGTTGGTGACGAGCAAGATAAGTGAGGGCGCGGTGAACAGACCGGTTGCACATCCAGAATAGTTCGTACCACCCTTCGGGCTTATCTGAATTGTGATCCCACCGCGGCTTGACCGGCGCGGCGGGCGGGTGACCTTCATCGCCCCACCAGGAATCGAACGCCCGTAATGCGTGAGCCGTCAAGTCGGCCCCACTCCGATCAAACGGGAGCTTCCCCCAACCCCGACAGAACGTGGGCCAACCGCCGTCCCGATTCTGGAGCCGCGCGACCCACCTCAAGCCGGGGAGCATCTTCTTGAGCTGCTCATCTGTTGTCAGATTCCTCACTGCGATCAACGCCCCCGGCGTGTCGTCGCAGTCCGGGACGCTGCCGGGACAGTGGCTCCAGCCCCACGCCCCCGCCGCGGCCCCGGTGTACGGGTGGCGCTCCTTCGTCTGTTGGTCGAGCAGCCAGCCGAGCAGTTTCTCCTTGTCCGACAGCGATTCGAGGTCGCCGGCCGCGGCGAGGGCGTTGACGCTGAGCGTCGTTACCCAGATCGACAAGTTCGTGTCGATCGGCCAACTGCCGTCCGGCCGCACGGAATCCACGAGGAACCGCACCCCCTCGCGAACAACCTCGTGGTCCTTCTTCCCGATGCTCGCGAGGCTCATCACCACGAACGCGGTCAGCGGCGTCGCTTCGAGGTAGCCGCCGCTCGACGGCTGAATCCGCCGCAGCACCTTCAGGCTCGCCGCCTTCGCGAACGGTCGGACCGGCGACCACGACCCGCGGTGGTGGTGGACGCACTGCCCGATGGCGATGAGCGCCGGCAGCGCGTAGCTGACGACCGGCAGCCCGGCGAACCGGTACCAGCTCTGCGGCAGGCACGCCAGCTCGAACGGCAGCCGCGGCACCTCCCGCCACGGCACGAGACCGGCGAGGGCGCACGTCATCAGGATCGGCACGCTGAACGTGCGGTCCTTCCCGTACCGGGCGCGGACCGCTTCCGCCCGCTCCGCCGCCGATTTGCCGCACTTTTCGTCGAGGTAGTGCTCGACCCGTTGCAGCGTCTGCGGGTGTTCGCCCTCCGCCCCGACAACGGCGAACGCCGCCCGGCAGAGCATGGACGTGGAAATGTTCGAGAAGCTCTTCGTCGTGTCGCCCCACCCGCCGTCGGCGTTCTGGTGCTCGACCAACCAGCGGACGCCGTTCGCAATCAACTCGCGCTGGGCGTGAGGATCGACGCGGTGCAGCGCGATGACGGCGACGGCCGTGCCGAGCGCGGACGTGGACAGTTCGCCGACCCAGAACCCGTCGGCCGTTCGCTCCGCTAGGAGCGCGTCGCGCGCCGTCAGGTAGGCGTCGTTGAGTCGATTGGGGTCGATCATCACGAAGGGGGTTCCGAACCGAAGGCCCGGTTGATGTCTTGCTCGGCGCGGAAGATTGCGGAGATTTCGCAGTCACCGTTGCGGACGCGATAGATGATCCGGTAGTTCCGAACGATGAGTTCGCGATAGCCAGGGAACCGAAGGTCTTCCACCGGACTGCCCATTTCCGGGAGTGTTTCGAGAAGCGCGACCTTACTCCGCACCGTTCGCATCCACTTCAACGCGCGACTTACGGAGTCGCGGGCGATCCGGCGGGCGTGGTATTCGAGGTCGAACTCGGCCCGGGCCGTCCAAGAGACGTTAGCCATTGCTCCATCTCCTGCATGACCTCGGCGTGCGGCTTGAGGCGGCCCGCGTCAGCGTCTGCAATCCCTTGCGCGACGTGAGCGTGGAACCGAATCTGATAGAGGATTTTTTCCCATGTGCAGTCGTCGGGTAGCGACTGGATCGCCTCCAACGCCCACTGCTTCGGCATCTTCATGACATTCCCTCCACCAGACATCATAACCCGAGCGAGTCCAGGTCATCCACCAACTTGTCCAGGTCGTCCTTCGGTCCCGCCGGCTTGCCGGCCTGCCGCTTCGGGATGCCAATTGCCATGCCAACGGCGTCGCGGCCGTCGGCGACCAGCTCGCGGTCCCGCTCGGCCACGGCCGTCGCCAGCGGGTCGGCCGCGTCGCCGCCGCCGAACAGCTTGCTCAGGTCGATCTTCAGACCGCCGACCGTGCCGCCCTCCGCGCCGGCAATCGCCGGCGACTTGTACTCCGGGAAGATGATCGCGTTCTGCGGGCAGACCCGGCTACAAGCGGGACACCCTTTCTTGCACTGGTCCTGGTTCTCCGTGATGATGCGGTCGAGCGCGTCCACGCCGTAGACGCCGAACAGGCAGAAATCCAAACATTCGAGGCAGTTCGTGCAGCGGCCGTAGTCGATGACCGGGTACCACCGCCGGTTCGCCGGGGCGAGCAACTCTTCCGGTGCGGGTTTCGTCGGCAGCCCGAGGGACAGCATGATCGGGTTCGCCGCGGTCTTCTCGGCCGCTTTCTTCGCCCGCCGCTCATGGCACTCCGCGGCGATGCGGCGAATCTCGTTTACGTAGGGTTCGTGCTTGTTGAAGTCGCGAAGGTCGAGCGTGTAGATGTGCCGGTCCGGGATCGTGCCGCTCGCGCCGATGGCGGCCGGCCTCTCCACTTCTTCCCGCGGCGTGTCCTCCTCGTCCTCGTCGTCGGCCGGCGGCTTGAGTTGCGACTCGCCGAAGTGCCCCTTGATGCCGTCGCGGTCGAGCAGCCAGAACGCGGCCCGCGGGTAGAGCCACGACAGCACGACCATGTCCCCGGACACGCCTTCGAGGAACAGCCGCCCCGTGTGGTCCGGGCCGAGGTCGTACAGGTTCGGTACGATCGACAGGTCAATCCCCGGCTCCATCAGGAGGGCGGCGGCGATGCTCTCCTCCAGCGACCGCTTGGCCGGGTGCTTGCCCGGCGCTTGCGAGAGAACCACCGTCAGTTTGCGGGCCATGGGGTCACTCGTCGTCGAGGTTCACCTGGTTCTTCAGGATTCGCTGGGCCGTCGCCCACGCGGATTCCAGGTATTGATAGTACTCGGCCGCGGTCATGGTCGTCGAGAAATCGCCGGCCATCTCGAACAGCCAGCCGTCGCCGTACCCGTCGGCGTTGATCGCGGACGGGTCGTTGAGCAACTGCCCGTTGAAGGCCGTGATCGTCCCGGCGAGCGGGGCGTAGAGTTCGCTCTGGGCTTTCGAGCTTTCGATGAACCCGATCTCTTGCTTGACGGCGACCGCGGCCGGGGCGTCGAGCTTCCATTCGAGGAAGTACACGTCCTGCATCAGCCGCACGGCATACGCGGAGAACCCGAACCGGCCGGCGGCGGGGTCGCACCACATGTGGTTGCGGCAGTACCGGCGGTCCGCGGGGAGCGTCGCTGCGAATTTCCCCATGTAGAAGGTGAGCATTTTTTCACCGCAGAGGCCGCGGAGAACGCAGAGAGAAGACGGAGTTAAGAGGGGAATTCGTGGACGACACGTTTAACGCGGTCTACCATCCGCTTCACGTTGAAGTTCATAATCAGCCCTAGGCGACAGTTCGAGAGTTTCAGGTACGTCAGCAGTTGAGCCGTGTGGATCGGTTCCAGGTGATCGACCGCCTTGAGCTCCAGGATGACCGCGTCGTTCACGACCAAATCAATTCTGTACCCGCATTCGACGGAAACGCCTTTGTAAACGACCGGCAGCCCCAATTGGCGGACGACGGCGAAGCCGCGCTGAAGAAGTTCGTACTCCAGGCAAGCCTCGTAGGAAGATTCCAGCAGCCCCGGTCCCAAGTGCGAATGAACTTCGATCGCGGCCCCGATCACGCCTTCGGATATCCCATTTAACTCCGCGGCCGTGGCGACCCGCATGACCAACCCTCCGCTCGATTACTCATTTCGTCTTCTCTCGATTTTCTCTTCCCTCTGCGATCTCTGCGTTCTCCGCGGTGAATCCTCTTACGTGTATCGCTTCGCCACGTACTCCGGCTCGAAAAACGTCGGCAAGTGGCGGTCGATCTGCATCAGGCCGCTCGGCGTCAGGTCCACGCCCGTCGGCGTCACCTTGAGCCAGCCCTCGTCTTCGAGCTGCTTGTAGCCGTTCTCGAACTCGCGGGAGATGTCCGCGCCGAACTTCTGCTGAAAGTACGTCTTCTCCAAATGGCCCGTCTTCAGTTGCAGGATCATCTCGCGGATCAGCTTCTGCTTTTGCGACACCGGGAACGCCCGGCCGAGCGGCAACTCGCCCTTGTCGAGCTTGTCAATGTAGCCCTCCCACGTGTCCACGTTCTGGACGTGGACGCCGTTCAGGTGGCCGAAGCTGGCGACGCCGGTGCCGAACATGTCCGCCCCGTGCCACAGGGCGTCGCGGTAGACGAACTGGTTTTTCGCCTTGCCCTTCACGACCGTGTAGGCGCTCGAAATCTCGTAGCCGTGGGCCAGGAACTCGTCGAACGCGTACTTCACCCACGCCCGCTTCGTCGGCCAGTCGGCGACCTTCGTGGCGTCCGGATGCGCCTCCTCGCCGACCATCTGCAGTTCCTTCGAGAACCGCGTGTTGTACGGCAACTCCATTTGGTAGACGGTCACGCTATCGGGGGCGAGCGCGATCGTCTTGCGGACGCAGTCCTTCCAGTTGTCCCAGTCCTCGCCGACCATGCCGGCGATCAGGTCGATGTTGATTTGGTGGAAGCCGAGGTCCCGCGCCCAGCCGTAAGCCCGATGGATTTCCTCTTCGAGGTGCGCGCGGCCGTTGTACTGCAAAATCTCCGGCTTGAAGTTCTCGACGCCGAGCGACAGTCGGGTGACGCCGAGGTCCTTGAGCGTTTCAAGTTTGTGCTGCTGGAGTGTGCCGGGTTCGCACTCGAACGCCACCTCGCGGGCCGCGTCCCACGGCATGATCGCCTTCAGCTTCTCCATCAGCTCGCGGAGTTGCGTCGCGCTCAGGTACGACGGCGTGCCGCCGCCGAAGTAGACGTAGTCCAGCTTCCGGCCGCCCACCATCGGCAGGCGGCTGCACAGCTCAACTTCCTTGACGAGCGCGTCGGTGTACGTCTCCACGTCGCGGGCGTTCTTGTCCGTGTAGACGCGGAAGTAACAGAACTTGCACCGCTTCCGGCAGAACGGGATGTGCAGGTACAGGCCGAGCGGCACGCCGGGAACGGGCGGGCGGTCGATCGCGGCCGTCGCGTCCGCGAGGTACGTCGGCTTCCACGCGGAGAACGGCGGGTAGTTCGCGATGAAGTAGTTGCCGAGGCCGGTCTTTTCTTGGTCAACCGCGGTCATCGAACACCTTGTAGAAGGGCGGCCGAGCGCGGCCGCACGGTGAAAGCATAGCCGAACGCACCCATCGAACAAGTTCGCGGAGAACCCATTGAGCATACCGCCGGCGACGAAAGCCCTTACAGGCCAGCGGGATGGCCACGAAGGCTAGTCAGGATAAGCAACTCATTTCTCATTGCGACGCAGATCTTTTCCCGGCAATGTTCGCGCCATCGAGACGGTTTCCGGACGGCCACGGCACTTTCTTTGCGAAATATCCTGGGGATGTCACAGGGGCATCGACTCACGCGGACGGAGCTGCACCACCAACGAGGTTTCACCATGAAACGCACCCTCTTTGCCGCCCTGCTCGGCCTCGCCTTTCTCGCGTGCGCGAGCACCGCCGACGCCCAATACTACTCCTCGTACAACCCGTACACCGGCACGTACAACTCGTCGAGCTACTACTACACGCCGGGCACGATCCAGTACGGGAACAGCTACTACTCGCCGTGGACGAACTCGTTCGGCACGTCCTACTCCTACGGCAACCCGTGGTACGGGAACCGGTACTACCGTAGTTACGGCTACAACCCGTACTACGGCTACTCGAACTTCCGCTCGTACTCGAACCCGTGGGGCTACCGGTACGGGTGGCGGCGGTGGCGGTAGCCGCGGCACGGCGGATGCATCTCCTCGGCGAATCGCCCACCGAGGAGCCGATCCATGACGCCCGGAAAGTCCTGTCCCCCCTGGCAACGCGCCGTCATCATCCAGTCCGGCATCATCACGGCCGCCCTCATCCTGGGACTCTTCTATTGGGCCAGGAGCATTCTCATCCCGATTGCGATGGCGATCTTCCTCTCCTACGTCCTCGCCCCCGTCGTTAAGTCGCTCCAGCGCCGCCGCCTCGGCCAGGCCGCGTCCGTCATCCTGACCGTGTCCGTCGCGGTCCTCCTCTTCCTCGCCACGTCGATCGTCATCAGCCGGCAGATCAGTGGCCTCACGAAGACGCTCGCCGAGAACGCGGAGACGGTGAAGGCCAAGATCGCCGACGCGAAGGAAACCCTCGTCGGCAAGGGCGACCCGCGGCTCACGGGGCTGATCGACGACCTGGAGAAAACCATCGTCGGCGAGGTGAAGGACGCCCGGCAGGCGGCGGACCAGCCGCCGCTCGTCGTCGAGTCGGCGAAGCCGAAGTGGATGGCCAGCATCGACCAACTGATCGGCCCGGTGACGGAAGCGTTCGGCATGGCCGCGTTCTCGTTCGTCCTCGTGGTCTTCATCCTGCTCGCGAAAGACGACCTCCGCGACCGGATGCTCCGGCTCATCGGCGACACCCACCTGCCGAGCACCACCCGCGCCATCGACGAGGCGACCACCCGGCTCAGCCAGTACCTCCTCGCCCAGTTGGTACTGAACGTGTCGTTCGGGTTCGTCATCGCCTTGACGTTCTGGATTTTCGGCGTGAAGTACGCCCTCCTATGGGGGTTCATCGCCGCCCTGTTCCGGTACGTGCCGTACATCGGAACGTGGGTCGGGATCATTCCGCCGGCCCTGTTCACACTCGCGACCACCGAGGGCTGGTGGCTGCCGATCTTCGTCGTCGCCGTCTACGCCGGGTTGGAGCTGTTTTGCAACAACGTCATCGAGCCGTACCTGTACGGCTCCCGGCTCGGCGTGTCCGAGGTCGGCCTGCTCGTCTCCGCCGCGTTCTGGTCGTTCCTGTGGGGGCCGATCGGCCTCATCCTGTCCGGGCCGCTCGCGACGTGCCTCGTCGTCCTCGGCCGCCACGCGCCGCGGTTCCGGTTCTTTGAAATCTTGCTGGGGACCGAACCGCCGCTCGCGCCGGGCGTCGCCCTCTTCCAACGGCTCATGACGGGGGACACGGACGAGGCGGTCAAGTTGATGGAGAAGAACAAATCGGAGGAGAACCCGAACGACGCGTTCGACACCGTATTCATCCCGGCCCTCGTGAGCGCGAAGACGGCGATCCATTCGGGCGAGTTCACGCCCGAGGAAATCGACCCGATGATCGAGACGGCCCGCGAGGTCGTCCGCGATTCGCTGGACGCGGTCGAGCACGCCCCCGCCGAACCGGGCCCCGAGGGCCGCGGCAAGTTGGTCGTCATCCCGGCCCGCGACGAGGCGGACGAGCTGGCCGTCGAGGCGCTCCGGCGACTCTTGCCGCGGGACAAGTGGGACGTTCACACCGTCACGGTGGACACGCTGGCGGCCGAGTTCGTCGAGAAAGTCGCGGAGACGGGGACCGACATCGTGTGCATCGGGTCGCTCCCGCCGGCCGGGTTGGTGCAGGTGCGGTACCTTTGCAAGCGGCTGCGGCAGCAGAACACGACCGTCCGCATTCTAGTCGGCCGGTGGGGCGACGCCGACAACTCGGAGGCGTACCGCGAACTGCTCGACGTGGGCGCGAACGCCGTCGAGGTCACGCTCGCGGCGAGCATCCGCCAACTGAACGAATGGCGACCGCTAACCTCGGACGCCGAATCCGAGCCGGCGAAGGAAATCCGACCGGCGATTGGCACGAAGGCTGCCCCTACTCCCGTGACGGCGACGTGAACCGTTCCCTAACCCTTAATCGGAGGACTTGTCATGGCCGATATGAAAGACCAAATGAAGACCGGGATCGACAACCTCGCGAACCTCGGTAAGAAGGCCGTCGAGTCGAGTGGCGAGACCATCAACCGCGTCGGCGAGGTGGCGGCCCGCACCGCCGAGCAAGTCCAGGACCGCGCCCGCCGGGCCGCGGACCAAGGGCTGAAGGCCGCCGAGCAAGTCGGGGAAAAGGTGAAGGAGTACGGCGACGACTTCGCCGCGCTCGTACGGAAGCACCCGATCCAGGCGCTCCTCATCGGCTTCGGCGTTGGCTACCTCTGCAGCCGGGCGTGCCGGTAATTGTGGAACCCGGAGCGGGAGCGACGGGGTGTGGAATGTCCACACCCCGTCGCTCCCGCTCCGGGTTCCATGTGGGTCTTCAACCGGCCATCGGCAACTTGACGGTGAACTCCGCCCCCTGCCCTTCCCCCTTGCTGACGGCCGTCACCTCGCCGCCGTGCATCTGCACGAGCCGGTGGACGAGCGCCAGCCCGATCCCCAACCCGCCCTGCGCTCGCTGGTTCGGCCGGTCGTAGTGGGTGAACAGCTCGAACACGTGGGGGAGGAAGTCGGCAGGGATGCCCACGCCGGTGTCCACGATGCGGACGACGGCGTGCGGCGGAACCCGTTCCACTACGAGCGTCACGTGGCCGCCTGGGTCCGTATACTTCGCGGCGTTGTTCAGGATGTTCGCGAACAATTGGGACAGGCGTACGCGGTCGCCCTGGACCGGGATCGCGTCCTCGACGAGTTGCGACGAGAACGTCACGCCCGCGGTGTCGAGCAGCGGCTGGCTCGTCTCGATGGCCAGGTGCAGCGGCTCGGCGAGGTCGAGCGATTCGAGTTCGAGGTGCAGCCGGTCGCGGGTCATTCGCGAGGCGTCGAGCAGGTCGTCGATCAGGCGGACGAGTTGCTTGACCTGCCGCTCGATCATCTGCCGGGCGGCGTCCATCGCGGCCGGGTTGTTGACGGCCATCCGCTGGATTTCGAGGGCGTTACGGATCGGGGCGAGCGGGTTGCGGAGTTCGTGCGCCAGGCTGCCGAGGAACTCGTCCTTCCGCCGGTCGGCCGCCCGGAGGGCCTCGTTGAGCTTCTTCAACTCCGCCGTCCGCTCCAGGACCTTCCGCTCCAGCTCGGCCTCCTGCTGGTATTGCTTGATCGCGTACCGGATGGTCCGCTCCAGCGTCACGGCGTCGAGCGACGCCTTCTCCAGGTAGTCGCTCGCCCCGGCCTCCTGGGCGGCCTGGTCGATCTCGAACTGCCCCTGCCCGGTCAACAAGATCACCGGACCGGACAGCTTACAGCCCCTCGCGGCCGTCAGCAGGTCCAGCCCGGTCTTCGCCCCGAGGCGGTAGTCCAGAAGGTAAACGTCGTGCTCGCCCCGGCGGATCGCTTCGACGGCCTCGTCGAAGTCCGAGACCCAGTCGAGCACGAACCGCCGGCCGGGGAGTTCGTTGACGAGGTCGCGGGTGAGCAGGTAGTCGTCCGGGTCGTCGTCGACGAGTAACAGCCGCAACGGGGGCCGCGGGCTACTTGTCGGGGTGGGGCGTGTCATTGTCCGGGAGCTCCACGATTTCGAGCCAGTAACGGCCGAGGGTTTGGACCACCTGCACGAGGGCCTCGAACGTCACGGGTTTCGTGATGTAGCTCGCCGCCGAGAGCTGGTAGGAACGGACGACATCTTCCTCCGCCTTGGAAGTCGTCATGACGATGACCCGAATGCCGGCGTACTTCGGGTCGGCCTTCAATTCTTCCAGGACGTTCCGGCCGTCCTTCCGGGGCATGTTCAGGTCGAGCAGCAGGATGCTCGGCCACGGGGCGGCGTCCGGGTCGGCGAACTTGCCCCGCCGATTGAGGTAGTCGAAAACTTCGACCCCGTCCTCGACGAACCGCAGGTCGTTGGCAACTTTTGCCTCCTCGAACGCGTCCTGGGTCAGCTTCCGGTCGTCCGGGTCGTCGTCGGCGACCAATATGGTTATGGGCTTCGTTGGTGGCATCGTTAATCCCTCCGCGTCGGCCAATCAATAATGAACGTCGCACCTTCTCCGGGGGTACTCGTGGCTACGATCGTTGCCCCGTGTCGGAGAACGATTTTCTTACAGATAGCAAGTCCCAGGCCAGTCCCCTCGAATTGCGTCCGGCCGTGGAGCCGCTGGAACAGTTCGAAGATCTTGTCCGCGTACTGTTGCTCGAACCCGATGCCGTTGTCGGCGACGGTGATTCGCCACCCGGCGTCGGTCTCGGCGGCGGCGACGGTCACGACCGGCGGGACGCCCGGCTTCCCGAACTTCAGGGCGTTGCCGACGAGGTTCTGGAAGAGTTGCTGAAGCTGCACCGCGTCGGCCGTCAGGGTCGGCAATGGCCCGACCTCGACCCGCCCGCCGGTCCGCTCGATTTGGTTCTGCAAATCCTCTTGCACGTTCTCAAGGACTTCGTTCAGCCGCACCGCCTCGAACGCCTGGGTCTTCGTGGTCACGCGGGAGAACTGGAGCAGGTCCTCGATCAGCCGCCGCATCCGGCCGGCGGAGTCGAGCATCCGGTCGATGTAGTCCCGGCCGGTGTCGTCGATTTGCGCCCGGTACTTCTTCGACAGCCGGTCGCCGAACGCCTGAATCTTCCGGAGCGGCTCCTGGAGGTCGTGGGACGCGATGTACGCGAATTTCTCCAGCTCATCGTTGCTCGCCTTTAGGAGGGCAGACGTGCCCTGCAGGTCGTCGTAGGCGGCGGTCAGCGCGGCCGTCCGCTCGGCGACGAGCCGTTCCAGGACCTCCGCTTGCCGCTTCTGGTCGTCGATGTCGGTACAGCTGCCGTACCAGTGGACGATCCGCTGGTGGTCGTTGTAGACCGGGATGCCGCGGACCGCGAACCACCGGTACGCGGCGTCGTGCCGGCGGATGCGGAACTCCACGTCGTACACGGCCCCGGTCGAGACGGCCCGGCCCCACGCTTCGGCGACGCGGTCCCGGTCGTCCGCGTGGACGACGTTCAGCCACGCGTACCCGAGTTGCTCCTCGACCGGCCGGCCGGTGTACCTGCCCCACTGGACGCTCAGGTAGTCGCACGTCCCGTCCGCGGTGCAGGACCAGATGAGCTGCGGCAGCCCCTCGGCGAGTTGCCGGAGCCGGGACGCCGACTCCTGGAGCTGCCGCTCGGCGATCCGCCGGTCGGTGATGTTCTCGTGGGTGACGACGAGGCGGAGCGGGCCGTCGCCGCGGAACCGGGTCACCCGTAGGTTGAAGTACCGCTCCCGGTCCTTCGCGTGGCACGGGTACTCCATCTGGAAGAAGTCCGTCTCGCCGGCGGCCACGGCCTTGATCCCGGCGATCGCCCGGACACCGTACTTGTCGTTGCGGCTCGACTCGAAATAGTTCTTCCCGGCCCAGGCGTGGTCCTCGGGTAGGCCGTTCTCGACGCCGAATCGCCGCCACGCCTCGTTGACCGTCACGATGTCGCCGTTCGCCTCCAGCACGGCCAGGTGGCTCGGTAGCGAGTGCAGGACGGACTCGATGTACCGCTGCGACTCCCGCAGCGCCCGCTGGGCCGTCTGCTGGTCCGTCACGTCCCGCGACACGCCGATGAGGCGGAACGGCTTGCCGTGGGCGTCCGGGATCGGGGCGACGATCACGTCCCAGTACTTCACCGCCCCCTTCGCCGTCGGGCACGGGCCGCTGAACCGACTGACCTCCCCGCCGGCGGCGGCGGCCACGGCCCGGGCGACGCTCGGCCGGACGGCTTCCGGCCAGGTGCCGGCCCAGTCGCTGCCGCGGACGGTCTGGAAGTCGTCCACCTCGACGGCCGCGAGGCCGGGGCCGTTCATGTCGAGCAGGTTCCCGTAGGTGTCGAGGATCATCACCGAGTCCGGGCTGTTGTCGAGGACGCTCCGGAGGTACGCCTCGCTCTCCTGGAGCCGCTGGGTGGCGTTCACCTGCTCGTCGATGTCGGTACACGTCCCGAGCCACCGGACGACGTTGCCGGCCTCGTCCCGGACCGGCTCGGCCCGGCCGAGGAACCACCGGTACTCGCCGTCGTGCCGCCGGAACCGGTACTTGATCTCGTAGGACTCGCCGGCGTCCGTGGACCGCTGCCACCGGATCTGCGACCGCTCCCGGTCGTCCCGGTGGAGCGGGTCGCTCCACCCCCACCCGATGCTCTGCTCCGGCGTCATCCCGGTGTACTCGTACCACCGCCGGTTGTAGTACTCGTGGTAGCCGTCCGGCCGGGTCATCCACACGATCTGCGGCATCGCCTCCGCCAGATTCCGGAACCGGCCCTCGCTCTCCTTCAACTCCAGGTTCGCCTTCAGCCGCCGGTCGAGTTCCCGCTGGACGAGGCTACTGGCCAACAGGATGACGGCCACGGCGATGCCCGCCCCGATGAAGCTCGTCAGCCGGGCGAGGTAGATGTTCTGGTCGGCCGACGTGGTCCGCGCCCGGAGTTTCCGGTCCTCGAATTCCTGCATGATGGCGACCTTGCGGCGGATTTCGTCCATCAGTCGCTTCCCCTCCCGCTCGGCGATGAGCCTCCTGGCGGCCGGCAGGCCCTCCGTCCGGTAGAGGGTTTGCACCCGCTTCATTTCCGCGAACCGCTGCCGGCACAAGGCTTCCAGGCCGGCGAACTCCTCCAGTTGGTCCCGGTCCTCGTCTACCATGTCCCGCGTCCGGGCGAGCTGAGACTCGATGCCGCGCTCGGCGTCGAGGAACGGTTTCAAGAAGTCCTCGTCCTCGGAAAGTAGGTAGCCCCGGTGGCCGGTCTCGGCGTCCTTGATGTCGGACAGGAGTTGGTTCAGTTCCAACTGCACGGACCGGGTGCGGAGGGTGGCCCGCTCGAGCCGGACCATGCGGTCGATGTTGAAGTGGGAAACGGCCGCGTTCCCGATGATGGCCGCCACCGCGACCACCCAGATCGCGAGGTCGCGGTAGTTCCGCCCGAGCATCGCCGCCTCCGATTTTTTGGTATCATTGATTCTATGACGACACCATCCACGACCCCGACGCCCCCCGGCGGCGTTCCCCAACGGATCCTGGTGGCCGAAGACCTCGCGGACGCCCGCGAGTCCCTCAAGCAACTTCTGCACCTCACCCTGAACCTCGAGGTGGACACCGCCGTGGACGGGGCGGCCGCGCTCGAGATGCTCCGGACCAAGCACTACAGCGTGCTCGTCACCGACCTGAAGATGCCCAAGAAGAGCGGGCTGCAACTCATCGAGTCGATCCAGGACGAGGGCCTGCCGGTCACGACCATCGTGACGACCGGCCACGGCAACGTGCCGGACGCCGTCAAGGCGATGCGGATGGGGGCCTACGACTTCCTGCTTAAGCCGGCCGACCCGCAGCACCTGTGCCTGCTCGTCCAGCGGGCGCTCGCCGACCGCGCCCTCCGGGACGAGGTGATCGCCCTCCGGTCGCAGCTCCAGACGCGGCACTCGTTCCAGAACGTGCTGAGCAAAAGCCCGAAGATGATGGACCTGTTCGACCTCATCTCGAACATCGCGGACACGTCCAGCACGGTCCTCATCCTCGGCGAAACGGGGACCGGGAAGGAGCAGATCGGCCGGGCGATCCACCAGGCGTCCGCGAAGCTCCGGCCCGGCGAGTTCGTCGCCGTCAACTGCGCCGCGCTGCCGGAGTCGCTGCTGGAGAGCGAGCTGTTCGGCCACGAGAAGGGGTCGTTCACCGGGGCGCTGGCCCAGCGGAAGGGGCGGTTCGAGCAGGCGCACAACGGGACGCTGTTCCTCGACGAGATCGGCGACGTGCCGCTGTCGATGCAGGTGAAACTCCTCCGCGTGCTCCAGGAGCGCCGCATCGAGCGGGTCGGCGGCACGGCGTCCATCGACATCGACGTGCGGGTCATCGCCGCGACGCACCAGCCGCTGGAAAAGCTCGTCAAGGACGGGAAGTTCCGCGAGGATTTGTACTACCGGTTGAACGTGATCCGGATCGAAATCCCGCCGCTCCGCGAGCGACCGGAGGACATCCCGGTACTGGCCGAGCATTTCACGGCGAAGTTCGCCCGCCCCGGCCAGACGGTGACGATCACGCCGGAGGCGATGCAACTGCTCCTCAAGTGCGAGTGGGCCGGCAACGTCCGGCAGCTGGAGAACGCGATCGAGCGGGCGTGCGTCACCGCCCGCGACGGCGTCATCAAGCCGGGTAACCTTCCGGGCGACGTACTCAAGCACCACGAAACGAAGCACCCGTTCCACGTGGACCTGGGCCGCCCGCTGTCCGAACAACTCGCGCAAATCGTCGCGCACTTCGAGGAGCGGTATTTGCGAAAGGCGCTGCGCAAGACCCGCGGGCACGTCGGCAAATGTGCCAAGATTTCCGGGCTGAGTCGCCGGAGTGTCACGGACAAGATCGCGAACTACAAGATCGACAAGACACAGTTCAAAAAAGACTGACTACTCGTCCGGCGTTGTGGGGGTTGCCCGCCGTTGGGGCCGAGTCGTTGCGGCCGAAGGCGACTGCCGAAGCCGTGAGCGGAAAATCGAGAGGCCAGGCGAATTACCACTTCCTTGTGTCACTCAAACCGGCCTTGCGGCCGGTTTCGTCGTTTCTCGGCACACTACTCGCTCGGAAAAGGAATGAGTTTCTCGTCAGACTTGGGGTCGGCGAGTCTCACCGAATACCCCCTTCGCCCGATTGGAGATTGTCATGGCGACTCGCACCTTTGGGTCCGGCATGGTCATGGACCAGTTCAGCGAGAAGGACCGCGACAACATGAATTCCGTCCTCCGCGGTGAACTGTCGGCGGTCGAAACCTACGAGCAGGCGATCCCGAAGTTCGACGACATGAACATCCGGTCCGTGCTCAGCCACATCCGCGACGAACACACCCAAGCCGTGGAACTCCTCCGCTCGCACCTCCGCGACATGGGCGCGGAGCCGAGCGACAGCTCCGGTAGCTGGGGCACGTTCGCCAGCACCGTCACCGGCGCGGCGAAGATGCTCGGGCCGCAGACGACCCTCGGCGCGCTGAAGCAGGGCGAGGAATACGGCATCGGCACTTACGAAGGGATGTTGGAAGACCAGGACGTGCCGGTGGCGTGCAAGGACATCCTCCGCGACGAACTGCTGCCGCGGTGTCGCGACCACGTCCGCGCCCTCGACAGCATGATTCAAGGGCTGGAAGCGAAGGAGTAGGCGACCCCCTCTCCGGTCGCAACCGCCGCCGTTCGATGCGTCGAACGGCGGCGGTTTTCGTTTTCTCCCGTCAATGAGAAGCAAGAAGCGCAGACCCGTCCCGCTCGTTCTCTTTCGGCGTGATTGGTTCCCATTTATCCCACGGTTCAGGGTGATTTCACCTCAAAACAACGGCGAAATCCGCTTTGGCACGGCCCGTGCATTTAGTTCTTCAACCCCCGAACAGATCGGAGGTTATCCCACACGGCTTTCACGCGGGAGAATCCCATGCTCGGTTACTCGATCCTGTTCCTGCTCATCGCCCTGCTCGCCGGCGTGTTCGGCTTCACGACCGTGGCCGGCACCGCCTACCTGGCCGCGAAGGTCCTGTTCTTCGTGTTCCTGGTGCTGTTCGTGGTGTCCCTGCTGATGGGCCGCCGCACCCCGGAAAGCGCGCTGTAACCCGCACGAGTTCGCACCGAACTCCGGCTCACAAACCGAAGGCGACCGGTTCCGAGGGGACTCGAACATCGGTCGCCTTCGCCCACAGATGGAGGCTCCAATGGTTACGACATTCCAAGCGCCGGAGAAGGAACTCCCCACCCGGTTGGCGAAGATTGCCGCGAACGGACCGGCCGCCATCGACCAGCGCCTGCACGAACTCGAATGCGAGTGGACGACGGGCCGGCTGGTGAAGGCCAGCTCCGGTGTGCTGCTCATCGCGGGCCTCGCACTGGCGGCGTTCGTCAGCCCGTGGTGGCTGATCCTCCCCGCGATCGCCGGGGTGGTGCTGGCCCAGTACCTGTTCTTCTGCCGTAGCGTGTTCACCGACCTGTTCGCCGCCGCCGGGTTCCGGTCCGGGGCGGAGATCGAAAACGAGCGGATCGCGCTCCGCATCCTCCGCGGCGACTTCCGCCACCTGCCGACGGTGTTCGAGGTCGAGGACCGCGAGGCCGTCAGCCGGATGGAGGGCGAGGGCGGCCCCGCAATCGACCTCGACGACGACAAACTCGACCCGAAGGAGGCGGCGAACCGTATCCTGGAGCATACGGGCCACCTCGTCGGGAAGTAACATGCACGCCGACCCACAACCCGAGTCTACCACGACGCCGCGGGAGGAAACTCTCGCGGCGTTGGCGTCTGACCTCGCCGCCGCCGGCGGCCAACTCCTCCACGAGCACCTCAAACTGCTGGACGCCGAGGCCCGCGAGGAACTCCGCCGGCTAAAGTCGGCGGCAGAACTGACGGGGACCGGCCTCGTCGCCCTGACCGTGGGCACGCTATTCCTGCTGATCGGCGTCGTGCGAGTCTTGCAAGAGTGGGCGAGGCTCCCGGAATCGACCGCGTGGCTGCTCGTGGGCGGCGTCAGCGCCGCCGGCGGGCTGTCGGCGTACCTGGCGGGCCGCCGGCGGCTCGCGGGGGCGAGCGTGCTCCCCCATCGGACGCTAGCGTCGCTAAACGAGGGCTGGCAGGCGTTGATGAGCCGGATTCGACGGGCGTGAAATGAAAAAAGGTCGCGGCCTCCGGGGAGGCCGCAACCTGTCGTCGAGATTTCGCGTTACCAGCGGGTGCAACCGCCGATGAGCAGGGCGATGAGGATGATCGGCAGCGGCAGACCGAGCAGCCACGCGATGGCGGCATAGCTGATTCGACCGGCCCGGCGGGTGGCGTTGATGATCGTCATGGGAACCTCGTGCAGGGGTTGGGGTTAAAGGGTCTTCGTTCGCAAGCTCCCGCCGATCAGCGAAATCACGGCGAGAACGAGGAACACGAAGCAGAGCACCTTGGCGGCGGTGAACGAGAAGTCGGCGACGAGGCCGAACCCGAACACCGCGGCGAGTAACGCAATCGCGAAGAAGGCAATCGCCATTCGCAACATGGGACACCTCCGGTCGTTTGCGAAGGAAGTCTCACTTCAACGAGGGATTGTTGAGCAACGGGCGTGCCAAATTGCTGGTCGGCGGACGTGCTGCGAAGTGGAAGTGCCCCGAGTAGGACTCGAACCTACAACCCGCTGATTAAGAGTCAGCTGCTCTGCCAGTTGAGCTATCGGGGCGTCCCGAAGTTTTAGAACCGCGGGCCGTCGTCATCAAGGGCCGCGGGCGGTTTTTACCCCACAACATCGACACGCGGCCGGCCGCGAGGTTCGCGATACTCTATCCGTGTGAAACTCTCCGCCGAAGATCGGGAACGACTCCTCGAAACCATCCGCGACGCCGTGCTGAACCAACGGTTCCAGCGGGCCGCGTTCGGCGGGGCCGTCCGTGGCGACGGGCCGTGCCCGTGGGTCCGCGTCCTCGTGCGGCCGGTCGTCGTCCGCGGAACAAGGCTGACCCAGTTCGAGTTCTTCGACGCCCGGCAGTCGTTCACCCGCAACGAGGAACCAACCGCGGCCAATGCCCTCCTGCGGGAGTTGGTCGGGTTCGAGTTCGCGAACGTCCACGCCCGCACGGGCGGTGAGGAAATCGACATCCGCGTCAGCAAGAAGGGGAAGCTGAACGTCACGCGCCGGGCGGCGGCGACGCCGGACGGCGACCTGACGCACAACCGCGTGAAGGACGTGCCGCTGCCGGAGGGGAAGGCTGACCGGCTGCTCGAAACGATGGGCATCCTCACCGCCGACGGCCGGGTGCGGGCGAGCCTTCGGCCAAAGTTCACGCAGATCAACGAGTTCTTGAAGCACCTCCGTCACGCCCTCGAACCGTCGGGGTTGCGGTCGCTCGGCCGGCCGGTCGAGATTCTCGATTGCGGCTGCGGGTCGAGCTACCTGACGCTCGCGGCCCACCACTACCTGAACGACATGCTGCTCGTCCCGGCGACGATCCTCGGCGTGGACGTGAACGAGGCCGTGATCCGCACGAGCGTCGAGAAGGCGAGCCGGTTGGAGATGTCCGGCCTGACGTTCGCGTGCGGGCGGATCGGCGAGTTGGACACACGGGCTGACGTGGTGGTCGCACTTCACGCCTGCGACACGGCGACGGACGACGCGCTCGCCCAGGCCGTGAAGAGCGAGGCGAGGCTCCTGATGAGCGTGCCGTGCTGCCACCACCACCTGAACGAGCGGCTGAAGGCGAGCGGCCCGGCCGAGGTGCTTCGGCCCGTCCTGCGGCACGGCATCCTGCACGAGCGGACGGCCGACCTCGTGACCGACTCGTTCCGCGCGCTGGCGCTGCGGATCATGGGCTACCGGGTGGACGTGGTCGAGTTCGTCAGCCCGGAGCACACGGCCCGCAACCTGATGATCCGGGCCGTGCGAACGGGAAAGGCCGGCGAGCCGCAGTTCGTCGAAGAATACCGTGGGATGAGACAGTTCTGGGGCGTGACGCCGCGGATCGAGGAGGTGTTAGGCGAGCCGTTTCGACAACTCGTGCGGTGAATCACGGCTTGCTCATGCCGACGAAGCTGCCGGCGTTGTCGCGGGACAGCGCCCACAGGAACGCCCCGACTTCCGGGTTCTCGAAGAAGAAGCCGATCGAGTTGATCTTCACCCGTTTCGCGTCCCGTTCCGGGTTCCAGACCGTCCGCAGCGTCTGGCGGACGTGCTTCGTCAGGGCCTCGGACCGCTGGGCGTCGGAGAGGGTCTTGAAGTCGGCCGGCAGGCCGGCCCCGCTCGTCGGCAGGCCGTCCGAGAAGAAGTAGACGGTGTCGAGGCCGAGCGGCTTCAGCCGGAAAGCCAGGTCGAACGCGTCGTACACGTTCGTGTCGCCGACCGGGTCTTCGGCCAACAACTTCTCGCGAACGGCCGCGAGTGTTTCTTCGCCCGCGTACCGCTGCCACCCGCCGGAGCCGAACAGGTAGCGGGCCTGGCGGGAGAAGACGACGATCTGGAACTGCTCCAGGTCCGGCAGGCTCCGCATCACCTTCGTGAGCGTCTCCACGACCGTGGGCCACTTCTCCGGGGCGGCCGTCTTGTCGTCGAGCAACTTCATGCTGCCGGACATGTCCACGACGAACGCCACCCGCCGGCCGGTCATCGCGATGCCGGCGAACTTCGCGTCCGTCTCGATCCGCAGCTTGTCGTACTTGTCGGCGAGCTTCTTCTTGTCCCCTTGCAGGTCCACGATGTTCACGTTCGCGTCGTCGAGCTTCTTCTGCAAGTCGCGTTGCGCGGCCTTCGCGGACGCGAGTTCGTCGCCGGTCTTCCGCATGGCGGCGAGGTCGGCCTTCGCGTCGTCGTTCGCCTTCGTGATGGCCCGAATGCGAGCGTCCGCGTCGTCGAGCTGCTCCGCCGCCTTCTTCGCCTTCAGCGCCAGGTCTTGCCGTTCCGTTTCCTTGTCGCGGAGCAACTTCTGCAACTCCTCGGCCGACAGCGAGAGGGTGGCAAGTTGCTTCGTCAGGTCGGTCGATTCCTTTTGCTTCTTGAGAAGCTGTTCCTCCAGCGTCACGCTTTGGATGACGGACTTCGCGAGCTTCGTCTCCAGGCTGGCGATGTCGGTCTTCGCCACCGCGAGGCTCGTGGCCGTCGCGTCCCGTTCGGTCGTGGTGGCGATCAGCTTGGCCTTCAGGTTGTCGATCTCGGCGTTCAGGCTGCGGCGGGTCGATTCGAGATCCTGCGTCGTGGCGAGGAGTGTCGAGCGTGTGGACTGAAGTTCGGTGATGGCGGCCTTGTTCCGCTGCGCCTCCTGCGCGGCGTCGCGGTTGCTGACGAGCCACAGGAGCGTGACGCACCCGAGGGCACAGCAGAACACGTCGAGCATCCACATGCTCACGAGTTGCGGCGGCTTGTGCCGGTTGCGGATCATGGGTTGTACCTGACTTCCGAAGTCCGGCTTCGACTTCGGAAGTCGAACCGGGCCGGGGCTTTCATCTGATCGGCAAACGCCTCACCCGCGCACGGACTTCCGAAGTCGAAGCCGGACTTCGGAAGTCGGGTCACACGGACCGCTGACTTCTTGCTTCCGTCTTCGGCTTATTGGTTTGTTGGTCCCACCCGATCACGCCGTCCAGATGAACGCGCGGCAGCGTCGCGGCGAGCCAGCGCGAATGCAACGCGGCCGCCGCCTCCGTCGCGGCGTCCGGCGGTAGGACAGCGACCTCCGTTTGCTCGGCCGAGGTCTGGTAGATCGCGGCCGTCAGGCCGGGCAGCCGTGAGGCGGCGTCGGTCAGCCACACGGCCCGCGGCGGCAGGTTCGCGGACGCGAGCAGGTCGCGCAATTGTTCGGAGGCAAGCTTCGCGAGCGCGGCGCAGTGGGAATCGAAGTCCGTCGGCTGTTGCACGATGTCCTGGAACCACTTGTCGGCCCGCACGGTCAGCGTCACCGGCTGGGCGTGCCGCACGCGGTCGAGGGCAGAATCGAGTTGCTCGAAAAGGGCTTGCTCCGCCGCCGCGGAGTCGCGGGGGTCGCGGCGGCAGAGCCGCACGCAGCGGTCGGAAATCGCGTCGATGAGCCGGTCCTTCCACAGCTTCAACGACGCCCGCGGCCACGCGGCGAGGGTTTGCAGGCGGACCTCGCCGGGCTGCACGTTCACGACGGCGGCGGACAGGGCGTACTCGTCCACGTCCACGACGACGACCGCCCCCGGCCCGCCGGCCTGCGGGCGGATCGGCACGACCCACGACGATTGCTCGCCGGTCTTCGGTTCGCCGACCACCTTCATCGGGTTCAAGACCGCGTTCGCGCGGTGGGCCGCGACCGCGAGCGGGGCCGACGCCGTGCCGACGAGCGGCAGCTTCGCCCGCGCCGCCAGTTCGCGGACCGCCTTCACCTGCGCGGCCGCGAGGTACGGCGGCAGCACGAGCGCGAAGCCGTCCGCCTCGGCCGTCAGTGGGCCGCGGAGCTTTTCGAGCGTGACGAGGACCGCCGCCTCCGGCGTGAGCGCGACCCGCTGGCCGCGCCACTCGCGGGCCGTGCCGAGCTGGGCGAGGTAGTTCGAGCAGACGAGGTGCGGCAGCGTCCGGCAGACGGCGTACCCGGCGCGGCCCACGTCCGGCGAGCGGCGCTCGAGGTTGATGAAAAGTGGCAATTCGTCGGTCTGAGAATCCAGCGTGACAGGGTTGAGATGCCCACCCGCGACGGCAATCGCCCGCGTCCGCGAGGAGGTGAGATCGACGCCGACGAGTTTCGCCCGGTCGCCGCCGGGCTTCTCGGTTCGTTTCGCGCTGCCGAATCCGAACATCAATGCTTCTCCCCGTCGGCCTTCGGATCGTAGAGCCGCAATAGCAAGTGTTCCTGGCAATACTCCTGGCAGTCGATCACGAGCGTCTCTTCCGACCGCTGGACCGAGTGCAACAGGTACATGAGCAGGATGCTGAGCACGAGGGCGACGAGCGTGCAGTCGAACGCGATCTTGAGCTGGTCGGTCGCCACGCGGAGGAACGTGGCGTTGTCGATGTCTTGCACGCCGCCGAGGCCGAACGACCCGGCGAGGCCGCGGACCGTGCCGATGAAGCCGATCGCCGGGATCGCCCACGCGAGGTAGCTGACGAGGCCGCCCATGCTGGCGACGAGCCGGCCGTACTCGATGTCCGCCTGGTTCCGCACGACCTCGGCCACGTCCGGGGCCGACTTGCTGACGGCGTACTTGCCGAGGCCGAGGCGGATCATGTTCGCCAGGATGTACGGCCCGCCGCGGCTGGAAACTTGATCGACTTTACGGGACAGGGGCCGGGCGTCCTCGGGAAGAATTCGCGCCCCTTCGTCCGTCGGGAGGAGTTCGAGACGGAACGCGGCCCGCTGACGGATCACTTCCCGGTAGCGGAACACCAAGACAAGTCCGGCCCAGACGAAGCAGAGGTAGCACGCGACCTGTTCGGGGCCGAGGAGCAGCTTCGCGATGCGCTCCGGCGTCCACTTCGCCAGGAACTCGGCCCGCGTCTCGCCGGACCCGGTGAGTTGCCACAACGGGACGACGACGACCCCGACGACGACGAGGGCGACGACGAGCAACAGCCACTCGCGGGCCGGCCTGGAAGACGAGCGTACCGACATCCACTGTCTCCGGTCCGAGAAGTTCTTGCCCCGCGGCCCGCAACCCGCCATGATGGCGACCTGCGTTCATTGTCCCGGCACTCTCCCGCGGGTCAAGCGGTTGTCCGCCGGTTGCGACATTTTCGGTCGTAGCGGCTAGGAAAGCTGTGCCGGTTGGCGAAGGTGCAACCGCTCGAAATTTAGAACACACTCAGGAGATTCGGATGAGGTCCGCCACAATTTGGGCCGTCGCCGCCCTCTTCGCGATCCTGACGACCGGCACGACCGGTCGGGCCGGCGAGCCGAAGCTCGCCGACGCCCCGCCGCCGCCGGTCGGGTTCCCGAAGTTCAAGTGGCAGGAGATCGACACGGCCCTGAAGATCGGGTACGCCGTGATCCTCGAAGACCTGAACGGCGACAAGAAGTCGGACGTCGTCGTGGTCGATCAGCACAAGGTCGTCTGGTACGAGAACCCGACGTGGAAGAAGCGGGTCATTCTCGACGGCAAGACGAAGCCGGACAACGTCTGCATCTGCGCCCTCGACATCGACGGCGGCGGCGACCTGGAGTTGGTCATCGGCGCGGGCTGGAAGCCGTTCGACACGAAGAACCCCGGGACGCTCCAGTGGCTGAAGCGGGGGAAGTCGCTCGACGACGAGTGGACGATGCACCCGATCGCGTGCGACGAGCCGACGGTGCATCGCGTCCAGGCGTTCGACGTCAACGGTGACGGCAAGAAGGAGATCGTCATGGCCCCGCTCATGGGCCGCGACGCCACGAGGGAGCGGAACTGGCTCGACGGCCGACCGGTCCGCGTCCTCGGCTATGCGATCCCTGCCGACCCGAAGAAGTCAGGGAACTGGAAGCCGACCGTTCTGTCGGACACCCTGCACGTCGTTCACAACTTCTGCCCGGTCGGCACGGAGTACCCGACGGCCCTGTTCGCTACGGCGAGCTACGAGGGGATTAGCTTGGTGGACTACAATGACGGCAAGTACTCGACCCGGCTTTACCACCAGGGAAACCAGAAGGACAAGAAGGGCAGCCGCGGGGCCAGCGAGATCGCCCGCGGGACGATGGCCGTCCTGGGTTCGACGCTCGCGACCGTCCAGCCGTGGCACGGCAACGAGCTGGTCCTGAACTTCTACAACGATTTCGCCAAGTCCCCCGTCCACATGGTTCTGGACAACAAGCTCCGGTGGGGCCACGCGGTGAAGTTCGCCAACTTCGCCAACGAGCCGGGGGACACGGTCGTGCTCGGCGTGCGGGACGACCCGAACCCGAAGCTCGGCGACACGTTCACGGACCGCCGCGGCATCCGGCTCTACCAGCCGAAGGGGAGCGCCCGCGAGTGGGACCGGTACGTCCTCGAAGACGGCGGCGTGGCGGTCGAGGACCTGGCCGTCGGCGACCTGAACGGCGACGGGAAGCCGGACATCGTCGCCGTCGGCCGGGCGACGGGGAACTGCCGCATCTACTGGAACCAGGGGAAGTGACCGTTTAGCCGCGAGGCGGAGTCTTCGGAGCGGAGCGCGGGCGGCCCCGCGCTCCGCTC
>JAESGS010000453.1_pt1 | contig 31611 bp, 38 predicted proteins | sample 9269761 | NCBI WGS metagenome assembly JAESGS01 (sample SAMN15741799, study PRJNA653493) | algae metagenome | isolation source: Cyanosarcina radialis HA8281-LM2 and co-occurring heterotrophs from damp... | place: USA: Makauwahi cave, Hawaii | collected 2011-01-06 | reverse complement strand
GACCCACCCTACAAGAATCACGCCTTCGGCTTCAGGAAGAAGTACGCCGCCAGGCCGAAGCCGATGGCGATGACGGTCCACCGGATGTACACCGGCGGCAGCTTCCGGGCCACCCGCGCGCCGAGGTAGCCGCCGGCGACGGCGGCGGCGCACATCACGGCCGCGTAGTGCCACCAGATCAGCCCCTCGTACACGAAGATCACGACCGACACGAAGTTGATCATCGCCGCGAGGAACGTCTTCACCGCGTTCATGTGGTGGATGTCGCCGACGTGCATGAAGCCGAGCGCCGTCAGCATGAGGATGCCGATGCCCGCGCCGAAGTAGCCGCCGTAAACCGCGACGAAGAACTGGAACAGCAGCACGCCGACGGTCGTGGACGTGCCGGGCGTCGGGTCGTCCTGGTGGCGGCGGACGTACCGGTTCAGCGGCGGCTGGATTAGGAACAGCACCGCGGCCGTCAGCGTCAGCCACGGCACGAGCTTGCCGAACTGGTCCGGATACCACACGAGCAACAGCGCCCCGCACACGCCGCCGACGAGGCTGACCGGCAGCATCCGCACGACGAACTTCTTGACCGCCCGCAACTCCCGCCGGTAGCCCCACGACCCGGCGAACGAGCCGGGGAACAGCGCGATCGTGCTGGTCGCGTTCGCGATCGTCGGCGGCACGCCGAACCCGAGCAGGGCCGGGAACGTCAGCAGCGTCCCGCCGCCGGCGACGGAGTTCATCGCCCCCGCCGCGAACGCCGCCGCCGCCAGGACCAAGTAGGTTCCGACTTCCATAAGCCCTCGAATACAGTTTTCACCGCGGAGGGCACACGAGGGCACATGAGAGAAAGCAAAAGAGAGAGAAGAGTCCAAAATCCGGTGTTTGAAATCTCTCTTCTGTTTTCTCTCGTGCCCTCATGTGCCCTCCGCGGTGAATACGGTTTTCCCATTCTCGACTTCGACTCGCATCGTTGTATGGGTGCGGGTAAGCTGGGGGCATGACGCCGATCGCTGTCACCCTGGCGTGTGCGGCCGTCCTCGCGGACCTCGGGCCGGTCCGAACCGACGCGGACGGCGTCCTCCTCCCGCCCGGCGCGGTCGCCCGCATCGGGTCCACCCGCTTCCGACACCTCGGCAACACCCGGACCGTCTACTTCACCCCGGACGGCACGAAGCTGGTCAGCCTCAGCGGCGGGGGCGTCGTCGTCACCGACGTGAACACCGGCCTGCGGCTCTCGACGACCCGCGTTCCCCGGCAGGTCATCTCCAGCGCCATGCGGGCCGACGCCTGGCTCGCGGTCGTCACGAAGGACCGCGACCCGCCCTACGGCTTCCGGTACGAGCAACTCGACCCGGCGACCGGAACGAGTCGGGCGAAGAAAGACTTGCCGGGCGACGCCGGCAGCTTCGCGCTGTCGCCGGACGGGGCGCGGGTCGCGCTCAAGTACGGCGGCCTCGTCAAGGTCCTCGACACGACCTCGCTCGAAGTCGTCGGCGACTTCCGGTTCTCGATCTCCGACTACGACCCGAAGCGGCTCGTCTTCTCGCCGGACGGCAAGCTCCTCGGCGGCGTGTTCGGCACGAACTGGACGGAGGTGCGGGAGGTCGCGACCGGGAACATGCCGATCGGGTCGGCCGTCGGCACGGACGGCGACACGGCCGCCGCCGTCGCGTTCTCCCCGGCCGGCGGCGAACTCGCCCGCGTCGTCAGCGGCACGAAGACCGACCGCGTCGAGCTGATCGACCTGAAGACGGAGGCGGTGCAGGTCGTTTACTCGGCGGCGGCCGAGAACCGCGAGCTGTTCGAGCCGGTGTACGCGGCCGACGGTCGGTCGCTGTTCTTCGCCCGCCACCGGGAGCTGTTCCGCTACGACTTCGCCACGAAGCGGATCACCGGCACCGGCGAACTGGCCGGCGCGATCCGGCCGTTCGCCCTCGCGCCGGACGGCTCCCGCGTCGTGACGGTCGGGTACAACGAGGCTTCGGTGTGGGACGCGAACACGCTCCGGCCGCTCCCGCAATCGACCGACCGGCTTCGGGGCAACGCCGAGACGTTCGAGTTCGTCGGCGGCGGGAAGTTCCTCGCCCTCGGCGGCCCCGGTCATTGCCAACTGTTCGACGCGACGACGGGCAAGCTCCTCCACGAGCGGCAACAATCCTCGACGCAGCTGCGGTACGCGCCGGCCGGCGACGCCTACGCCGTCCACTCGGACACGGCCCTCGAACTCCGCCGCGTGGCGACGGACGAGGTGATCGCTGCGAAGCCGCACGAAACCGCCCGGTTCCCCGGCGGCGTTCTGTTCACCCGCGACGGGGCGACCGTGTTCGCCCGCAACACCGACCTGTTCCGTGGCTGGCACTGGAGGACCGGCCGGGAGGTCGGCCCGTTCCCGGAGTCGAACGTCGCGTGGCAGCCGGACCCGGACGGCAAGTGGGCGATGAAAGCGACGTACCTCCGGTACGAGAACTACGCCCGCGAGATGATCGACCTGGCGACCGGCGACCCGCACCCGGCGTGGCGGAAGGTGTTCACGACCGAGAAGGGGACGCTGTTCAACCCGGCCGCGGACGAGGTGCTGATCGCCCAGGAGGCGAGGTGCGTCCTGGTGGACCTCGGCCGGTTCCGCCGGCGGTGGGAGGTTCCCGTCTCGTGGTATTACTTCGACCGTTCGTCGTTCTCGAAGGACGGCCGGACGCTCGCCACGCTGTCGTCCCGCGGCCTCGACCTGTGGGAGGTGAGTTCCGGCCGCCGGCGGGCGCGGTTCGTCACGAACGAGCGGGCGACGGCGTCCGCGTTCGCCGACGACGGCCGCACGGTGGCGACGCTCGGCCCGACGGCCCCGGTCCACCTCTGGGACGTGCGCGGCGTGCTGAAGCAGTACCCGGCGAGGCTCGACCGCTCGGCGACGCAACGACTCTGGAAGGAGCTGCACGGCGACGACGCGGAGGCGGCGTTCGTCGCGCTCCAGAAGCTGGCGGCCGCGGCCGAAACGACCGTGCCGTTCGTCCACGAGCAGGTCCGGCCGGCGGCCGCGCCGAAGAAGGAGCAGGTGGCGAAGTGGCTGGCCGCGCTCGACGCCCCGGCGTTCCGCGACCGCGAGGCGGCGATGAAGAGTCTGAAGGAAGCGGCCGCGACGATCGAGGGCGACCTGCGAACGGCCGAGCGGGCGACGCCGTCGCCGGAGGTCCACGAGCGGATTGGGAAGGTACTATCCGTGCTGGACGCGGAGACGCCGGAGGCCGTGCGGCGGACGCGGACGGTGGAACTGATCGAATGGTGCGGCACGCCGGCCGCGAAGGAGCTGCTCCGGGAGTGGAGCGGCGGCGCGCCGGGGGCGAGCCTCACGCGGGAGGCGGCGCGGGCAACAATTCGGATAAAATGAGGACAACCGACTCGGGGGAATAGTCATGTCCGCGGTGTTGACGCCGACCATTGAGAAGACGCCCGGCGTGTGCGGCGGCGACGCCCGCATCGCGAACACCCGCATCCCGGTGTGGCTGCTGGTCGGTTACCGGAAGGACGGCGTGACGGACCGAAAGATTCTCGACCTGTACCCGCAACTCACCCACGCCGACCTGGCCGCCGCGTGGTGGTACTACGCCGAGCACAGGGAAGAAATCGAGCGAACCATCCTCGAGCAAGAGGATGCGTAGCCGATGGCGGACCTGTTCGCGGACGAGGACTTCCCGTTTCCCGCCGTCCGCGAGTTGCGGGCGCACGGCCACGACGTGGTAACAACGGTGGAAGCGGGCCTCGCGGGCGTCGGCACGGAAGACGCGGACATCCTGCGGACATCCTGAAGGAAGCCACCGACCGCAATCGCGCCGTTCTCACGATGAACCGCCGCGATTTCATCGCGCTGGACGCGGCCAACCCGAACCACGCCGGAATCGTGGCCTGCACCCGCGACCCCGATTCATCCGCCCTGGCCGCCCGAATTCACGCGGCCGTCGGCGGTGCGGCGTCGCTGGCCGGGCGGTTGATCCGCGTGAACCGGCCGCAAGCCGGACCGTAGCGCCCTGCGGCGAAAGCCTTGGCACCGCTCGGCGAATAACCGCGTGTCACCCGGCGGGACCAGTCATGGACCTCGATTCGCTCTCGGACGACTTGAAACAACTGGTCGTGGACGAACTCGACTCGGACGAGAAGCCGGTCTGGGTCGCCCGGCCCGACCCGGCGCGGTTCGCCCGGACCGGCTGGCCGGTCACGCTGTTCGCCATCCCGTGGACGGCGTTCGCCGTCTTCTGGACCGGGGCGGCCTTCTGGGGCACCCGGCAGGCCGGCGGCCCCGGCCCGCCCTGCTTCGACCTCTGCTTCCCCTTGTTCGGCGTGCCGTTCATCCTCATCGGGCTGGGCATGTTCACGGCCCCGTTCTGGCTCCGCCGCGCGGCCCGGCAGACCGTCTACGTCATCACCGACCGCCGGGCGATCCTGTTCGAGGGGAGCTACGGGCTGCTCAACCAGCGGAAGGTTCAGTCCTTCCCGCCCGCGGAGCTGAACGGCATCTCGCGGACGCAAAACGCCGACGGGTCCGGGAACGTCATCCTCCACGAGTCCAGCTACCGCGATACCGACGGCGACCGGCGGACGCGGCAGGTCGGGTTCTTCGCGATCGAGGACGTGAAGCGGGTCGAAGGGTTGCTCCGGGAGCTGGCCGGCCGCGCGCAAGGGTAATGCCAATCCGGCGAGATTTTCACACGCTTGCTTGACGCTCCCGCCGCCGCGCCGTAACTAATTTCTTTCCCGCCCGATGCGTTGACTCGGGAGATCGGGAACCGAACACGGCAATCGAAACGGAAGTACGGCATGGCGGGCACGGCGAGCGAACGAATCCGCATCCGGATGGAAGGGTACGACCACGAGGTCCTCGACCGCACCGCGGCCGAGATCGTGCAGACCGCCATCCAGACGAACGCGGAAGTCCACGGGCCGATCCCGCTGCCCACGCGGGTCGAACGGTACACGGTGCTGCGAAGCCCGCACATCGACCGGAAGTCCCGCGAGCAGTTCGAGATTCGGACCCACAAGCGGCTCATCGACATCCTACAGCCGACGCAGAAGACGATCGAGGCGCTCAACAAGGGCCTCAGCCTGCCGCCGGGCGTGGACATCCAGATCCGCGTGATCTAAGTCCGCCGCCGGGAATCCGCTGGCCGACTCGATCCCCCGCCGTATAACTGTCGGTTCCCGCTCAGGCGCGAGCAACGCTCGCGCCCGCGGTTTTTACGCAACCAGAGCAAGGGTTGGACGCCATGTCCGCTGAAGCCGAACCGACGCCCGCCGACCGCCCGCTCGTCATCGAGGTGACCGGGAAGATCAGCGTGCCCGTCGTCAACAAGCAAGGCGCGGAAGTCGGCACGGTCGAGATCGACCCGAACGACTTCAGCAAGGGCGGCAAGATCAGCCGCCAGTTGCTGCACGACGTGGTCCTGATGTACCTCGCCAACCAGCGGGCCGGGACGCACAGCACGCTCCGCCGCGGCCAGGTCGCCGGCAGCACGAAGAAGCTGTTCCGCCAGAAGGGGACGGGCAACGCGCGGGCCGGCACGAAGCGGACGAACAAGCGGCGGGGCGGCGGCACGGCGAAGGGGCCGAAGCCCCGCGACTACGAGTACCACCTGCCGAAGAAGGCGGTGAAGGCCGCGACCCGGATGGCGATCCTCAGCAAGTTCGCCGACAAGGAAGCGGTGATCTTCGACGAGTTCGCGCTCGCGTCCCCGAAGACGAAGGACGCGGCCAGCGCACTGAAGGCGGTCAAGATCGGCAAGAAGACGCTCGCCGACGGTAAGGAGAAGGACGTCACGCTGCTGGACACGACGGTGCTGATCGGGACCGCCGGCCTCGACCAGAACGTGTACAAGTCGGCCCGCAACATCTGCGGCGTGGAAGTGCTGCCGACGGCCGAGTTCAACGCCTACACGGTGCTGAAGCAGAAGCGGCTGGTGCTGACGAAGGCGGCCCTGGAATCCCTGACCAAGAAGTAACGACCCCGCACGCCCGCGACGTTCGCGGAGAGTAAGCCATGCCGAGTTCACGACCCCGCCCCGCGAAGTACGTCCGGAAGCTGGCCAACCGCCAGCCGGCCGAGCACGGCCCGCCGGGCATCGAGTTGCGGCCGTACCAGGTCATCATCCGGCCGCTGGTCACGGAAAAGGGTACGCACCAGAGCACGCGGTACAACTCGTACACGTTCATGGTGAACCCGGTAGCGACGAAGGTGCAGATCGCCGCCGCCGTGAAGGAACTGTTCAACGTGCGGGTCGAGACCGTCCGCACGCAGACCCGCAAGGGGAAGCAGGCCCGGTTCCGCCAGAGCCAGGGCAAGCAGCCGAGCTGGAAGAAGGCCATCGTCACGCTGAACGAAGAAGACAAGATCGACTTCTTCTAAACCGTAGGGTGGGCATTGCCCACCGGCGAGCGGCGGCAAGCACCCGATCCGGTGGGCGATGCCCACCCTACATGTTGAGATCGCTATGGGCATCAAATACTACAAGCCGACTTCCGCCGGCCGCCGGGCGGGTTCCGTCTCGGACTTCGCCGAGTGTACGACCCCGCGGCACAACGACCCGGAGAAGTCGCTGCTCAAGCCGCTCAAGAAGAAGGGCGGCCGGAACCACCACGGGGTCGTCACCCGCCGGTTCCGCGGCGGCGGCCACAAGCAGATGTACCGGATCATCGACTTCAAGCGGAAGATGGACGGCGTCGAGGCGACGGTGCTGTCGATCGAGTACGACCCGTGCCGGTCGGCCCGGATCGCGCTGATCCAGTACGCGGACGAGACGAAGACGAAGGCGTACATCCTGGCCCCGGACGGCCTGAAGGCCGGGGACAAGGTGATGTCCGGCGAGACGGCCGAGCCGAAGATCGGCAACTGCATGCCGCTGAGCAAGGTCCCGCTCGGCATGACGATTCACAACGTCGAGTTGACCCCCGGCAAGGGCGGGCAGATTTGCCGCTCGGCCGGCTGCTCGGCGACGCTCGGCAACCGCGACAAGGGGCAGGCGCTCATCACGCTGCCCAGCGGCGAAGTCCGGCGGGTCAGCGACAAGTGCCGGGCGACGCTCGGGAGCGTGTCGAACCCTGACCACATGAACATCAGCCTCGGCAAGGCCGGGCGTGCCCGCTGGATGGGCCGCAAGCCGCACAACCGGGGCACGAGCCAGAACCCGGTCGACCACCCGATGGGCGGCGGCGAGGGGCGGTCGAAGGGCGGGCGGCACCCGTGCTCGCCGAGCGGCATCATGGCGAAGGGCGGCAAGACGCGGAAGAAGCGGAAGCCGTCGAACAAGGCCATCGTCCGGCGTCGCCCGGCCGGGCCGTTCCAGACGCACAACGGCTAGTTTGGGTACTGAGTACCGGGTACTGAGTACCCGGTACTGAAGCGAATTCCGCGCCGCCGCGACGCGATTACAACTGGCCACGCGAGTTGCGGTCAGTAGCATATTCCGTCCGCCATCGGCGAACGCGAACGAGAGGCATCGGATGAGCCGGTCGATCAAAAAAGGCCCGTACGTGGACGAGCGGCTGGCCGCGAAGGTCGCCAAGCAGGGCAAGGGCACGAACCGCGCCCCGATCAAGACGTGGGCCCGCGACTGCACCATCCTGCCGGACTTCGTGGGCACGACGTTCGAGGTCCACAACGGCAAGGCGTTCGTGAAGGTGTACGTCACCGAGGAAATGGTCGGCCACAAGCTCGGCGAGTTCTCGCCGACGCGGACGTTCAAGGGGCACAGCGGCGGCAAGGCGAAGGCCGCGGCCGCCCCCGGCAAGTAACGGCACAAAGGTTCAGACGCGATGATCTACAACGCCACCCACCGGTTCGCCGACGTGACCGCCCGCAAGATGCGGCCGTTCGCCCAACTGGTCCGGAACAAGAACGTGGACGAGGCGCTGGAGCAGCTCCGGTTCCGCCCGAACCGCGGCGCGCGGCTGATCGAGGCCGTCATCAAGAGCGCCGTCGGCAACGCGGAAGACAAGGGCTGCCGCAACCTCGACGACCTCGTGGTGACCGTCTGCCGGATCGACGACGGCCCGATGTACAAGCGGATTCAACCCCGCGCCCGCGGCACGGCGTTCTCCATCCTGAAGCGGCTCGCGCACATCCACGTCACCGTCACGGACATGGCGGCGATGGAGGACGCGATCGCGGCGGAAGAGGCGAAGAAGGCCGCGGCCCAGCCGGCGGAACAGCCGGCCACGGCGTAACGACGACACACCGGCGGCGGGCCGGCGAAGGCCGGCCCGCCGCCTGCTTGATACGTGAGGGTTAGCGATGGGTCAGAAGGTACGACCGACCGGCTTCCGCGTGGGCATCATGACCCCGTGGCGCAGCGCGTGGTACGCCGGCAAGCAGGACTTCGCCGAACTGCTGGTCGAGGACCAGACGATCCGCGCGTTCATCCCGAAGTACCTCAAGCGGGGGCTGGACCGCAAGGAATCCCGCCCGATGATCTCGGACATCCGCATCGAGCGGACGCGGGAGCGGGTGACGGTGATCGTGTACAGCAGCAAGGTCGGGGCGATCATCGGCAAGAAGGGCGAGAAGATCGACAAGCTGACGAAGGCGCTCGAGAAGTTGGTCCGCCGGCACATCGAGATCAAGACGATCGAGGTGACCCGGCCGGAGATCGACCCGACGCTCATCGCCCACGACATCGCGGAGCAGCTGGAGAAGCGGGCGAGCTTCCGCCGGACGATCAAGAACGCCCTCGGCCGCGCGATGGAGAACGGCGCGAAGGGCGTGAAGGTGCAACTGTCCGGCCGCCTCGGCGGCGCGGAAATGGCCCGGTGCGAGAAGGGCATGAACGGCAGCATCCCGCTGTCTACCCTGCGGGCGAAGGTGGACTACGGGTTCACCGAGGCCGTGACGCCGCAGGGGAACATCGGGATCAAGGTTTGGGTGAACAACGGCGACTTCGTGACCGGGGAGATTAACGATGCCACTGATGCCCAAGCGGGTCAAGTTCAGAAAAAACCAGCGCGGCGTCGCAAGGGGTAACGTCGCCCAGCGGAAGTACAACGGCGCGATCAAGGGCAACGCCCACCGGGGCAACTACGTCGCCTACGGCGACTACGGCCTGCAGGCCCTCGAGGGCGGCTGGCTGTCCGCCGAGTCGATCGAGTCCGGCCGGGTGACGGTGACGCGGTTCGTGTCCGGCGAAGGCCGGTACTACATCCGCGTCTTCCCGCACAAGTCGGTCACGTCCATCCCGGCGGAAACGCGGATGGGCAAGGGCAAGGGCGAGCCGGAATACTGGGCGGCGGTCGTGCGGACGGGGCAAATCCTGTTCGAGGTCGGCGGCCTCCCGGAGCAAGCGGCCCGCGACTGCCTCGCCCGCGTGGCGTACAAGATGCCGTTCAAGTGCCGGTTCGTCGCGCGACGGCCGAACGTGTAATTGAAGATGAATCGGCCGGCTTCGTAGGGTGGGCATTGCCCACCGGCCTCGGAGGCGGTCGGAGATCACGGTGGGCGATGCCCACCCCACAGACTTGGGACCCACCGCGATGAAACCGGCCGACCTCCGAAAAGAGAACGACGAGCAGCTGAAGCTCTCGCTCGCCGAGACGGAAAAGCACCTGTTCAAGCTCCGATTCCAGTCGGCCACCGACCGGCTGGAGACGCCGTCGGAGATCCGCAAGGCGAAGGCCGACATCGCCCGGATCAAGACCGAGCAGCGGAAGCGGGAGATCGCCGCCGAGGCGAAGCTGCCGGACGACCAACTGGCGAAGACCGTGGCCCTCGCCGAGAAGAACGAGGTCGCCGAGGGGAAGCCGTTCGTCGGCCGCCGGAAGGCGAAGCGGGTGATTCAACGGATCGCGACGATTCAAGCCGAACGCCTGGCCGCTCGCAAGATGCCGCCGGCCGCGAAGGGGAAGTAACCGATGGCGGACACGACCACGACGAACACGCCGGCCCCCGAGAAGCCCGCCGGCCCCGGCCCGCGGAAGCTGCTCGGCATCGTCACCGGGGACAAGAACGACAAGACCCGCCGCGTCGAGGTCGCCCGCCGGGTGCAGCACCCGAAGTACGGGAAGTTCATCAAGAAGCGGACCGTCTGCTACACGCACGACGAGAAGAACGAGTCGCACCTGGGCGACACGGTCGAGATCGTGGAGAGCCGGCCGCTGTCGAAGTCGAAGCGGTGGGCGCTCGTCCGGGTCGTCACGAAGGCCCCGAGCCGGACGCTCTCCGGCCTGGAGGCGGCCGTGCCCGGCGGCACGATCGACACCGCCAAGAAGTAACCGTCGCGCCTGGACGCGGCCCGGAGTGAGGCAGACCGATGATTCAGATGTACTCGTACATGGACGTGGCCGACAACACAGGCGCGAAGGAAGTGATGTGCATCCAGGTGCTCGGCGGGTCGAAGCGCCGCGTCGCGTACCTGGGCGACATCGTCAAGGTGAGCATCAAGAAGGCGCTGCCGGGCGGGGACGTGAAGCCCGGCGACGTGGTCAAGGGCGTGATCGTCCGCACGAAGGTCGCCACCCGCCGGGAGGACGGCAGCTACGTCCGGTTCGACCGGAACGCGCTCGTCATCCTGGACGCCGACGACAACCCCCGCGGGACGCGGATCTTCGGGGCCGTCCCCCGCGAGCTGCGGGCGAAGTTCAGCAAGATTCTGAGTCTGGCGGCGGAAGTGGTGTAGTTCGTAGGGCGGGTCAAGGCTTTGCGCCGACCCGCCGGGGCGACCGAGTGCGGCGGCGGGTCGGCGCAAAGCCTTGACCCGCCCTACAAGACAGCGGGTTCGGAGCAGCCATGTTCATTCGGAAAGACGACACGGTCGAAATCCTCGCCGGCGACGACAAGGGGAAGCGGGGCAAGGTGCTGCGCGTCCTCCGCGAGGACAACAAGGTCGTCGTGGAAGGGATTAACCGCGTCTACCGCCACCTGAAGCCGTCGCGGGCGAACCCGCAAGGGGGCCGGCTGTCGAAGGAGATGCCGGTGGACGCGTCGAACGTCGCGCTCATCGACCCGACGACGAACAAGCCGACCCGCGTGGGCGTCAAGTACCTGGACGACGGGAGCAAAATCCTGATCGCCAAGAAGAGCGGCACGACCCTCCGGACGCTGGCGAAGCCGAACCCGAAGTACGCGAAGAAGAAGTAACTTAACCACCCTCGACCGAGGGCGGGGTCCGACGAACCGGGTTCGTCCGACACTCGCCTGCCACCGGTGAGAAGCGAGAACAGACATGGCCGCACCCGCCGCCCCCGCCGCGAAGCCGAAGTTGGCCCAGCCGCGGTTGCACGCGAAGTACGCGAAGGAAATCCTGCCGGCCCTCGGCAAGAAGTTCAACCGCGAGAACGTGTTCAGCCTGCCGAAGCTGCAGAAGATCGTCTTGAACATGGGCGTCGGCAAGGCGCTGCAGGACAAGGACAAGATGAAGGTCGCGGCCGAGCAGTTGACGCTGATCGCCGGCCAGAAGGTGCAGATTCGGAAGGCGAAGCAGGCCATCAGCCAGTTCCGCCTCCGCCAGGGGTACGAGATCGGCTGCCGGGTGACGCTCCGCGGCCGCCGGATGTACGAGTTCCTCGACCGGCTCATCAACGTGGCGCTCCCGCGGATCCGGGACTTCCGCGGCGTGAACCCGAAGAGCTTCGACGGCAACGGGAACTACAGCATCGGCATCACCGAGCAGTTGATCTTCCCGGAGATCGACCCGGACAAGGTGAACTTCACGCAGGGGATGGACATCACGTTCGTCACCAGCACGCGAAACGACGACGAGGCCCGCGAACTGCTCCGCCAATTCGGCATGCCGTTCCGGGAAGTTTAAACCCGTGATTGGTGATCGGTGATTAGTGATTGGAAAAAACCAATACTAATCACCAAAGACCAATGACGATTCATCGGAACGGCCGGTTCCCGCGGGCGAGTACCCCGCGTCCCGAACCGGAACGCCGCCCACGAGAGCCTGACGATGTCAACGAAGGCGAAGCGCGTTCGCTACAAGAACGAGATGAAGGCCCTCGCGGCCCACAAGGCCGAGCTGGCCAAGCCCGAGGACCAACGGGACAAGGCGAAGCTCCTTCGCCCCCGCGACCTCATCCGCATCCGCAAGCGGTGCCAGCTCACGGGCCGCCCGCGGGCCGTCCTCGGGAAGTTCGGCGTCTGCCGGATCATCTTCCGGGACCTGGCCAGCAGCGGCATGATTCCCGGCGTCCGCAAGGCCTCCTGGTAAGCGATCGGAGAACCCCACCCATGATGACCGACCCGATCGCGGACATGCTGACCCGCATCCGCAACGCCAGCGCCATCGAGCGGCCGGCCGTGGAAATGCCCGGCACGAAGCTCAAGGCCGCCATCGCCAAGGTACTGCAAGACGAGGGCTTCATCCTCGGCTTCCGCGTGGGCAAGTACGCCAAGAACGGCGACGGCCACAACGAGTTCCAGGAGACCGGCGACTACGGCCAGGCGCACGTCGTCCTGCAGGTCTTCCTGAAGTACGGGCCGGACGGCGAGCGGGTGATCCGCCACATCGCGCGGGCCAGCTCCCCCGGCCAGCGGGTGTACCAGGGGTACAAGGACGTGAAGCGCGTCCTCGACGGCCTGGGTATCGCGATCCTGAGCACCAGCCAGGGCGTGATGAGCGACCGCCAGGCCCGCAAGGCGAAGGTCGGGGGCGAGTTGATCGCCACCGTTTGGTGATTCACACGAGGTCAAGGCTGCACCCCGGCCCCGCGCCGGTTAAGCCTTCGGAGATTCGGACAATGTCTCGTATCGGCAAGCAGCCTGTCGCGATCCCGGCGGGCGTGAAGGTGAGCATCGACAAGGGCACGATCAAGGTCGAAGGCCCCAAGGGGAAGCTCCAGTTCACGCACCACCCGGCCATCAAGGTCGCGTCGGACGGCAAGCAGATCACCGTCGAGCGGCCGGACGACACGAAGCCGTCGCGGGCGCTGCACGGCACGACGCGGGCGCTGGTGAACAACCTCATCACCGGCGTCAGCAAGGGGTACGAGAAGCGGCTGAAAATCGAGGGCGTCGGCTACCAGGCCGCCGCGAAGAACAAGGGCGTCGAGCTGACCGTCGGGTTCGCCAACCGCATCCTGCACGTCCCGGACCCGGCCGACCAGATCACGGTGGCCGTGCCCGACCCGACGACGATCGTGGTCAGCGGGCCGGACAAGCAGAAGGTCGGCCAGTTCGCCGCGGAAGTCCGGGCGAGCAAGAAGCCGGAGCCGTACAAGGGCAAGGGCGTCCGGTACGAGAACGAGACGGTCCGCCGCAAGGAAGGCAAGTCCTTCGCGAGCAGCAAGTAACCGACCCACGCACACACGACCGGGTAGACAATGGACGCACACAAGAGCAAGGCGGTCCGGACGCAACGGCGGAAGTACCGCGTCCGCAAGGCGATCCACGGCACGGCCACCAAGCCGCGGCTGTCGGTCCACCGGACGAACCTGCAGATTTACGCGCAGCTCATCGACGACGACGCGGAGGTCACGATCGCGGCGGCGGCGAGCAACGCGAAAGACGGCAAGCTGAAGTACGGCGGCAACGTGGCGGCCGCGGCCGAGGTCGGCGCGAAGATCGCCGAGAAGGCGAAGGCGAAGGGCATCACCGAGGCCGCGTTCGACCGCGGCGCGTTCCGGTTCCACGGCCGCGTCAAGGCGCTCGCGCAGGCGGCGACGAAGGCCGGCCTGAAGTGTACCGGGCTGGAAGAGAAGAAGAAGGAAGCCCCCGCGAAGGCCCCGGACGCGAAGGACGCCAAGAAGGACAAGAAGAAGGAAGCCCCCGCGAAGGCGTAACAGCTTTCACACGAGGTTGATCGGTGAGCTTTTCAATCACCGACCGGATGGGTGGTTGTGATCCGGACCCTACTACCGAGCGGGTTCGCGAAGTATTTGACGAGTTAGATCGTCTTGACCCTTTGCACCCGAGTGCTTGGGTTCGACACGATAGCGGGTGGTTGCTCGAAGCTCACGCGGACGGAATTTTGATCTGGTGGTGCGACGACGAACCAGATTGCCCGTTCCGTCACCTGCGGGGCGTTCCGAGATCGCTGGTGTGGGAACTGTGGCTGAGCTTGGCAAACGGCGAAGTGAGTCGGATTGAATCGCTTCCTTGGTTGCCAGGTGACGGTCGGCAAGAAACGACATAGATGACGAGATTCCCAGGGCCGCGCGTCCTGTGACCAGAGGTTCAACATGGCTAGAGAACGTGGCGACCGGGGCGAACGCGACTCCCGCGACCAGGGGATGGTCGATTTCGTCGTGAAGATCAAGCGGTCCGCCTGTGTCGTCAAGGGCGGCCGGCGGTTCAGCTTCAACGCCCTCGTCGTCGTCGGCGACAAGCAAGGCAAAGTTTCCTTCGGGTACGGCAAGGCGAACGAGGTTCCGCCGGCCGTCGAGAAGGCGATCAAGGAAGGCGAACAACAGGCCCGGCGGGCGAAGAAGCTGTCGCTCAAGGGCGACTCGATCCCGCACCGGGTCATCGGCAAGTACGGCGCGAGCCGCGTCATCCTCGTGCCGGCCGGGGCCGGGACCGGGCTGAAGGCCGGGCCGGGCGTGCGGGAAGTCCTGCAAGCGGCCGGCATCGCGAACATCCTCACGAAGGTCCACGGGAGCACGAACCCGATCAACCTCGTGAAGGCGACGATCAACGGGCTTCAACAACTGCGGACCAAGGAAGAAGTGGCCGCCTTGCGGGGAGTGAAACTCTAATGGACCTGACCACGCTCTCGCACGGCGTCCAGAAGCGCAAACTGAAGAAGCGGGTCGGCCGCGGCGTCGGCTCCGGGCACGGCAAGACCGCGTCCCGCGGGCACAAGGGCCAGTACGCCAGCGCCGGGGCCGGGCTGCCCGGCGCATTGTTCACCGGCGGCCAGACGGCGCTGCACCGGCGGCTACCGAAGCGCGGGTTCTCCAACGGCATGTTCCAGAAGGAGAACGCCGTCATCAACGTCGGCGACCTGAACAAGTTCGCCGACGGCGCGACCGTGGACATGGCCGCGCTCAAGGACCAGCGGCTCCTCGTCGGCACGTTCGACGCCCTCCGCATCCTGGGCGAAGGCGACCTGACGAAGAAGCTGACGGTGAAGGCGAACCACGTCTCGGCCTCCGCGAAGGCGAAGATCGAGGCGAAGGGCGGCACGGTCGAGCTGCTCGCCGGCCCGAAGAAGCCGGTCCGGAACAAGATGGGGCAGGGGAAGAACTCCAAGAAGAAGAAGCCGGACGCGGCCGCGAAGTAACGCCCGCCCGAGCACGACGACCTGCGACCGAACGGGGCGGGCGGACGCGGCCGACCGGCCGACGACTGCCCGCCCCGCGTGCGTTCAAAGTAGTAGGCACACTCCGTGTGCCGTTTCCTGCGGGTGACAACGCCCGTATGCCGTTACTGCGACAGGAAGCAGACGGCACACGGAGTGTGCCTACTGCTATGACCGAAAAGGAACTCCCATGAACTGGCGACGGCCCGCACTGGCACTCGGAACCCTGCTCCTCGTCACCGGGATCGCCCTGACGTTCGCGAACGTCGGCCTGCCGATCCTCGGCTTCCCGGTCGCCTACGCCGCCGTCATCGCCGGCATCGTCCTCGCCCTCGTCGGCCTCGCCCCGGAGCAACTGCTCCTCATCTTCCGCATCCCGGAGCTGCGGCGGAAGATCATGATTACGGCACTGTTCCTCGCGGCGTACCGGATCGGGTACTACGTCCCGCTGCCGATGGTCAACCACGCGGAACTCCAGCGGAAGATGGACGAAGGCTCCTCCGGCACGCTCGGCCGCGTGTTCGGGTTCGTGTCGATGTTCTCCGGCGGCAACCTGTCGAACGGGTGCATTTTCGCCCTCGGCATCATGCCGTACATCTCGGCGTCGATCATCATGCAACTCTTGTCGTCCGGCGTCGTGCCGTCGCTGGAGAAGTTGCGGAAGGAAGGCCAGTCCGGGCAGAAGAAGATCAACGAGTACACCCGCTACCTGACCGTCCCGATCTGCATCGCGCAGGCCGTCATGTTCGTGAGATATCTGTTCGCGGGGTCGCCGGAGGGCGGGGGCGGGGAGGGGCTGGGCCTGCTGATACCCGGCTACCCGCCGTTCTTCTTCGGCCTGTCCGCGGTCATCATCATGACGGCCGGGACGCTGTTCATGATGTGGCTCGGCGAGCAGATCGACGAGTACGGCATCGGCAACGGCATCTCGCTCATCATCATGGCCGGCATCGTCGCCCGCATCCCGGACGCGACCGGGGCGCTGCTGTTCGAGCCGGGGACGACGAAGCTCAAGGAGTCGCTGTTCACCCTCGGCAGCGCGACCGGCGACATCAGCTTCGAGAAGTTCCTGGTGCTGATCGCGCTGTTCGTGGCCGTCGTCGTCGGCGTCATCGCGATCACGAAGGCGAAGCGGGCCATCCCGATGCAGTCCGCCAAGCACGTCCGCGGCCGGCGGACGTTCGGCGGCGGCCGGAGCGTGCTGCCCATGAAGGTGAACGCGGCCGGCGTCATGCCGGTCATCTTCGCCAGCACGCTGCTCATCATCCCCGGCTTCCTGTTCAACATCATCGGCCAACTGACCGATGCGTCGTGGGCCCACTCGCTGGGCGGCGTCTTCCAGCGGGGCAGCGGCTGGCTGTACAACATGTTCTACGTCGTGCTCATTTACGTCTTCTGCTACTTCTGGGTGGCGATCACGTTCAACCCGAAGGAAATCTCCGAGAACCTGAAGGAGCACGGCAGCTTCATCCCCGGCTACCGGCCCGGCAAGAGCACGGCCGACTACCTGGAAAAGGTGCTCATGCGGATCACCTACGTCGGGGCGGCGTTCCTGGCGATCATCGCGATCATCCCGAGCATCGTGTCGAGCGAGTTGGAGGTGGACTACCGCATCGCCAGCTTCTACGGCGGCACGGGCCTGCTGATCGTGATTAGCGTCGCCCTCGACTTGGTGTCGAAGATCAACAGCCACCTGGTCATGCGGAACTTCCAGGGGTTGACGGAAGATTGATCCGAGGCGGGTGTCGGGTTTCGGGTATCGGGTTTCGCAGATAAGATGACCCCTCGGGGTCGCTATTTGCCAGGACTCGATACCCGTTGCCGTTTGACGACCACCCCGAACTACCCGCTGCGAAACCCGATACCCGAAACCCGACACCCGAGATTTCAATGGCCGGCCACAGTCACTCCGCGAACATCGCCGTCCGCAAGGGCAAGCAGGACGCGCAGCGGGCGAAGCTGTTCAGCAAGCTCGCGCGGTACATCATGATCGCCGCGAAGAACGGCGGCGGCGACCCGGACACGAACCTCCGGCTGCGGTACGCGATCGACAAGGCGCGGTCGGTGTCGATGCCCAAGGACAACATCGAGCGGGCCGTCAAGAAGGGGACCGGCGAACTCGAGGGCGTCAACTACGAGGACGTGACCTACGAGGGGTACGGCCCCGGCGGCGTCGCGATCCTGGTCGAGGCGCTGACCGACAACCGCGCCCGGACCGGGAACGAGGTCCGCGTCATGTTCGAGAAGAACGGCGGCAACTTCGGCCAGCCCGGCTGCGTCGGCTACCTGTTCGACCGCAAGGGCCTCATCGTCCTGGACGCGAAGGCGCACCCGGACGAGGACAAGGTGATGGAAGCGGCCCTGGAGGCCGGGGCGGACGACTTCCGCAAGGACGGCGACGCCTACGAGATCACGACCGACGCGACGGCGTTCACGGCCGTGCTGGAGAAGGTGAAGGCCGCCGGCTACGAGCCGACGACGGCCGAGCTAACGCAGTTGGCGAAGACGCTGGCTGACGTGGAGACGGAAGTGGGGAAGAAGGTGCTGAAGCTGATCGACGTGCTGGAAGACAACGACGACGTGCAGAACGTCTACACGAACTCGAACATCACCGAAGAGATGGCGGGGTAGTCCCGCGCCGACGTTCGTCGGCGGGCTTTCGCCCGAAAGCAGAAAACAAGAAAGCCCACGGACGAACGTCCGTGGGCTTTTCGCTTCCCCACACGTGGGTCAGTCGTCGTTCTTCTCGGCCGCCTTCGTCAGCGGGGCGAGGATTTCGTCCACGCTCAGCCCGGTGACCGGCGCGCCGTCGTCCATCACGGCCGGGGCCATCTTCAGCTTCTGCCGTTGGATGTCCACGTCCCGTTGCAGGTCGCGGAGCGACTGCTTGACCCCGGCCAGCCGCGTGTCGTCCACCTGGAACTTGCTCTCGATCTGCTGGTACTGGAGCACCTTGTACTCCGCCTCCAGCTTGTCGATCGCGACGGCCAGTTCCTGCTTGTTGCGGCGAAGCCCTTCGACTTGCTTCTGGAGCGCGTCCTTGATCCGCTCGCGGGCGTTCAGGGTTTGCTCCATGCTGGTCAGCGTCGTCTTACGGGCGACGACCCGCTTCGCGTCGCTGTGCAGCAGTTGCTTCGCCTCGTCCGGCGACACCGTGAACCGGCCGTAGCTGACCTTCGCGGTGGCGTCCTTGAGCTTCTCGCCCATCGCGAGGACCTTCTTCTCTTCCCCGGAGACCTCGGACTTCATGGCGGCCACGTCCTTCGCGAGCCGCTCCACGTCCACGATCTCGGCGACGAGGGCCGTCTGGGCCTTGTCGATGTCCTTGTCGAGTTGCTTCACTTCCTTGCGGAGTTGCTGAATCTTCTTCTCCGTCGGGATTTGGGAATCGACCCACTCGCCGACGCTCGCCACTTCCTGCTTGGCGTAGCTGAAGATTTTCGTGCCCTTGAGGGCGGAGAAGGCGACCGCACCGACGACCGCCACCAGCAGCAGTTTCTTTATCATGGACTCGTCACTCCCCTTGAGATGCGACCGGCTTGTCGGTCGTGCTGGCACCCGAATTGAAGGTGTCAGAGGGGTATTCGCGGGGCCGGAACGGGGATTTGGGCGGGGGTGGGGGAAAATTGGCAAAATCTGGGCGAGGAGGCGAACCACCTGACTTCCGAAGTCCGGCTTCGACTTCGGAAGTCCGAAGGGCACTGACAATCTTACAAAGCATCGGCGAGCCGAACGCCGCAAGGCGTCGGGTGAGCGCCCCACACCCGGCGGCTTACGCCGCTCGGCTCGCCACACGCGCCGTTGCAACGGGACGCTCGGTCCGCGTGGGATCGACTTCCGAAGTCGAAGCCGGACTTCGGAAGTCGGGCGCTACTTCGCCGTCCCGTCGGCCGTGATCGCCAGCGAGAACGGTTGCCACTTCGCCCCGGTCAGGGATTGTGAGTACCCCTCCGGCGGGACGGTCACGTTCACCAGGACGGCCTTCTTCGCGTCGGCCGCGTTCGGTAGTAGTACCCAGTGCCGTACCCCGTCGGCGACCACGTGCGTGGGGGCCGGGGTGCGAAGCCCGGCGATCAGCACGTTCGCTTCGGCGTCGAACGCGAACCCGACGCCCTTGTCCGTCAGCAACGTGAACGTCTCCGGGCGGGTCCACTCGGCGAGGGTCGGCGTGCCGAGATCGGCGTCGAGCGGCTGGTCGGCGGCGGGCTTCGGGTCGCCGACGCGGGCGTGGACGAATCGGACGTGGTTGCCGGGGTCGGTGGCGCGGAACGCGACCGCCAGCCGCTGGCCGCTCGGGTCCACGGCCAGCGCCAGCCCCTCGCTCGGGGCCTTCGGCAACGTCAACGCGAGCGTCGGCTTGCCGCCGGGGTGGACGGCGTGGATCGCGCCGCCGGCGAACGCGAAGAGCGTGGCCTTCTCCGGGTCGCGGTGCCGGTGGAGGGCCAGCGACCGCTTGTCGGCGAGGTTCGCCGCGGCCGGGATCGGCTCGCTGGACGCGACCTTCTTTTTCGCCGCGATGTCCCACGTCTCGACGACGCCGGCCGTCGTCACGACGGCGACCTTGTCGTCCGTCAGGAAGTAGAGGGCCGCGATGCCGGGGTGCTTTTCCTTCTCGTCATCAGAAATGGCGAGGCCGTCGAGCAGCTTCGTGTCCGTGCCGAGTTGCGCGACCGACAGCTTGCCGGCCGGGTGCTCGTAGGCGTACCGGTCGCCGCCGGGGCTGATGTCGCCGGCGCGGGGGTAGCCCTTCACGGCGTCGGCGGGAATCACAGTCGAGTCGATCTTGCGGTTCGTGTTCAGGGCGAACCGGTCGAGCGTGTCCTTGCGGCCCATGCCGCCGAGGCCGTCGGACGTGCGGCGGACGACGACGATGACCGGCCCTTCGGACCCGCCGAGGATCAGCTGCTTGACGGCCTTCGCGTCGTGGTCGAGGGGAATCGTGGCCGTCGCCTTCTCGTAGGGCGTCGGCTTCGCGGCCGGGGCGGGGAGCTTCAGCCCGCCGGTCACCTTCGGCCCGCCGCGCTTCGCCTGCGGGGCCGCGTCCCGCTTGTCCGCCGGCGCGCCTGCGGCGGCCGGCTCGACCTTGTCGGCTTCCTTGTTCGCCTTCCGCGCCCGGTCGTCGGTTTTCTTGGCCTTCTCTTCCTTCGGCTTCTCCGCGACCGGCTGCGGCTCCGGCGCGGGGGCGGCGGCGACCACCGGGGTCGCGGCCGGCTTCGACTCCTTCGACTTCTGGTATTCGGTGAAGGCGTGGAACCCGCCCGCCCCGCCCGCCGCGCAGAGCAGGGCGGCGAACAGGAACAGGACCGTCCGGCCCTTGCCCCCGCCGCCGGCGGCCGGCTTCGGGCCGCGGTACGACGACTTCTTCGCCGCCGGCTCCGCCTTCTTCTGGTACTTCGACTTGGACCCAGGTTCTTTACTCGGGATCGGCGTGGGGTCGTCCGTCGCGGCGGCGGTCGCGACGGCGAACGGGTTGTCGCCCGCGGCCGGGGAAGCGCCGGGCTTCTTGTTGACTTCCTTGGACGGGGGCGGGATTTCCTTCTTGGCCGGCTCCTTCGCCGGGGCCGGGGCGGCGAACGAGAACGGCGAGTCGATGACGCTCAGGTGTTCCGAGTCGTCCACCGGGTCCACCGGGGCCGTCGGCTCGCCGGGGATGTGGAACGAGTACTTGCACTTCTTGCACCGGGCTTTCTTGCCGGCCGTGCCTTCGGGAACCTTCAACCGCGACTGACAATTCGGACACGCGACTTCACGGGACATGCGAGTTGTCCTGAGGTGAGGGGAGTCGGTGAACCTGAGACGGGCGAGTGCGAAGGTGAGTTCCGCCTCGGGTTCATTATTTTCTCATCCCCCAATGTAACGCCATCGTAACGGCGAGTCCACCCGACAACCGACCACTTCCTTGCCCGAACCCGGCGTTTCGCGGCCCCCTCTTCTCCGACGGCCCACTGCCGGGCCGAGAGGAGAGTGACCCATGCCGACGCATTGCTCGCTGCGGACGACCGACCTCGTCCGCCTCAACCGCCGGGTGCGGTACCCGGACGTTCCGCCGTACCACGCCCGCGACCCGGACACGGGCCAGCTGCTCGACGTGCCCAACCGCCCGGCCGGCGAAGTCCTGGCCACGGAGAAGATCGACGGCGCCCACGCCCGCCTCGTCCTGCTGCCCGACGGCTACCTCATCGGCGACCGCACCGACTGGCTGTTCGCGTCCGGCGACCTCGTCGCCAACCCCGCCCGCGGCATCGTGAAGGCCGTGCGGCCGCTCGCGGACGCGATCGCCTTGCCCGCCATCCCCGGACCCGTCGTGGCGTTCGGCGAGGTGTTCGGCGGCAAGGCGTCCCCCGCCGGCCCCCAATACACCAGCAAACGGGCGCTCGGCTTCCGCGTGTTCGACGTGGCCCGCGTCCCCGACGACGAGTCGGGCGACGCGAGCGGCCTGCCGTTTCTACCGGAAGACGAGTTGCAGGAATTCGCGGCCGCGCACGGGTTGAAGCTCGTGCCGCGGGTGGCCCGGTTCCCGGCCCCGGACCTGCCGCGGACGATCGACGCGACGCGGACGTTCCTGGAGGAAGTGTTGCCGACCTCCCGGTGTCGGCTCGACGGCGACGCCGGCGGCGAGCCGGAGGGCCTCGTGCTGCGGAAGGCGGACCGGAGCTGGGTGGTGGCGCTCCGCGCGGCGGACTACCGCCGGGCGCGGAAGAAGAAGCGGTGAGTAGCGCGGGTCGTGGGGGTCGGTTTCCAACTTGTCCGGACGCCACGGGCAGGGTACAAACCGGCCCCGCGACCCTGCGCGGTCTGAAAGCTGCACACGAGACGGGTATGGACACCCTTCGCGTCGCCGTCGTGACCGGGAACTTCGACACCGTCGTGGACGGGGTTTCCCTGACCCTGCACCGGCAGGTCGAGTACCTGCGAACACACGGCGTCCCCGTCCGCGTTTACGCCGCGGCCGGGCCGCGGGTGATGGGGCACGATTTTCCGCTGGTGTCGTCGCCGTCGGTCCCGGTGGTCGGGACGCCGTACCGGCTGGCGTTCCGGCTGTCGGCCGCGGCGCGGCGGGACTTGGAGAGGTTTCGGCCGACGCTCGTTCACGTCGCCACGCCGGACCTGCTCGGCCGGTCGGCGGTGCGGTGGGCGAACGCCCGTCGCGTCCCGGTCGTGGCCACGCACTTCACGAACTTCGCCGCCTACGCGAAGCACTACGGCGTCGGGTTCCTCGAACCGTTCCTCTGGCGGCTGCAGCGGGGGTTTTACCAACGATGTACCGAAGTCCACGTCCCGGCCGCGTCGGTGGCGGACGAGCTGACGGCGCACGGCATCCCCGGCCGGTTCGTGGTCAGCCCGTTCGGCGTGGACCTCGCCGACTTCTCGCCGGCGAAGCGATCCCTCGCGTGGCGGCGGGCGCACGGCGTCGCGGACGGGGAACCGGTCGTGCTGTTCGTCGGCCGACTGGTGTGGGAAAAGAACCTCGCGCTATGGGCCAACGTCGTCCGCCGGCTGGAAGCCGCGGGCGTGCGGCACCGCAGCCTGATCGTCGGCGAAGGCCCGGCAGAGCCGGCGATGCGGAAGCGACTGCCGCGGACGATCTTCGCAGGGCGACTGGGGCAGCCGGAACTGGGCACGGCGGTCGCGTCGGCGGACGTGTTCTTCTTCCCGAGCGCGTCGGAGACGTTCGGGTGCGTGACGGCCGAGGCGCTGGCGGCCGGGTTGCCCGCGGTCGTGGCCGACGCCCCCGGCAGCCGGGACATCGTGGACCACGACGTGAGCGGCTGGATTTGCAAGGCGAACGACGAGGCCGCGTTCTTCGCCGCGGTGAGGGAGCTTCTCGAGGACGCGGCCGAGAGCCGCCGGCTGGCCGCGAACGGCCCCGCACGGGCCGCTGCGTTCGCGTGGGACGCGGTGCTGCCGCGGGTGCTGGCGAACTTCCGGCGGGTTCAGCGACCCGACTTCCGAAGTCCGGCTTCGACCTCGGAAGTCGATCCCGCGCGGGGACGCCGTCGGTCCTCTGCGGCGTAGCTCGATTCTTGCTTCTGTCGTCGTGCCCCCATCGACTTCCGAAGTCGAAGCCGGACTTCGGAAGTCGAGCCACTTTTCCCTTGCGTTCCCCGCCGCCTGTCGGTATTCCCCGCGTCCGAATTCAGTCGAATTTCGCTCAAGGGGGAACCCGATGCAGACGAAGTGGACCCGCCGCGCGCTCGTGGCGGCCGTGTTGGTGGCGGGGGTGTGGGCCGGCCGCGGGATCACCCAGACGCCGCCGCCCGCCCCGGCCCCCGAGCCGACGCTCGTGGATTCCAAGACGAAGGACTACGGCAGCCGGCCGGTCGCGTACATCTACGGGACCGTCCCGGTCACGCGGGCCGACCTCGCCGAGTTCCTCATCGCCCGCGGCGGCCACGAGAAGGTCGAGTTGCTCGTCAACAAGATGATCATCGAGGAGGAGGCGAAGAAGCGGGGCATCACCGTGACGACACAGGAGATGGAAGCCGCGTTCGCCGCCGACCTGCAAATCTCGAACCCGCCGATCCGCAAGGACGACTTCATCAACCTGATCCTCCCGAAATACAACAAGACGTTCTACGAGTGGATGGAGGACGTGGTCCGGCCGCGGCTGATCCTCGGCAAGATGTGCGAGAAGAACGTCCAGGTGACCGAGGACGACCTGAAGCGGCTGTTCGAGCGGGACTACGGCGAGAAGCGGGCGGTGAAGATCATCATCTTCCCGAAGGGGGACAACCTGCGGTCCGTACAGCAGACGTGGGAGCAGATTCGGAACAACGAGGCCGAGTTCGACCGGGTGGCCCGCAGCCAGGCGAACGCCGGGCTGGCGTCCGTCGGCGGCGAGATCAAGCCGATCGCCCGGTTCCAGATCGGCGACGACAAGGACAAAGTCGTCGAGCAGATCGCGTTCGCACTGAAGGAAGGCGAGGTCAGCCAAATCTTCGAGACGAACCAGGGCTTCATGGTGATGAAGCTGCTCAGGAACGTCCCGGCCGACACGAAGGTCAAGATGGAGCAGGTGAAAGAGGCACTCCAGAAGGAAGCCTACGACCTGAAGTTGACGGCCGAGATCCCGAAGATGTTCGCGGTGCTGTGCAAGCAAGCCGACCCGAAGGTGCTGCTAAACGGCCCGCCGTCGAAGTGGAAGCACGAGAAGTCGGTGAAGGAAATGGTGGACGAGGTGAACCGCCAGAACCAACCGACCGCGGCGCAGCCGTCGGCCGTCCAGCCCGCGGGCGGGACGCCGCCGGCCGCGCAAGTACCACCGACGGTCGGGCAGACGCCGCCGATGAAGTGAGCCGGTCGGTTTTAGCCGCGGAACGGCGGCAGTCGTTAGCCAGGGGCGCAAGCCCCTGGTAGGCTCGTGAGTTGGACAAGCCCCGGAGGGGCGGCAGAACGCTCTGCCGCCCCTCCGGGGCTATTTTTATTGGGCGACGAGTTCCAGGGGTTGACACCCCTGGCTAACGACTGCCGCCGCTCCGCGGCTGAAGAGGGGTTGCTTGTGCCCGGCGTTCTCGTTCCAACGTCACCGCCAGCCACCCCCACAATCCCAACAGCAACACCGTGTCCCACGGCCATCGGACGCCAGTGTTCAGCGGCGTGCCGGTCAACTCGAACGCCCGGTCCACGAAGACGTTCTCCAGCGCCAACAGCGCCGCCACGACGCCGACCGGCACGACCCGCAGCCCGCGCCACGGCGCGGCGAACAGCACCGCCAGTGGGAACGCCGCCACGAGCGCGTCGTAGTAGATGAACCGGTAGCAGCACAGGTACGCCCCCAGCAGCGCGAAGCCCGCGGCCGGGCCGAGCGGCGCTCGCCGGGCCGGGTGCCGCAAGAACACGGCCGCCGTGCCGGCGAACACAATCAGCCAGATCGCCCACCCGGCGACGGTCGCGTCCAGCCGGTGGCGGTCCGCCTCCGGCAGCCCGAAGTCGATCAGCACCCGCCGCGGCAGGCCGAACAGGTCGCGGCTGAGCGTCACCCAGTTGCGGTTCACGTTGTACAGGTCGGCCGCCTCCCGCCCGACGGCCAGCCAGTCCTTCCACACCTCCACGCCGACGACCGGCAGCGTGAGCGCCGCCAGTCCCGCGCCGGTCAGCACCATCACGGCGCAGAACCGCCACCGGCCCATCATCAGCGGCACGAGGAAGAACGTCGCCCCCCACAGCGGCTTGAACACGAGCAGTCCCCAGACCATCCCGCCGGTCACGTCGCGGTTTCGGATCAGCAGCACCCAGCCCCAGACGAGGAACAGCAGCGACAGCGCCGAGTTCTGCGCGAGCTGCAACCCGGCGAGGCAACCGGTGAAGAACAGCACGAACGCGATCGCGACCGGCCACGGGATTCGTCCGGCCGACAGCCGGCGCATGCCGAGGGCGGCGAGGACGACCGCGAGGAATAGCACCACCTGCATCACACGGTAGGCCGTTTGCGGATGCGAGATCGCGCCGAACGGGGCCATGAGGAAGCCGTGGACCGGCGGGTAGAGCGGCCCGCCGACCGCCTTCCGCGACAGGTCTTCGACCACGTCCGACGGTACTTCCTGCCCGGCGAGGGGGGCCACGCTGAAGGGGTGTTGAAACGCGAACGACCCGGCGACCACGCGGCCGGCGTCGGCCCACCGGGGCGAGTCCTGGCCCATGAACCAGAACATCATCCACTCGGCGTCGTGCCGGGCGTCGTCCGGCGAGTTCGGCACGACGTTGGGGTCTTTCGGGAAGGCGTTCGCCCGCACCCACGGCGATTCGTTCTCGCGGGGGTAGGCTTCGCGGACGACATCCCATTGCGCCGTGCGGTCGTAGAGCTGCCGGCCGCGGCCGGTGGCGACGAGCCGGCCCAGGACCCACGGCCCGCCGAAGTCGATCTGGGCGTGCCCGCCGTTGCCGTCGGCCCGCCACCGGTCCGGCGGGTCGAACGGCTGGTTGTCGTACCCGAGCCAGGTGCGGTCGGCCCGCTGCACGCCGACCGCGACGGCCAGTGCCCAGGCCAGGAAGCAGAGGAGGCGGGGGCGGGTGAAGAAGCGGGGCATGAGGTTGAGCGTCACCAGTATCAACGGCGAGCGTCACGGCGTAAGCGTGACGTGTCTAAAGCCCACGCGGAGAGTGGGTTGCCATTCTTGTAGAACCCGGAGCGGAAGCGATGGGGTGAGGGGTTAACACCCCGTCGCTTCCGCTCCGGGTTCTACGGAACCGGTCGTTGCCGTTTGGAGACACGTCACGCTTACGCCGTGACGCTCGCCTTTACCCCTTCACCCGTGCCGCGAACTCCGCGAGGCCCCGGTCGTAAACGCCGACCCACGCCGGGTTCGGCGTCACCGGGTCCGGGCGGAACTTCACCATCGCCGCGACCGCGTCGGCCACCGTGTACGCCGTCCGGTCCCCGGCCGCGCGGCGGGCGTGCGTCTCGTACCCGGCCAGCGCCGCCACCGCCGCGCCGAGGGCCGGGCCTTCGCCGGACACCAGCCGCACCAGCTCGCGGTTCAGCACGCTCGCCAGGATTTCCAGCATCAGGTCGTTGCGGGCGATCCCGCCGGACACGGTGACGCGGGTGATCGACTGCCCGGCCGCTTCGTGTTCCTTCACGGCCAGCGCGATCAGGTACGCCAGCGCCTCGAACGACGCCCGGAGCTTCACGCCCATCTCGGCCGGCTCCTTCGGCAGCCACTGGAACCGCGGGGCCGTCAGGCCGATGGACGGCTCCGAGTACAGGAACGGCAGCACACTCACACCGTCGCATCCCGCGGGGACCTTCCGCGCGGCCGCCTCCAGCGCCGGCCAGTCGGGCTTCTCGCCGACGACCTTGTCCAGGAACTGCGCGCCGTTCGTGTAGCACCGCATCCACAGGTACGGCCCCCAGTTCAGCTTCATCGCGTCGAGCGTGCCGGCCTGCGGGGCGGCGGCCGCCGACGAGTTCACGACGGCCGAGTTGCCGAGGATGACGGCCACCTGCCCGGCATCGACCGCCCCGCCGCCGACGAGGCCGGCCGCCTGGTCGTCGAGCGTCGGGAAGACGAGCGGCGGGTTCGCGCCCGTCGGCGTTAGCGCGTCCGCCAGCGGCCCGACCGGGGCGTTCATGTCCACGATCTTCGGCAGATGCTTCCACGCGAGGTCGCGATTCCCGGCGTCGGCGAGTGCGCCGAGCATGTCGCGGCTCCAGGCGTTCGTCCGCAGGTCCATGATGCCGGTGGACGCGGCCGCGGACACGGACGTGCAGTCGAACCGCCCGGTCAGAAACCCGGCCGCGGCCGGGCCGTGCGGCAGCAACACGGCGGTCCGCCTCCAGTCGGCGGCGGAAAGCGTCTTCTCGTCCTTCACGAGGTGGCTGAGCGAGTACCGCACCGCCCACGGGCCACCGATCAGTTGCTTCACCCGTTCCTGGCCGCCGAGCCGATTCAAACCATCGGCGTGGTACGCGGCGAGCGTCTGGTCGTTCCAGCAGATCATCCGCCGGACCTGGACGCGGTCGGCGTCGAGCAGCCCGGCCGTGTGGTGCGTCGCGGAGATGCCGCCGACGAGCCACTTCGCGGGGTCGGCGTTCTTCCTCAGCCAGCCGGAGACGGCCCGTGTCGTGGCGTGGGCTTGCCCTTCGAGCTGGAGGAAGCTCAGCTCGCTGACGCCGCCCTCGGTCCAGAGGTCGGTCGGCAGCCGGACCTCGTGGAGGACGGTCCCGCGGGGGTCGAACGCCAGGGCCTTGACGGACCCGGTGCTGAAGTCCCACCCGACGATGACGGCGTCGGGCGGCACGTGGCGGAGCGGTTCGGCCATGGGAGCGGTTCCGGGGAGGCGGGAAAGCGTGAAATTGGTTTCGCTCGCCGTCGAATCATCGGCAAGGGGACGGGGTTGGTTTTGCCTTTGTGGAACCCGGAGCGGAAGCGATGGGGTGTAGGACAACGCCCCGTCGCTTCCGCTCCGGGTTCCACGATACAATGCCCCGTGCCCGCTCACACCGCTCACAGGTGGCCTATGTCGCTGTTCCGCCGGGGGTTCGTGGTGCTGGTCGCCGTCCTGCTCGCGCCGCAGCTGCCGGCCCAAGACGGCGACGGCTCGAAAGTCTACAAGAAGGCCATCCGGTCCGTCGTCTGGGTCCACTCGACCCGCGACCGCGGCCTCGCCACCGGCAGCGGCACGCTCATCGACAAGGACCGGCGGATCGTCCTGACCAACTACCATGTCGTCGAGGACAACCCGCGGGCGAAGGTCTTCTTCCCGGAGTTCCGCGAGGACAAGCCGATCGCCGAGAAGAAGTATTACACCGAGCGGGCCGGCCGGTTCGCGATCCCCGGCCGGGTGATCGCCGTCGAGAAGGCGGTCGATCTCGCGCTGATTCAACTGGAGAGACTGCCGGACGGCGCGACGGCGGTTCCCGTCGCGGCGCGGTCGGCGGAGCCGGGGCAGTCGGTCCATTCCATCGGCAACACCGGCAAGTCCGACGCGCTGTGGGGCTACGTCCCCGGCAAGGTGCGGCAGGTGTACAAGAAGGAGTGGCGCGCCCGGCTCGACCGCGACCGCATCCTCAAATTCAAGGCCGAGGTTGTGGAGACGGATTCGCCGACGAACCCCGGCGACAGCGGCGGGCCGCTCCTGAACAACGCCGGCGAACTCGTCGGCGTCACCCAGGGCGGGGCGCTCGACGCGCAGTCCGTTAGCACGTTCGTGGACGTGACGGAGGTTCACAAGCTGCTGAAGGCCGAGGGCGTAAAGGACGAGCCGGTCGCCGCCGCGAAGAAGGCCGACCTGCCGGCGACGAAGCGGGAGAAGCCGACGACCGTGGCGGACGGGGCAAAGCTGCTCACCGCGGAGACGGTCAAGAAGCTCCAGGACGCGGTCAACGAGCTGCACGACAAGCAGAAGATCGACCTACTGTTCGAGACGTACGCGGCCGTGCCGAAGGACGACCTCGAAAAAGTGAAGGCGATGAAGCCGGAGGAGCAGACGAAGTACATGCGGGAATGGGCGGCGAAGCGGCAGAAGGCGGAGGGCGTGACCGGCGTGATCGTGCTGGTCAGCAGCGACCCGCGGAAGCTGTTCGTGACGCTGACCGAGGACGCGGTGCCGCGGTTCCCGGAGGGGTTCTACCAGAAGGTCATCAAGGCCCTGACGGACGGGCTGAAGGCCCAGAAGGCGAACGACGCGGCCCTGGAGGTCGCGAAGCTCGTGGCGGAGAACGTGAAGAAGAAATGACCGGCCTCCTGCTATCCGACGACCTGATCTTCACCAGTCGCGTGACGGCGACGGCCCGCGCCCACGGGCTGACGGTGACGGCCGTGAAGACGATGGCGGCACTCGTCGAGAAGGTCCTGGCCGACCCGCGAGCCGGCGTCATCCTCGACCTGCACAACCCGACGCTGGACGTGGCCGCGCTGTTCGCGGTGCTGAAGCCGGTGGGCGTGCGGGTGGTCGCCTACGGCTCGCACGTGGACGCGGAGCGGCTGAAGGCGGCCCGGCAGGCGGGGTGCGACCTCGTGATGCCGCGGAGCCAGTTCGTCGAGAAGCTGGAGACGGACCTACCGGCGTGGCTCGGCCGATAGTAGTAGGCACACTCCGTGTGCCGTCTCTTTCATGTCGCGGAGACCTGCCGGAACTCACCGCGGCGCTCAGCAGACGGCACACGGAGTGTGCCTACTACTATGTGGCCTTCACGCGGCTCTTAGCTTCCTTTACAATTCGCCACACGACCCCCGCGGCGAGGCCCCCATGCGCTTCACGAAGATGCACGGCATCGGCAACGATTACGTGTACGTCAACTGCTTCCTCGAAAAGCTCCCGGCCGACCCCGCCATCCTCAGCCGGGCCGTCAGCGACCGGCACTTCGGCATCGGCTCGGACGGCCTCATCCTGATTTGCCCCAGCGAGGTCGCGGACGCCCGGATGCGGATGTTCAACGCCGACGGGTCCGAGTCCGAGATGTGCGGCAACGGGCTGCGGTGCGTCGCCAAGTACGTCCACGACCACAACATCGCCAAGAAGCCGACGCTCGCGATCGAGACCGGCCGCGGCGTCCTGACCGTCGATCTGGAAGTCGCCAACGGGAAGGCCGAGCGGGTCCGCGTGAACATGGGCGAGCCGATCCTGGAGGCCGCGAAGATTCCGACGACGCTGCCCGGCGACCCGGTGGTGAACGCGACGCTGGCCGTCGGCGGGCGGGCGTTCGAGGCGACGTGCGTGTCGATGGGCAACCCGCACGCGACGATGTACGTCGGCGACGAGTTCTTCGCGAAGGCCGGCCGCGACCAGGTCGCCGAGTTCGGCCCGCTGGTCGAGAACGCCCCGGCGTTCCCGCGGCGGGTGAACGCGCACTTCGTGAAGGTGATTTCGCCGGCCGAGGTGACGATGCGGACGTGGGAGCGGGGCAGCGGCATCACGCTGGCGTGCGGGACCGGGGCGTGCGCCGTGTGCGTGGCCGGCGTGCTGAGCGGCCGCACCGGGCGGAAGCTGCTCGCCCACCTGCCGGGCGGCGACCTGGAACTGGAGTGGTCCGAGGCCGACAACCGCGTGTACATGACCGGCCCGGCGACGGAAGTGTTCAGCGGCGAGTGGTCGGTTTGAAAAAGTAGTAGGCACACTCCGTGTGCCGTCTCCTTCACGCCGCGGAGACATGCAGGAACTCACCGCGACCGACAGCAGACGGCACACGGAGTGTGCCTACTACTATGGAGCACGGACGCCATGAAGATTCGCAACCCGAAACTCGTCCGCGCGGCCGGGTGGCTGGCCGCGACCGCCGCCGTCGGCGTCGGCAAGACGCTGCAATTCGATCACGTCTGCCTCGGCCCGGACGTGGGCTACGCCCGCCCGACGTACCCGGGCCGGCTCGTCTTCTCCATCTGGCACGAGAAGCTGCTCCTGCCGACGATCAAGTTCGGCGGCCCGGACCTGGCCGTGCTGATCAGCCAGCACGCGGACGGGCAGTTGCTCGGCGGCCTCATCCGGCGGATGGGCATGGGCATGGTCTGCGGCTCGACCAACCGCGGCGGCGTCGAGGCGGTGCGGACGCTCGTGAGGGACGACTTCCCGTACCGGCACGTCGCGATCACGCCGGACGGCCCCCGCGGGCCGCGGCGGGAAGTGCAGGCCGGGATCGTGTTCGTCGCGTCGCGGACCGGGATGAAGGTCGTGCCGATGGGCGTCGGGTACAACCGGCCGTGGAAGTTGAAAAGCTGGGACCGGTTCGCGATCCCGCGGCCGAGTTCGCGGGCGCGGATCATCTACGGCGAGCCGATCAGCGTCCCCGCGAAGCTGCGGGCGGAGCAGTTGGAGCCGTACCGGGCGATGATTCAGGCGGAGATGGACCGGCTGAACGCGCGGGCCGAGCGGTGGGCGGAGACGGGGAAACTCGTGCTGCCGAGGGCGGAACAACGGCGGGCGGCGTAACCGACCTCTGCCATGGCCGCGTCGCGCAGGTCTTGGCTTT
>JAESGS010000451.1_pt1 | contig 31709 bp, 24 predicted proteins | sample 9269761 | NCBI WGS metagenome assembly JAESGS01 (sample SAMN15741799, study PRJNA653493) | algae metagenome | isolation source: Cyanosarcina radialis HA8281-LM2 and co-occurring heterotrophs from damp... | place: USA: Makauwahi cave, Hawaii | collected 2011-01-06 | reverse complement strand
GTGTGCGCGGGGTGGGCGACGCCCTACCCCCTCCACTCTCACACCCCCTCACGCGGTCACTTCTTCGGCGGCCCTTGCAGGGTCCACTCCTCCGGCGTCACCGGGCGGCCGGGCACGACCTTCTGGAGGCCGTTGACGATGACCTGGTCGGCCGGCGACAGGCCGCTCTCGATCGCGACGATGGACGTGACCGCCTTCGGCGGCGTCGGCTTCCCGTCCGGCTTCGGCGGCGGCGGGACGATCTCCCAGCCCGGCTCCGGCGGGGCGTTCGCCGGCGGCGGCGTCCGCCACACGACCTGCGGGGACACCACGACCGTCCGCTTCTGGGCCACGTTCCCCTCGCCGACGACGTACACGAACCGCCCCTCCTGGCCGGTCATGAGGGCTTCCTCCGGGATCACCGGCAGGTCGCGGGGCGGGCCGTTCGGCACGCGGGCCTTCGCGTACAGGCCGGGGTACAGGGCGCGGTTCTTGCCGTCCGGCCCGCGGGGGTTGTCGAGTTCGCCGCGGATGCGGACGGTGCCGGTCCCGGTGTCCACCCGGTTCTCGCGGAAGTCGATCTTGCCGGCGTGCGGGTAGCCCCGCTCGTTCGTGACGGCGACCTCGACCGGGACGGTCCGGTCGCTGCCGGTCGGCCGGATTTCCGGCGCGGCCTGGAGGAACGCGACGAGGTCCCGCTCCGGGGCGTCGAAGTAGACGTACAGCTTGTCCATCCGGACGATGGTGGTGAGGAGCGTCGGCTCGGCCTGCCCGACGAGGTTCCCCTGGGTGACGAGCGTGCGGTTGATCTGCCCGGTGATCGGGGCGGTGATCTTGGTGTACTCGAGGTCGAGTTTCGCCATGCGGAGGGCCGCCTCGCCCGCCCCCTCCATCGCGACGGCCGTTTTCATTTGCGCCTTGTTCGCGGCGAGGGTGGCGACGGCCTTGTCCTTCTCGTTCTGGGCGGCGGCCGTGCCGAGCTTGTCGAGCCGGGCCAGCTCCGCCTCCGCGAGTTGAATCTGCGCGTCGGCGTTCGCCTTGTCGGCCTTCGCCCGCTCGATGTCGGACTGCGCCTTCGCGACGCCGGCCTCGAACTCGCGGGGGTCGATCGTGTAGAGGACCTTCCCCTTCTCGACCTCCGACCCCTCGTTGAAGTGGACCTTCTCCAGGTAACCTTTGACGCGGGCCTTGATCTCGACCATCTCGACGGACTCGAGGTAGCCGTTGTACTCGTTGTAATTCTGAACGGTGTGCAGGATCGGCTTGCTGACCGTCACCGTTGGCGGTGGCGGCGGTGGCGGGGCGGCGTTCTGGCCCTGACACCCGACGACCGCGACGACGAGCGTTCCGAACAGGGTTGGTGGCAGCAGTTTCATGCCGGGGAATACCCAAAGGACGGCGACGGGCTTACAGATCGATTCTATGGCCGACTCAACCGGCCGGTTCTACCCCGGCGGTGGGGCGCGGAAAAAGTGACGCGCGAGTCCGGAAAAGGTTCGAGATTTTTTGAAGTCGCCCCACCGCTACGGCGAACGGCACGGCGTCAGCGTGCCGGTGGCGCTCGCCGCGGCCCCTACCGGCACGCTGACGCCGTGCCGTTCGCCGTTGTGAGCACAACTTTCGTCTCGAAACGGTTCAAGTTTCCCACCTCCAAAAATTCCCCCGAATCCGCGGCCCCGTCCCGCGTTGGTCCGTGCCTGTTAGAAAATACCGCCATGCTCACGCACACCGACCAGCTGCTGAACGACGCCCGCCGCGGGGACGCGACCGCCCTCGGCCGACTGCTGGAGGCGTACCGGCAGTACCTGACGCTGCTCGCCCGCCTGCAGATCGACCGGACGCTGCGGGTGAAACTCGATGCGTCCGACGTGGTGCAGGAGACGTTCCTGGAGGCGCACCGCGACTTCGACGGGTTCCGCGGTATGTCCGTCGGCGAACTCGTGGCGTGGCTACGGCAAATCCTGGTGCGGAACCTCGCGAACCAGGTCCGGCACTACCGCGGGACGAAGCGGCGGGACATCCGGCTGGAGCAGAGCATCGGGGCGGCCGTCGATCAGTCGTCCGAGCACCTGGCCGGGTACGTGACGGCGGCGATCGCGTCGCCGAGCCACGACGCCGCCCGGTGCGAGTCGGCCGTCATCCTGGCGAACGCCCTGAGCCGGCTGCCGCCGGACTATCGGGACGTGCTGATTTTGCGTAACTTGGAAGAGTTGTCGTTCCCGGAGGTCGCGGCCCGGATGGACCGCAGCCTGGACAGCGTGAAGAAGCTGTGGGTCCGCGGGCTGGCCCAGCTCCGCCGGCTGATCCCCGAACTGTCATGACCACGACGCACACGATCACCGACGCGGGCCTGCCGCCGGACGACCCCGAGGTCGTGCGGGTGCTGGAGCAGTACCTCGCGGAACTCGAAGCCGACCGCGCCCCGGACCGGGACGCGCTGTTGGCCGAGCACCCGGACATCGCCGACGCGCTGGCCGACTGCCTCGACGGCCTCGACTTCCTGCGGAAGGCGACGCACTCGGAGTCGCGGTCCGCGTGGCCGACGCCGGACCGCCGGCTGGGGCCGTACCGCCTCGTGCGGCTGATCGGCCGCGGCGGGATGGGGGCGGTGTACGAGGCCGAGCACGCGACCAGCCAGCGGCGGGTGGCGGTGAAGGTGCTGCCGTTCACGGCCGGGTTCAACGACGCGGAGTTGAAGCGGTTCAAGCACGAGGTCCGCGCCGCGGAGGCGCTCGACCATCCGCACATCGTCCCGCTGTTCGAGGTCGGCGAGGACCGCGGCGTCCACTTCTTCGCCATGCGGCTGGTGGCCGGCCGGTCGCTCGCGGAGATGATCGCCCGGCCGTCGTTGCCCGGCCGCTCGACGAAGCCGAACGCTCGCACGTTCGACCTGACTCGCGAGAACGACGACTTCCCCGATGTGGAAGCGGTGGAACGGCCGACGCCGATCGACCCGACGTTCCTCGCCGGGCGGATGCTGCAAGCGGCGGAAGCGCTCGGCCACGCGCACGCGCAGGGGATCGTCCACCGGGACGTGAAGCCGGCGAACCTGCTGCTGGACGAGGACGACCACCTGTGGGTGGTGGACTTCGGCCTGGCGTTCGTGCCGGGTCTGACGCGGCTGACGGCGTCGTCCGCGCTGGTCGGGACGCTGCGGTACATGGCCCCGGAGCAGGTCGAGCCGCGGCGGGGCGTCGTCGATCAGCGGACCGACCTGTACGGCCTCGGGGCGACGTTCTACGAGCTGCTCGCCCGCCGGCCGGTGTTCCCGGACGCGGACCGGGCGGCCGTCATCGCCCGCATCCTGACCGACGACCCGACCCCGCTGCGGCGGATCGACCCGAGCGTGCCGTTCGACCTCGAAACGATCGTGTTGAAGCTGCTGAGCAAGGACCCGGCCCGCCGCTACCCGTCGATGGCCGACCTGGCCGACGACCTGCGGCGGTTCCTGGCCGGCAAGCCGATCCTGGCCCGGCGGCCGGGCATGGTGGACCGCGGGTTCGAGTGGCTGAACCGCCACCGCCGGCTCGCCGCGGCCGCCGCCGTAACCACGGTGGCGTTCGTCGGGACGCTCCTGTGGAACGAGTCGCGGGTACGGCACGAGCGGGACAACGCGGAGGCCGGGTGGCGAGGGTCCGACCGAACGGCCGACTTCTTCTTCAACAAGTACGTGAACACCGTCCTGGCCCGCGCGCCGCACCTGGAGCGCGAGCACCGCGAATTCCTGATCGAAGCCCGCGGCCACTACGAGCGAACGGCGGACCGACCCGCCGTGACCGACGGCGACCGTCTGGCGGCGGCCGTCGCGGCACGGCGGGTCGCCGACATTCAGGCGCGGTTGGGATCGACGGCCGAGGCGGTCGCCGGGTATGGGGCCGCCGTGACGCGCCTTCAAAACCTTCCGCCGACCGACGCGGTCCGCCGCGAGTTGGGCATCGCGCTGAACGACCGCGGCAACCTGTCCCGCGGGACCGGCGAGTACGCCGCCGCCGGGCAGGACTACCGGGCCGCGGCCGAGCAGTTCCAATCGCTCGTTGGGAATGGTTCGATCGACCCGTTCGACCGGGCGGCGCTCGCCGGGGTCGAGAACAACCAGGGGCTGCTCTGGCAACTCCAAGACCGCCGCGCGGAAGCGGAAGCGTGCTTCCGCGCGGCGCGGGGGCGGCTGGCGAAGGTCGCGGTCGAGCACCCGAAGGAACCGCAGTACGTCGCGGAGCTGGCGACGGCGAGCCACAACCTCGCGGAGGTGCTGGCCGCGACCGGCCGGGACGCGGACGCGGCGACGGCGTTCCGCGAGACCGCCGCCCTCCGCGAGAAGGTTCTCGCCGCCGACCCGCGCGACCCGGCCTACCGCCGGGAAAAGGCCCGCACCCAGCTGCGGAGCGCGGAAGTGCTGGCCCGCCTCGGCCGCGCGACGGACGCGCGAACCGCGGCCGGGAACGCCGTCGTCGCATGGCGGCGGCTGGCGGCCGACTTCCCGGACACGCCCGGCCATCGGGTGGGATTGACGGCCGCACTGCGGGCGCTTTCAATGAGCCTCGCGATTTCTTAACCCGCGTTCGGCCGAGGGATGGCCGACGGTGAATTATGCCGACCCGCTTGTCGGACAGCCCGCGACGGACCCGCCGGCCGACGTTCCACGTCGAGTGCCTGGAGGACCGGTGCGTCTTCTCGACGACGGCACTGCCCCTCAGCGGCACGCGGGTCTACCTGTTCTCGTCCGAGGCGGCGGCCGCCGTCGGGGCGCAGGTCTCCTACGAGTTCTCCGGCCAACTGTTGACCGTGCCGACGGCCGACACCGTCGGCCGCACGGCCACGGTCGTGTTCAACGACAACCTCGTGACGGTCGGCGTGTTCCAACCGACCGCGGACGGGCAGACGACGGGGATCGCCACCACGCGGGCGGTCGATGTCCCGGCCGTGTACACCGGCGAGGTGCGGCTCACGGCCCTGGCGGACGCGGCCGACGTGAAGCGGTACGGCTTCCAACTCGAAACGAGCGTCGTTTCGAGCAACGCGGCCGACGGCGTGCAGTTCGACCAACTCGCGTACCGCGCCTTCGCGACCAGCACCGGCGGCAGTTCGACCGGGTCGCCGGTCGTCACGGTCCCGCCGTCGTCGCCGCCCCCGCCCCCGGCGACGCAGATCCCGCCGAGTCCGCCCCCGCCGCCGGCCGCGGGTAACGGCAACGGCGAGCCGCTCGGCCCGGCGGCCCCGCCGGCGGAACCGCCCCCGCTGCCGTTCTCCCCGCCGCCGCCACCACCGCCGCGGAACAACGGGCCGGCGCTGGTCGGGCAGTCGGCGTTCGAGGCCGGGACCGCCCGCACGGCGGTGTCGGCCACGCTGACGCGGCCGCCGACCCCGGAGCCGCCGCCGGCGGACGCGATCAACCGCGCGGCCACCACACCGCCGGCGGGGCTGACGTACCAGTTCCTGCACGCCCCGACCGCGGCGACTGAGCTGCCGACGGAGCCGGTCCAACACGGGGTGTCGCTGGAAGCCGCAGCCGCACGGCGGGTCTCGACGCCCCTTCCGCAGTCCGCGACGAGGATCGACCCGCTCGTGCCGGAACTGCACGGCGTCGCGCTGGCGGACGCCGTCGTGCCGGACCTGTCCGACCCGGTCGCCGACGTGCTGACGGCGCTGGCCGCGGAGCCGATCCCGGCCGCGCCGTTCGCGGCCGCCGAACCGGAGCCGGTCGAGACGCGGTCGGCGCAGAAGGGGTCGAACCGAACGAGTTACCTCTTCCTGGCGGCGCTGCTCGGCGTCGGGACGAACCACTTCTACCGCCGCCGGACCGCGGCCGAGAAGGCGTGACCGCGCCTTTCGCCTCTTGTAGGGCGGGTCAAGGCTTTGCGCCGACCCGCCGGGGGACCGCAACCACGCGGGAGAACCGCTCAGCCGGCTGGCGGCGCGGCGGGTCGGCGCAAAGCCTTGACCCGCCCTACCAGGTTCGCCGCTTCCCCGTCATCGCTTCCGCCGCCTTCTGAAGTTGTCGCAACCGGGTCAGCAGGTCATACGCCCGCGTGAACCGCTGCCACGGGTTCCTCCGCAAGCCCCGCAAACACACCCCGTCCACCTCCGGCGGCACGGCCGCGTTCGCCGCCGACGGCGGGGCCGGCTCGTCCGCCGGCGGGCGGCCGGTCAAGAGCGCGTAGAGCACGGCCGCGAGGCCGTAGGTGTCGGTGTACGGCCGCGGCTCGGCGGACGGGTTCGCCAGCTCCGGCGAGCGGTACGGGTCGGGCGCGTCGGCTGGAACCAACCCGACCGGCGGCCGCACGTCGGCGAGCCGCGGGATGCCGTCCGCCGCCAGCAGCACGTTCGTCGGCTTCAGGTTCCCGTGAACGACCCCCTGGCGGTGCAGGTAGCACACGACCTCCGCCAGCCCCGCCACCAGCCGCAGCGACTGCGCGACCGGCCGCGGCTTGCCGCCGAGTTGCCCCGCGAGGCTGCCGGCCGGGGCGAGGTCCGTCACGACGAACGGCCGGCCGTCCCACCACCCGGACTTCTGCACGGCGACCACCTGCGGGTGCGCGAACGCCGCCGCCACCCCGGCCGTGTGATCGAACCACGCCTGCCACGCGGCGCGGTCCGCGACCGGGCCGGCGAACACCTTCACCGCGGCCGGTTGCTTGAACGACCCGACGGCGGCGCGATAAACGACGCCGCACGGCCCGCGGCCGAGTTCGCCGAGTAACTCGTACCCGTCGCGGGCGGCGGCCCGCGCCAGCCGCACGCCGTCCGGCGTCGGCACGGCGACCGGCGGGCGGCCGGTCAGGAAGCGGTCCAGGTCCGCGGCCAACTCGTCGGCCCGGCCGTACCGGTCCTCCGGTCGCTTCTCCAGGCACTTCAAGCAAATCGTCTCCAGGTCGCGCGGCACGGCCGCGGGGAGACGGACCGGCTCGTCGTTCAAAACGTGCTCGATGGTCCGCTGCCACGTGTCGGCGCGGAACGGCGGTCGGCCGGCGAGCAGCTCGTACAGGATCGCGCCGAGGGAATAAATGTCCACCGCCGGGCCGACCTCGGCGACGCGGCCGGCCGCCTGCTCCGGGGCCATGTAGTTCGGCGTACCGAGAACCGCCCCGTCCTGCGTCCACGCGGTACTCTCGCTGCCCAGCCGCTTCACGAGGCCGAAGTCCGCGATCTTCGGCGTGGGGCCGTCGAGCAGCACGTTCGCCGGTTTCAAGTCGCGGTGAACGATGCCCCGACCGTGGGCGAACTGGACCACGAGGGCCAGCGTGCGGACCAACTCGGCCGCCTCCCGGACCGCGACCGGCTGTCGCGCGAGCCGCCGGTCGAGGCCGTCGGCCAGCAGCTCCATCGTGTAGTAGAGGACGCCGGCGTATTCGTTGGCCTCGTAGAGCGTGACCACGTTCGGGTGGCGCACGTTCGACATCGCGAGCGCTTCCGCCCGGAACCGCGCCCGCTCCCGCGGCCCGGCGAGCGCCCCGTCGCGGATCACCTTCACCGCGACCGGGTGGCTGCCCCGGAGCGTGCGCGCCTGATAGACGACGCCCATCCCGCCGCGGCCCAACTCGGCGACGATCTCGTAGCCGGGGACGGTCGGCCACGCGGCCGGCCCCGGCGGGGGCGGCGTCCATTCGCCGGTGGCGGAGCCGTCGGTCATCGCGTCCTTCCGGGGGTGGCCGTCATTCTACCCGACGGCCGTTTTGGTCCGGAAGATGCCCCCCGGCCTATGAGTGAACGTACCCCGGCCCGGCGGCACAACCCTCACCCCGCAGGACACCGCGCCCGATGGACCTCCGCTCCGGCCACCCGTTCTGGCTCATCAAGAACGGCATCGTGGCCACGTACCCCGCCTTGAAAGACGACGGGGCGTGCGACGTGGCCGTGATCGGCGCGGGCGTCACCGGGGCGCTCGTCGCGGATGCCCTGACCCGCGAGGGCGTGAACGTCGTCGTCCTCGACAAGCGGGACGCGGCGACCGGCAGCACGGCCGCGAGCACGTCGCTGCTCCAGTACGAGATCGACACGGAGCTGCGGGAGCTGATCGACAAGGTCGGCGAGGCGAACGCGGTGCGGAGCTACCGGCTCGGGCTGGAAACCATCGACGCGATCGAAGATTCGGTCCGCGGCCTGGGCGACGACTGCGGGTTCGCCCGGCGGCCGACGCTCTACCTCGCCACGACCCGCGCCGACGGCGAGCGACTGCGGGCCGAGTACGAGTGCCGCGTCGCGCGCGGGTTCGACGTGGAGTTGCTGAAGCCGGACGAGGTAAAGGCGGAATACGGGTTCCTCGCGGAAGGGGCGATCCGCAGCGTCGGCGACGCGGAGTTCGACGCCGTCCGGTTCACACACGCCCTCTTGAAGCGGGCCGCGGCGGGCGGGGCGAAAGTCTACGACCGCACGGCCGTCGAGGCCGTGGAGCCGGCGGGCGACGGGTATCGGCTGACGACCGACCGAGGGCCGACGGTTTCCGCGAAGCGGGTCGTGTTCGCCACCGGGTATGAGTCCGGGCAGTACCTCAAGGCTCCGGCAACGACGTTGAACAGCACGTTCGCTGCGGTGAGCGAGCCGATGGCCCCGTTCCCGGCGTGGCCGGGCCGGGCGCTCGTGTGGGAGGCGGCGCGGCCGTACACGTACCTGCGGACGACGCCGGACGACCGGATCATCCTCGGCGGCGGGGACGTGCCGTTCGCCACCGCCCACCGGCAGGACGAACTCGTCGAGCGGAAGGTGAAGGCGTTGCTGAAGCGGTTCGCGGAGCTGTTCCCCGGCGTCGAGTTCGAGCCGGCGTTCACGTGGGCCGGGACGTTCGCGGAAACGGCCGACGGGCTGCCGTACATCGGCCGGCCGCGGGAATGGCCGAACGCCTACTTCGCGCTCGGGTACGGCGGGAACGGGATCACGATGAGCGCCGTCGCGGCCCGGCTCATCACCGACGACTACCTCGGCCGGTCGAACCCGGACGCGGAACTGTTCCGGTTCGACCGGCCGACGAAATAACTACCGCCGGTCGTCCTCCGTCACCCGGCGGAGCGACCGGCGGAGCATCCCGACGATCGACCACCCGCTGACCATGCCGAGGCCGAACGCCACGCCGATGACGGCGGCGAGCGAGTACGTGCCCCGCCACTCGACGAACCGCAGTTCGACCTCCTGGCTGTTGAAGTACGCGAACGCCCCGACCGCGCCGGCGAACAGGACCAGGAACAGGAAGTACACGAGCCGCACGATACCCCTCCTTACTTCGACCGGCGATTCCGCGACCGGAGCAGTCGCAACAAACATGCCTCGGGCTTCCGACCCCGCTCGGCGGCGAGCGTGCCGGCCAGGAACGCATCGATCACCTTCGGGTGGACGTAGCTCTTGCGGCACACGGCCGGCGTGTTGCCGAGTTCCGCCGCGACCTCCTTGATGACGCCGACCACGGCCCGCTCGCCGGCGGTCTTAGACGCCGGCGGCGGCAGGGCCAGGAACCGCTTCACGGCCGCGACCGTCCCGGCCCACGTCCGGAAGTCCTTCGCCGTGTACGGCCCGCCGCCGATCTCGCGGACGTATCGGTTCACGTCCGTGGACCGCACCGCCCGCCGCCGACCGTCGGCCGTGCGGTACTGGAACAAATCTTGGCCCGGCAGGTCGCGGCAGTTTCGGACGACGCGGACCAGCGCCTTGTCGGTCACCGCCCGCTCGTGCCAGACGCCGCCCTTGCCGCGGAACTTGATGTGCAGCGCCGACCCGCGGAACGCCGCGTGCCGGTCGAGCATCGTGCTCAGGCCGAACGAGTTGTTGTCCCGCGCGTACTCCGGGTTCCCGACCCGGAGGGCCGTCCGGTCGAGCAGCTGCACGACGGCCGCCAGCACCTTCTCGCGTGGCAGGCCGGGTTGCCGGAGGTCCGCCCGGACCGCCCGCCGGATGCCCGGCAGGGCCGTCCCGAAGGTCAACATCCGGCCGAACTTCTCGCCGTCCCGCGCGGCCCGGAACGCCGGGTGGTAGCGGTACTGCTTCCGCCCGCGGGCGTCCCGGCCGGTCGCCTGGATGTGCCCGTTCGCGGCCGGGCAAATCCACACGTCCTCCCACGCCGGCGGGATGACGATGCCGCGGATGCGGGCCAGCACGGCCGCCGCGCGGACCAGCCGGCCGTCGGCCGTGCGGTAGCGATATTTCGCGCCGGCCCGCTCGCGGCGGATGCCGGGGGCACGGTCGCACGAGAGTCGAAGGCGGGGCGTGGCAGCGGGCATCGGGTCGTTCCTCCGCCCCCTCCCGTGGCAAACCTCGTTCCGGAAATCCGGCGGGCGGCCGGGGGCGTACCCCCATTAGCACCGACGCCCGGCACGACCGTTGCAGTCGGTAGGCGGCCCACCGCGAGGGTCCACCATGACGGACACCGAAATCTGCGAAGAGTTACCCCTGGTCCTGCCGAACAGACCCCGCCCGCGGTTCCACGACATCATGCGGCGGGCGATGGTCCCGCCGGTCGCCCGGTGGAACGAAACCACGGCCCAGAACCTGGCCGAGGTGACGGACATTCTGGACCGGCTCGAAAATTCCGGCGTCGGGGAACTGACGCTGGAACTGAACGGGGTGGAAGGGTTCGTCGTCCGTTGGAAGTGACAGCGGGCTGTCAGCGGCGGGCGGGCGGGTGCTCAAAACTGCGCACCGGCCCGGCGAAATGACACACCCGCGGTTCTCATACTCGGAGGGGTTGCGATGCAAGTGGTCACGGAAACCGGCGAGCGGTTCTTCCTCCAGACGCCGCTCTACACGGTCGAGAACACGGCCGCCGGGCGGGAGCCGGCCGTCGAGCCGATCCCAGTCCCACAGGGTTCGACCCTCGCCCTGTACACGAACGAGGGCCGGGCCGAGGAGGCGATCCGCAACGGCCACCTGACCGACGTGGTCCCGAAGCGGATCGGGTCGGACAAGGAATTGCGGACCCTGTTGACCGACTTCCAGAAGAAGGGGATTGACCTCGTGAGCATCGACGGCAGCAACCGCCCCGGCCAGGAGTCGGGCCGGTGTCTGCCGATCGTGTCGCTGATCGACGCGAAGTGATTGACGGCGACGGAGAAACGGCGCGGGCCGGGGGCAACCCCCGGCCCGCGCCGTTTGACCTTTTGACGCCCGCCCGTTTCCCGTAACATTCCAACCGCCCGGCGGTATGAACCTGTCTGGGTCGATCCGTGTCCTCCCCGTCTCGACCAGCGATCCGACCCGAGGATACCCATGCACGCGGACGACGCCTCACCCGGTCAAAAGTCCCTCACCCGCCGGGAGTGGGGGCTGATCGTCCTCCTCGCCGCGATCAACTTCACGCACGTCCTCGACTTCGTCATCATCATGCCGCTGGGCGACATGCTCCGCCACCAGCTCGGCATCACCCCGCAGCAGTTCGGGTTCGTCGTCGCGGCCTACGGGTTCACCGCGATGGCCGCCGGCGTCCTCGCCTCCACCGTGGTGGACCGGTACGACCGCAAGGCCGTGCTGCTGTTCGCGTTCGCCGGGTTCGTCGTCGCGACGGTCTACTGCGGGCTGGCCCCGACCTACGAACACCTGCTCGTCGCCCGCGGGCTGGCCGGGCTGTTCGGCGGCCTCGCGGCCAGCGGCATCATGGCCGTCATCGGCGACGCGATCCCGGACCACAAGCGGGGCAAGGCGATCGGCGCGGTCACGTCCGCGTTCGGGTTCGCGTCCATCATCGGCCTCCCCATCGGGCTGACGCTCGCGACCCGGTTCGGGCAGTGGGGCGTGCCGTTCCTGGCCATCGCCGGCCTCGGCGTGTTCGTGTGGGTGCTGGCGGCCGTGCGGCTGCCGTCGATGACGCACCACAAGGGCGACCACGTGAACCCGCTCGCGCAGTTCGCGGCCGTGGTCCGGCAGCCGAACCACCTGTGGTCGTTCGCGTTCATGCTGGCGATGGTGCTCGGGACGTTCATCGTCATCCCGTACATCGCCCCGTACATGCAGGCGAACTGCGGCCGGGTGGCGGAAGACCTGCCGGTGATCTACGCCGTGGCCGGCGTGTTCTCGCTGGTGATGATGAACGTGATCGGCGTGCTGACCGACAAGTTCGGGGCGCGGCCGATGTTCCTGTTGACGGCCGGCGGCGCGGTCGTGTTCACGCTCGTCATCACGAACCTGCCGCCGGTGAGCCTGTTCGGGGCGGTGGCGGTGTCGTGCGGGTTCATGCTGCTGGCGTCCGGCCGGATCGTGCCGGCGCAGACGATGATGCTCCGGTCGGCCGACCCGAAGCTGCGGGGCGCGTTCACGAACCTGAACTCGGCCGTGTCGCACGTCGGCACGAGCGTCGGGTCGCTGATCTCCGGGGCGATCATAGGTGAGGAGTATCCCCAAGGGCCGCTGACGAACTACTGGGTCGCGGGTCTGGTGGCGGCGTCGTTCGGCGTGCTGGCGCTGGTGCTGTCGTTCCGGCTCAAGCCGCGGCCTGTGCCGGCCGTGGTCCCGCCGATCGTGCCGCCGAACCCGTTCCCGCTGGCGCTCGACCCGGACCCGATCCCGGAAGTCGAGGGGAACAAGGCTTGAAGTAGGTTGGCCGAGCCGAGGCCGACCACCTTCCTCCCGCAGGGACCTGGTTGCCGAACCACCGGCGAGCGTCGCGGCGTGAGCGCGACGTGCCTCGAACCCGAGAACGACTTCGTCCAGCCGCAACGGTAGAACCCTGAGCGGAAGCGACGGGGTGTGGGACCAGCCCCATACCCCGTCGCTTCCGCTCAGGGTTCTACCTGTAACGGCATCTCGTCGCCGCGCGCGTCCAGGCACGTCGCGCTCACGTCGCGACGCTCGCCGTTGCGCTTTCGGGAAGCGATTGCGGTGGGAAGGTGGTCGGCCCCGGCAAGGCCGACCTACTGTTCCTCCCACACGCTGTGGTACGCCCCGGTCGCCTCGAAGTGGGCGATCATCCGCTGGTAGAACGGGTGGCCCGCCAGCGTCGCGCTGTCGCCGATTACGACGAGCGACCGCCGGGCGCGGGTGAACGCCACGTTCGTCCGCCGCGTGTCCGCCAGGAACCCGATCTCGCCCGTCGGGTTCGACCGCACCAGTGAAATGACAATCGCTTCCTTCTCGCGGCCCTGGAAGCCGTCCACGCTGTCCACCTCCAACTCCGGCACGTCGGCAAGGCGGTCGCGGATGAGCCGCACTTGCGCCCGATACGGCGTGATGACGCCGACGGTCGCCGGCGGCAGCCCGGCCGCGAGCAACCGGCGGGCGTAGCCCACGGCCAAGTCCGCCTCCTGCGGGTTTCGTCGGCTGCCGCCCTCTTCTTCGAGTTCCTCGTCGTAGCTCGCCCCGGCCGTGTCGATGAACCGGACCGCCTCCGCCGTCAGCGGCTCCCGCGCCACGCCGGGCAGGTCGCGCAGCAAGTGGTCGGCGACGCCGTCGTGCGCGACGAGCGCCCCGCCGTAGAACTCGGCGTTCGAGAACGCCATGATCGCGGCGTGCATCCGGTGCTGCACGGTGAGCAGCCGCGCCACCCGGTCGCCGTACAGCCCGACGACCCGCTCCATGAGGCTGACGCTCAGCCCGCCGTCGGCCGCCTCGCGGGAAAGGACCGTCGCGGGTAGCTGCTGGTGGTCGCCGGCGAGGACGACGCGGCCGCAGCGGAGCAGGGGGAGCCAGCTCGCCGGCTCCGTGCTCTGCCCGGCCTCGTCGATGACGGCGAGGTCGAACCGCCGCGGGCCGAGCACGTCGCTGGTCAGGCCGGTGAGTGTCCCGCACACGACCCGCGCGTCGTCCAGGATGCGCTCCGCCGCCAGCACCTCGAACTGCCGGGCCTCGGATAGAAGTGACCGCGCCTCGCGGCGGAGCGCGGCCTTCTCGCCGGGCAGCGGCTTCTCCTTCGTCCACTTGTCGGCCTGCTGGAACAGCTTGAACGCCTCCTTCGCGAACTGCCGGGCCTGCCGCGCGTCGGCGTGCTGCTGCACGAGCAAATCGAGGGCGCGGTCCCGCAGCGCCGGATCGACGCGGGCCGGGTGGCCGATCCGCACCGGCTCCTCGCCGACGGCGAGCAACTTCTCGACGAGGTTATCGACGGCGTGGTTGCTCGGCGCACACGCCATCACCCGCTCGCCGCGGGCGATGGCCTGGCGGATGACTTCCACCACCGTCGTCGTCTTCCCCGTCCCCGGCGGGCCGTGGATGACGGCCACGTCCTTCGTCGCCAGTGCGAACCGCACCGCTTCTTTCTGCGGCTCGTTGAGGTGAACCGCCAGGTCGAGCGTCGGCGGATCAGCCTGTTCGGGGTCGCGCACGCCGAGCAGCACGGCCCGCAACTCGGCGAGGCGGTCGTCCTTCGCTGCCGCGGCCCTGCGGAGTGCTTCTTGCTGCCGCAGCCGGGAGACTTCATCGGGCGAAAGGTCGAGCCGCCACGCGGCGTCGTCCGGCGGGTCGTCGTCCGGCGGGTCGATGGCCACGCCGATGGTCGTGAAGTCGCGGTCGAACACGACGCCGCGGTACGACGGCCGCCGGCGGTGTACCTGCGTCTGGTTCACGAGCACCGGGCTGCCCGGCTGGAGGCGGTTCGGCGGCAGCCGCTCGCCGCGCTGCTGCCGTGCGAACGTCAGTAGCAGCCGCCCGCCGAGGCCGAACTCCGAGTCGGCGAGGACGAGGTGGGTCAGCGTCACGCCGTCCCGCTCGCCGGTCGCGGCCTGCGCCGCGAGCCGGGCCGCTTCTTCCTCGGCTTCCGCTTCGAGGGCGAGCAGCTTCGCCAGCCGCTCGAAGTGCGGCGCGTCGCCGAAGTCGGTCGCGCCGGCGAGTTGCACCCGCACCGGCTTGTCGAGGAACTTCGCGCCGTCGAGGGCGGTCACCAGCTTCGCGGCCTTGTCGTCCGGCACTTCGACCGTCGCCGACCGGCCGAGGAGCATGATCTTGCCGACGCGCCTGCCGTCCAGGTTCCCGCCGTCGCAGACGAACGCGAGCACCGCGCCGGGCGAGCAGTTCATCGGGACGGGTTGAATCTGAAGGACCGCCATCGCTTCTCCGAATCGTGGCGAGCGGGGGGCGTAAGCCCCCTGATTCTACGTCGGACGCACATGAGAATCAGGGGGCTTACGCCCCCCGCTCGCCTACACTACCGCCACCCGCGTTCCCTCCCCGGTTCGGAGTCGGCCATGCGATCGCTGCTCGTCGTCCTCGCGTTCACCCTCCCCGCCGCGGCGGAGGAGCCGACGGCGCAGGAAGTCCCGTTCCACAACTACACGAAGGCCGTCGAGCTGAAGCTCGGCAAGACGCGGGCCGTGCTGTGCCCGCAGGCCGGCGGCCGGGTGCTGGAGTTCTCCGCGGACGGCGTGAACGCGATGCAGCTGGACGACGCGGAGAAGAAGTGGCAGTCGGGGAAGGCCGGGGCGATCTCGGCCGGGCGGTTCGATTACGGGCCGGAGCTGACCGTCACCCCGCACCCGAAGGCGTGGGCCGGCGAGTGGACGGCCGAGATCACGGCCGCGAAGACGGTGAAGCTGACCAGCCCCCGCGAGGACGCCGGCATCCAACTCGTCCGCGAGTTCCGGCTCGTGCCGCACGACGGCCGCGTCGGGCTGTCCTGCACGCAGACGATGACGAACATTTCAAAAGACGTGCGCGAGGTTTGCCACTGGGGGCGGTCGTTCTCGCCCGGCGGCGGCATCTGCGTCATCCCCCTCGGCGACCGACCGAGCCGGTTCCCCGGCAAGTACGCGATGTACGAGGAGGGGGCGATCATCAACGTGCGGAACACGGACGACAAGATTCGCGTCCGTGAGGGCTTCCTGGAAATCCTGGCCCCGCCGCGGAAGCCGAAGCTCGGGTTCGACACCTACGCCGGGTGGCTGGCCTACGTGATGCCGACCGGGGCGGCGTTCGTGAAGCGGTTCCCGACGTACCCGGACCGGGTGTACAACGAGGCGGCCGGGCTGACGTTGTCCGTGTGGTACCCGCCGGGGCCGCGGATCGAACTGGAGCCGATCGGCCCGCGGGAGCGGCTGAAGCCGGGCGAGTCGGCGGCGTTCACCGAGGACTGGTGGCTGCTGGCCCACCCGTTCCCGAAGGACGGGCAGAAAATCGACCTGCCGGCGCTGGCCGAGCAGGTGGCGAAGCAAACGGTGCTGACGGAGTCACGTTGACTTGCCGCGGCCGAGGGCGGCGACGAGCGCACCAATGCCGACGGCGGCGACCGCGGACAGCACCGGGTTCGTCGCCAGGGCGGTGTAAACGCTCGAGTTGAACACCGGGCCGGAGTACGTGCCCCGCTCCTTCAACTCCGGCCCGCCGGGGGCGTGCAACGACCCCGGCGGGTTGCTCGGCGGTTGGCCCTTCTTCATCAGCGACGACATGGTCGATTCCATGACGATGTCCGTGAGCCGCGGGGCGTGCGCCCCCATCATCGCGAGCGCCTTCCCGCCGCCGCCGACGGTCACGTCCCGCTCCGGGTGCTCGGCGCAGTGCAGGATCGCCCGCGCCACCAGCTCCGGCGTGTAAATCGGCGGCGGCAGCGTCGGCTCCTCGGTCATGTAGTTTCTGGCCCGCTGCGGGAACGGCGTGTCGATGCTGCTCGGCTTCACCAGCGTCACGGACGCCGGCACGCCCTCTTCTTCGAGTTCCATCCGTAGCGAGTCGGTGAACCCCTTGACCGCGTGCTTCGACGCGCAGTACATGCCTTGCACGGGGATCGACCGGTCGGACAGGACGGACCCGACGTTCACGATCGCGCCGCCGTGCGGCCCGGTCCGGCGGCGGAAGTGGCGGGCCGCTTCCAGCGAGCCGAACACGACGCTCCAGAAGTTCGTGTCGAACAGCCGCCGGTGGTCGGCCGTCGAGACCTCGTCCAAGTTGCCGTAGATCGACGTGCCGGCGTTGTTCACCCAGGTGTCGAAGCGGCCGAACCGCGCGACGGCGGCGCGGGCGACCTCCTTCACGTCGTCCTCCAACCCCACGTCCGCGCGGGCGGCCAGGGCCTCGCCGCCGTCGCGGTGGATGTCCGCGGCGAGTTGGTTCAGCGCGTCGCCGTTGCGGGCGATGACGACGACCTTCGCGCCGCCCTTCGCCGCCAGCCGCGTGGTCGCAAGCCCGATCCCGGACGTGGCCCCGGTGACGACGATAACCTGCTCCTTCAGCGGCTTTAGTTGAACGGCCATGATCGTCCGATTTCCGGGCGAGGTGGTGAGACGCCGCTTGCCCACCCGCGGGCAAGCGGTTTCCTTCACTCGATCTCGTTGTTCCGGGCCGCGGCGCGGTCGGTGAGGGTGGTCACGACTTCCGGCAGCGCCCCGCGGCTGTCCTTGCCCTTCGCCGTCCTCGGGCCGATGCCGCCGGGCGAAGGCATGACGAGTCGGTCGGCCAGTGCGAACAGGTCCGCCGTCAGGTTCGGGCAGAGCGCGTTCGCGGCGACGGCCAGCTTCGCGGGCAAGCCGAGGACCGCCTCGGCGTCGCCCCGCGCGGCCGCGGCCACGATCTTCCGCGCCGCGGTCTCCGCGCTCATCGACAGGCCGGGTAGCCCGTTGAGCAGCGCGAACCACGCATACTCCCGGTCGTGCTGCCCCTTGAACTCGGCCTGGAGGTGGCTGCCGGTCCGCATCAGGCCGGGGCAGACGGTCGTGACGGCGATGCCGTGCTTCGCCAGTTCGGTCCGCAGCCCGTTCGACAGCCCGACGAGCGAGAACTTCCCCGCGGAGTACGGCAGCAGGTGCGGCACGGCGACCTTGCCGCCGACGGACGCGACGTTGACGATCCGCCCGGTGCGGCGGGCCTTCATCTCGGGGAGGACTTCGAGGATCGTGTACAGCGCGGCCCAGAAGTGCGTGCGGAGGGACTGCTCGAAGTCTTCCTCCCGCATCTCGGCGAGCGGCCCCACCTGGATGACGCCGGCGTTGTTGACGAGGACATCGACCGGCCCGTGCCAGCCGCGGGCGCGGCCGACGAACGCGCGGACTTGGTCGCGGTCGGTCACGTCGCACCGCTCGGCCAGCACGCCCCCGCCGAGGTCGGCGGCCGCGCGGGTTAACTCGTCCGGGTCGCGGCTGCAAATGGCAAGTCTCGCGCCACGGGCCGAAAGTTCGCGCGCGAGGACGAGGCCGAGGCCGCGGGAGCCGCCGGTGATGAGGACGTGCTTGTCGCGGAAGTCGTACCGCGGCTTGAGCGCCCGGTACGCGAGGTAGCCGCCGACGCCGAGGGCGGACAGGAGCAGGGTGCGGTTCATCGTCGCCTCGGGTGCAAGAACGGGACCAGCCCCGTTCGTGCAACCGGGATGCCAGTGTCTTGTAGGGCGGGTCAAGGCTTTGCGCCGACCCGCCGGGGTTGCTGTCACCGACGGCGGGTCGGCGCAAAGCCTTGACCCGCCCTACAAGACCGCGCCCCGCGGGTCGATCTGTCGCAGCTGCTTCGCCTTCAGCGCCGCGTAGCAGTCGGGTAGGTCGAACGTCGCCAGCACGTTCGGCACGAACGCGGACAGCGGCCAGTCGTACTCCTCTGCCTCCGCGACCGCCTGGAACGACGTGAGTGTGTTCTTCAGCGTCACCCGCGTGACGGTCTTCGCAAATAGCGCCGCGAACGCGGCCGGCAGCGCCCCCCAGCCCTTCGCGACCAGATGCACGTCCGCGTGCCCGTAGTCCGCAAGCCAGTCGAGGACACGCAGCACGTCGAACGTTTTCCGGCCCACGTAAGGCGCGTCGAGCATCAGCGAGTGGGCCGCGTAGAAGTAGTCGCTGCCGTAGGGGACGAGGAACTGGTTCGCGCCGCACGTGTCCGGCCGGGACTCGCCGATGCCGCGCACGTCGAGCGTGTACGGCACGGCCGTCGGGTCCGCCTTCAGCACCTCGGCGACGAGCGGCTCGTCCCGCAACTCGGCGTCGGCGGAATGGTGCGACACGTACAGAACGGCCGGCCGTGTTCCCTTCGTCGGCCGGGAGTCGAGCCGCTTGTCCGCGAGCCGGTAGACGACCGCGAACACGCCCGGCTCCGTCTCGACGGCGTACACGGACGCGACCGGCTTCGGATACTTTCGCCCGGCAATGCCGCGGAGGATGCGGAACTCCGGCACGCCCGCGCGGTCGGGCAACCTCAGCGCCGCCGTCACCGCCTTGAGCAACCCGTCGCCGCTCAGTTTCGGCCGCTTCGCGGCCAGTTCCTTCGCCCGCTCGGCCGTAAACGAGAAGACCGTCCGCGACTTCAACTCCGCGACCTGGCCCGTCGGCGTGCAGTACAGCGTCTCGTCCTTCTCGATGGTCAGCTTCGGCTCCACCTGTGCGCCCGAGACGCCGGTGGCCTTGTTGAACCAGCGGTACATCGCCTCGCGGTTCTCGATGGAATACCCGTGGTCGGTCGGGCCGGTGAACAGCGACACGTTGTCCGCGGCCCCGAGCAGCGTGTAAAGCCGCTTCAGCCGGGCGAAGGCTTCCTCGCTGCCGCGCACGTCGAAGAAGTCCTGCTCCTTCGCCAGCACGACGACCGGCCGCGGCGCGAGCGCGGCGAGGAAGTCGGCGTGGTCCAGGCCGTGGGCCAACACTTTCGGCGGGCACTGCTCCGTGTCGGCAGGCAACTCGTTCTCCAGGTTCCGGCGGAACGTCGTGACGAAGCAGCTCGGCGCGGCCATCGTCCACCGGTGCTCGACGCCGCACAGCCACGTCGTCATCGTGCCGCCGCCGGAGTTGCCGGTGATGCCGACGTGCTTCGGATCGACCTCCGGCCGGGTGAGCAAATAGTCCAGCGCCCGAATCCCGTCCCACGCCCGCCAACTGCCGAAGAACTCGCCGACGAGGAACTGCTGGTTCCCGGCGTGCAGGTGCTCGCCGACGCCGACGCGGGGCCGCGTCTTCGCGTCCAGGTGCGTGTACTGCAACCGCTCGCCCTGGCCGATGGGGTCGAAGATCAGCACGACGTACCCCTGCCGGGCCAAGCCCTGGGCGAACGCCTGGTACGCCTCGGCGGCCTTGCCGTTGGCCGAGTGGCCGCACGACCCGACGACGCCGGGGGCCGGCAGCTTCTTCCCCCTCGGCACGTACAGGTTCGCGGTGACGAGGAAGTTCGGTCGGCTCTCGAAGATGACTTTCTCGATGGTGTAGGCGTCGCGCTCGACCTTCCCGGTGACGCGGGGGTTCAGCGGCGTCTTCTCCGGGAACGGGCCGAAGCAGTCGGCGATCCGCTTCCGCACGTCGAGGACGTAAGCCTCGGTGTCGGCCTTCGTCTCGAGCGCGGCCTGTCGCTTCAGCCCCTCCAGCTCCGCGGCGCGGACCTTGTGGACGAAGTGTTCCTGCACCATCCGGGGGAAGCGGTTCAGCGGCTGGAGGGCGGCCGGCTGTTGGGCCGTCGCGCGGGCCGGCAGCACTCCGCCGAGCGTCGCGGCCCCGAGGAGGGCGAACCAGTCGCGGCGGGTGAGGTCGTGGGGCATGGGGGAACCTTGAGGGAGGATGCGAGAGGGCGTGAACGGCAGGCCGGTCGAGGCAGGATCAGGTTGCCGTCGCAGTGGCGAGCGTCGGGGCGTCAGCCCGACGTGGCTGGACGGAGGGGAAAACACCCCCACCGGTGCGTTGGGGCGATTGAGTTCGGGAAGCCACGTCGGGCTGACGCCCCGACGCTCGCCGTTGCGGTCGCGGGACGGCTTACGCCCGGCGGCGGGACTTCGGGCGGTCGTCGTCATCGTCGTCGTCGTCGTCCCGACGCGAGACGCGCCCGGCCTTCCCCTTGCCCTTCTTCGGCTTCGCCTTGAACGCGAAGCTGGCCCACACGATGCACCCGGCGACGAGGACGCCGACGGCGACGCCGAGGCCGATCATCACGACCAGCCGGTTGCCGTCGTCCGCCGGCGGGACGGCGGCGGGCTGCTCCGGGGCCGGCTGCTTCGGTTGCACGCGGGTCGGGGGGCGGTCGGCTTGCGGCGTGGGGGCCGGCGTCGGCGCGGGGGCCGGCTCGACCGGCGGCGTCACGGTCGCGGCCGGCGTCGGCACGGGGGCGGTCGGCGCGGCCGCGGCCTTCGGGTCGAACGCGGCCTTCCGCTTGTACGTCGCGACCACGTCGCCGCTCACCCCGAGCAGGCCCACCTCCTCCACGACGATCAGGTCCCACGACTTGCCGGCCGCGGACTGCCGGACCGTGCCCGTCACCCGGACGGCGACGTGCTGCTTGCGGAACGCGTCCGGGGCCGTGCCCGCTGCGAGGTGTTGGTCGATCACGAAGTCGATCAGGTCCGGCTTAATGTGCAGGCGGTCGAACGCCGCCAGGCTCGGCCCGTCGCCGTACCCGCCGTGGGACCCGGTCGTCAGGAGGTCCACCGTCACCCGCTCGCCGACCCGCCGGGCGGCCGACCGGTTCAGGTCGTTCAGGTCGATCTGGTCCCGCGGCGTGATCGCGCTCAACTTCGTCGCCACCGGCGGCAGCGTGGTCCCGTCCGGGCCCTTCAGCCCGGTCAGGCCGGCGTCGTTCGGCCGCGGGCGGATCGGCGGCAGGGCCGGCTGCGTCTCGAACGGGTTGGCCGGCTCCGCCCGTTGGCCGTCGGCGGACACCCACATCGGCCGGCCGCGGCGGGCCTTCCCGTCCGCGTCGGTCCAACTGTATTGGAACCAGACGTGCGCGTCGTCCGGGGCCGGCAGGAGGGTGGCCACCGTCCCCGCGGCCTTGTCGAGCGCCGGCGTCGCCGGCTTCACGCCCGGCTGCTTCGACATGTCGTCCGAGTCGTCCCCGGCCCACGGGGCGTCGCCGGGGGCGACCTGCGCCGTCACCTTCTTCAACCGGCCCTGCGTGTCGATGACCTTCGACTCCAGCCGGAGTTGCCGGGTCGCCCCCTCGACCCACTTCACGGTCGGGAACGTGAAGTGAACGTCCTGCACGACCCGGCGGACCTGGGCCGGCGGCACGGCGAACCCGATCCCCGCCCCCTTCACCGTGCGGACGGCGACGCCCACGAGCTTCCCCTGCTGCGTGACGACCGGCCCGCCGCTGTTGCCGGGGTTGAGCGCGCCGTTCAGCTGCACCGTGACGACCTCGCCCTTGTCGTTCGTCCGGTTGCTGGAGACGCTCGCCACGCCGATGGAGATTTCCGGGTTCTTCTCCGCCTCCGCGAGGAACTCGCCGAACGGGAACCCGCAGACGTACACCGGCGTCGTCTCCGGCAACTTGTCCGCCCCGTCGAGCGCGAGCGGGGCGGGGATCGGCTTGACGGCCTTCACCAGCAGTAGCGCCAGGTCGTCGGTCGCGTTCGTGAACAGCACGTCGGCCTTCGTTTCCCACTCCCCGGCGACGCCGCTGTTGAACACGACCTCGACGACCGGCCGGCGGTTCGGCAGGGCGAGGCCGAGGAGGTCGTCCGTCGGCGGGGAGACGACGTGCTCGTTCGTGACGACCAGGCCGTAATCCTTCGCCGCGTGGACGACGAACCCGGACCCGGACCCGTGCCGGTCGCCGAGGGACACCTTGACGAACACGGTCGCGGCCTTGATCTTGGCGAGCTGGTCGGCCGGCAGCGCCTGCGGCTGGGCGACGGCGGCAACGGGAACCAAGAGGGCGGCCGCGAGGGCGAGGAGCGCGCGAGGCATGGCAACACCCACGGGGAGGGAACAATGGCCGAGAGAGATGTTACCACGCCCCCGCGGCGGATGCCAGCGGCCGCCGCGGGTTTAAGCCGGTCCGCGGGCTTCCCGTTAAGATGGGGGCCGGGATGCGGTATAATCCGGGAGCCGTCCCGCCCGTACTCGATTCGAGAGTGCCTCCCGGTGGCCGATTCTCAACCGTTTTCCGCCCTGGTCGTGGACGACAACGCGGACGCCGCCGACAGCCTGGCGGCCGTCCTCGCCGCCAACGGGTTCCGGGCGGCGGCCGTGTACGCCCCGCTCGACGCCCTACGGCGGGTGGCCGAGGAGCCGTTCGACGCGGTCCTCCTGGACTTGAACATGCCCGGCATGGACGGGGCGGCCCTGGCCGCGACGATCGTGGCGCTGCCGGCCCCGCGGCGGCCGTTCCTGATCGCGGTGACGGCGTCGTCCGACCCGGCCGACCGGGCGCGGTGCCAGGCCGCCGGCGTGGACCTGTACCTCGTCAAGCCGGTGGACCCGGTGGCCGTCGCCGTCGCGCTCGGCCGCATCCAGCGGTTCCTCATCGCCGCGTCCCCCCCGACGGCCTACGACGACGGCCCGGCGTACCCGCTCCCGCGGCTGTGACCGCGGTATAATCCCCGCATGCCGCACACCGAACTCACGATGCAGGTCGCGCAGGTCGTCCCGGCGACGGAGGCCGAGGGGCCGGGCGTGCGGTTCGCCGTCTGGTTCCAAGGCTGCCCGCTCCGCTGCCCCGGCTGCTGCAACCCGGAGTTCCTCCCCTTCAAGGGCGGCGAGACGAAAACCCTCTCCGAAATGACCGCGTGGCTCGACCGCACGCCCGGCGTCGAGGGCATCACGCTCCTCGGCGGCGAGCCGTTCGCGCACGCGGAGGCCGGGGCCGCCCTCGCGTCCGCGGCACGGGACCGCAACCTGTCCGTCATGGTCTTCAGCGGCTTCACCATCGAGCAGCTGCGGGCGAACCCGGCCCCGGCCGTCGCGAACCTTCTGGCGATCACGGACATCCTGGTAGACGGCCCGTACCTCCGCGACCAGCCGGACACGGCCCGCCGGTGGGTCGGCTCGACGAACCAACGCATCCACTTCCTGACGGATCGTTACCGGGCCGACGACCCGTGCTGGCGGAAGCGGAACACGCTCGAAATCCGCGTCGAGAAAACGGGGGTCACCGTCAATGGTTTCCCGGCCGCGCAAGCGGTAGGATTATGGAAGGGATGGACCCGCAGGAAACCGACGCAGACCTCATGATCCTGGCCGAGCCACCGCCGCCGCCCCTCCCCCAAGGCCCCCGCGCGGTCTCGAAGTTCGAACACGACCTCCTCACGATCCTGCGGTTCCTCCTCGGCCGCGTCGCCCCGCAGCAGGCGCTGGCCCTCGTGACCGCGAAGCAGGACGCGCCGCCCTGCCTGTCGAAGAACTGCGTCCACCTGGTGAGGGACTCGCTCGCGAAGGGCGTCGTCCTGCACCTCACGCGGGTCGGCGGGTGGCGGGACGAGAAGTTCCTGGAGGGCGGTCAACCGGTCGGCGGCCGCATCTGGAACCGCGTGCCGCTGGACGGACGCCGGCTGATGTTCGGCCGGGCCACGCTCGACTTCCTGATCTGGCTGACGGCCGAGAAGGTCGATTCGGCCAACGACAAGTGGCTGTCCGTCGCGGACCTGACGCCGGCGGACGAACTCTTCCTCGCCCTCGCCCTGGAGCAGCTTCGCCCCGACGTCGGCGTGCGGAACGCCTTGAAGTTGCGGAACGCGTTCACGAATAATCCGTTCTGCTGGCTGTTCGCGCCGGCGGACGTGGCCGGCGACGCGGACGCGAACCCGCCGGACTTCGCGCCGCTGTTCGCCGGCCCACGGGCGGCGATGCTGGAGTGCCTGCAGCCGTGGCTGACCCGCCACTGGACGGCGACCGAGCGGGCGAAGCAGACCGTCACCGACTGGCGGGCGATGCAGCGGCAGGGCGGGGCGGAAGTCGCGATGCTGTCGGCGTTCCTCGCGGCCGCGGAGACGGCGAACCGGCCGGACCTGGCGCGGTTCGCGCTGCGGGCGCTGTCCCGCGTGCTGCACGGCCACACGCCGGACGCGACGTTCTGGACCGGCGGCCTGTCCGCCAACCCGCCGACGCGGCTGGCCGACCGCTTGGCGACGCAGCGGAACGCGCTGGCGTTCCCCCAACAAGCCGAGACGTTCGCCCGCTGGGACCGCCAGTCGCGGGCCATCGGCTACTTCGACGAGGGCTACGCCGCGAGCCAACTGTGGAAGGAAGAGTACGAGGCCGCGAACGGCCCGGACGTGATGATGAAATCGAAACGCGCCCTCGACCAGCTAGAACCCTTGAAGACATGAATGGCCACAGATGAACACAGAGAAAACAGATCAGAATGAAATCATGATTTGATTTCGGCTTTATCTGTGCTTTCTGTGTTCATCTGTGGCTAATTCCGAGGATCGACCATGAGCCGGGCGTACCGCGTCAGCGTGAAGGAGTCCGTCACCCGCGAGATCAAGGGGGCCGACGAGATTTCCACCAAGCTCGAACTGCTCGACATCCTCCCGCCGGAGGCGATGGGCGGCCTGCTCCGCGAGGAACTGAAGGCCCGCGGCTTCGCCGAGGACCCGGACGGCACGATGAGCCGCAAGGACGGCGACGTGACGGTGACCGTCGACCCGTGCGACGGCGAGGTCACGGTGAAGTCCGAACTCGGCAAGCAGGTCACGGAGAAGGGCCAGCGGGAGGGGTCGGCGTGGAACGACGCCGGCCCGTCGCGGCAGACGGTCGAGGACAACACCCGGCAGCAGTTGAAGAAAGACCTGGACAAGAAGATCGAGAAGGAGCAGGAGAAGCTGCAGAAGATCGCGACCGAGAAGCTGGAGAAGGAGCTGAACGACCTGCAGCCGGAGCTGAGCGAGATCGTGAACAAGGTGACGAAGGAAGCGCTGAAGCAGAAGGCCGCCCAGATGGGCACGATCCAGGAAATCAGCGAGGACCCGCAGACCGGGTCGATGACGATCAAGGTGGAAGTGTGAAGGCAGAGGTCAGAGGACAGAGATCAGAGGTCAGGAAAAGATCGACCGACGTTCTCGCCGCTGATCGCTGTTGATTTGTCTTTTCTGACCTCTGACCTCTGACCTCTGACCTCCGACCTCTGAACATGAGCCTATCCATCCTCGAGAAAGACCTCCCCGCCGCCCTCACGCCGGACCAGGCCGTGGAGGCCGCGTACGCGGCCGAACTCGCCGAGATCGCCGGGCAGCTCGTCCGCGGGCTGCCGTGCCTCGTCGAGTGCGACAAGGAACTCGCCCCGTACCTGTTCGTCAACGTCCGCAACCGGCTCAAGGACCGCGCCATCAAGTGCGTCTACCTCGACGGCCGGCCCCGCGAGGCGGACGCCGCCGCCGGCGGGCCGCCGATGGGCCTCATCGGCACGATGATCGGCCAACTCCGCGAGGCCGTCCGCGGCGCGGTCGAGCGGCGGGTCGTCGTGCTGCCGCACCTCGACCTGCTCACCACCAGCCAGGGCGGGCTGACGAGCGAGGCCCGCGAGGTCATCCCGCTCCTGTACGAGAACCCGGAACTCGTGTGGCTCGGGTTCAAGGACCCGTCGTTCCCGCTGCCGAAGGTGATCGAGAACCTGTTCCCGCACCGGGTCAGCATCCTCGGCATCGGCCGCACCCGGCTCCGCCACCTCGTCACGCAGAAGGAGGCCCGGAAGTTCGGCCGCACGTTCAACCCGTGGCAGCTCTACAAGTACCTGTCCGGGGTGAACGCGATCCGCGTCCGCAAGCTGCTCGGCACGCTGGAGGGCGAGGACTACCCGGCCGACCCGAAGGCGGCGTTCCGGCACCTCCGCAACGCGACGCTGACCGGCGCGATGGAGATTCCGAACATCGACCTGCAAACGGAGATCGGCGGGTACGACAAGGTGAAGAAGCGGCTCCGCGAGGAAGTGCTGGACGTGCTGGCGAAGCGGGACGCGGCAACGAACCCGGACGACGTGTCGCGGCTGGAGGAGCTGATCCCCCGCGGCATGATCTTCTGGGGCCCGCCGGGGACCGGGAAGACGTTCTTCGCGAAGGCCATCGCGACCGCCATCGGCGCGGCGATCCAGATCGTGTCCGGCCCGGAACTGAAGTCGAAGTGGGTCGGGGAATCGGAGGAAAATCTTCGGCAGATCTTCCACAAGGCCCGGCAGTCGGCGCCGTCGATCATCGTGTTCGACGAGTTGGACTCGTTCGCCACCGCCCGCGGGACGTACACCGGCAGCGGCGTCGAGCACAGCATGGTCAACCAACTCCTCACCGAGATGGACGGGTTCCACAAGGAGGAACTCGTGTTCGTCGTCGGCACGACGAACTTCGTCGAGTCGCTCGACCCGGCGCTCTTGCGGCCGGGGCGGTTCGAGTTCCACCTGCACATCCCGTATCCGGAGCCGCCGGACCGCCGGGAGATCGTCAAGATTTACAACGCGAAGATGCGGCTCGCCATGACCGAGGACGCCATCGACTACGCGGTGAAGCGGACCAACGATTTTGTCATCGGGGCGGCCGCCGGGACGCGGTACAGCGGCGACCACCTGAACGCCCTCTGCCGGTCGATCGCCCGGCTGCGGCTCCGCGAGGACCTCAAGGGCGACACGCAACCGGACCTCGTCGAGCGCGCCCTGACCGAGTGGGTCGAACGGCCGAAGATGACGAAGGCGGAAGAGAACGTGTTGGCGACGCACGAGGCAGGGCACGCGGTCGTGGCGATGTTCTGCGACCACGCCCCGCCGATCGAGCGGATCACCATCGCCAGCGAGATGCACTGGGCGTTCGGGTACGTCCGGTACGCCGACCCGGCCCACAAGTACATCCAGACGGTGAACACGTACCTGGACCTTATCTGCGTCGCCCTCGGCGCGCGGGAGGCGGAGCGGGCGTTCCTGAACGACCTCTCGCTCGGCGCGACCGGCGACCTGAACAGCGCCACGGCCATCGCCCGCGAACTCGTAGAGGTCCACGGCCTCGGCGGCGGGGAGTTGGCACAAGTGCAGTTCATGGACATGGACACCGGCCGCCGCCGGGCCGACCTGTCCGCCGCCACGCTCGCCGCCATCGACGCGAAGGTGGCGGAAATCCTGGAGCAACAGCGCGAGCGCGCGGCGAAGATCGTGACCGAGAACAAGAAGCTGATCGAAACGCTCCGCGACCTGCTGTTGGAGAAGAAGACGATTGACAGCAAGTCCCTCGGCCAACTGATGCCGGAGGCGAAGAACCTGAAGAAGCCCGCCGACAACGTGACCGAGAAGGAAGCCGTCGGGAAGACATAGGAATGGCCCGCAGATGACGCAGACCTCCGGACGCAGATAAATACCGGATCAAAACAAAGAAGGATTTTTGGTTTGATCCTCTTCATCTGCGTCGAAGTCTGCGTCATCTGCGGGCCAATCGAGGGACATCATGGCGCTCATGCAGATCATCCTGAAGCGGAACCCGGCGACCGGGAAGCAGAACATCTGGGTGAAGCTCGACAGCGACCCGGACGCGCTGCCGATCGAGCACGAGCAGTTGCACCGCAAGCTCGTCGAGAAGCTGATCGGGGCCGGCCTCGACCCGGACGACCTCGGCGAGATGATCGTCGAGCGGGAGGCGACGCCGAACCCGCCCGAGGCCCAGACGACGACCGAACCCGAACGCCAGAAGGCCGCGCAGGGCCGCTAAAATCCCACCATGATTCTCCTGTTCCCCAACCTCGACACGTTCCGGCTGGCGCTCACCGGCGGGATCGTGCCGCCGGACGTGGCGCTGTCGCCGGCGGCCGTCAGCCACGACGACGCGGGCCGCGTCTTCGTCGAGACGACCGGCAAGCTCACCAAGAAGGCGAAGGACGACCTCGACAAGCTCAAGGTCCTCGGCTCGAAGCGGCACGGCGGCGAGGTCGAGCAAGTCGCGTCGTGGCTGCAGGTGCTGCCGCTGACCGCCGACGCCGGGCCGCCGCAACTGGCGTCGCAGGCCCCGGTGCTGTTCGAGCTGTGGTCGCCGGACTTGCTGCCGACGGTCGTGGGCGAAATGCTCCGCCTCGGCAACGACCGCCAGAGCTACCGGATGCTCACCGAGGGCGACGAGACGCGCGTCCTCTTGCGCGTGATCGGCCCGCCGTACTACACGCTGCTCCGCGCCATCGACAAGCTCGCGGTCGGCAGCGGGACCGTCCGCGCGTACACGGAGCAGGCCCCGCGGGTGTGGGTCGAGATCGGGTTCACGCACCCGCTCGCCAAGCAGGTCAAGCCGGACGACGGGCAGATGCTCCTCGTGCGGTCGCCGCGGCACTGGCAGTACCTGCCGGACGCGGGGTTCCACGACGTTTACGAAATCCTGAACTTCACCCTGCCGAACACGCCGAGCGACTGGTCCGAAGGCGCGGCGAAGGGCCGGCTGACCGTCCCGCTGCGGTTGGCCGCCGGGAACGCCGCGGACCAGGCCGAGATGTGGGTGATCCGCAAGGACGGCCTCGGCCAACTGGAGGCGATGGTCCGCGACGCCGACGACCGACTGACGGAGCAGCTGCGGTTCGCCGTCGGCACGACCGAGAGCGGCGAGCAGTCCGTCGTCCTCGGCGTCGCGCCGTCGAAGAAGTCGTTGCCGGTGCTGGCGCTCGCGAACGCGGTCGCGTTCAAGTCGTACTGGCGGATCCCGAACCTGTTCCTGCCGGTCGGCACGCGGCTGCACCCGACCGTCCGCCGGGACGTGGTGACGAAGCTGCTCGCCGAGAACCGCGACCGCCGCGTGTGGCTGTTCCCCGGCCCGGACGGCAGCTTCGTCCCGGAGTCGATCTCGGAGAACGCCTTCCGCCCGCTGACCGACTGGGTCGAGTACGTCATCGACGCGAACGCGACCGACCTGCGGGAGTGGATCGCGTCCACCGAGTTCGACTTCGAGAGCTTCATCTGCACGGAAGGGCCGAAGCCGAAGCCGGACCGCGAGAAGCCGGAGCGGGAGAAGCGGCCGAAGGACGACGAGAAGGACGCGCCGGTGACGAAGCCGACGGCGACGCGGACCGGCGGCAAGAAGGCGACGACCGCGCAGTTCCAGCCGTTCGAGGCGGCCGAGGTCGCGGCGAAGCCGCCGAGCGAGTGGAAGATTCGGTGCGACCAACTCGAGCGGGAGTTCCGGGCGCTGGAGGGACCGCTCGACATGCCGGAGCGGCTGGCCCTGTGGCCGGAACTGGCGGTCGCGAACGCCGGGATGGGCGACGACCGCAAGGCCGAGGCCGCCGTGTGCTGGGTGAACAGCATGTGGGAGCAGCCCGCGCCGGCGGTTGAATTTGTCGGCGGCTGGGCGAGCACGGAGACGCCGGGCGTGCCGCCGTCGGCCGCGGAGTTCGACGCGCGGTTCGGCGTGAAGGGGCCGACGCCCAGCCAGGTGCGGGCGGCCGTGTCGCTATTCCTCGCCGCCGCGTACCAGCAGCCGCTCCCGGAATGGCTGCGGCCGCGGCTGCCGGCGGTCCAGAAATTCCTGGAGGAGCACGAAGCGAAGCTGCCGATCCGCGGCGTCTGGCTCGCCGCCGTCCGGCTCGCGCAGCTCGCCGGGGCCGACGTGCTGGGGTTGGCCCGCGTCCGCGACCGCCTCTTGAATCGCCTGCTGGAGAAAGGGCTGAGCGCCGAGCAGGACCTGCCGTCGTTCCTCCGGTTCGCCGGGTTGAAGAATTCGGAGCGGGTCCGGCTCGTCCGCGAGCGCGCCGTCGAGGTCCACCAGGCCGCCCGCAAGTGGGCCGAGGCGAGCCTCAAGCCCGCCGGCAGCGGGCAGACGCAGCAGGACTCGACCTGCACGCTCGCGTACCTCGACCTGCTGTTCGCGTTCGGCCTCGCCCGGCTCGGCGAGGTGACGCCGGCGCAGACGCTGCTCGACAACGCCCGCCGCACGCTCACGGCGCTCAAGCCGACCGAGACGAAGGGGATCGTCGCGAACTTCCTGTTCAAGGTGTTCAAGTTCCGCATCGACGACGCGCTGGCCGGCAAGCCGAACGCCGGGCTGCTCGCCCCGGACCTGCTCGACGAACTGGAAGCGATCAACAAGAAGGGCGGCACGACGGCGAACGACCCGCACAAGCTCGCCCACTACGTCATCAACCGGATGCGGCAGCAGTCCGAGATCGTCGAGCCGCAAGAGAAGAACGACCCCTACGCCGAGTGGATGAAGCACGGCGACGAGTTGAAGAAGGAACTGGCCGAGCTGCCGAAGCTCAAGGACGCGAACGTCCTCGGCAAGCGGATCCACGACCTGTTCAAGAACGGCGTGAAGGGCCGCGTGTCGAACGACACGAAGTTTACGGTCCTGCACGACGCCCTGCACCTGACGCCGCGGGTCGGGCACGACTTCGCCATCGACATGGTGAAACAGGTTCCGGCGGTCTTCAAGGAGATGACCGGCCCGGCCCCCGGCAACGACCTCGCGAAGAAGCAGGGCGAGCTGCTCGAACGCGCGATGTTCCTGGCGGCGCACTTCGACAAGACGGACCTCGTGCAGACGCTGGTGGACCAGTTCATCGCCTACGTCCACACGAAGCCGGACGAGCAGCGGTACGAGTTGGTGAACATCGTCGCCGGCCGCTGCCTCAAGAGCCTGCGGAAGGTCGGCCTGCGGGAAGAGATCGACAAGTTGCTGCGGCGGTTGCAGGACGAGATTCTGAAGGGCAAGACGCTGCCGCAGTTGAAAGCGCTGTACGCGACGAAGCCGGACGTGTGGGCCGACGCGCTGCAGACGATGCTCAACCTCGCGGCCGGGTGGCTGACGTTCGGCCTCTTGGAGCAGGCGACGCCAATCCTCGAAACGGCTCGGCAGGAGGTGCTGGGCGGCACGGCCAAGATGAGCGTACAGAAATTCACGAACGTCTGCCGGACCTACGTGGCGGCCGTCGGGCAAGGCCCGGCCGACGCCGGGATGCCGCGGCTGGCGGAGCTGTTCCAGAAGCTCGACCCGGCGAAGGTGACGAACACGTTCACGACCGCCCCGTACTACTCGCGGCTGCACCTGAACCTGATCGAGGAGGTCGTGCTGGCCATCGTCAGCGACGACTTCGCGCTCGGGCAGTCCGGCAAGCGATGGCTCGACGAGGACGAGCATTTGGTGCGAAGGCGCATCCACCGGGACATGAAGGAGTTGGTGAAGCGGACGGGGGTGTGAAAGGTCTCGTCCCGAGTCAGCGGTTCGGGACGAGAAGTATATAGCCGCCGGCTTGCCGGCGGGGTTTTGGAGTCGCAAA